>Ga0105248_10000047_pt1 | contig 163513 bp, 153 predicted proteins | sample KBSS34metaG_FD_81524 | JGI IMG/M metagenome (GOLD analysis project Ga0105248, IMG submission 81524) | Switchgrass rhizosphere microbial communities from Kellogg Biological Station, Michigan, USA - KBS S3-4 metaG | ecosystem: Host-associated > Plants > Roots > Rhizosphere > Soil | place... | reverse complement strand
TCCTGCCGAGCTCCCGGCAGAACTGTCCCTATGCAAATTCGACAGGCTCTGCTGCTCGGCGTCACCTACAACCTCTATCGCCTATGGCCGCCCGCGTCAAAAACCAGGATGTCAACAGAGCCAGATTCATTCAGGGGCTTGAAGGCCCCTGCTCCCTCCGGTTTGAGGCGACGACGCGGAGCCAATTCATCCTTGTCGATGGTCGATCCCACCCTTCGCCAATGCGCGAAGGAGGGGCATCCGCCATAGGATAGCGATTGAGGATTGGAGGAGATGGAAACCTGATCTTTAGACTGAATTGAGGGAGAAGTTATGAGTGATGGACGCGAGGAGCGCGAAGAGCAAGAGAGACGCCGGGAGCAGGAGGAGCGGGAGAGCCGTGAGGACCGGATTAACCGCGATCGGGTAGATGATTGGGAGCCTGAGCGGGTTGATTCGTGAGAACAAATGCGCTTACAGGAAGACACGACAGATATTACGTATCAGTCTTTCTGAAAGAGCAGCGGTACAAAGTGAATCAGGCTATAGTGCCAGGCGGTCCAATCATGTGTTCCGGGCGTTTCGATCGCGGTGAGTGAAAAGCCCTTTTCTTTCAGATCGGCGATAAGTTGCTGGTTCTTGGGAAGGAGCGCGTCGTTTACACCGCATGAAATCCATAGCTGCCGGAAGCTAATTCGTGTGGAATCCGTAGGCAGTGGGTGGGGAAGATTTTTCATGTCACCTGCGCTAAAACTTCCCACCCATGCAAAAAGTTCGGGATGATTAAACGCGATATAGAGGCTCTCCATCGCTCCCAGTGATAGTCCCGCAATCCCCCTCTGATTTCTGTCGTTCAGAACTCTGTACTCCGATTCCACCTGGGGTAGGATCTCGTTGTGTATTGCGTCGGAGCAACTATCGATAGCCCATCCGTAACAAACCGGCATGACCAGAATCATCGGCCTAGCTTTGTTCTCTGCGATAAGGTTGTCGAGGATGAAATTGGCTCCGCCTGGAACGGTCCAGTCCGCTGCCGTCTGAGCATAACCGTGGAGCAGGTAGAGAACCGGATATCTGTGGTTGTTCTTTGGGTTGTAACCGGACGGCGTGTAGACGTAGTAATCTCGATATTCCATGCTGTGGTTTGGTGTCGAATACCTATAGTCCGGGCGATGCTCCCCTGGAGCTTCATTGCTGTAGCGCGACTTGTAGAAGTGGTGATGCAGTTCCCCATGAGGAACGTCTGTGGCTTCCCATAGCTGCGGAGCCGTTCCGGGAACAACGACGACGTTGTTGAGATAGACATAGTTGGGGAGGACGACGCCGTTCAATGGGTCCATTTGTGGCTGGCCATCGACGATGAAGTAGTACCAGTAAATCTCAGGCGGGAGCTGCGGAGTAGTTGCAGTCCAGATTCCGCCGGTGTTTGTCATAGGGACGGCAGCCTTCAATCCACCAACGGAAACCTCGACATGCTTAGCCCCCGTATCAAGATAGCGGAAGGTGATAGTGCCGTCGGAATGAACCTCATGCGATTGAATTGGCTTAACTGTTTGCCCAGCCCTACCGCAAGGCAGCGCTATCACAAAGAAGGTGAAAAACCACGCAGCGCTGTGAATAAGCTTGCGGCAATTGAGGCTCATGAAGAGTGGACCCGGTCGTGAAGTCCAACCTCCTGATATCGTGTTCACGCTACCCCTCGCAACAAAGAAGAGATTGTTCCTTGACGCTAAATAGCCCAGTTGTTCACTGAGCCCTCTTCACGCATGATAATGTCCTCAATCAACCAGCAATATGACGTAATGTACTCACCAGCTCAGTGTGACAATTTCGTTGGAGAGCACTTTGAGTTAAGCCTTCTGCCTGCACAGATAAGAAAAACGAAGGCAACAGCGGAAGTGGGTCCTTCGCTCTGCTCAGGATGACAATTTTTGTTGGAGGACCATCCCACCCTTCGCACAATACGCGAAGGATGGGGCACCCGCCGTTGATCTTCCCTTTTAGAAGTTGATCTTGGCTGCCAGTTGCATTTGCCGCGGGCCGTTTGAGGTGTAGGAGATGACGCCGAAGCTTGGATCGTCGACTGATTGATTGGGCGTGCCGAAGGTTGGATGGTTGAATGCATTCTGCGCTTCGAGACGCAGCTCCATGGACAGGCCTTCGCGGATGGAGGAGAAGGAAAATACCTTGTTGATGCTGGCATTCACCTGGAAGGAGCCAGGGTCACGGACTGAGGCATCGGCGCGGCGCGCATTGCCGAGAGTGTAAGCCTTCGGCAGCTTGAGCGAGTCGGGGTTCGAGAGGTATCCGAAGATCCATTGCGAGTCCTTGCCGCCGGCGCGATGCGGCTTGGCCACCATGTTGGGACGCTGTCCGCCGTAGGTTGGCAGCGCGGTGCCGTCAGCGGTGCCCCAGTTCATGGGGCGTCCAGAGGAGGCGCGCCAGATGCCGTTCGTCTTCCATCCGCCGATCAATGTGTCGACCCATCTCGGCATGTTGCCGCCAAGCATCTTTTTGCGGCCGATCGGCAGCTCATAGGTGTAACTGACCTGGAAGACATGCGGAATGTCGAAGGTGGAAAGGCTCTTCTCAAGCCACGGCTTGTTCGGGTCCTGGAGGCTGGTGAAGCTGCCCAGCCAGCTCGTATTGTCGTCGGGAACGGAAGAGTCGTCCTCCGATTTCGACCAGGTGTAGGTGGAATAAACCTGGAGCCCATTGGAGAAGCTCTTCTCGAAGACAGCCTGCATGCCGTGATAGATCGACCACGCAATCGGATGCGCTTCGGTGGAGACGCCGCCAGGGAACTGCGGATAGGGTACTTGCAGCCGAAAAGCCCGTATCTGCTGCGAGGAGAGAATGCTATTGGGATCGGTAATGATGCCAAAGTAAGGATTATCGACGTAGCCATTAAGCTGGCTGGCGACTTGATCTGCGCTTAAGCCCTCGATCTGTGGCCCGAGATGATTGATGTAGTTGGCGCCCGCGAAATAGAGATGCACGCCCTTCTTCCCGATGTATGTGAGGTTGAACTGCATGTTCTTCGGCAACTGCTGCTCGATGCCCAAGCTCCAGCTCTGCTCATAGGGTGTTGCCACCATGTTGCGCAGCGGACCTGTGGCGCCCTGGCCCACATCGTTCAACAGACCCAATGAGTTGCCCGCTGGCTGAATGAGCCCGCTGGGATACGGGTTGCTCAGGTGCAGATAGGCTGTCGCACCATCGTTGTTATGCGTCGCAATAACGTTGGTGTACTGGTTGAAGCCTTGCGCTCCGTAAGGCACAACGCCGCTTGCGCCGTTGCGCGACTGTGAGTAATAGATGCCGAATCCGCCGCGAATCACCATCTTGGGTTCGATGAGGTAGGCGAAGCCAAAGCGGGGCTGAATATCGCGCCAATCGGTGTTGACGATATGGCGCTCATGGGAGTTGGCGAAGACTTCGCCGCCTACTGCAGGAATGCCGCCGATGCTGTAGGTAGCTGCTGGGTCGAACCAGTTCTGGCGGTTGTGGCGGTCTGTGCGCGGAATCGCAACGTCCCAGCGCAGGCCTAGATTCAGTGTCAGCTTACGCGTGATCTTCCAGTTATCCTGCCCATAGACGGCATACTGCCGGTCTTCTGTCGCAGGGCGGTCCTGGATTTCGTAGTAGCTGCCGTTGTTGAGCGAGACCTGCCCCATCATGAAGCTGGCCATGGAGTCGCCGCCGCAGTCTTCCAGCGTGTAGGGGCAGCCCGCTGATCCGGACGTATCGAAGTTGAAGATGCCGTTCGGCGCGTTGGTCTGCAGGTAGTTCATCTGGTGCTGGCGGCCTTCAAAGCCGAATTTGACGTCGTGCGCGTGGATGACCTTGTCCAGGGCTACTGAAATCTGCGCGGTATCCTGCCCCTGCCTGTAGTTGCCGTAAGGATCGCCACCCAGGCTCTGTCCATCGTTGCCAGCGGTGAAGTAGTCGGAGATATACATAGTGGGAACTCCGACGATATTGTTGGAGTTGAGATATCCAGGGAAGCCCAGAGTGCCCAGCGGATCTTTGACGCCGCCCGCGCCATTGTAGGCGTCGATATTTTCCATGCCGCGCGTGAAGCCGAAGATCGTGGTCAGCTGCAGCGTGGGACTGAAGGTGTGTGTGTCATTGATTGCGACAAGATGCGATCCGACTTTATTGGCGCCGCCTGAACATGGATCGACGAAATTGCCGAAGCAGTTGAAGGTAACGGCGCTGGTCCAGAAGTTGGAATACTTGCCGCTGAACAGGTTCTTCTGATTGATCTGATAGTCGATCTTGATGTCGTATTGGTTGCTTGGATTGGAGCTTGCGCCGGAGGCATTCCAGTTATGGTAGATCGAGCCGCTCTGCGCTTCTACGCTGGCAATCGGCTCGGGATAATACTTCATCATGGCCTGCGCGACCGGGTCGATGAGGTTGCCGGGTCCGGCGGGCAGATTGGCGTATGCGTTGCCCGGGCTCTGGTAAGCCCCCATGTTGTTGTACGGAATAAAATTGCTGCGCAACGGGCCGGCGCCGGCATCGGTTGAGACATACGTGGCGACATAGGGATCCCAGATCTGCCCCTGGGGCACGGAACATCTGCCGGTCGAATCGAAGGTACCGCCAACGGAACCGCAAACTTCACCGAAGTCGCCGTTGTTGCGTTCGGCGTCGGATGGAACACCTGCCTGGCTCACCCCTGCACTGCTTTGACGGGTGCCGTCATAGTCGAAGAAAAAGAAGAGCTTGTTGCGGATGATGGGGCCGCCAATCACGCCGCCAAAGTTATGCCGGTGCACCGCAGGCAGCGGAATTCCGTAGTAGTTGTTGAACCAGTAATTCGCGTCGGTGATGGCATTGCGCTCAAAGTCATAGACCTCGCCGTGGAATTGGTTGGTGCCCGAGCGGGTGACCATGTTGACGATTGAACCGCCCGAAAAACCATACGCGGCGCTGAAGTTCGACTGCTCGACGCGTATCTCGTCGACGGCCTCGGACGAAGGCGTATAGGTCACATTGGTGATGCCGCCATTGGGCTCGAAGTTGGTGATGGTGGCGCCGTCCATGAGCACGTCAGAGGTCGAGTTGCGGCTGCCATTGGAGATGAAGTTGGTGCCTGTGCAACCGGTGCCGCACTGATCGTCAACTCCGGTGACGCCGGGCGCAATCGAGGTCAGGTCCAGCACGTACCTGTCGAGCAGCGGCAGATTGTTGACCAGATTGCGGTTTACTACCGTGGCTCCGGTGGCGTCATCCACGTCGAGATGCTGATCCTCTGTGCTCACCTCGACCGATTGCGTGGAGCCTATCCTCAGGCGCAGGTTGGCTGCGGGATTCCCGCTAATTTCGACGTGGATGTTGGTCTTCTCTTCTTTATTAAACCCTTGCGCCTCGGCAGAAACGGTATAAACCCCCGGTGGCACGGCGCGGAAGATATAGCGGCCGCTGTCGTCGCTCTTGCTCTCGAAATGAAAGCCCTTGTTCTGGTCGACAAGAGTGACGTTGGCGTTCGGAATCAACGCGCCGGAAGGATCGGTGATCAATCCACTGACCGTGCCGAAATATCCCTGTCCAAACGACGAAGCAGCCAGCATCAAAAGGGCAGAGACGAAGGCGGAAACACAGCTCAGCCGAACGAGTGAGGAACGGGTCATGAGTGCTCCATTAAAGGACGCTCACCGGTACTCTATGGGTATCGGAAGCAGGGACAAATCGTGCCTGATTGCGCCCCTTCAAGTTGACCAGCAGTATAGACCTTATACACGAGTTGCGGCTTTTGGAAACCTACTTTTTTAACGTTTATTGCCGGAATGAATCACCTGTGGCGATCATCCGCGCCTAATTCACTCAGGGAGAGGGGCTTTGGACATTAAAGAACTCGCGCAGACCGGGCCGGGAACGGTGAATCCCACCCTTGTCGCAAGAGCGCGTCAAGGATGGGACACCCAGGTTGGCGATTGGGGAAGAGTTAAAAGAGGGATGGGCTAGCCGCTATGCCGCTAGTGCACGGTTAGCGTGAAGGTTGTGGTGTGCGAAAGAGAGCCTGACGTTGCTGTGACCGTTACGGTCGATGTGCCGACGGGAGTAGGGGTCGGGACACTTGAGCTTGAATGGGAGCCGGAGCAACCCGCCAGGGTGAGCGTGAGCAGGGCGAGCGAGAAGAGGCCGCCGAGCATGGTGGAGATTCCGAGACCTTTTCTCTTCCTGCGTATCGCGGGCAGAAGAGAGAAGAGACCGAGGGGAAGAATAGCTTCTGCCGCCACTCTTAACCCCGACCCTCCAGACAAACCAGGGCCAGATAAACGAGAGATGGAATAAGGACCGGGTCCTCCGCCCCCGGTGCCGCCAGCGGTGATGGTGAGTTGCGTGAGAACGCTTTGGGTGCCCTGGGGAGTAATTGAGGCCGGAGAGAACTGAAACGTAGCGCCACTGGGCAGACCGGAGGCAGTGAAGGTCACGGGAGCGTGGAATCCATTGGTAGGTTGTACGTTCAGCTGGAGCGTCGCCGAACCGCCTGCCGGGACTGTGAGTGTGGTGGCAGAGATGCCAATCTGAAAGTCGCCTGCAGGGGCAGGGCCAGCCGCAGTTATTGCTCCAAAGAGGCCGCCTCGCTCATTGTTGACGCCAGCGGAGAAGTAGAGAGTATTGGGATCTCCAGTGCCGTTTTGCCCAAAGAGAATCTCCCACAGATTATCGTTCTGAATCGGATTTCCGGCGGCGTTCTGCAATGTGCCCTTGAAGGCAAAGGTGGTGGGATCGAATGCGTTGATCGTGCCGTCGCCAAAGTTGCCGACGAGCAGATCGCTGCCAAAAGCACCAAAGGATGCCGGCGCCAACGCGATGCCCCATGGCGCGTTCAGATGTCCGCCGGCGATGGCGTGATGCAAGAGATTGCCGTTGACGTCGAAGACGCTGACATATCCTGCGCCAGCTCCCGGCACCGCCGGGCCTCCACCCGCCGGCTGCATCGCGTACATGACATAGATCTGATTGTTAAGGACGTGTACGTTGAATGGGGCAAAGCCCTGCGGCACGGCGGGATCGACGAAGTGCCCGGCGAGGGTGATATGCGCGAACTCGTTGTCGTAGACATCGATCGCATTTTGGGCAAAGTTAGCCGCAAGAATGTAGCTGGCGGTTCCGTTGTTCTCAATGGCCAGACCGGTGTAAACATTGCCTAAAGACGTTCCATTGGACGATCCATCCACGACGATCTGGGCGTTGGTCAACGATGCATTCCAGGCGGAAATACTTCCATCGAGAGAGCCGAAGACGAACAGCGCCGCGGTGGAATGCGGAATGATGAAATCGGTTGTTGAGGGATTGAAGGCGATGCCTGCCGGAGAGCCCGGATTGGTCTGTCCGCCTGCGGGGGGAACCTGCACGACGAACTGCTTATTGCCGCCGCTGTCGTATACCTCGGAGAGGCCTGTACCTGCGGTATTGATCCAGAAGGGTGTTTGCTGCCCGATGGCTATGCCCCATGGGTTGATCAGTTGGGTGTCGGTGGTGTGCGCTGGGACCGAGCCATCCGATACCAGGTTGGATTGTGTGAAGCTGTTGCTTGACTGGCTGTAAGCCAATGCAGGCAACGAAAGTAAAAGCGCAAGGCTAGCAATGCGATGGAACATAGGGAATGCACCTCTCCAGTGGTAACGATTTGCGTCGGCGACGCTGGAACGCGCACCTCGACTCTCATGTGCGTCAGAGAAGGTAACCGAAGCCTTGAGGATTTATTCCGCGATTGTTCTATTGCGGCGGCTGGCAATAGCAGGTTCTCTGCAGGAATGACAAATAAAAGACAATTACAAGAGGATGCCTTCTCTGCGCATAATTCTGATGCGTGGTTTAGGGTTTTTATTTATAGTTAGGCCCATCGTTTTTTTCCCATCAGATTGCGACACGTGCAGCAATAATTTAACGCTGGTTGGGGCTCGTATGCGTGTAGCAGAGACGGCTAGGGAGGGTTATGAGCAACATTAACGGCAAGGTGTATGCGATGAATGCCATTACACCGATGAAGCCGTGGAAGACATGGATTCTGCGCGTGCTCTTTTTCCTGCTGGGACATATCAAGGCGATGCGGGCCGACCTGATCAATCTTTCATTCATTGAGTTTGCACGTTGGGTGGTGATTCCTCGACGGCGGTTTCCGATGCTGGGTGGGGCGCAGGTGGCGGAGGATTTGAAGTATGACTATCTGCTCTTCTTCAGCAATTTCAATGGGACGTGGAATCAATACATCGATGCCTTCTCAGCTGTGTTGAGCAAGGGACTGAATCTGGTGTGGCGCTGGAGCGAGAAGTTTCCGGGGTCGGTGCCGGTGACGCTTTTTAAGGAATACATTGCTCGGGTGCAGTTCGATACAGATTACTACTACACGGCTTATCCTCATGCGGCGGCGAACGATCTGAAGGCCGCGCATGTGGTGCAGGGTGCGTTTGATGGTTTGAGCGAGAGGGCGCAGAGTCTGACGCCAGCGCAGTTTGCGGATGCTTATCTGGATTTTGTAATTCAGGTGCAGGGGAGTCTGGGAGAAACGGGAGAAGCTCCAGTGGTTTTCTAGCGCAAACGATCCGGGGCTAAAGCCCCAAGGCGATGGCTGACTGTCAGTGGCCTGAAGGCCACTGCTCCCTCCGAAGAACCAACAACAGCCAATGCGAATTTATGTGAAGAGGCTTTAGAGAAAGCGGCTATGCCTAATCAGAACGGAACGGTTTACGGACTTACGATTCTTTCGCCGATCATCGATGATGAGCGGGCTACGCCTTCGCATGATCTGCAGATCCGCCATTACCTGGCTACACTGCCGACGGATGAACACAGCCCATTTGCGCAGGTGCCGGGCACTCATCTGGCGCGGCTAGTGGTGATGGATGACGTGATCTATGTGGGTATGCCGGCGTGCGAGGAGCATTTGAATTCGAAGTACCTGATCTTCGAATCAAATATCGACTGTCCGGATGGCAATGTGGATACGTATCTGCGCGGACTTGCGGAGACGGTGGCGAAGCATCTAGATGCGATCTGGAGTCATTGCGTTGGGTATCCCGGTGCGGGGAATGTTGCGGCGTTTGTCGCATACATGAAGGCTTGCCAGTTGACGACGACTTTCTTCTTTGCCGCGGTGAATGATAAGTCGGTGACGGAGTCGCTGCGGGCGCTGCAGACGCAGAAGGCGGTGGCAGAGTTTATTGCTACGCACCAGGGAATGCCGGCGGCGCAGTTACAAGCGGAGTTTTTGAAGTTTGCGGCGGATGTGAAGGCGGCTCCGACTCCGCGGCCTGGGTCGATGGAGCAGATGATGCTTGCGCGCCGGGAGATCAAGACGGGTGGCCACAATGAGTAAGTTGAATGAGACGGACATTCAAGGGTTTGTGCTGCGTGGCTATAACCTGCCGTATGCGCGGTATGTGTTTCTTCACCTGACAGAAGCAACGAGCGCGCGAGCGTTGATTGGGCGGCTGCTGCCGTTGATTACCACGGGACAGCGCTGGGATGGAGGCAAGCCCGCGAGCACGGTGAATCTTGCGTTTACGCATCCCGGGTTGGTGGCGCTGGAGCTGCCGGATGCGACGCTGTATAGCTTTCCGCCGGAGTTTCAGCAGGGGATGCGGGATCGGGCGGCGATCTTGGGCGATACGGGATTGAATGCGCCGGAGCGCTGGGATGATGTTTGGCAGGGCGATCCGGTACATGCGTGGCTGGGGATCAATGGGCAGACTCCGGAGGCGGTGGAAGCGTGCTTTGCTCAGATTGCCGCGGTGATTGCGGAGACGGGCGGAGCAACGATTCTGGGCGCGCAGGATGGGGCGGCGGTCCAGATTGCAGGCAAGCCGACAACGAAGGAACACTTTGGCTATACGGATGGTTTTGGCAATCCGGATTACATTGGGGTGGAGCGGAAGTCGCAGCCGGGACAGGGGAAGCTGCTGGAAGATGGAAAGACGTGGGCTCCGCTGGCGACGGGCGAGTTGTTGCTGGGGTATGCGGATGAGGCGGGCGAACTGCCGGTGGCTCCGGTGCCGCATATTCTGGCGCGCAATGGGACGTTTATGGTGTACCGCAAGCTGCACCAGAATGTGGCGACGTTTCGCAAGTATCTTGACGCGCAGGCACCGTTGTATGGCGGCGGTGCGGAGAAGCTGAAGGCTAAGTTCATTGGGCGGTGGAGCGACGGCACTCCGCTGGAGCTGAGCCCGGATGCGCCGGATGCGGCGATTGCGCAGGACCCGATGCGGAGTACGAATTTTACTTACGGTGATGATGCGGATGGGACGCGCTGCCCGATTGGGGCGCATGTGCGACGGGTGCATCCGCGAGATGCTTTCGGATTTCAAGGCAGGCTGATCAACCGGCGGCGCATTACACGGCGGGGGCTGCCGTATGGGACGTTTGCGGACGAGGATGAGGCGGTTTCAGATGAGCAGGATCGTGGTGTGATCTTTATGGCGCTGAATGCGAGCATCTCGCGGCAGTTTGAGTTTGTGCAGCAGCAGTGGATTGAGTACGGCAACGATGCGCACCAGGGCAACGACAAAGACGTGCTGATGGGCAACCATGGCGGGCGGGGCAAGTTTGTGGTGCAAGGGGATCGCAGCCCGAGCAATCCGCCGTTTGTGTGCAGTGGGCTGCCGAATTTTGTGGAGCTGCGCGGTGGGGCTTATTTCTTTTTGCCGAGCATTACGGCGCTGGCGATGATCGCCATGGGGCTGGTTGATCCGCGATAGGTTTGTGATGCCGATTGCGTGGTCCGAGGCTGTGGGGGGAGGCCGGGACCTTTGGGCACAGCAGTGGCCGGGCAGATTGCATATGACGATCGGGAGCCGTGCCGAGTTACAGGATTCCGGCTGGCTCAGAGTAATTTCACATAGGATTTATAGCTCGATTTATCCGAAGCATTGCGACGTTCGATTGATAGATACGTGAGCGAATTCATTTATTTTTTCTGGCTGTAACTTTTCCTAACTGTTCTGCTTCTACGGTGTGCGCATGCAGGAAATAGGGCGTCGTGATGTCGCGACCATGATGCTCTGTTTTTGGCGTGCGCACAATCTGCAGTCCCCAGGAGTAAGCAGTCATGATGAGTGTACGTCGCAATTTGTTGATGGTTATGGTCGGGATTGGCGCAGCTTCGCCATTTCTTAGTGCAGTCGGGCCGAGAGGCAACGCCGGTGCGGTGTTTGTAATGACCAACGATGCCAATCGCAACGAGGTTCTTGTGTTTGAACGCGACAACCAGGGCCGGCTTTCCGAAGAGGTCCGCTATGATACGGGCGGGCGGGGCAGCGGCGGCATCACGGACCCGCTGGAATCGCAGGGGTCGTTGACGCTAAGCCAGGATCACTCGGTGCTGTTTGCGGCCAATGCGGGCAGCGGAAATATCTCGGTATTTCAGGTGCGCAGAAACGGGTTGTTGCTGCTGGACAAGAAGGCCTCGGGCGGCAGCGAGCCGGTGGCTGTGGCGGAGCACCAGAACCTGGTCTATGTGCTGAACTCTGGCGGAGCGGGGAGCGTGGTGGGTTTCCATATGGAGAACGGGGGACAGCTGCGCGAGATCAAAGGATCGACGCGATTTCTGACGGGAACCACGTCCGGCGGCGCTTCGATTGCATTCAGTCCAGACGGGAGATTTCTGGCGGTGACGGAGCGGATCGCCAACAATATCGATACGTTTCGGGTGAAGGCGGATGGGACGCTTGATCCTATCGTGGTGAATGCCAATCCTGCACCGGGAACCTTTTCGCTGGCGTTTGCGCCGACGGGTCAAGCCATCGTTTCAGAGACGGGCGTAGCGGGAGCAACGAATGGCTCGGCTATTTCTTCCTACTCGATTGGGGGCAATGGCAAGGTAGTTCCGATCAGCCAGAGCGTTGCTGCGTTTGCAGCGGGCAACTGCTGGAACGCGATCACTCCCGATGGAAAGTATGTGTACACATCGAACTCGGGAAGCGACTCGATTTCCGGTTACTCGATTGGCAAAGACGGAGTGCTGACACCAATTGGCGCGACCGTGGTGGGGACCAATCCAGCAGGCAGCCACAACGTGGATATCGCTGTTTCAGCCGATGGAAAGAACGTGTATACGATCAACTCGACGTCGGGAACGATCGGGGTCTTCAAGATCGAAGCCAATGGGGCTTTGACCAATCTCGGCGAGGCGGGCGATTTGCCGAAGTCGGTGGGCTTCAACGGAATCGCGGCTTTGTAACTTGCCGCTTTTAAATCACAGTTGCGAGTTATGAGCTGGATTGCCGATGGCACCAACTCGTAACTCGCAACCATAACATAGAGAAACTCTACATATTGAGAAATGCCGACACTAGATTGCCATACCAACCCGTCAGAATCAGTTGCTTGCCTGAAGGAAAACCACAGGACGCAAGTCCAAACTGCAATCCGTCTTCGCGCATGATGATTTTGTATCCATCACGTGAATCTTCTTGCCCGACGAGCCAGCAATCAAGTTCCTGATCCTTCACTTTGCCAAGTTGAACCGTTCGCGCAATGATTGAAATCTTCCGTGGCGGCACGATGGCCTGTTGCAGGGTGATTCTGTGATCATTTGTGACTTGATGCGCGTTGCCCATCTGCAAATGAACCAGCTCTCGAACTTCCTCCATTGTCATAACACTCTCAGCTTCGATCACAATGTCCGGGAAGTCAAATTGACCGTCTACTAACTCTCGATGTGCAACGCGAGTGGAGACGGGCAGAAGAAAAGCGGATCCTCCGCTACGCGAAGGATGACAGACAAAAATACAACCTCAAGAGCAGCGGCAAAATCAGATTGTGCGGCCGATTACAGGATGGCGCGCTCTTTGATGCTCAGGTAGTGGTTGAGGACAGAGGCGGTCATCTCATTGGGCAGGGTGTCCATGGTGATGGCTCCTTGCTCGCGGAGGCGGGCTAAGAGCAGGTCGCGGCGCGAGGCCATCTCCTGGGCGGCGGCGGAGCGGAACATCTCTTCGACGGTGGAGGGGATGACGCGGGCGATGGCGGCTACTTCGGGCTGGGCCATGGTGACGAAGAGGACGACGTGGCGATGGAGAAGCTGGGCGGCTCCGTCGATGACTTCGGGGCGCATGGCGGACTCGGCTAAGTCTGTAACCCAGAGGATGAGAGAGCGGCGGGGCTGGAGGCGTCCGAGGATGGCGGTGGCGCGGAGGTGGTCGGCTTCCGAGGGCTCGGCTTCCAGCTGAGCTAAAGACTCAAGGAACTGGCGCATGTGGGCCGGGCCGCGGTTGGGGAGCAGGCGTTGCTGGATCTGACGTCCGTAGCCGATGAGGCCTACTTTGTCGCCAGAGTACTGGGCAAGCTGGGCCAGGGCTACGGCGGTGGAGCAGGCGTAATCGAGCTTGGTGTAGGACGAGTGTGGAGTGTGAAGTGTGGAGTGTGGGGCTGATGGGACTTGTTCGCGGACTAGGGCGCGCATTAAGCGGCCGGTGTCGAGGACGATCCAGACGGATTGGCTGCGCTCGGCCTGGAACTGGCGGGTGACGAGGTCGCCGCGACGGGCGGAGGCGGTCCAGCAGAGGTCGCGGAGGTCGTCGCCCGGGCGGTATTCGCGGAGGCTTTCGAATTCTCGGCCGAGACCGCGCTGGCGCATCTGGCGAAGCTGCTGCTCGATGCGGCGGCTTTTGGCGAGGAAGAGCTGCTGGTCTTCGCCGGTGCGCAGCTCGGGGTAGATGCGGATGGGCTGGGTGAGGGGCGCCATGGCCCAGCGCTCGAGGAGGCCGAGATTGCTGCGGTAGCGAATGTAGAGCGCGCCGGCCTGGACGTCTCCGCGATGGCGGGGGTTGACGGAATAACGCAGCGTTGCCGCGGCGCGTGGGTAGGCGCGGAGGGTATGGGTGTTGGGAATTTGGAGAAGCTGCGCGGGGAGATCATCTGTGAGCTGGCAGTCGAGGAGGATGGGACTGTTGTTGACGAGACTCAGCTCGATTTCGACTGAGGTTCCGAGCGACGGGGCGGAAAGCCAGCTTCGGCTGGCGGTTATGGTGGAGGGGCGCGGGAGGCGCAGGCCGTCGGCCAGAGCGATGAAGAGGATGAGGGCGTCCCAGAAGAGCATGATCCAGGCGAGGCGGGGGATGTAGTAGCCGGGGATAAGGGCGAGGAAGCCGAGGCCGAGGAGGATGTAGGCACGAGGGGTGAGGCCGAAGGCGAGGCGGCTGCGCGGCTGGGCTGCGGCAGTGATGGGTGCGGGATGGAGGGTGGGCTGGAGCATTGTGTGTGGCGGGTTAGCGCGCTGCGCGCGTGGCTAGTTAGCGAGTTAGCTAGGCCCGAGTTAGGCCCGAGGGACGGGGACTGCCGCGACTACGTCGGCGAGGATGCGGTCGGCGTCGAAGCCTTCCAATTCGGCTTCGGGCTTGAGGCGGACGCGGTGGCGCAGGACGGGGGGCAGAGCGCGCTTTACGTCGTCGGGGACGAGGTAGCTGCGATCTTCGAGGGCGGCTACGGCTTGGGCTACGCGCATGAGGCTGATGGCGGCGCGGGGGCTGGCTCCGAGGGTGAGCGTGGGCCACTCGCGGGTGCGGCGGACGAGGGCGAGGATGTAGGTAAGCAGCTCGGGCTCGATGCGGATGGACTGGACTTCACGGCGGGCGGCGGCGAGAAGGCCTTCTGGGATGGGGTCGATGTGCGCGGCTTCGAGGATGAGCGAGCCTTCTGCTGCGAGGTGCAGCTCGAGGACGTGGCGCTCGTCGGCCTCATTGGGGTAGAGGACGAGGGTCTTGAGCAGGAAGCGGTCGAGTTGAGCTTCGGGGAGTGGGTAAGTGCCTTCGAAGTCGACTGGATTTTGGGTGGCGAAGACGGTGAAGTCATCGGGCAGCGGGCGGAGAACGCCGTCGGTGGTGACCTGGCGTTCTTCCATGCATTCGAGCAGGGCGGCCTGGGTACGGGGAGGCATGCGGTTGATCTCGTCGACCAGGAGCAGGTCGGTGAAGACGGCGCCCTGATGGAAGGTGAAGGTGCTGCTGCCTTGCATGAGGATGGTCGTCCCGAGGATGTCGGCAGGCATAAGGTCAGGCGTGGCCTGGACGCGGTGAAAACGCAGGCCGAGCAGGCGGGAGAGAGCTTTGACGATCAGCGTTTTGGCGATGCCGGGGACGCCTTCAAGGAGGACGTGGCCCTGGACGAGGAGGGCCATGAGGGCTTCATCGATGACGCCGGTCTGGCCGGAGATGACGCGGCCGAGCTGGGCGCGGGAGTGATCCATCAACTGATGCGTTGCGGGAAGCTGGCGGGTGGAGTGGAGTTCGAGGTCAGCGGTGGTTTCGTTGCTGACTTGGTTGTTGGCTTCCTCGGTCATGCGTGGTGTCTCCGGTCCTGCGAGTTACTCGTGTCTTGTTGTTGTGTCGGAAAGCTATAAAGGACCTATAGGTACAAAGTATCCCACCTTAGGCGCGATAAAGCCGCGCCGAAGATGGGGCACCCGATTTTGTCGCTTGGCGCAAGGTTTCTTCGTGACGGCGCAAGGTGCGGACTAACTCAAGGGCGCGGGTGGGATGAAGGGCTTCGTTGGTGCAGGCATCTTCGACGTCGATGAGATCGGCTTCCAGACCGTTTATGAGTTTGCCGAAGCGAAGCTCGATGGCGGCGGCGAGTTCGCGGGCGTCCAGTTGAGCGTTGCGCTGGCCGGTGAGCAAAACGGATTGGGTGCGGAAGCGTTCCCAGGCAATTTGGAGAGCGGTAGAGGCTGCGCCGGTGCTGCGATAAAGCGAGCCGAGAGCGTCGAGGAATTCAATGGGCGTGGTGCGCGGAACCTGAGGCAAAGGGCGCACCGGGCCGCTGCGGCGGCTCATGCTCAAGACGATGAGCAGCGCGAAGCCGATGGAGCCGAGGAGGAGCAGGGGCCAGACGGGACCGCTGACGAAATCCCAAGGACTGGGCACGCGAGCACCGTGGAGGGATTCATCCCAGTAGATGTGATGGTTGGCGGATGGACCGATGGAGTTGAGAAATAGTTCGAGATTCTTGCCGCGTTGGATAGAGCCATTTTCAAGCGGTGTGGAGCTTGCCCACCAGATGGCGCGACCGGCGGTAACGGGCATCTCGACGACGACGGGCTGGCCGGCGCAGGTATAGACGGTGCGGGCCTCGGAGTCCGAGTCTTTCCAGGTGAAGCGGGGAACGATCCAGATGGAGCCGGGAGCGGCAAGCGGATCGAGGCCTTCAGGCTGGGCTTCGCAGGCGGCGAAGGCAGCCTGGCGGGAGACGGTGACGTGGTTGCCGGGCAGAAGGGTTCCGCCGATGAAGCCCGTCACCAGGACGCGGCCGCCTTTGCGAAGGATTACGGCTATGGCGTGGCGGGCCTGCTGGTTTTGCTCCGGGAGCGCGAAGGGCTCGGCGATGACGAGGACTGTTTCCGGCCCGGCGTGCAGGGCGAGCCGGCTTAGAGGCTGCTGCCAGCGCTCGATGGTATAGCCGCTCTGCTCGAGCAGCGTGTAGGCAGCCCGGGCGCCATGCTGGCCGAAGAGATAACTGCTGGGCAGCGGGTTGCGATCGGGATCGTCGGCGGGAGTGAAGATGGCGAGGAGGACAAAGAGCGCGACGATCAGAGTGAGGGCAATGAGGATCATGCGGCGATCCTTCATGTCGAGCATGTCGAGCTTGTCTGGTTTATCCAGCTTGCTGGAGCGCCGGCGCATCGACAGGGGTAAGACGGCTGGGCTCATCGCGACACCGCCCGATGGCCTGAGCTGTTGTCGCCACGCTTGTTGCGGGATTGAGCGCCGGATTTTTCCGTAAGCCGGGAGGCGAGTTGTTCGGCCTGATGGAAGTCGGCTTCAGAGGCAGGGCGAGCCGCGTACCAGGTTCGCTCGAAGCTGCGGGTGAGAGCGCTGAGGCCTGCATAATGGGGATTTTCGCGGGCAATGAGAGCGAGGTATTCACGCGGAGTGCGGGCGCGGTCGGCGGGCCAGAGGCCGCTCGACTCAAGGCGTGAGATGCTGGCCCAGTAGAGAAGATGGATGGCATCGCGCCAGGCGGAGCGGGAGGCAGCGGCATGAGCATCTTCAAGCCAGAGCTGCCAGTCTCGCGCTGAAGCGGCACCGGCGCCAGGTCCAAGACTTTCAGGGGTGAAACGGCCTTGCCTTTCAAGCCGGATAAGAAACCAGACAAGAGCGACGCAGATGAGAACGACGAAGGCGATTTCGGCAGTGATGCCGATCCATTTGGATCTGGCGCCGGCACGGATGAGGGAGGCGATGAATCGATTGATTCCGTTTCCGATCTTTTCGAGGACACGCTGCTTGATGGATCTTCCGGCAACGGCGGGGTGATAGTCGCGTGCGGCGAGAATGGCGGCGAGGGTGGTGTGCTGGTTTGAAGGAGATTGCCGCGGTGCTTTCTCTTCGCCCTCGCGCTCAACCTCGTGCTCTTCGTCGGCGAGGCGTTTGTGGGCATCCTCGAGACGCTGCTTCAGGGTCGGAGGGATGTAGTCGCGGGACTCGGCAGACTGTACCGCCTTCTTGTTTTTATCCGGCGAGGCGGCTTGCTCTTTTACCTTCTTCTCCGTTGTCTGACTTTCTGGTTCATCCGTTTCCCTGCCTGCGGCAGCCTGATCGAGCAGGCTGCGCAGCCATGCGAAGTGAACCTGCCGGGTATCGCCGGGAACGGCTATCTGAAGATCGGGACCGACGCGGCTGCTTTGGCAATTGGTCATTGCAGCCTGGCAGGAGGCGATGACCTCATCGAGAGCACGCAAGCGGGCCTGGTAGTCGATTGGCGAGACCGTGGTGACCTCAGCCGGCGGCGGGTCCGCAGGCGGATTTGCCGAGGCCGCCAGCGAGAGAGGCATGATGAAACCGAGCAGGCAGAGGGCCGATTTGAGGCGGCCTGCAGGTATCGTTGGACCGATCACGCTCCGGATACCTCCGGATCGCAAGTTTCTGGAGCATGTAAGGGAGGAGGCTCTTCGATCGCCAGTTCTGGCTCGGATATCGATAGTGACGGAACTGACTCCGCCGGCAGGTGTGCGGGAGAGATTTCCTGGGCAGATGCTGGAGCCGGAACAGTAATGGGCTCTGCGGTAATGGGCTCTGCGGTGTGCTCCGTACTGGCGGGTTGAAGGGGCAGGCCAGGCTGCAGCGATGGGATTGGATCGGCGGGCGGAAGGGTGGACCAGCCGGCCTGAGCCATCAGCAGTTCGATGTCGTAGCCTTCCTGGCGGGTACGCTGGTCATTGTAGAAGAGCAGCAGGGCGATAGCGTAGATGGGCATGACGAACGAACGCTCCAGGAAGCTGATGAAGAGGCTGACTACCTGGAGCATGATGGGAGGTTTGGTGAGCATTTCCATGCCACCCATGGACTTGTAAAGGGTGAGCTTGAGCACGATGTCCACAGGGGCGGTGAGCGCGTAGTAGGCGACGATGGCGAGGATAAAGACCAGCAGGTACATGACGAAGATGCGTCCGCGGGAGCCTTTGGTGAGCTGTACGCTGCGCTGCATCGCGGGCCAGGCTTTTTGCTCTTCTGTCACGCAAGCGGGGAAGGCGAGGCAGTAGCGCAGCCATATCCAGATGGCAACGACCATCACAACGATGACGAAAAGGAAGATGAGCAGACCAATCAGCACGCCGCCGGCTTTGCCTGCCCCGGTGGTGGCGGTGACAGCGGCCAGCATGCCGAAGATCATGAGAACGATGGTGAAGGCAGCGCCGGGGATGACGCCGGCAAAAAGTATTTGCAGGGACAGGATGCCCAGATAGCGCCAGAATTTGCGAAAACCATGCGAGTAGGCGTCGCGAACGGTGATTGCCTCTCCGCGATTGCAGCGCAGGGCGGCGTAGTTCAAGGCGCTCAAAGAAAGGGAAAAGACGCCTACCAGCAACGGAATGCAGATGAAGATAAAGAGCGCGAAGATAATGAAAAAGACGACCAATGCCTGGGTGGCTGCCGGGCCTGACCCCTTGAATGCCGGCGCGGCGGTGGTGAAATAGATGCTGGCGCCTCCGGAGACCAGGACATTGAAGGCCGCGGGGAGAAGAGCGATACCGACAAAGAGCGGGAAGTTGCGGCGATAGAGCTGTACGGTGCGATCGAGAATCTCACCCAGAGACAGGGGCGGCGTGGAAACGGCCATCACAACTCCTCAACAAAGGTCCGGTTTATTCCTGTCCGTCACTGCCGATCTGAACGGTGTTTCGCCGCCGGTTGTCGATGACGCCGGCCGGGAAGTTCAGAAGAGGCGCTGTCAGGCCGGATACGCCGGATGGTAGCACAGGACGGGAGAGGTTTGCGGCGTGCGAGGGACCGGGAATGTATCAGCTTGCGCATAGAGAATGTGGGTTCTTCGTGGCCTGCGGCTCCTCGGCAATGGCAATTCCTTGGGATGACGATTCTTGAGACGGTCCTCGGGATGCGATTTCTAAATGGTCCTGGGATGCTATGGCCCTGGGATGCTATGGCCCTGGGATGCTATGGTCCTGGGATGCTGATTTCTCAGACCCTTCCTGGGATGACGATTTCTTAACATGGCAATTTCTTCCAACTGGGAAATCCGCCGGGATTCACTGTGCGGGCTTTTTGAGTGGCTAAGGTTTATGCTGTTGCCGGTGTGGGACTCTACAGTAGACTTGAAGTCATCATTGTGACCCCGACAGCCGCAAACCGATTGGCTCGCATCTGCGCCTTTTCGACGAATGCCCCGGAGTGGGAGGAGTTTGTGCGCCTGTTGACACCTGTGGTGGCGGTGACTGCGCGACGGGTGAGCCTGCTGTGGAGCGACTCGTCTGGGACCACGGTAAGCGAGATCGTACAGGAAGTTTTCCTGAAGCTGTGCGAGGACGAACGGCGCATCCTGCGCGAGTTTGAGGACCGGGGGCACGATTCATTTTTCAAGCTGATGCGCATGATTACCGCGTCAGTGGCCACGGACCATTTCCGGAGGACCCGCGCGGAGAAACGTGGCGGCCGCATGGGAGCCGTGCCGCTGGACGGGGCACTGATCGACAAGGAGCTGCGGGACATCGATGCAGTGCGGGCGGTGGAATGGCCGGCCCTGATGGCTCAACTGGACGGCCTGCTGCGGCTTTATCCGGACACTATCAGCGAGCGCGACCGCACACTTTTCTGGATGTATTACAAGCAGGGAATGACGGCTGAGGCAATTGCGCGTATTCCGGCGATGGGCCTGGGAGCCAAGGGCGTGGAGAGCGCGCTGCTGCGGGTGACAAAACTGCTGCGGCTGACAATTGAGAATGGGAAGCCGGGAAGCGAGTTAGCTGTGGGTTCGAGACGTGAAAGCTCCAAACCTGAGAATCCTGAAAACGAGAAACATGAGTCTCTAAGATCGGAAAACGCAGAATCTGAACGTGAGTTACCGGCCGAAAAGTTACTTAAGATCGCCGCGGGAAAAGGATTCCGTCACCTTGTTGCGATTGATAGAGTAGAGCAACAATAAATTGCCGCCATGAGCCAGTTCGAAGATAACAATCCGCAGCCGGTGTCAAACGAAGCTTTGCTTCGGTTCCTGGACACGGTTCCGCCTGGACGAAGGCGGACGGGCGCACTCTCTAAGTCTGAGTTAAGCGGAACTGAGTCAAGCGGTGACGCGGGCAATGACACCGGTACTTCGGATGAGCTTTCCGCCGGAACGTGTCATGAATCCTGCCCTCCGAGGGACAGCTTTATTCGCGCTCTTATGGGAACTGCGGAGCAGCAGGAAGCCGGGCAGGTTCTGAGCCATGCTGCAAGCTGCGAGCCGTGCGGCGATCTGCTGACGGCGAGCCTGGTCTCGCTGGAAGGCGTGCCAAGCGCGGAAGAAGCAGCCGCTATAGCCCAGCTGGCAGTGAACAGGACGCCGTGGCAGGCTAAGCTGGCCCGCGAGTTAGCGGCGACCAAGACGCAAAAGCCGCCCTTACCGGAAAGACTCCGGTTGATTTCTGCTCTCACCGGCCAGGGTGGCAGGCGATTTCGGGGGCGTTGGATAGCACTAGCCGGCGTGGCAGCGACATTGGTGGCGGGGGCTGCGGTCTTTGCCTGGCAACGATATGCAGGGGCTCCGGAGCATCTGCTGGCTATGGCTTATTCGCAATCGCGGACACTGGAGCTACGCATCCCGGAGGCGGGCTATTCCGCCGTGACGCCGGGCACACGCACGCGAGGTGCGGCCGCGAATAATGAACCGGCTCCGCTGCTGGAGGCGCGCGCCCGCCTGGCGCAGAAGCTGGAGGGATCGCCGCAGAACACCCATTGGCTTGAGCTGCAGGCCCGGGCGGACGTGTTAGAGGAGCGGTACGACTCTGCGATTGACGTGTTGGACCGGCTGGTGGCTGCGGGACCGGTGACAGCGGAACTGCTGACCGACGCTGCGGCGGCATACTATCAACGCGGCCTGGTCTCAGGCGCCGAACTGGACCGGTCGACGGCGCTCGATTATCTGCGCCGGGCCGATGAGATGGCTCCTACGGACCCGGTGATTCTCTTCAACGAGGCGATCGTGATGGAGGATCGCGGCCAAATGATGAATGCGGTGGAGGTGTGGAACCGCTACATCACGATAGAACGCGATGAGCATTGGGCTGCCGAGGGCAGGCGCAAGCTGGCGGCGCTGGAACAGACGCTGAACCGGCTGAAGAGCCATGAGAGCCGCGTGCGGCAGATGCTGGCTACGCCGGAGGCGATGGATGCACTGGCAGCCGACAAGGCTAAGCTTGCGGTCTTCGACGAGGAGTTATCTTCGATTCAAATCGACAAATTATTGCTTTTGGCGTATCCGGTGACGCCGGAGAGCTCCACGGCAAACGCCACGAGACAGGCTCGCGGCTCACCTTGCGCCGCGTTATGCCAGGCTGCGCGTAGATTATTGCAAGCTACTGCCATATCTCTTGAATTACAGCATCATGACTTCTGGTTGAAAGACCTGCTTTCGATTCACCTCGAATCACTCCCACTCAAAGCTCAAATTCAGTATGGGCAGGCGATGCACCTGCTGGGGCAGGCAACGCGCGAAAATCAGACGGGCGCGGCCGTAGATGGCGCGCGCATGGCGTTTGAGGCACATGAGATCTTTGCGCAATTAAAGGGCAGCGCCGGGTTCGATGCCCCACTCCGGACAGCGGCGGGCGCCGGCCAGGAGCGGGCATCGGCGGAGTATCTCTTTGGCATGTCGATGAAGCTTGATTTCCGCGCCTGCCGTGCGTATGCACAGCAACTGCGCGCAACACCAAAGCCCAGCCGGGACAATCTTCGTTATCCGTGGATCAATGCAGTCTTGATGATCGCGGAAAAGGCCTGCGATGACACGCCGGAGACGCGGGCCGCCGGCAGGCTGCTGGTGCCGCCGGCGGAACGATTGGCAGTCGACGCTCACTACCGCCTACTCACAGCGCGTGTCCGGAGCCGGTGGGCGAACGACGCACAAAATGCGGGTGACGACGAAACTGCCGAGCGACTGGCGCTAGCGATCTTCCGGGAACTGGTGAAAGGAGACCCACCCCCGGTTCGGATTGTGTATACGATCGGCGTGATTCCCTATCTGGAACAGAGTTCCCCCCGTGCGCGCATGGCCGAACTCAGCTTGCGCGAATGCCTGGCATGGTTTCAGGCGGCTGGAGACGTGCGGCGCGCACTTTCTGTACGCATGGCGCTCGCCGAGGCAGAAATGCGTATTGGAGCTATGGCGGAAGCGGAGAACCAACTTCACAGAGCCTATGCAGAGGACAATCCATCGGGACTGGGTCGATCTAAAGGAGCCAACTTCGGCGAAGCCGATACACTACTGGCCCAATCCATGATGGAGCGCGGCGATTTGAACGGAGCCGCACGCATGTTGGATCAGGCGTCGGTCTATCTCACCAACGACTCCGATACCTGGGCAATACGAAAACTTGCCGCGGCTATAGGCCAGCTGCAGTTGTCGCGGAAGAATTATGACCAGGCCGCGCAGGTTCTGGAATCCGATATCAGGAGCAGCGAAGGCAAGGATGTCCGCGGTGGAGACCGGGCAACGGCCGCCGAATATGCAGAGCAAGATCACGATCTCTATGCAGAACTGGCTGCGACCTGGCTGGCGCAGGGCCGGCCAGCAGCGCGTGTGCTGGCTTTGTGGGAGCGCTTCCGGATGCGTTCGCGCGGATTACCCATAGCGGCCTGCCCGGAACATGCGCTGGATTGCGAACAGATGCCTCTATTGGCCGAGCAGCAGCGGCTCGGGAACAGTGTTCTGGTTGGGCAGATGGTGCTTTTGGACCGTATCCTGACCTATCGCATGGACAAGAACGGCGTCACATGGAACGAGAAGCCTCGACGCCGTCAGGATGTGCTGGATACGGCGCAAATCCTGGAACGCGCTGTCAGCTCCCCCCTGGCCTCGACAATCACCGTGGAGCAGCTTGGCACGCAGGTGAGCGATTCCCTGCTGCCCCCGATTCCCGCGAACCTGAGTCTGGACGCGGCCCTGCTGCTGGAGCCTGATCCGATGCTGCAAAATCTTCCCTGGCCGGTTTTGCCGACAGCTGCGGGTCCGCTTGGATTGCAATATCCGTTGGCGGAGGTGTCCTCGATCCTGGCCAGCACATCCAAAACCGGCGAGGAGCGCGCCGGCCCTGCGAGCACCGAACACGCTCTCGTCGTGGGGGCCTCGGTTGCAGCTGGAGACATGCTGCCTCTGCCGGAAGCGCTCAACGAAGCGCAGGCTGTCGACGGCTTTTTGCATGCTCCCTCGTTGCTGCTGGGAAAACAGGCGACTGCTGCTCGTGTGGCTCAGAACATGGCTACGGCTACGCTTTTCCATTTCGCCGGCCACGCTGTACGGAGCCAGGATGGAACCCAGTTACTACTTGCGCCAGCTTCGTCGGGAGAAGCGAAACCTTGGGTAGATGGCGCATTTCTGCGCCAGCATCCGCCCCGCGCCTGCCGGCTGGCGGTGCTTTCGGCGTGCGCCACTGGGCAGCGCGAGGCATCTTGGCATCATCCCTTGCAGGACATTGTCGAGACCCTCAGCTCCCTGGGCGTACCGGAGGTGGTGGCCACACGTTGGCAGATAGACTCGGAGGCCGCGGTGCCCTTCATGAACAGTTTTTACCAAAGCCTGGAACAAGGCAGCAGCGTAGCCTGGGCCTTGACTGCCGCGCGCAGAGTACAATCGAGGCACTCTCCCTACAGCGGTCCTTATTACTGGGGCCCTTATTATGTTACGGGGAGAGAGAAAACTCAGTTGGCAGGAGAATTCCGTGCCCGTCTCGAAAACAAAGTCCAGGGGAAAAAAGAGATCTTCTAAATCAACTTCGACCGGGACACAACTGGATATAGTCTTTGCCGGTCCGTTGCTGTTTGTACCCGCAGTAAACAAGGGCATGACAACCGGCGTTGAGGTTTTCGTACCGGTCAATGGCCACCCCATCGGCGCCATATTCATACCTGGAGTATGGTTTTCCGATGCCGAGCTGAACGATCCGGAGTGTGAACGATGGCCTCCGGCCTCCAGCTTCTCCTTGCTTGATCCTCACAGTTATTCCATTGAGCTGACCCAGCGATTAAGTAAGAAAGAACGCCCCTTTCCGGCCGCCGGTATCCCTGCAACAAACCACAAGGTACGGCCGGGACGAAGGCTGAGCAGCGATTGGGAGATGACGATCGCGGTGCATGGAAGATTGTCCAGCTGGTCTTCTCACCGTCTTATACCAGTGAGGGACGGCTTGTTTCACGGAGCGGATGCGCCTACGTCTACAGCCACCGCTGCCTTGCACAAGCTTACCTATGCCGGCGTTACCGGAGCAGAGTTCTGCGGCGCTTCAAAGGAAGCGCGAGAATACCTGCACGCGAATATCTCCAAAGGCGGTTCGCTCATCGTTATCGGGGAGATTCCCTACCAGGCAACGTTACTCCATGAACGCAGAGCGATCGATGCCATTGCGAAACTGGCCGGACTCGACCTGCACCTGGCAGAGACAGCACCAACCCCTTACAAAACGCGCCTTATGTGCCACGTTGTGGAATGCGGGCATTCGGTCATTGTGACCGAATAGACGTCGTACGAGACTATCTGACATCCCAAAACGAATTACATTCCAGATTTGGCGGGCTTCCACTGCAGCAGGAAGCTGGTGACAGAGCCGATTTCCATGCGGCGCATGGATTCGAATTCGCCGGTTCGCTGGCTGTAGAGGAGCTTGCCGTGCTCATCGAGGACGGCGAGTGCCGGAACGCCCTTTTTCAGGGGAATCTGGTAGCGCTCGGCGATGTCCTGATTCTCATCCATGTGGCCGATGTTGACGTGGACGAGGACGTAGTTGGCGTCGAGCAGGGGCTTGTTGGCCGGATCGTGGAAGTAGATGTCCAGTACCTGGCAGTCGCCGCACCAGTTGCCGCCGAAGTCCAAGATGATGCGTTTGTGCGTGGCGGCTGCGGACTTAAGGCCGGCGGCGAGGTCGGCTTTGGCTTGTTCGGGAGCCGGATAAATTTGACGCTCCGCCGCGTATGCCGCAATCGACAGGCTTGCTATGGCAAGAAACAGGAACACCCGGAGGGTAAGTTTGCGGCGATTGATCTTTTGGGTATGCGGCATGGAGAGGTACCTCTATCTCAAGTTTTGTAGCGCGAATATGAATCAGATGCAAGTCAGGGCGGCACGGATTGGGAAAAACGAGGGGAAGGGGCTAAGCTGAATAGTCATGGCTACGAAGACAAGTATGGATCGCCGCCAACGGCTCGAAGAAGCAAGCTTTCCCGATCTGGATGCGATGATGGCCGCGTATGCAGCGGTGGCGGTGGATGTGGCACGTGAGGATTTTCGCCAGCGGCTCGATTACAACGCCGAGTCGTTGGTGGCTTTTGAGGCGGTATTGTCCGAGCTGGCTGAAAAACAGGAGCTGGACTACGACTACGAGGTTAAACTTTGGGGCGGCTACCTGGGCGAGGTGCTGCGGCGGCGCTATGCCGGTAGTTGGGAGATGACCCAGTATCCGGGCGGAGTTGCAGCGGTGCCGGCGGTCGAGGTGCGGGGATCGCGGCTGTTTCCGCTGATGAAGGTGTACCGGCGGATTACCATGGGCGATGCGGAAAGTATCGCCGCGTTTTTCGATATGGTCACGGAACGCCTGGGAAAGCCGGCACAGGTGAATTAGGCGGAGACGCGTCTCACAATCTTTTTATGCTGCCGGCGCGTATAGACATTCGAGTGACAACAGGGGTAATGCGGGTTGTGCGACAATACATTTTGCAAGGCCTCTCTGTTTAAGAGGCGGAGGAAAGTATCATGGGTGAACTATTTCAACCGACCCACCTGCTGGTGATTGCACTGATCGTTTTCGTTCTCTTTGGCGCCAAGCGCCTGCCGGAGCTGGGCAAGGGACTCGGCGAGGGACTCAAGGGTTTCAAAGACGGCATCAAGAATGCCGGCGAGCCGACTCCAACCGTGCAGCAGCAAAGTGCCGCGCCTGCGCCGCCGAAGGCTGAGGTTGTCGAGCAGAAGTAGGTTCTTCCAGATTCGTTGGATAGCTGTGACTCCCACCCTTTGCGCGATAAGACTGCACAAAGGATGGGGCACCGAATGTTTCGCTACCGTTTGAATCTAAATTACTTATAGGCTCAGCAGCACTACCGATGCCAGAGCAATTGCCATGCCTACCGTCTGCCGTCTGCTGGCTCGTTCCTTCAGAATGAGCGCGGCGAGCAGAATCGTACAGCCCGGATAAAGCGATGAAACCAGGGCCGCGATGTCTAATCGTCCATTTTGAGCGGCCATGGTGTAACCAAAGTTGCCAATTGTGTCCAGGCCGCCAGCAAGAATTCCCATCCACCAGAAGCCGGAACGAATCGGTTTCCGGGCCACCCGAGGCCAGGCAAAGAGCAGGATTACCACCATTGCCGCGACGCCGCCGATGCGGGCTGAGGTGAGAGCCCAGAGGACTCCGTCGCCCGCCGCGAGCTTGAGCAGGATGAGCTGAAGTCCAAAGCCGGCACCGGAGATGGCTCCGAGCCACAGGGCCGCAGCGGGTGTCGAATGACCGGGGGCGTGAGCGATGAGCCAGATGGCAAGGCAACCAAGGGCCAATCCCAGGACGGCGAGCGGGGCGGGCAAGCCTTCTCTCCACAATCCAAAGAGGACCGGCACCAGAGCGGTGAGCAAGCCGGTCAACGCGGCGGTGAGGCCCATGGCCCCCATCGCCAGCGCGCGATAGAAGGCTGCGAGGGCCAGTGCGCCCTCCAGGCCGCCGATGGCCCCCTCAAGGAATTCAGTGCGATGGGGTAACGGAAGATGACTGAAGCCACAGATGGCGAGCAGCACGGCGAGCGTAACCAGATGGCCGGAGACGACAATGAGCAGGGCTGGAGAGCGGCGCGCGCCGATGCCTCCGGCGAAGTCTGAACCGCCCCAGGTGGCGGCTGCCACCAGACCCAGCCCAACGGACAGGGCTGAGCCGGGTACAGATACGGGCACGCTTAGCGGACGTCCTGTGCGGCTGGATAATAACCCAACTTGGATTTGACCTCGACGTTGGGCCGGTCTACCCGCACTTCAATGGAGCGATATTTACCGTCGATGAAGGGCTGATGACTGTTGTAGACCAGGGTGTACTGATTGCGGGCTTCCTCGGCCAGCTTGGCGTAGGCCTTTTCGATGCCGTTGGTCGAGTTTTCGGCGTCCAGAGAGCCGCCGGTCTGCTGGGCGTACTTGATGAGGACGTTGTCGTTCATTTGGAAGGGGATATGGAAGCGGCTCAGATAGCCCTCGCCCCAGCGGGCGGAATCGCCGACCAGTGTGGCGTAGACGGCTATCTTATTGGTTTGCAAGTACTTGATAACTTCTTTCTGGGTTGCCTTGCTACCGTATTCCTTACCGTCGGAGACAACATAAATGACGCGGCGGCGGCCCTGAGGACGTTTAGAGAGCTCGGTGGCGGCGCGGAGGATGGCATCGTTGAGAGTATGAATCTCTTTGGGAAGACTCATGAACTGAGTGCCGCCCGCGCTGCGGCCCTGCTGTAGATTGGGGTCGACGCAGGAGCCGTTGGCGCTGATGGAGCAACCAGCGAGCGGGCCTGAGGTTACAGGAACAAGCTCATCACGGCCAGCGGCCTTATTGAGGGCCAGCACGGCTTCAAGGCGGTGGCTTTGGGCTCCAGTGAAGCCGGTCAGTTCTTTGGCGCCGTTGTTATAGCTGAAGACGGCGACGTCGTCGTACGGGGTGAGCGAACCCTGGATGGAACCGAGCGAAGTGTTCACCTTGGCCATGACGTCGGCGGTTACGCTCTGGTCGATGACGTAGGCAACGGAGAGCGGGAAAGGGTCGACGGTGAAGAAAACAAGACGCTGACGCTGGTTGTTTTCAAAGACACGAAAGTCGCGAGCGGTGAGGCCCGCAACTAGGTGTCCCTTAGAATCCTTGACTGTGACCGGGAGCTCAACAGCGTTTGTCGTAACGACGATTCTTGATTTGAAGGCATCTACGCCTGTGCCGGCCTCCGGAGTTTCGGGCTGCGCGCCCTGGAAATCATCCGGAGCATTGGCTGGCGGAGGCTGAGACGACGGAGGACGCGAAGGGGCCTGATCGTCGGGCGATGCTGTGGAGGAACTGGGAGTGTTCGCGGAAGATGCGGGAGGAAGAGTCTGGCTTCCGCTGCCGGGTGTGAGTTGGTCGCGAACGTCGGACATGGGTTTGGGAGCCTGAGGGGTCGGCGCATCAGGCACGGCAGTCTGCTGGGCTGAGAGCGAGACAGGCAAGAGCGCCAGAACCGCTGCAAAGGCGGCGAGCACAGAGAGAGAATGGGTTCGGTTGGTTCGGGTCCGGACGGTTGAGTCATTTCCGGTCCGGGCGGATCCGGTCCGCTTCGATAAGGTCAGGCAACGATTCACAAAGCTTCCTTTCCGCAGACAACTGCGGCCCTCGGGTACTGCTGCAATCCTCAAATTCAACCGGATTGGACAGTTAAAATCACCACTGCGACTGCCATCAAAAAACAATCACGGCTGCATGGCTCAGATTATCAGACGCACCAAAGCGGTGCATGTCTTCAAACACCGGTTCGATACAGGGCTGTATGCTTCCCACGAGGGCCCGGAATGCGTCTACCCTACATGACTTATAAGATGCCGGCTTCGGCTGTGATGCCGCCCAGACGGGCCGCGCGGTGGGGGCAGGCCTCTATGGCCTTGTTCTGGCTGCTCCTGGTTCCGGCCGGGCTTCACGCGCAACTGGCCCCTTCTCCTGATGCCGCGCCGGTGAGCAACGCGCCAGCTCCCAAGCCGGACGCGGAGGCAGATGACGAGCCGAAGACCACGATCAAAGTCAATGTGGACCTGGTAAGCCTTTATTTCACAGTCAAGGGCAAAGATGGCTCGCTGATTCCTCATCTGGGCGCGGACAACTGTTCGGTGCAGGAGGATAAACAGCCGCAGAAGCTCAAGAACTTTCAGGCGGAGAACAATCAGCCGCTGACTTTGGGGATTCTGCTGGATACATCAGCCAGCCAAACGCGGGTGCTGCCGCTGGAGCAGCAGTTTGGCAGCGAGTTTCTGAGCTCGGTGCTGAAGAGCAAGGATGAGGCCTTTCTGGTGAGCTTTGATGTGGATGTAGACCTGCTGCAGGACTACACCAACAGCGCGAAGCAGCTAAGCCGGGCCATGAACAAGGCGGAAATCAATACGGCAGGCGGCAATGGCGCGGCCGGTATTCCCGGGATTGGGCAGGGGCCGGTACCGACGCAGGGGCAGCCGAAGGGAACGCTTTTCTACGATGCCGTTTACCTGGCGGCGAATGAGAAGTTGAGCAAGGAGACGGGGCGCAAGGCAATTATCGTGCTGACCGATGGCGAAGACCAGGGCAGCAAGGTAAAGCTGGCTGGGGCGATCGAGGCGGCGCAGAAATCAAACGTGATCATTTACGGCATCCTGCTGGCCGACCGGGCTTCGTATGGGTATGGCGGCTTCGGGCTGGGTTATAACGGCAACTTTGCGCTGAAGAAGATGGCGGAGGAGACTGGTGGACGCATGATCGACGTGGGCAACAACGGCAAGAAGCTGGAGGCGGCTTTCCAGCAGATCGAGGACGAGCTGCGCACCCAGTATGTGGCCTCATACACTCCCACCAACAACAAGGCCGACGGTACGTATCGCAAGATCGCAGTGGACTGCAAAGCCGACAAGGGCGACGAGTTGAAGGTGCAAGTGCGCAAGGGCTACTATGCGCTGGCGCCGGAGGAATAACTCTGAGGGAATAAATCTAAAGAACGCCCCAGCAAAACCGGTTCGCGTTTTGTCCAGCGGCAATCTTATTTAACGGCAATCTTACCCAACAGAAGTCGAGAAACGGCTGTCCGGTTTCTGGACAGTCCGCCGCGCTTACTATCGAAAGTTTGGGGGAGGACCGAAAGCCGTAATCTGGTTTTTTGCGGTTTCTAATCTTAGTATCGGCTCATGTTGAAAAGACTTTAGCTCTAATTGGAAAAATCCGAGAGCTATTTTTCGAACCTAAGGAGCCCTCTATGAACGCCAAATCCGCCACCGACCACGCTTTTGAAATTGGACCCCGTTTTCGCCAGACGATGGAGGAGCGGATTGCGCGCCTGGAGCAAGATGCGGCCTGGGATGAGCGGGCGCTGGAGACGCTGGCGGATGAAGATCATCTGCGCCGGCACCGGCGGCTGGTGGCTGTACAGCGGGCTGAGGCATTGCGGATGAGGCTATTCCTCGACCGGTCGCGCGTGCGGATGCCACGGCCTTTGATTGCCTTGTGAGGCGGGCGCTGCTTGAGAAATTCCCCAGGTCTCTGCACGCCATCGTTCTCAATGAAGCACTCACTGTCGAACCTAACCGCCGAGCTTAACCGTCTAATCTAACCGTCGACCTGTGCAATGATTTCCATCAGGCGTTGAGCGGCCAGTTGCGGGTGCGCTAGTTCAGCCACTGCGTCGAGGTGAGCCCGCACATAGTCCAGAGCGGCGGCGATGCCGCGGCGTTCTATCCAAATCTGGCATTCTCGATAGGTGCCATGAAACAGCGCTCGACTGGGGTCGGTTGCGCCTTCGTTCCGGCATACGTAGCCATGCATGCCGGTCGTGAAAATCACCAGATAGCTCTCGCGTTTGTCCAGGCACTCCGAAGCAGCATGATCCAGAAATTCTTTTACTATCAAACTACACCTTCCACACTCATTCGGTTTAGACGCAGGGGTATGGGAATTTGCCGGTGCTGCCTGGCCGCCACTTGAGCTGTTAAAACAATAGATCGCCTCGAATCTAGATTCAAAAGAAAAGAGGAAAGCGGGGCTTACGCCGCTGCTTCCCTCTTTTGCTTAACTTAACGATTCTGGTCTGTCTTTGCCGGCTTGCTTACCAGGGCAACTCATTACCCAGGTGGATGAAGCGGCCGCTGGGGCCGTCGGTGCCTAGCGTTGCCAAAGCGACGCTGGTCTTGGCGCCATCGGGGATTTCCATGGGGGCGGCGTCGGTGCCCATTTCGGTTTTGACCCAGCCGGGATGCGCGGCATTGACCTTGATGGGTGTGTCTTTCAGTTCCCACGCAAGATGAATGGTGTAGGCGTTGAGCGCGGTTTTGGAGGCGTCGTAGGCGAAGGACTTAAAGTTGGCGATGGGGCTGTTGGGATCGGCGTGCAGGGTGTTGGAGCCGAGGATGCTGGAGAGGTTGACGATGCGGCCTGCTTCGCTCTTGCGGATGAGCGGAAGAAGCTCGCGGGTAAGGGCGACGACGGCGAAGAGGTTGGTGGAGAAGATGCGCTGCAACTCTTCATCCTTGGTCTGGCTGATGACGCTGACGAAGCCGTCGGCCGAGGCGACCCCCGCATTGTTGATGAGGATGTCGAGCTTGCCGAATTTATCGCCGATGAACTGAGCGGCGGCTTTGCGATCGGCTTCGTTGACTACGTCGAGCTGAATTCCATACGCGTCAATGCCTGAACCCTTGAGGGTGGCGGCTGTTTTCTCAGCGGCGCTCAACTGGCGCGCGGCGACGATGACGATGATTCCCTTTTCTCCCAACTGCTTCGCAGTCTCCAGACCGATTCCGCGATTTGCCCCGGTAATGAGGGCAACTTTCTTATCCTGCGCCATGGTAGGACCTCCTGTGTGGAGTAGATGACTTGAATGCGCGGGAAGGATTCAAGGTTCCGCGCGATATTGCGCCAGTCATGAAAATTTTACGGAGAGGATTGGAGCACCGGGCGGGAATTGAACCCGCGAATACTGGTTTTGCAGACCAGCGCGTTAGCCACTTCGCCACCGGTGCTCATCGTGTTGCAGGCATCGAGCAGGTTGATAATCTCAGCCAGCGATATAACTCAAAGAGCCTGCAAATAAAAAATCCCGCCGCGTTTGAGACGGGCAGGAATTGAGCCTCGATTCGAATGCTTTGAATCTATCTCCCGAAACCTGCCTGCGCATGGCTGCAGCGACAGCAGCGGTGATGACAGGCGGGGATGGAGTGGAAGAAGCGCATTCGAGTCCCTAACTTCACAGAACAATCACGCCGTGCTGCGAATATTCGTAGACTAGAGAGATTATGCGGAGGTGTCAAGCGGTGAGAAGTGATGTGGGGGGCGTCAAGAGCGCTTTGGATTACTTTGTGCTGGATGTTTTCACCGAGGCGCGGTTAACGGGAAATCCGCTGGCGGTGGTGCTGAACCCCGGCATGCTGACGACGGAAATGATGCAGGCGATTGCCCGCGAGATGAACCTGTCGGAAACAACCTTCGTGGAGCGGCGAGCGGCGGATGTGGAGCGGCGCGAAGGGGTGCGGGTGCGCATTTTCACTACCGACGAGGAGCTGCCTTTTGCCGGACATCCGACGCTGGGAACGGCGAGCCTGCTGCGTACGATTGCGCCGGAGAGCGTGGTGGGCGGAGCGGTCAAGTTAGCGCTCAACGTGGGCACGGTGCCAGTGCGGTTTGAGGTGAAGGCGGAGGGCGCGGCGGAGTGGCCGGTGCGTGGAGAGATGACGCAGCGCGATCCGGAGTTTGGCGCGGTTCTCGATTCGGCGGAGGTTGCGGCTTTGACGGGGCTGGCTCAAGAGGATTTCGATCCGGCGCGGCCGATCCAGATTGTTTCAACGGGCACGGCATTTGCGATTGTGCCGCTGCGTTCGGCGGATGCCCTGGCGCGTCTGCGGGTACGCCAGGATGAGGCGGGCGCGTATCTGCGAGCCCGTGGAGCGCGCTGGTTCTATGTGCTGGGGCCAATGGGTACAACGGACTCCACGGAGCCTGCGTGGCGCGCGCGGATGCAGTTCAATGGCGGAGAGGATCCGGCGACCGGCTCGGCTGCCGGCTGCGCGATCAGCCACCTGGTGCATCATGGCGCGGTCAGTCCGGATGCGAGAGTACATCTGCGCCAGGGCGTGGAGATGGGCAGGCCAAGCGATCTATTTCTCCGGGCCAGCCTGCGAGAGGACGCGGGACCGAGGAGCGAGGCTACGCAAAAAGACGATGTAACGAATGTGCGTGTTGGAGGAAGCACTATTCTCGTTGCAAACGGGCAGCTTTTCCTGCCGTGATGCACATGCTTTCAACAGGCATTCACATTTGCAAGATATTGCCAACATGAGACGTAGCGGACGAAGGTCGATTTTCAGGAAAAAATGAAATGCTATTTCGCCTGTTCTTCCCTGTTGCGCACGTGGTCGGATGCCCTTAGTCTCGGAAAGCGTTGCAGGAATCGAAGTAGTTACTTACGTTGTTTCTTGCCTTTTGGAATTCATCACAAACTGAAGCCGAGCAGGTCGATTTGGTCCGATTGATGGGAGTTTTTCGAAGCTCCGCATATGAATCAATCAAGGCCGCCTGGAGCTGGCCGGCGTAGCGTTAGCCGAGATTCTCTTTCATCTTCGGTAGAGCGCCACTGTGCTTGCGCATAGACAGGAACCCCTGCCTGTGGCCGCGCAGAGGGGATCTATTTTTCAGATGGCGAAGATTCCCGTGCGCGTTCTTTTTCGAACGAAAGCGGAGATGTTTTCCGGCTTCGTTTTATTCTTCACCGCGACTGGTTTTATCAAGTCGAGTACCGATGCCCTGCTTCAAGTACGTTCGAAAGATTTGATGCGAACTACGACACCAGATGGCAGGGCATGAACACAATTTCTTTTTGAAGGAGTCTCCCCCCATCCCATGCGACCGAAAAAGACTATCCTCTGTGTTGACGACAACGAACAAACCCTTTCCGTGCGCAAGTTTTTGCTGGAGACGCGCGGCTACCGCGTTTACACGGCAATCAACGGCCAGGACGCTATCAGCCTTTTTTCCGAGACGCACATCGATCTGGTGTTGACTGATCTTGGATTGCCGCAGATGGACGGCAACGCGCTGATCGGGCACCTGAAAGAAATCTCTCCTGAGGTGCCGATGATTCTGACCAGCGATACGGTGCGAGCGGGCGAGCGGGCGCATCGTGCGGATGCCTTCCTGGCCAAGGGCTGCTGCTCGCCGGTGGCGCTGATCGAGCGTATCCGGGTGATGAGCGCGCGCAAGCGCGGACCGCGCAAGGCGGTGGCCCCGACGCATCATGACACGACACATCAGGATACGGTGGTGGCACGGGCTTCGTGATGCGGGTCATTGCGGATGAGGATGCGAGAATCGCAGCATGGCATTGAACTGGATTTACAACCATGTGGCGCTGGTGCTGCAGGCATCGATCCTGGTGCTGGCGGCGCTGTTTCCGATCGTGAATCCGATTGGCAGCGCCGCGGTGTATCTGGCGATGGTGCAGACCATCGACGCAGAGGTGCAGCGCAAGCTGGTGAATCGCATCACCATCTACAGCTTCTTTCTGCTGTTCATTTCAATGTTGTGCGGAGGCAAGATTCTTTCCTTCTTCGGCATTGCGCTCTACTCGGTGCAGATTGGCGGCGGCATCATCGTGGCCTATACGGGATGGTCGCTGCTGACAAAGGATGGGCAGAAGGAAAACGCGGCAACGCCGAGTCCGGAAGAGGTGCTGAACCAGGCTTTTTATCCGTACACGCTGCCGATTACGGTGGGGCCGGGCTCGATCTCGGTGGCGGTGGCGCTGGGTGCGCATCTGCCAACCGAGCTGCATGCGAAGTCGTTTATCTCGCCGGATATTCTGGCGGCCTCGATCATCGGCACGCTTGTGACCTGCTTTACGGTGTATATCTGCTACCGCTATGCGCGGTCGGCGGCGAATATGCTGGGCAAGTCTGGGACGACGGTGCTGATGCGGCTTTCTTCGTTTATCTCGTTCTGCATTGGGGTGCAGATTCTGACGAGCGGGATTCGCGCCTATATCGACACGCTGCACTGATGGCTCCGCTATTTCAGTTGAAATTCTGGGACTTGAGCTAGGGCGATTTTTTCCGTAGGCTGAAAGTTATGGATTTACTTACCCAAGACGAGTTGGCACGGCTGACCCCGCCAGAGCGACTTGCGCTTATCTCGCAGCTTTGGGACAGCCTGGAAGACAATCAGCTTCCCTTGACGACCGCGCAGCAGGCGGAGCTTGATCGCCGTCTTGCGTCACTCGAGCAGGACCGGCGCGAAGGCATTCCCTGGGCCGTTTTGAGAGCCCGGCTTGAACAGCGTTGCCCGTAGTGCATCCGGTTATCTTTACCCAGGCGGCCGGCACGGAAATGATTGAGGCGCAAGACTGGTATGAAAGTGAGGCTGCCGTCTTAGGACGCCGTTTTCGCGCAGCGGTCGATGCCGTGGTCGATCGCATTGAGCACCAATCCTCGACAGTTTCCGGTGATCTATAAGAATGTGCGTCGTGCCCTGCTTCGCCGCTTTCCCTATGCGCTCATGTTTGTTATCGAGATCGACGGAGCACTGACGGTTATTGCCTGCTTTCACGGCAGCCGAGATCCAATGCATTGGCAGAAGCGGACGTGAATCCATCGGGGGCGTTTTCCGACGGCATGGTTATGAAATTTTGGTGCCCTGGTGGAAGAAGATCTGCCAGCCGGCTTCAGTGCGTTTCCAGATTGAACTACGCAGAGTGGACTGTTGCGGGCGAACTGTGCGGTAGGTGACGAGAGCCGTGTCGGGCGCGATGAGCTGGAGCGCGAAGTCTTCGACGGCGGGAGCGGGTAGCGCGGGCTCGGTGGCGAGAAGATCGAGGATGGCTTCCCTGCTCCAGTGGCGGCCGGAGGAGCCGAACTCGCGGAAGTCTTCGGCGAGAAGAGCTGAGACTTGTACGCGGTCTTTACGGACGGTGGGGTCCATGAGGCGCTTTTCGAGCAAGAGAAGCAGCTCTGCAATTTCATTTTCTTCGGGGCTCATTGGCTGGCTTCTCCGTGACCTGTGACCTATCGTAGTCTTGAAAGGCTCAAGGATAACAACGCCGATGCATCATCCTTTATTGCCTACAGATGCCCCGATCTCGGAAGACGAGGCGCGGGCGTGCTTCGTGGACGAGATGCCGAGGCTGGAGGGCAGGATCGAAGTTGCCGAATATGATCCGGCGTGGCCGGCTCAGTTCGAGTGTGAAGCCGCTACGATTCGCAGCGCGCTCGGCGAGCAGGTTCTGGAACTTGAACATGTGGGCTCGACTTCGGTTCCGGGCCTGGCGGCTAAGCCGATCCTGGACATCGATCTGACTCTGCGCGATTCAACTTGTGAAAGTGAGTATGTTCCTGCGCTTGAAGCTGCGGGCTATCGGCTGACGATTCGCGAACCGCACTGGCATGAGCATCGCATGTTGAAGCGGTGTGACCCGGTGGTCCATCTGCATGTGTGGACGGTGGGAAGTCCTGAAGCGGCACGGCACAGGATCTTCCGCGACTGGCTTCGCAGCAACAAGACTGACCGCCGCCTGTATGGCGCGCACAAGCAGGCCATCGCCGAGCAGGAGTTCGAATATATGCGTGAGTACAACAATGCCAAGGCTGAGGTGCTCCGCGCAATTCTGGGGCGGGCGCTGGATGCTTTACCTACGACCTGATTTTGCAGTAAGAGCAGCTTATTTGGCCGCGTCTCCAGTCACAGGCGGCATGAGGTAAGTTTCGAAGTGCTGCAGGATGCGATTGAAGAGGTGCGGGCGCACTTCTGTGCCGGAGATCGAATGGGTTTTGCGGGGATAGAGCTGCAGGTCGTAGGGAATGTTTTTTACGGTGAGTTGCTGGATAAACTGCATGGTGTTTTGCAGGTGGACGTTGTCGTCGCCGGTGCCGTGGACGATGAGCAGGTGGCCTTTGAGGTTGGCGGCTGAGTTGACGACAGAGAAGTCCTTGTAGCCGGAAGCAAACTCGGCGGGTAGGCTCATGTAGCGCTCGGTGTAAATCGAATCATAGTTATGCCAGTCGGTGACGGGAGCTACGGCGACACCGGCGCGGAAGCGGGTGGAATGAGTGAGCGCGTAGAGGGTGAAGGTGCCGCCCCAGCTCCAGCCCCACCAGCCCTGGCGTTTGGGATCGAGCTGGGGATATTTGGCGAGAGCGGCATCGGCGACTTTGAGCTGATCTTCAAGCTGCACGGGGCCGAAGTTATGGTACGCGGCCTGAGCGAAGTCACGGCCTCGGCCTGCGCCTCCGCGATTGTCTGTGTGGAGCACGGCAAAGCCATGCTGGGCCAGCAATTGGTCAAAGAGAAAACCTTCACCGCCCCAAACGTTTTCAACGGTCTGCACGCCCGGGCCACCGTAGGGATTGAGGATGAGCGGGACGCTGGCGGGATCGGTTTTGTTTTCTGGAAGCAGAAGAGTTGCGTAAAGCGTGGTTTCATCGCTGGCTTTTACTTCAAGCTGCTCCGGAGCGTGGAGGTGGAGGGGCTCCATGGCGCGCGTAGACCAGAAGGGGTGGCAGGCGCCTCCGACGAGGCAGAGGCTTTCCGCGGTCGGCGTGAGGCGCGTTGAGGAGCGATCGACGTAGGCGCCGCCGGAGGGCGCGAAGTTGCCTGCGTGCGTGCCGTGGCTGGTGGTGAGGGGCTTGCGGTTGCCTTCGAAATCTACCTGCCAAAGCTGCGATTCGAGGGGAGTGCCTTCGTTGGATGCGAAATAGACGGCTTTGCGAGCCCGGTCGACGCCGAGAATTGAGTCGACTTCGAAGTCGCCTTTGGTGAGTTGACGCTCTAGTTTGGCGGGGCCGCCGAGTGGGTTGTTGCGGTCATAGCTGTAGAGATAGAGATGACTGTGGCCGTCTGCCCAGCTGATGAGGATGATCTGGCCATCCTGGATGTTGACGTCGTATTTCTCATCGAGGAACTTGTCGTCGCTCTGCTCAAGAATGAGTCTGGACTGGCCGTTTGAGGCTTCGGCGAAGTAGAGGCTCTTGTGCTTGTGGTCGCGGGTGAGGGTTTCAACCCAGACAGTTTTGTGATCGACCCAGCCGAAACGGGGAATGTAGTCGTCACCTGCCTTGAAGGGGACTTTGATCCAGATGGTCTTGCCGCCGTTGGGGCTGACGACACCGACGCGGACTTCAGGATTGGGATCGCCGGGTTGAGGAAAGCGCTGGCGGTCGATGGAGGGATGAACAGGGATCCAGTCGGTGATGGGGTATTCGGGGACATGGCTCTCGTCCATCTGCAGATAGGCGATGCGGTTGGAGTCGGGCGACCAGAAGTAGTTGCTGCGTACGTCGAGCTCCTCTTCGTAGACCCAATCGACCTTACCGTTGAATACAGACGGACTGGAAGACATGGCTGCGTGGCTGATCGGTGTACCGGCCTCGCGGAGATGGATTACGGAGATGCCGTGGTCTTCACTGCGCTCGTTGATGAAGGAGAGCAGCTTGCCGTCGGGGGAGAATTTGGGGTCGTCTCCGGAGGCGGCACCGCTGGAGCCGATGTTGAGGCCAGTGCCGTTGCGAAGGTCGTAAAACCAGAGGCGGCCATTGGAGTCGAAGAGCAGATGCGTGGAATCGGGGGCCCATAGATAGCTGGCCATGCCGTAGCGGGCGCGATGGTCGCGATCTTTCTCCGTGGTGGTGTCGCCGGTGAGCGAAGAGAGCTTGGCGTGGCTGACAAGGACGTGCGCAGTGCCGGTGGCTGGGTCGAGGTCGATGAGCTCGCCACCTTCAAGGTAGGTGAGATGAGAGCCATCGGGCGACCAGGTGAGGCCTTCAGGCGGAGTGCCGCCGATGGGGCCGTGGCCGTAGATGTCTTGGACGGTGAGGCGCAGGGGGGGTTGGGCGCGGAGCAGTGGCGAAGCGCCGGCGAGGATGAGGATGGCGATGAGTCCGGTATGAGAGCCGAGCAGCGGAAGACGATTCGCGAGCAAAGGAAGGCCTCTTTGAAAGCGCGCGCACGGTCCTGAGTATCGGGACGGAGATGCGAGCGGGGTACGTGGGCAGTGTACCGCAGGGAATCCGGTGGCCTGATTAGGGAAAGGGTAAAGAGTTCGGCTAGTGGCCCCCGCCGCCGCGGCCGCCTTTGACTTTGGACATGAGGAAGACGAAGGGGACCATGATGCCCATGGCGATGGCAAAGCAGAGGATGACGTCGAGGTAGGCGAGCATGGTGGACTGGGTGATCAGTTCACGGAAGACTGTACCCTGCGCGAAGCCGCGGCCCTGCAGGAGCGAGTAGCCCATGCCTGCGCGGTCGTGGAGGTAGCGGGCGGTGAGCGCGAGCTGATTTTGCAGCGAGAGGGTGTTCTGGGTGAGGTGGTCGCCGAGACGGTGCTGGTGGTACTGGGCGCGCCGGGCGAGCACGGTGACCAGGAAGGCCGTACCGACGCTGCCGCCGATGTTGCGGGCGAGATTGGTGAGTCCGCTGGCGTCGTTGTTCTTGTTGGGTGGGACGGCGGCGAAGGAGATGGTGCTGATGGGAACAAAGAGGAAGGCTAGTCCCGAGGCCTGAAAGACGCGCATCCACGCGACGTAGCCGTAGCTTACATCGAGATTGAGACTTAGCATGGCGAAAAGCGCGGCGGAGCAGGAGGCAAAGCCGTAGGCCACCAGGATGCGCGCATCTACCTTGCCAACCAGGAAGCCGACGAGGGGCATAAGCAGGATGATGCCGAAGCCGCCGGGGCTGATGACCAGTCCTGCCTGTTCTGCCGTATAGCCGAGCAGCCCCTGCACGAACTGCGGGATGAGCACGGTGGAGCCGAAGAGGCAGAAGCCGAGGATGAACATGAGCAGGAAGGCGACGGCGAAATTGCGATTCCTGAAGAGGGTGAGATCGAGGATCGGCTTGTGGCCGGTGCGGATCTGGCGCACTTCCCAGAAGATGAGGGTGATGAGCGAGGTGACGCAGAGGACAACGAACGTGGTGATGATGTGGGAACCAAACCAGTCGTCTTCCTGGCCCTTGTCGAGGACGAATTCGAGTGAGCCGAAGCCGATGGCGAGGAGGATGAAGCCGAAGAAGTCGAGGTTGAGGCCCTTCTTGCGTTGCTCTTTGACTTCCTGGACGATGTGGGGCGGATCTTCGACGATGCGGTTGGTAAGGAAGAGGCTGATGATGGCGACCGGGACGTTGATAAAGAAGATCCAGCGCCAGTCGAAGTTATCGGTTATATAGCCGCCGAGGGTGGGGCCGATGGCAGGGGCGCAGACGACGGCGATGCCGTAGACGGCGAAGGCCTTGCCGCGGTCTTTAGGCTCGAAGGTGTCGGCGAGGATGGCCTGCTCGCTGGGGGCAAGGCCGCCGCCGCCGGCACCTTGCAGGATGCGAAAGAAAATGAGCAGCGGCAGCGAGGGCGCCAGACCGCACAGGGCGGAACTGATGCCGAAGAGCAGCACGCAGATCATGTAGAAGCGCTTGCGGCCAATGAAGGTGGTGAGATAGGCGGAGGCGGGCAGAATGACAGCATTCGCAACCAGATAGCTGGTGAGAACCCAGGTAGCTTCGTCCGCGGAGGCGCCGAGTCCCCCGGCGATGTGCGGCAGGGCGACGTTGGCGATGGAGGTGTCCAGGACCTCCATGAAAGTGGCGAGGGTGACGGTGAGGGCGACGGCCCAACGATTGGCGCGCGGCTTCCAGACTGTGGTCGCAGCCTTGGCGGGGAGTGGAGAGGTCTGGGCAGCGGCGCTCATTGGTGACAGAGTATAGAGGTTCTAGACCGGCGGAACGATGCAGAAAGTGTCGAGTGAAAAAGGAGTTACATCTTTCGTTTTCTGAAGAATTCAAGTTGGCCGAGCGACCATCGCTCCTCGGGCCGGCCCAGGATCATGGCAATGAAGCAGAGAGCGAAGATGGACCAGTTCAGCGACACACCCCAGTAGTTCCAGAACGCGGGGTGAGGCCCTGGGTATCCGCCGCAAAGCCACATCAAGATCATCAAAATCAGGCCAAATATGCTGGCGAGGCGGGAGATTACGCCGAGGATCAGGGACAGGCCGATGAGTAGCTCACCATAAGCGACCATGAAGGCGACGAGGTGCGGGTGGGCGAGGATAACGTTTTCGACTACAGGGACCATCAAAGGGAAAGTACTGCCGCCGTGGAGCATGGCGTTCACGTTTTCTTCAAAGCCGCCGTGGAGGGTGAATGCGGTGCTGAAGACTTTGTACTGACCGAAGACGAGAAAGAAGAGTCCGACGGCGATGCGCAGGAAGGCGAGGGCGGTGGCATTGGCGTTCCCGGCACCGTTCTCTCTGGTTGGATACATGGGGATGAGTGTACTAAAGCGAGGTTGAGACTCTTGCTGCGCGGAGATGCAGCGCGGGGTTGGTTTTGCTACACTTTGGGTCACTCATGAATGAGATTGCTGTCGAGACGAAACAACTGGTGCGGTTGCAAGCGGTGGAGCTGGAGCGGGCACGGCTCACTGCTGCCCTGAAGGCATTGCCCGGAGAGATTGCGGCGGCTGACGGTGAGTTGAAGGCTGCGCAGAAGCGGATTGCGGAGGCCGAGGCCGGGTTGAAGCGAGAGGAGTTGGCACGGGCTTCGCTGGAGCTGGAGGTGGCGAGCCTGCGGACCAAAGCGACGCGGCATCGCGGGCAGCTGGACTTGGCTCAGAATGCGGCGCAGGCTTCTGCTCTGGAGCACGAGATCAGCTTTGCCGAGACTGAAATTTCACGCCTGGAAGACAACGAGCTGACCAGCATGGAGAACACCGAGGTGCTGGAGGCGGACCGCGCCAAGGCCCTGGAACTGGCGGCAAAGCTGACGGAGACGCTGGGGCTGATCCGGGCGCGGGTGGGGGAGCAGGATCTGGAGTTTCGCGAGCAGTTGGCGGCGCTGACGACGGAGCGAGAGACGTTGCGGGCAGAGATTATCAAGTTTGACGATGGGGCGCGGCTGGCGCATTTTGACCGTATCGCTGGGGCCAAGGGTACGGGACTGGCGCGGGCGGCGGCGCAGCAATGTTCAGGGTGCCGGATGGGGATCCGGCCGCAGGTGTGGAATCAGCTGCGAGATGGGCTGGTGGCTCCGTGCGAGTCATGCAGCCGGATTCTTTACTACGACCCGGCGATGGAGGCGTCTCCAGCTAAAACCGCCCCGGTCAAGACGGCTCAGGGCGTGGATGCCAGTTCGCTGGGTGGCAGCAGCGTGAAGCGCCGGCAGGCGGGAGTCTAGCTTTGCTGCGTATCTGCGTGGATATGGATGAGGTGATGGCCGACACGCTCGGCGAACATCTGCGGCGCTACAACGAAACCGTGGAAGAGAAGATCCTGGCCGAAGACCTACATGGTAAGGGGCTCTGGGATGTGGTCAGCAACGACCGGTTGGAGGATTTGCGGGCGATCATTCACGCCGAGGATTTCTTTGAGGACCTGGAGGTCATGCCGGACGCGGTTGCAGTGCTGCGCGATCTGGCGCGGCGCTTCGAAGTGTTTATCGCCACGCAGGCCATGTCGGTGCCGAACTCGTTTGGGCCTAAATATCGCTGGCTGCAACGGCACTTCGATTTTTTGCCTCCGACGCACTATGTCTTTTGCGGAGACAAGAGCATTCTGCGGGCGGATTACCTGATCGATGATATGCCGCGGAATCTGCTGCGTTTTGAGGGGACGGGGCTGTTGTATTCGGCTCCGCATAACCTGGCGGCGGAGGGTTTTACCCGTGTGGCAAATTGGCGGGAAGTGGCTGAATATTTCCGCGCTTTGTAGGAAGCCAGTTGGGCCGTTTGAAAAGCCGGTTGGGCTCGTTTTATGCCAGGGCGGGAAACAGAGAGATATCCAAACAGGAAGAGCGTTACGCAGGGGCTAAAGCCCTCTGTGTTTCAGCCATTTTCGGCACGACTGAAGTCGTGCCCTGTTACAAAGCACTCTTTTGCGAGATTTTTCGTTCATCTGTGCCGGGGCTGAAGCTCTGGCCTATCCTTGATGCGTGTGGCTCTGATGCGTCCGGCTCGATGCGAATGGAGCTATGGTCAGCGGGCTGAGTTTCCGTTGCCGATGGCTGCGCCCGCGGGACGGACCGGGGTTCCTGGAAGATTGCGGGACGGCATCGTGGGACCGAGCGGGCGCAGTTGCATGGTGGGCTGCGGACCGGGGGCCTGATGCATGGTGACAATCAGCGCAATTGCGGAGGTTTTACCCGCACATTGATAGGCATGAGGGGTGCTGGCGTCGAAGTAGACAGCGTCGCCGACTTCCATTTGCGAAAGCTGATCGCCGTGGCGGATTTCCAGCTCTCCCTGAAGGACGTAGAGAAATTCATAGCCGGCGTGAACGTGGGGCCGAATCTCCTGCCCTTTCTTGCCGGGGATGAACTCTGCGAAGTAAGGGTCCATGAGGCGGTCAGGGACCATGTAGCCGAGGCTCTCAAAGAAGTAGGTTGGATCGTCGACGCCGGTCTGGGGAAGGCGAACGCGCTCGCGGCGGCGATGAACGCGAAAGAGCGACTGGGGCTCGGTCTCGAAGAAATAGGTCAGGTCTTTGGAGAAGACCATGGCGATGCGGGCAAGATTGCGCAGGGTGGGCACAACCCGGCCGGTTTCAAGCTGGGAAAGAAAGCTAGCGGAGAGACCGGTGTGACGGCCGAGTTCGACGAGTCCCATGGACTTTTTGAGGCGCAACCGCTTGATGCGCTCTCCAATGTGCTTTTCAGCGATGAACTGCTCGGCTGTTTCGGCGTCGACTTGAGCCGCGCCTCCAATACTTTCGTTGCGAACCAGGACAGAATCGTTCATTGCCATTTCTTCGCCTCTGCATTCATTGAGATGCAATGCAAGTATTCTTTGTTGCTTCAGTCAAAATTTGTTCTGATGAGACAAACATCATCTTAACGCGCCTGAAGGCATCCAAGCGAAGTAAGGCGGGGAAGCATGAGCAACAAAGATATAGATGCGCAAAATGCGAAAGCCGTGTTGTTGAGCGGAGCTTCAGGCATGCTGGGCCGGGCTGTAAGCAATGCTCTTTGCCGCCGGGGAGTGAAGGTAGTGCGGCTGGTACGGCACCAAGCGAGGAGACCCGATGAGTTGACCTGGAATCCTGCTGAGAAGAGTGCGCACAGAACCGGGGTGGAGATTGCGCGTCTGGAGGGAATCGCGGCGGCAATCCATTTTTCCGGAGCGAATGTGGCAGCGCGGCGCTGGACGGCGGAGTACAAACGCGAGATGGCAGAAAGCCGGGTAAGATCGACGCGGGTACTGGCGGAGATGCTGGCTGGCCTGGAGAGACGGCCGGAAGTACTGGTGTCGGCTTCGGCTGTGGGCTTCTATGGGAACCGAGGCGACCGGATTCTGGATGAGGATTCAGGGCGGGGTACGGGTTATTTTCCTGAGCTGTGCGTGGCGTGGGAGGAAGCTGCACGTCCTGCCGCCGAGGCGGGCATTCGTGTGGTGCATCCTCGATTTGGGATGGTGTTGGGGCACGATGGCGGCGCGATGGCGCGGCTGGGGCCGCTGTTCCGGTTGGGGCTGGGCGGGAAGCTGGGCAGCGGTCGGCAGTGGATGAGTTGGGTGAGTGAGGCGGATGCGGTGGGGGCGGTCCTGTTTTCGCTGGAGCAGACGGCAATTTCAGGGGCGGTGAACGTGGTGGCTCCCGAGCCGGTGACGAATGCTGAATTTACCCGGGTACTGGGTAAGACAGTCCACCGGCCGACGTTTATGGCGGCGCCGGCATTTGCGTTGCGGCTGGCCTTTGGCGAGATGGCCGATGAGGCGCTGCTGGCGAGCACGCGGGCGGTTCCGAGACGGCTGACGGAGGCTGGATTTGCGTTCCGGCATCCAGATCTGGCGGGAGCTTTCGATGCGGCTCTGTCGAAGGCTATGTAGCGTCGTGGTGGGCTTCGATAGACTGAGAAGCGATGAAACCTTTGCAGTTGGCGACGATGGTGGCAGCAGCAGGTGTGGTGTGCGGCCTGGGATTGATTGGGCTGACCGGCTGCGGAACACCGGGAGCGCCTCAGCCTCCATCGCTGCGGCTGCCGGGGGTAGTCGATGATTTGTCAGTAGTCCGCGCCGGAGAGCACGTAACGCTGCGCTGGACCAGCCCCAAAAAGACGACAGACCACCTGTTGATTGCTGGATCGATTGTTGCGCAGGTCTGCCGTCGCGAGGGGTCTGGCGGATGTAATGCCGCCGGCTCGGTAACGGTTCGACCTGGAGCGGAGGCGGAATTCCGGGATACGCTGCCGGCAAACCTGACGGCCGGGAAGCCACGGCTGGTGTCGTATTTCGTTGAGCTGAAGAGCCCGAAGGGACGTTCGGCAGGGCCTTCGAATGCGGCGGCTATTCTGGCGGGTGAGGCGCCCGCTGCGGTGGCGGGATTTTCTGCCGAGGTGCGGGCGGACGGTGTGGCCCTGCATTGGAAAGGCGTGGATGAAACTCCGGTGCGGCTGCATCGCAGGCTGGTAGCTGGCGGGCCGCCAAAAAACAAGAAGGATCATCGCAACCTGATGAGCGCGCCACCCGAGCCGGAGTTGCGCGACCTGCTGGTGGAGGCGGACGATCGACATTCACGGGAACTCGATGGGGCGCTGGACAAGACGGCTCGGTTTGGAGAGAGCTATGAATATTCAGCACAGCGCGTGGAGCGGGTAACGGTGGAGGGAAAAATGCTGGAATTGGCGGGGGAGATTTCCGCGCCGGTTCGAGTGGATGTGATCGATATCTTTCCTCCCGCGGTGCCGCGGGGACTGGCGGCGGTGGCAGTTCCGGAGGAAAAGACCATCGATCTTTCATGGCAGCCGGATACAGAGGCCGATCTGGCGGGCTATATCGTGTATCGGGGCGAGGGCACGGCGGAGTGGCTGCGGATTTCAGGGGCGCAGCCGGTGGCGAGCCCTGCGTACCGGGATAAGACGGTTGAGGCGGGACACGCGTATCGGTACAAGGTGAGTGCCATCGACCAGACAGGGCACGAGAGCGCAGGGTCGGCGGAGGCGCGGGAGACGATGCCTAACCCATAGGAGTGTCTGGATTTGTGTGTGAAAAGCAGATCCTCCGCTACGCGAAGGAAGACAGAAAGAAAAGCAAAAGCAGCAACATATCCGATGTCCGATAAAGGAGCGATGCATGAAGTATTGCCGGTTTGCCGGAGAGACTGGCGCGCAGTTTGGGATCGTCGAGGAACGCGGCAGCGAGTTGTGGGTGACAGGATTGATGGCCTCGCCGTGGCTGGCTGAAACTGACGTGAAGGGCGATTTTGAGCCGGTACGGCTTAGTTCGCTTGCACTGATGGCGCCGGTTACGCCTTCGAAGATCATCTGCGTGGGGCGCAATTATCGCGATCATGCCAAGGAACTGGGAAATGAAGTGCCGGCTGAGCCGCTGTTATTTTTCAAGCCTCCTTCGTCACTGCTGGAGCCGGGGGGCGTGATTCGAATGCCGCAGGTCTCGGAGCGGGTGGACTATGAGGGGGAGCTGGCGGTGATCATCGGCAAGCGGGCGCGGCGAGTGCGGCGCGATGAGGATGTGAGCGCATATATCCATGGCTACACGCTGGCTAACGATGTGACGGCTCGGGATCTGCAAAAGAAAGATGGACAGTGGACGCGGGCCAAGGGATTCGACACGTTTTGTCCTGTAGGGCCGGTGGTGGATACCGCGATCGATCTGGTTAACGACTTGACGGTCGAAACGCATGTGAATGGCGAACTGCGCCAGCACGGCTCGACGGTTGATTTCATCTTCACGCTGCCGGTACTGCTGGAATACATTACCGCAGCCATCACGCTGGAGCCGGGCGACCTGCTTCTGACGGGAACTCCAGCAGGCGTGGGACCACTGATTGCCGGTGATGTCGTCGAGGTGAGCGTTCCCGGATTGGGACGTCTTACGAACCGCGTGGAGGCGGAAGAGAATTGATCCTGCACGAGATCGGGAGCAGTACGCGAAGAAGTGACACCTCTATTTACATTTCCGCATCTAAAGAGGGGTACACTTTGAGGCGTAGGCTCGCGTTTCCGGATTTGCTTATCCTGAACGAAGTTGGCAGCCGATAGAGTTCATCCCCTGGAGGGCGATATGTCGAATTTATTGGAACAATTGCGCGCAATGACCGTGGTCGTGGCCGACACGGGTGACATGGAGGCGATGGAAAAGTTTCGCCCCCAGGATGCAACCACCAACCCTTCGCTGATCGCAGCCGCATCGCAGCTGCCTCAATACCAACCCATCGTAGACGGCGTATTGCAGGATGCCCGCAAAGAGCTGGGCGAGAGCGCGGATGAAAAAGAAGTAGCCAAGCTGGCTTTCAGCAGCCTGGCTGTGGCCTTCGGAAAAAAGATTCTGAAGATCGTGCCGGGCCGGGTTTCGACCGAAGTCGACGCGCGGCTTTCTTACGATACGGAGAAGTCGATTGCGCAGGCGCGCGAAATCATCGCGCAGTACGATGCGGCGGGGATTGGCAGGGACCATGTGCTGATCAAGCTGGCATCGACGTGGCAAGGGATTCGCGCGGCTGAGGTGCTGGAAAAAGAAGGCATTCACTGCAACATGACGCTGCTTTTTGGCATGCACCAGGCGATCGCCAGCGCGGAAGCGGGAGTTACGCTGATTTCGCCGTTTGTGGGGCGCATTCTGGATTGGTACAAAAAGGACACGGGCAAGGACTACCAGGGCGCGGATGATCCTGGCGTACAGTCTGTGACCACGATCTACAACTACTACAAGAAGTTCGGCTACAAGACAGTAGTCATGGGCGCGAGCTTCCGCAATATCGGCGAGATCAAGGAGCTGGCGGGATGCGACCTGTTGACGATCTCTCCGCAGCTGCTGGGCGAGCTGGAGGCGGCCGAGGGCGAGTTGCCGCGCAAGCTCGATCCGGAAGCGGCGAAGACGATGGACATCGAAAAGATCACCGTCGATAAAGCCACCTTTGACAAGATGCATGCTGAGGATCGCATGGCAACGGACAAGTTGAAAGAAGGCATCGATGGCTTCTCGGCGGCGCTGGAAAAGCTGGAAGCATTTTTGGCCAAGCGGCTCACGGAGCTGGAGGCTGTAGCGGCGCGATAAGCATCCGCGGTATGCAAAGACAGAGAGCAGCCGGAAGATCGGCTGCTTTTTCTATTTTTGTGCCTTCGACGGAATTGGGTTCGTGAGAGTTCTGGCGAGAATCATAGCTTCGACCTGGCTCCAGACGGCGGGATCATTTTCGATCTGGATGTGCTGCTTCATGAAGGCGCGCGCGTACCAGGGATAGCCGGCGCAGGAGACGGGATTTTGCCGGTAGCTGGACTGGTAGTTACCGAGGACTTTGGTCTTTGCGGGGTCAGCGGCGACGATGAGGCTGCGGCCGTGCAGGAGTCCTTCTGTCTGATAGAAATTGACGGCTTCGAGCACATTGGGCGGGATGCGCCGATCGTTTTCACTGCTCTTTTGCACGCTGTCGACCTGAACAGTTAGCAGCACCGGGATACCCAGCTGATTGAGGCGCCGAGAGAGCGAGACGGTCTCCGACGCGCCCCAGCTGTGGCCGAAGATGACGATGCGGGCGGCCTGTTTCTCGTGGTCGCTGAGGTGTCCATCGCGGTCTATGTCGAGCAGATCGATGATGGTCTTCAACGCGATGGCACCATGGCGATTGGCAAAGATCGCGGCGTGGACTGTACGCGCGTGGTCTTGCTTTAGACGCTCAATAAGCTGCGCCTCCATGTGAACCATATTGTCCGCGCTGACGTTGCCGCCCATGAAGCCGATGACGATCAGCTTGTTGAGTGGACCGAGAGCGGGAGCAACAACAGGGGCTACCGGAGTCATGGCGCTTGCATGAACCTCATACGCGAGTGTAGCCGACAGGCAGATGAGAGAGGCAATGCAGCCGAACTGGAGGGATTTTCTCATCGAACGGCCTCGTGTCTCGTCGAACAATGTCATAAAACAGAGAGACGGTATGAAGCTTTGCGTTGGTAGCGCTGCGCGAAATTATAGGCGCAGCAAGTGATTTTGAGGAGCGATTTTGAATGGGCAGCGACTGTTACCTCAGATGGCACTTCTGCGGCATTCCCGCCTGAGAATCGACTTTAGTGCTATTGCGATTTCGCGACATTCCGATAAAGTCTGTGTCAATGCAAGGTAAATCTGCTGCGGCGGGTTTCCAGTTCCTGATCTGGAACGCGACGCAGCAGTTGTTCCGACACTCGCTTGAGAAGACGGAATCATTGAGCGGGTTGCGCAATGACAGGAGGCCGTATGCAGACCGAAACTCATCCTCTCGAACCCTTCTTCCAACAGATGGTACGCAACAGCTACGCGGGCAAGCTGGGCATGCACGATACCGTGATTTCGAACTATGTGGCCCGGTTGCTCTGCGATTTCAGTGAAGCGGACAAGCTTTACAAGGTGCGCGACGAAGAGGGCAAGCCGGTGCACACGCTCGATGAGATGCTGCAGGCGGCAGACCCGATTCATGGCACAGCGCCGTCGTTCGATGCGGAGCGGGCGGTGCGGAAGCATATCGGCGACTATGCGCTGTTTGTTTCCGGCATGTATCCGGAGTCGATGGACCCGTATAAGCGGCGGCATGGGCAGCAAAGCTTTGAAGAGCTGGTGAAGGTGGGCAAGGAAAGCTACTACATCGTGAGCCAGTTTGACCTGGAGGAGTATGCCGATGAAGCGCCGATGTTCCGGCGCCTCTCAGGGTGGTTTGACCGCTGCATCTATGGGCTGCGGCTGGTGCGCGAAGAACTGGCGCAGGGCAAGCCGGGCTTTTTGCCGGCGCGTGTGAACTGACTATTCAGACCAGACGGCGAGCACGTTGCCGGATGGATCTGCGAAGTGGAAGCGGCGGCCGCCGGGAAACTCGAAGGTGGAGACGGTGATGCGGCCGCCTGCTGCGACAATGGCCTGCTCGGTCGCAGCCAGATCAATGGCATAAAGAACGACGAGCGGGCCGCCCGGCTGTACATCCCCTGCGTGGAAGCCGCCGTCGAGGCCGGCGCTGGCAGACGAGAAGCTGCTGTACTCCGGGCCCCAGTCTTGAAAGCTCCAACCGAAGACTTTGGCATAGAACTGTTTGATCTGCTCGATGTTGGTCGAGGCGAACTCGATGTAGTTGATCTTGTGGTTGTTGGCTGCGTTTTTTTTGGATTCGGCCATGACTGCTCTCTCCTTTACGTTCTTGGGCATGGAGTGGGAGGAAAAGCGTGGCGGCTATCGAGGCGCAGGCACACCCTTCCCAGGGTGCTTCCGAAGCGCCTCCATCCGCATTCTCTCGGAGGCAGGAGAGTGCAGGTAGAGTCCGCTGATTGAAGGCGTGGCGCGGACTCGCGAGGTACGAGACTACGGTAGCAGAAGACACGTGGGTTGAAAACTCATGGGCGCGATGAGGCTATCTTGGCAGGCGAATGGAGATGCCGCCGGTGATGGAGCGGCCGGGCATGGCGACGTCTTGAATCTCCTGGTAGCCGGTGTTGCTGAGGTTGGCGAGGCGCAGGTAGGGACGCAGGCTGCTCCATTTGCCGGCGCCGGCTTCGCGGATCAGAGCTACGTCCCATACCGGGTAGGCAGTTTGCTGATACCGCTGCGCGATCTGCAGAGTGGTGCGCAGGGCGAGTTGATGGCCGAGGGCTGCATTCCAGTCAAGATGCGCATTCTGGACGGGATAGTTGAAGACGTATTCCGATTGCAGGCCGTGCAGGGCATCCTGCGCGCCGTGTAGCCAGGTCCAGGCGATGCGGACGGTTTGCGATTTGGCGGGGAGCCAGGTCGCGGAGGACTCGATGCCGTTGAAGTGCAGCCCGCTGAGGTTGGCGGCGTGCCAGAGGTCGGCAGGCGAGGCGCGCACGTAGTCGATGGCGTCATGCTGGCGCGAGTAAAAGCCGGTGACGGAGAGAGCCAGACGCGCTGCGGGGTTCCAGTCCATGCCACCGTCTCCGCTCCATGCGGATTCGGGCTTAAGCTGTGGATTGCCAACGGTAGTGGGATCTGAGTAGTAGAGGTCGGTGTAGGTGGGAATGCGAAATCCGTAGCCGCCGCTGGCGCGCAGCTTGATGGAGTCCGCGAGGCGAAAGCTGCCTTGCAGATGGGGCGCGAAGGCTGTTTGCAGGCCGCCGGAGAAGCCCTCTTCGCGCGCGCCGGCCGAGAGATTCCAGCGGCTTTTTGCAGGGTGCAGATCTAGATCGAGATAGCCTGCGGCGCGGTTGCGCGCGTGGCGGCCGAGGTTGTTGCTATTGATGGTGTCGCCATCGGTCTCAAGCCCGGCAAGCAGGATAGACGCGGCTTTTATTGGGACTGTGCGCCGCAGGGAAGCTTGCCATGAGCTGTCGATATGGTTGTTTTCGTAGATGGACGGATTGTCACGGATGAGCACAAATTCATCGCTGTGGCGGCGATAGCCGAAGGCTGCTTGCGAGTGAGTGCCGAGCTCCTGGCGAATGCCGGCGAAAAATCCCTTGGTGCGCTCCCATGAAGGATAGTTGCCGTAAAACTGGTTGGCGCCAAAGGAGCGATCGCTGGCGGCGAGGAGCAGGTCGGTGAGTCCTAAACGCGAGCCGATCCAGTCTTCATTGGAGGCTGTCTGGTTGCGGTAGTCGCGGTCTGCCGTGAATCCAGTGGAGAGATTGTGGCTGCCGGTGATGCGGCTGGACCAGCGTTTGTGCAGAAGGTCTGCGAGCAGCGATTGCTCATTGGCTCCGAAGCTGCCGAAGCCAGCGTTGAGTTGCAGGAGATTGGCATGGGGCGCGGCGGTGAGAAAGTCGACCGCGCCGCTTAAGGCGTCGACGCCGTGCAGGGTCGATCCTGCGCCGTGGAGCACCTGGATTGAGTCCATGGCTTCGAGCGGCACGGGCAAGTCGAGATTGTGGTGAGCGGCCTGACTGTCGTTGATGCGGAAGCCGTTGAGGAGCACTAGGGTCTGGGCGAAGCTGCCGCCACGGAGAGTGACGTCGGTCTGTGCTCCGCCCGCGCCGCGCTGCTCGAGGAAGATGGAAGCGTCACTGCGCAGCGGATCGAGCGGCGTAGCGAGAGTCAGCGCATATTCACGTAGCGGAAGGACTAGGACGGAGCGCGGCGACTCGGCCAACGGGACTGGAACAGGCGAGCCTAGGACGACCATGGTCTGCTCGGGATGGGGAAGGGCTGTGGGCTGCCGGGCGGGAGTTTGCTGTGCTGGCGATTGCGCCGGGGCCGTATGTATAGAGAACCCACATAGAAGAAAGAGAAAGGCGAATTTGCGGAGACGGATCATAGATTCATTTGCAAGGATCGGCTGCAGTCGACGTATGTGCAAGGATGGTTTGATATTGCTTTGAATAGTTGAGAGGATAAACTACATTTATGCGTATCGACGCCTTTCTGCAGCAGAGTCCCATGTTTGCCGTGAACCGGGCGGCGCGGCGGTTTGAGTCGCTGACGGCGCAGGTGCTGGCTACCGATGAGTTGAGTTTTCTTGAAGGCTTAACCTTGGCTGCGATGTTCTTTGAAGCGCCGCGCCTAGTGAAGCCTTCGCAGTTGGCGGAGACTTTTGGGACAACGCGCGGCAATGTGAGCCATTGTGTCTCATCGTTGGAGGCGAAGGGGTTGTTGCAGCGCAGGATCGATCCCGAGGACGCGCGCGCTTACCAGCTGACGTTGAAGCCGCAGGGGAAGAGATGCGCGATGCGGGTAATTGGAGCTTTCGACAAGCTGCAACATGAGTTTGAGGTGGAGATTGGAAAGAGCGTGCTGGGCGAGATGTTGAAGTCTCTACGGAAGCTGGAAGCGATGGTTACGGAGAGATGAGTGCATCTTAGACAGCCGCGGCACGCAGGCGCTTGTTCTCTACTTCAAGCGCCTCAAGGCGCTGGCGTATGGGCTCAAGTACCGTCGCCAATTGCTCTTCTGTGTAGCGCGGGGTGATGTGTTGCGGGCAGTTCCAGTCGAAGGCTTCGACGTGGACTACGAGAGCGCGTTCGGCGGGCACCTTTTCGTCGGGCACACGAAGCTGTTCGATGAGCTTGCGCGCTTCATCTGTGCCTTCATGTACCTGGGCACGGCCGAGAATCTTGAGGCGGCTCTGGCGCGGATAGTCCATGAAGAAGAGTGCGACGCGGTCGTCATGTTGGAGATTGCCGACGCTGATGTATTGCTTGTTGCCGCGCAAGTCAGCGAAAGCGATGGTGCGGTCGTCGAGCACGTGTAGAAAGCCTTTAGCACCGCCGCGATATTGAACGTAGGGCCAGCCGTTTTCCGTGGTGGAGGCCATGTAGAAGCCGTCACTGTCTTGGAGAAAGGCTTGCTCGTCGGGGCCGAGGCGATCGCCCATGTCTGGAGATTGCTCGACTCGTTCATACAAGTGCCGGCTACCGTGCAGTGTCTGTTGCTGCTTGACGAGCGGGGTAAATGCGAGTTCTGCGAAGCGTCTGCCCATGGTTATTCTCCGGTGGTTTCATAAGATGAAAACATGGGCTGTCACGCTTCATGAATAATCGAGTGCGCGCCAGCTGGCATCGGCAAGGACAACGGAGGTTTCGATCTGACGCTCGGGGACAGTCCAATACTGGCGAAGAAGCCTGTCTTTCTGTTGCGGAGAAACGAGCTCGAAGCCATGCTTTTGATAGAAGCGAATGGCCCAGGTGGAATTGGCCCAGGTGCCGATGAGGATCGGATTGCCTGCGATGGTACGGAGGTACGAAAGCAAGCGCGCTCCGATGCCCTGGCCCTGATTCGCAGTGCGAATGTAAGCATGGCGGATCAGGGTGACGTGCGGAAGAAACTCTTTGCGCATGTGCTGGATACCCATCACACCAATTAGGCGCCTGCTTGGGCCATCCTGTTCAAGGCCCCAGAAGATTACACCGTCGTCGATCTCATGTTGCAACGCTTCGCGGGACATGTAGGGATCGGCGAGACGGTCCGCGGGTATGACTCCCTTGTAGGCCTGGGCACCATCGTTAATGATGGTCCAGATTTCCGCAAAATCCGCTTGGCCGCAGCGACGAATCATGAGGCCTGCTCCCGGTGTGTAGCTTTCCATTAGACGCCGACCCTCTAACATTGGCGTCCGAACTTATTCAGCAATTAGAGGATATAGCGGCTCAGGTCTTGATCTTTCACGATGGTGGCGACCATGTGACGGACGTATTCCGGGGTGATGAGGAAGACTTTCTCCGGGCCGGATTGGGTTTCACGCTCGAGGAACGGAAGAGGCGTGGTGGACTCTTCCTTGATGGCTTTGGCGATGGAGTCGGCATGGTCTGCGTCCTTGGCGACGCGGGCCAGATCGGGCGCGAGAAAGCTGATCTCTTCGAGAACGCGCTCCATGATGGTGTGCAGGCGTCGGGCGCCGATATTCTCTGTAGTCTCGTTGACGCGGAAGGCGAATGCGGCCATTTCGCGCAACGATTCCGGCGTGAATTCAAGACGGACGCCTTCGGTCTCAAGCAGCGCCGTGCATTGCTTGGTGAGCGAGGCTTTGGGCTCGGTGAGAATGCGCAGGAAATCGTCGACGGTGAGCGATTGCAGCTCGACGCGAATGGGGAAACGGCCCTGCAATTCCGGTATCAGGTCGGACGGCTTCGATACGTGGAAGGCGCCAGCGGCAATGAAAAGGATGAAGTCGGTGCGCACCATGCCGTAGCGGGTGTTGACCGTAGTGCCTTCAACGATGGGCAGAATGTCGCGCTGCACGCCTTCACGCGAAACGTCTGGGCCGTGACCGCCTTCGCGTCCGGCGATCTTGTCGATTTCGTCGAGGAAGACGATGCCTGAGGTTTCAACGCGATCGACGGCGGCCTTGGTCACCTGATCCATGTCGATGAGGCGGCTTTCTTCTTCCTGGATGAGGTATTCGAAGGCTTCATTGACCTTCATCTTGCGCTTCTTGGTTGCGCCGCCGAAGATGTTGGGCAGAATGTCTTTGAGACTCATATCCATGTCTTCAAGGTTCTGACTGGAGATAAAGCCGACCTGAGGCTGATTGCGCTCACGCGTATCGAGCTCAACGGTGCGGTCGTCGAGCTTGCCTTCGCGGAATTGCTGGCGTAGCTTTTCGCGCGAACGCTGGTAGCTTTCGGAGCCTGGGAGGCTGAGCTGGCCCTCCTGCGCGGGCTGCTGGGCCTCGGGTGGAGGCGGTAGAAGAAGATCGAGGATGCGCTCCTCGGCATTCATCTCAGCCTTGTCTTCGACCTCTTCGAGACGCTCTTCGCGGACCATGTCGATGGCGATTTCGACCAGGTCGCGGATCATGGATTCGACGTCGCGGCCGACGTAGCCGACCTCGGTAAACTTCGACGCTTCGACCTTGAGAAAAGGCGAGTCGGTGAGCTTGGCGAGGCGGCGCGCGATCTCGGTTTTACCCACGCCGGTGGGCCCGATCATGATGATGTTCTTGGGCATGATGTCGTCAGCGAGGTCGGGCGGCAGCTTCTGGCGGCGGGTGCGATTGCGCAAGGCAATGGCTACGGCGCGCTTGGCGGCCTTCTGGCCGACGACGTGCTTGTCGAGCTCGGCAACGATCTCGCGCGGGGTCAGCTCCTCGAGCGCGACATCCTGATCTTCAGCGGTTCCTGGGAGATAAATGGCCATAACGATGTAACTTGCAGCTGGCTTGGGAGCCTAGGACTGCGGCTCCTTCTGTGCGTCCGATTGCGTTAACTCGGGTTTCGGTTCCGCGTATAACTCTTCGATGGTGATGCGGTCATTGGTATAGATGCAGATTTCGCCGGCAATCTTCATGGATTTTGTGGCGACTTCGCGGGCGCTGAGCGCGGTGTTTTCAAGCAGTGCACGGGCGGCGGCGGTGGCATAGCTGCCGCCGGAGCCGATGGCGGCGATGGCTTCGTCAGGATCGATGACGTCGCCGGAGCCGGAGATGAGAAAGGTTTCGCCGAGGTCGGCGACGATGAGCAGCGCTTCAAGATTGCGCAGCATCTTGTCGGTGCGCCAGTCGCTGGCCAGCTCGACAGCAGCGCGGCGCAGGTTGCCGCCGAACTGCTCCAGCTTGGTTTCAAAGCGCTTGAAGAGTGAAAATGCGTCAGCGGTCGAGCCGGCGAATCCGGCGAGAATCTTATCCTGATAGAGGCGGCGGATCTTCTTCGCGGAGTGCTTGAGAACGTGATCGCCCAGCGTCACCTGCCCGTCGGCGGCCATGACGACGTGGCCGTCACGGCGCACGCAGATGACGGTGGTGGAGCGGATGCGGTCGGCACGCGAGGCACGCGGTTCAACTGCAACTGGAGTTTGCTGGCTGGTTGAATTGGGGGCGTCGGCGTGTGGGAATTTTGGAGCCAAGAAACGATCCTTCTTGCGCGTTCTGGATCGCAATCGTAGATGAAAACGAAGGAAAGACGCGCAACCCTTAGTATAACGCAGGGCCGGGTTCACTATGACGGATAGAGTAGCGGTACTCTGCGGTATTCTCTGGAGGGATGGTTCAAGACGCGTTCGGGGTGAATTGCGCCTTGCCCTCTAGCGTTCACTTGTCATTCATCATGGTGCAGATTTCGGTTCGCGAGTGGCAGATTGCTGGCGTGGCTGCGGGCGTCGTCCTGACTGCGGGCGCTGCTTATTGGTGGACGCATCGCAAGCGGCCCACGGCGGATGAGTTGGAGTATGAGCGGCGGCAGATGCTGCTGAGCTACGGGCGCATTGTGGATGGAATGTTGCTGGACGGTTTTCAGGTGACGGCCGAGGATGGCACGACCCGCGATATGCTGCTCTACCAGTATGAGATTTCCGGCGTGACGTATGAATGTTCGCAGGATATTACGCCGCTGGCGAACATTCTGGACCCTGCGAAGATCAAGATTGGCATGCCCTGCTCCATTCGTTACCAGCCGGGAATTCCGGAGAACAGCATTCTGGTGGCGGAGCGCTGGAATGGGCTGCGCGATGGCGTGCCGGTAATGTGGATTTCACCGACTGATCCGCCGAGGCGCGTTGCCGACTTGGCACCGTGAGACGAAATCAACTCCGTTTTTTGCGGTTTGCTCTCGTGCGCGCATAGACTTAAGGTATGCATGTTCACGCTGCACCCGCGGGGCAGGGCCAGACACGGATGAGCCGCGTCCTATGGACCTCCATGGCGGCGACGCTGCTGTATGTGGCGGTGACGCTGATTGCAGGTTTGCAGGCGCACTCCCTGGCGCTGCTCTCGGAGGCTGGGCACAATGCTTCGGATTTTCTGGCGCTGGCGCTCTCGTTTGTGGCGGTCTACTTTCAGGGCCGCCCTCCAACTCACCGCAAAACGTTCGGCTACCAGAGGGCAGGCGTGCTGGCGGCTTTTCTGAATGCGGCGACACTGATCGTGATTGCGCTTTGGATCGGGATCGAGGCGATCCACAGGCTTAGCGCTCCGGTGTCCGTCCAGCCGCGGCTGATGATGATTGTGGCGGCTGCGGGCGTGGTGATGAATGGGGTGATTGCGGCGCTGCTGTGGAGCGTGGCGCGCGACGTGAATATGCGCTCGGCTTTCATCCATATGGCGGGCGATACGCTCTCAACGGCTGCGGTGATCGCGGGCGGCGCGGGCATTCTACTGACAGGGCAGAACTGGATCGATCCGGTGCTGTCGCTGGTGATTGCGGCGCTGATTCTGTGGAGCTCGATCGACATTGTGCGCGAGACGCTGAACATTCTGCTGGAAGGAACGCCGCGCGGCTTGTCCCTAGGCCAGATTCGCGCCGGCATGGAGGCGGTGGAGGGCGTGCTGAATGTGCATGACCTGCACGTCTGGAGCCTGGGGTCGCAGAGTCATGCGCTGGCCTGCCATGTGCAGATCAACGATATTCCTCCGTCGGAGAGCAATTGCATTCTGCTCAAGATCAATGCGGTTGCCAAGGAGCGCTTCCACATTCACCACACCACAATTCAGTTTGAATGCGAAGGGTGCGAGGTGACGCATGGATGCGTGGTGCCGATCAGCGAGATGGCGGCTGATTCAGGGCACGACCATCATAGCCATGCGCATGGTCACGCGCACTAAGTTCTCTATCCGTCCCTTGCGAGCGACGTGCTAATCTGGCCTCCAATCCTGGAGGATTCCAACTTTGCTGCGAAAACTGATTTGGTCGTCTGCTCTGGTGTTTGTTTGCCTGCCTGCATTTGCGCAAAGCGCGGCACAGCTTGATGCTGTTTCCGGCGAGTACACGGATGCTAAAGAGCCGGATACTCCATTGAGCTTCTATGCAAAAGATGGCCGGCTGACGCTTGAGAGCGAGCGGCAAGTTCCGGCCACTCTGGCTGAGGTTTCAGCGACGGAGTTCACGCTTCCGCAGGCTCATGCGACGTTCAAATTTACGACAGGCGGCACCAGCGTTACGCTGCACATTATCGAAGGCGACGGGCAGGAGGTGGAACTGCACCGCACGGGCGATGCGGTGCACCACGTGTTTCATCATTACGAGCGGCGTGAAGAGATGATTGCGATGCGCGACGGGGTGAAGCTGCATGTGGTGATTCTGACGCCGACGGATATCGAGGGACCCCTGCCAATTCTGATGCAGCGCACGCCGTATGGCGTGGATGGCACCAGCGAGCAGAGCTTCTTTGGGGGGCGGCCTGAGCTGGCGCGGGCCGGCTACATCTATGTGGGCGCGGATATTCGCGGACGCTTCAAGTCGGAGGGGCAGTTTGTAATGTGCCGTCCGCTGGCCGACCACAAAGACCCGAAGGCGATTGATGAGAGCACCGACACCTACGACACGATAGCGTGGCTGTTGAAGATTGTGCCGAAGAATAACGGGCGCGTGGGCGTGGTGGGAACGAGCTATCCGGGATTTCTGGCGATGATGGCGGGGATTGATCCGCACCCGGCGGTGAAGGCGATCTCTCCGCAGGCGCCGATGATCGATACGTGGATGGGCGACGACTTCTTTCACAATGGGGCGTTTCGCCAGACCTACGGATACGACTATGCGATGGGCCTTGAGGTCAGCAATGAGATGACCGAGGTGGATTACGGCAAGGGTAAGGATGGCTTCGACTATTTTTTGGAGCGTGGGTCGTTCGCGGAAGATGTGAAACGGTCGGGCGTGAACAAGGAACTGCCCACGTGGAAGGCGTTTATCGATCATCCGACGTATGACAGCTTCTGGCGTTCGCGCGGCGTGGAGCATCACATGGAATCAGTCACGGTGCCTACGCTGACTGTTGGCGGCTACTACGACCAGGAAGATATGTACGGTCCGCAGGAAGAGTATGACACGCTGGAACCGCACGATGCGAAGCATGAGAACTTCTTCGTGCTCGGGCCGTGGCGGCATGGGTCGTGGGCTTCGTCGTCGCGTCATCTGGGCGATCTGCAATACGGGGAGTCAATCGGCAAGGAATATCGCGCTCAGATTGAGGCGAAGTTCTTTGCGAAGTATTTGAAGGATGAGCCGGGATTTGATCTGGAGGACACGGCAAGCTTTCAGACTGGATCGAATACCTGGAAGCGCTATGCGCACTTCCCTCCTGCGGAGGCCAAGAGCACTGCGTACGGGCTGTGCGGTACGGGCACGATTGCAGCCGGTTCAGCATGCCCGGCGGGCAAACTGAGCTATGTCGCGGACCCGGCGAACCCGGTGCCGTATCGCCATCGGCCGATTCAACCGACCTATGGCGAGGGATCGAAGTGGGGGACGTGGATGGTTGAGGACCAGCGCTTTGTAACAGGCCGCAAGGATGTCGCTTTGTGGAAGCTTCCGATTGACCACGACCTGACGATTACCGGCGATGTGATTGCCGATATCTTCGCCTCAACAACCGGGAGCGATGGAGATTTCGTTGCCAAGCTGATCGATCAGTATCCCGACGACGATGCTGACCCGGCGATGCGCGGCTTCCAGCTGATGACCAATATGGAGATCTTTCGCGGACGGTATCGCACCAGCTTTGAAAAGCCGTCGGCATTGAAGCCCGGTGCGGTGAATGAGTTCAAGTGGAGCCTGCACGATGTGGATCATGTCTTCAAAAAGGGTCACACGCTGCTGGTGGAAATTCAAAGCACCTGGTTCCCGCTGTATGACCGCAATCCGCAGACCTTTGTACCGAATATCATGACGGCGAAGCCGGAGGATTACAAGGCGGAGACGGTGACGATTGTCAACGATGAGAAACATGCATCGAAGCTGATTTTGCCGGTGGTCGCGAATTAATCTTTCAGCCAGATTCTGATTTGCAATTAAGTAGGCTGACATTGGTCAGAGGAATTTCTATGAAATTAGCATAGGCATTGGCCGAGAGAAGCGACTGCCAAACTCGCTTGGATGATCTGAAAAAACGTTTGGCCCGATCTGCACGGGTACAGGAAGGCGAACCTCCGGCGGAAGATTCCGGAGAGTTACTCGCAGAAGCAGAACGCGTTTTCGGGCGATTGCTCGCCTTGATCAGCGCGGTGAATCGCACCAACGCGAGAACTGCGTATGACGGCAAACGGTCTATCTCCGACGCGATTGCCGAACGAGATGTGACTGCGAAAAGGCGCGATTTTCTGGCAAGTATCGCCGATGCGGCGAGCACGCGACAGGATCGTTATTCCAAATCGGAAGTGAAATTTGTCTCGACCGTTTCTATTGCGCAATTACAGAAGGAGGTCGATCTACTTTCAAAACGCTACCGTGAGCTGGATACACGGTTGCAGGAATTGAACTGGCAGACCGAAGTGATGTGAGGGAGTTGGTAGTCGTGAAGTTGCAGCGAGCACAAGCCCAGGCCGGGGGCTAAGCCGGCATTGGTGACCCTGACGGGCCAGGGTCTACGGGTTCGATCCCCGAAGTCACAGCGTAGGCCCAGTACGGTGACAATTGTACGGCGCACTTTCACTTTTACTCCCATGTGCTGAGCAACGAGACGACGAGGGTGGGTCCGGGGACAACCTCACAAATTGACACGTAATCCGTGCGCACATATACTGCGTTTATGAATGTCACTTTATCCATCGACGACCAGTTATTAGAAAAAGCCCGAAAACATGCCAGTGCCACGGGCACGTCGGTCAACCAGATGGTTCGCGATTATTTGAAGTCTGTCGTCGGAGAAGACGATATTGAGGCCCAAATCGCATTCTTGAATGAGACCTCTGGCCGGGGTAATCCTGATCCCGACTGGAAGTGGAATCGGGAGGAAATTTACGAGGAACGCATGAGCAACTATGGCAAGTCCTAAGGTTTTTTTTGATGCTAATATTTTGCTCTATACCGACGACCCTCGATACCCTGAACGTCAGCGGTTGGCCTTTGAATTGATTCGCAGCAATCTCACCGCAAAAACAGGTGCGGTCTCGATCCAAGTTCTACAAGAGTATTTCGTGAATGCTACCCGGAAATTGAAGATCGATGTACTGTTGGCCCGCCAGAAGACTGAGATATTTTCGAGATTCCAGGTGATACAGCCTGCAACGGACGATATTTTCGCAGCAATCGACTTGCATCGTCTCCATCAGATTTCCTTCTGGGACGCGATGATCGTTCGGATGGCACTCTTGTCCGGTGCGCGCGTCCTCTATACCGAGGACCTTCAACACCGCCGCCGTATCGACTCGCTGGAGATCGTGAACCCGTTTTTGGGATAGAATCATCTTGATAGTCATGGCTCTTCACCAGCCCATCCCGGCGCTTCTCTAGCGGCTCCCGCCGCCTATACCTGTTCTGCGCCCGATCCCCTATCCAATCATCTAAAAGATCAAGTATTGCGCCTGGTTGCGGGTGCGAAGACCGGAGAAGTTCCCCATGTTTGACCGTTTGCAGCAGATGGAAGACCGTTACGTGGAGCTAGGCGAGCAGATGGCTCTACCTGAGGTCCAGAACGACCGCGAGGCGATGCACAGGACGTCCAAGGCGCATCGCGATCTTGAGGCGACCGTGGAGAAGTTCCGCGAGTACAAGCAGCTGGCCCAGGGCGTTGAAGACGCCAAGGCGATGTTGGCTGAGTCCGACGCTGAGATGGCTGCCATGGCGCAGGAAGAGCTGGCTGAGCTGACGCCTCGGCTTGAAGCAGCGGAAGCTGCACTGAAGGTGATGCTGCTGCCCAAGGACCCGAATGACGATAAGAACGTGATTCTCGAAATTCGCGCTGGGACGGGCGGCGATGAGGCTTCGCTGTTTGTGGCCGAGGTCTTCAAGATGTATCTGCGCTTTGCCGAGCAGCATCGCTGGAAGGTTGAGGTGATGTCGGAGTCCGAGTCGGCGGTCGGCGGGTTGAAGGAAGTGATTGCCCTGATTGAAGGCGACCGCGTGTATTCGCAGATGAAGTACGAGAGCGGCGTGCATCGGGTGCAGCGTGTTCCGGCGACGGAGACGCAGGGCCGTGTACACACATCAGCCATCACGGTGGCTGTGTTGCCCGAGGCCGAGGAAGTCGATGTGAAGGTGGAGCAAAAGGACCTGCGCATTGATACTTTCTGCTCTTCAGGGCCGGGCGGACAGAGCGTGAATACGACCTATTCGGCGATCCGCATTACACATATTCCGACTAACACTGTTGTGAGCTGCCAGGATGAGAAGTCGCAGATCAAGAATCGCGAAAAGGCGATGCGCGTGCTGCGTTCGCGACTGTATGAGGTGGAGATGCAGAAGCAGCATGATGCGCTGGCCAAGGAGCGCAAGCAGCAGGTGGGCTCCGGCGATCGCAGCGAGAAGATTCGTACCTACAACTTCCCGCAGAACCGGCTTACGGATCATCGCATCGGCCTGACGCTGCACCAGCTTGACCTGATCATGCAGGGGCGGCTGCAGTCGATTGTGGATGCGCTGATTGCCGATGACCAGGCGCAGAAGCTGAAGGCCGACTCGGCGCAAGCAGCGTAATAAATGACTCTGCGCGAGTTAGTCGCCGAAGCCGAAGCCCGGCTGCGTTCGGGGCCGCATCCAGAGCGTGCGCGGCTGGATGCGGAGACGTTGCTGCTGCATCTGTTGAAGCAGAATCGTGCGTGGCTGCTGGGGCACGGAGATGATGAAGCATCGGCCGATACGCAAGATTCCTTTGCCGTCGCTATTGCACGTCGCCGAATTGGAGAGCCAATCCAATACATCTCTGGCGAAGCGGAGTTCTTCGGACTTCACTTCACTGTCGCGCCGGGGGTGTTGATTCCGCGGCCGGAGACGGAGCATCTGGTGGAAGAAGTGATCCGCCTTGCCGGCGCATTTGCTGAGCCGTGTATTGCGGATATTGGCACCGGCTCGGGAGCGATTGCCGTTGCGCTGGCGCACTCTTTACCTCAAGCGCACATCGTCGCCACTGACCTTTCGCCGCACGCGCTAACCATCGCGAAACAGAACGCGATTCGGAATAGCGTCGAGAACCGAATCAAATTTTTCGAAGGCGATCTGCTCGCTCCGCTTGTCGGACAAAGCTTTCACATCATTGCCTCCAACCCGCCATACGTGCCGCTTTCAGAGCGCGACTCTCTTTCCGTCGAGGTACGGGAGCATGAGCCCCACACGGCTTTGTTTGCCGGAGACGATGGGCTCTCGATTTACCGAAGGCTCATTCCGGAGGCTCACACCCTGCTCGTCCCTGAAGGATGGCTGGTGATCGAGATAGGCTATGGGCAGAGAGAAGCAGTAGACGAAATGCTGATGGCTCACGGCTATCGTGATATACGTTTTGTGCGGGATTACCAGGGAATTCAGCGCGTCGCAGTTGGGCAAAAAGCGGATTCCCTTCGAGAATGACAAACAAGAAAAGCAAATGCGGCTGAAGTCTGCGAATCCCAGGTCTCAGAATCGAGACCTGGGGCACCCGGCTTTCTATTTCCTTTTCTGGGATTTTTGTCACCTGACAGAAAACGGGCAGGTCCGTAATGGACCGTGCCCGTCGCTAGAGTAGCTCGCAATTCTACCTGTCTTTACGCCATCGCCTCGCGGCCCATTGCATCGAAACGCAATTCGTTGGTGTCGCGGTCGACATCGATCTTTACATGCGCGCCGTGTTCGATCTCGCCGTTGAGGATCTTGATCGCCAGCGGGTCTTGCACCATGCGCTGCAGGGCTCGTTTGAGCGGACGCGCTCCGTAGGCTGCGTCGGAACCGGTGGCCAGGATGAGCTGGCTGGCGGCTTCGGTCAGCTCCAGAGAAATGGCGCGGCCTTCGAGCAGCTTGCGCACCTCGTCGAGACGCAGATCGAGAATGTGGTGCATCTGCGCGGCGCCGAGCGGACGATAGACCACGATATCATCTACGCGGTTGAGGAACTCGGGGCGGAAGTGCTCGCGTACGACGCGCAACACTTCGCCCTGGGCGCGCTCGAAGTCGTGCTCGGTCTTGATCAAGTCGCCCAGCAGCAGGTTCGCTCCGAGGTTCGAGGTCATGATCAGGACGGTATTCTTGAAATCCACGGTGCGGCCCTTGGAGTCGGTGAGGCGGCCGTCGTCCATGACCTGCAGCAGAATATTGAAGACGTCGGGGTGGGCCTTTTCGATTTCGTCGAAGAGGATGACCGAATAGGGCCTGCGCCGCACGGCTTCCGTAAGCTGGCCGCCTTCGTCATAGCCGACGTAGCCGGGAGGCGCGCCGATGAGACGAGCCACGGCATGTTTTTCCATGTACTCGCTCATGTCGATGCGCACCATGGACTGCTCGTCGTCGAAGAGGAACTCGGCGAGAGCGCGGGCCGTTTCTGTCTTTCCCACGCCGGTGGGACCGAGGAAGATGAAGCTGCCGATGGGCTTCTTGGGGTCGGCGAGACCGGCGCGTGAACGGCGAATGGCGTTGGCGACAGTGGTCAATGCCGCATCCTGGCCGACGACGCGTTCGCGCAGCCGCTCTTCCATCTGGACCAGCTTTTTGACTTCACCTTCGAGCATCTTGGAGACGGGAATGCCGGTCCACTTGCTGACGATTTTGGCGATGTCTTCCTCGTCGACTTCTTCTTTGAGCAGGCGGCTGTGCGTGACTTCGCTCTCCTGCTGGCTCAGCCTGGCGAGCTCTGCCTGCAGCTTCGGCAGGTCGCCGTATTGGATTTGCGCGGCGCGGTCGAGCTGGCCTTTGCGAGTCTGCTCTTCGGCTTCAAACCGCAGCGACTCCATCTGCTTTTTGAGTTCGCTGATGCGGTTGATTGCGCCGCGCTCCTGCTGCCAGCGCGCGCGCAGGCTGGTGATCTGCTCCTTCAGCGTTGAAAGCTCCCGGTCAATGATGGCAAGGCGGGCTACGCTATTTGCATCCGTCTCGCGCTTGAGGGCAGCACGCTCGATTTCTAACGAGGTTGCCTCGCGCTCGAGCTGGTCAACTTCCGTCGGGACGGAGCCGATCTGAATCGCTAGCGAGGCGGCTGCCTCATCGACAAGATCGATGGCCTTATCAGGCAGAAAGCGATCAGAAATGTAGCGATGCGAAAGCGTGGCCGCAGACACGATGGCTGAATCCTTGATACGCACGTTGTGGTGCGCTTCGTAACGCTCACGCAGTCCGCGCAGGATGGCGATGGTGTCTTCGACGTTGGGCTCGCCAACATAAACGATCTGGAAGCGGCGTTCGAGGGCGGCATCCTTCTCGATGTACTTGCGATACTCGTTCAGCGTGGTGGCGCCGATGGCGCGAAGTTCGCCGCGGGCGAGAGCTGGCTTGAGCATGTTGCTGGCGTCGATCGCTCCCTCGGCAGCGCCTGCCCCGACCAGAGTATGCAGCTCGTCGATGAAGAGGATGACTTGGCCGTTGGATTCTTCGATTTCGCGTAGGACGGCCTTGAGGCGGTCTTCAAACTCGCCGCGGAATTTAGCGCCAGCGAGCATCGAGCCCAGGTCGAGCGAGATGACGCGTTTGTCGCGCAGAATATCCGGCACATCGCCGAGAAAAATGCGGCGGGCCAAGCCTTCGACGATGGCGGTTTTTCCCACGCCGGGCTCACCGATCAGGACTGGATTGTTCTTGGTGCGGCGGCTCAGAACCTGGATGACGCGGCGAATCTCCTCGTCGCGGCCAATGACGGGGTCGAGTTTGCCGCGACGGGCGAGCTCAGTCAGGTCTTTGGCGTATTTTTCGAGGGCCTGGAATTTGCCTTCGGGATTCTGGTCCGTCACCCGCTGCGAACCGCGCACCGCCGTCAGCGCCTTTAAAATGGCGTCATGCGTGGCGCCTACGGCGAGCAGCGCATCGACTGCCGGGTCACCCTTTTCACGGGACAAGCCAAGGAGCAAATGCTCCGTCGAGATGTACTCGTCCTTGAAGTTGGCGGCCTCGCGGAAGGCCTGCTCGACGGCTTTGTTGAGCCGATTCGACAGACCTGGCTGGCCCTGCGCACCCGAAACACGAGGCAGTTTCTCCTCAATCGAGTGCCAATCGGCCTCCAGCCTTTCCGTGGGCACGCCAATCTTTTCGAGCACTGGTAAAATCACACCTTCGCGGTCGGCGATGAGCGTCAGTAACAAATGGACCGGCTGCAGCTCCGGATTGCCCAGGTCGGAAGCCTGAGCAATTGCCTGCTGCATGGCTTCTTGCGATTTCACTGTCAGTTTGTCCCAGCGGATGGCCATTGTATTTACCTGCCTCTTAAGTTTGATTCAAAGTCTATGCTGCGGATTCCTAGCCGAAAAACAATGCACGGGATTGGCGGTTCCCAATGGGCCGCCAATCCCGATGCTTATAGTGGCGTCTATTTTTAGGTCTCTGTCTTATGCAGCGTTGACTGTCTTCTCGTTCTTGGCGCCGCTGTTGCCGACTCCATTTGCGATGGCGCCTGCCCCGTTCGCAATCCTGATCTGCCGAGGCTGCGCGGAAGCCTTCTTTTTCAGTTCCAGCTTCAATACGCCCGCCTCGTAGTTGGCCTGAACGTTCTCCGTATCGACCGAAGTCGGCAGGCTGAAGGAGCGATAGAAGCTGCCATAACGGCGCTCAATGCGATGGAAGTTCTCTTCTTTTTCCTCGCTCTCGAATTTCCGTTCGCCCCGTACCGTCAGGGTCTGGTTTTCGACGCGGATGTCCAAGTCTTCCTCTTTAATTCCGGGGACATCGAGCTTGAGCACCAACTTTTCACCGTTCTCATAGACGTCCACGGCGGGTGCAAAGCTGGCGGCGGTCACCGACTGGTTGTCGCCGGCGAAGTCTTGAAAGATCGAATTAACGCGGTCCTGCAAAGACGCAACTTCACGAATCGGATACCAACGGCTGATAGCCATGATGCAAATTCCTCCTACTGCTTAGATGAATTGGTTGCGAAGGACGTTGGCTTAACCTCAGTCCAACTCGCTCACATAATCTGATAAATTTATACCATAAACGATTCATAAAATATGCGCGCGATCGACTCATATTTAATAGAATTTTGCTGGGAGGCTCCGGTTTTGCTCTTTCCGGGTTCGTGCATGCAAATAAAAACGCTGCCCGGCATCGAGCCGGGCAGCGTTTAGGGACTGATTTTGTTTGGTTTAGACTGTCGCCAGCGCTGCGGCCTGGTCGGGGAAGAGACCTGCGTACTTGGTGATGCCGACCATCGTGAAGACCTTTTGGAAGTGGGCGGAGAGGCCGAAGGCCAAGACTTTCTGGCCGGAGTTGGCGGCTTCCATCAAGAGCTGGATGACCAGGGCGATGCCGCTGGAGTTGATGTATTCGACTTTGGTGAAGTCCAGCAGAACGGTTTTCACGGTCGCTTTGGAGAGCCCCTGATAGGAACCAATGACTGCATCTTTGGAGGCCGAGGAGATGTCACCCTCAAAGCGCAAGACGGTCACCGGGGTACCGGCTGGTGAGGATGCCTGTTCTACTTTGGATTTCGTATCGGTCTGCACTTGAGTTCTCGCTCCATGATTCAAATTGCTGAGGGTTCGATTGTTCTTGGTTACGGGGATTTTCAGTCTGCCGGTCCTGATCGACGGACCGTCTACTGATCCTGATCTTTATCCAGGCGAATGACCAGCCGGACGTAGCTGCCTTTCCCGTTGGAACCTACCACCCACTCCGCCTCGTCGACCAGGGCCTGGATGAGAAACATGCCCATGCCGCGGGGATCCTCTTCACCATGCATCTTCTTGTCGATATCCGGTTTGGTGGGCTGCGCCTTTATGCCTTTGCCGTCGTCCATGACTTTAATTTCAAGGGCATCGGCGCCGGCTGAGAGTATGACGCCTACGGAGAGCTTTTCGTTGAGGCGGTTGCCGTGTTCAATCGCGTTGATACAGGCCTCGGCGATGGCGGTTTTGAGGTCGTCGATCCGTTCTTCACGGAAGCCCATGAGCTTGGCCACTGAAGCCGCAGTGCTCATGGCCACTTTTTCAAAGCCCAGGCGCGAAGGGAGGCGAACTTCCACAGTGGTGGCGCGTGCGGCGGTTGTCGTCATGCGAACACCTTTCCGGATTCCACTTCAGCCAAGCCGTCGGCGTGTGGATCAGACAGCGGCAGATGGCATAAGACCAGAGCCGTCATGTCGTCCCCCTGCGGTCCACCGCCGGAAAAGCCGTGGATTGCGACCCACAATGCATCGAGGATACCATCGGCATTCCCGGTTCGGGCACGAGAAAACTCAAGTAACAGGCGATCCTGTCCGAATTCTTCATCGTCGAGAAAGACCTCGGTCAATCCATCGGTGTAGAAGAGCAGGCGGCTGCCGCGTGGAAAGCTGAGGCGCTCGCTGCTGTATTGCATCCCCGGAAGCAGACCGAGGGGCGTACCGGCAGCTTCGATCTGGTGCTCGATTCCATCTGGCGTGATGACAAAGCCGGGGTTGTGACCGGCGTTGACGATTTCCACGTCGCCGCGCTTGGGGTCCAGGCGCAGGAAAATGGCGGTAACGTAACGGCGGCGGGCTTCTTCGCCCTCCAACCAGTGGTGCTGGTTCATGCGCGTGGCCAGCAGATCGAGCGATACGCCGGTGATAGCCATGGCCCGGAAGGCGGCGCGAAAACTGGTGGCCATGATGGCCGATGCCAGGCCTTTGCCGGCCACATCGGCCACGGCCATGATGATGCCGCCTTCGGGGAGCGAAATGATATCGACGTAATCGCCGCCGACTTCATAGCAGGTCTGCGACTTGACGGCGATGGAGTAGCCGGGCAGGGAGGGCATCTGCTGTGGAAGCAGGGAACGCTGAATCTGGCGGGCTGCGTCAAGATCCTGCTGGACGCGGGCCCATTGCAGATTGCGCTCATGGTTGCGGGCGTTTTCAAGAGCAACGGCGGCCTGAAGGGCTAGTCCTTCGAGAAAATCCGCTTCATAAAGGGTGATGGGACGGCCCTCGGGCGGCGCGACGATCAATTCCGTCATGCGATTGCCTTCGCGGTCGTCGAGCGGGTAGGTATGCACGTCCTGAAGGTTGCCGTCGGTGTCCTTTTGCGGAGCGTCGCCGTAGGAGAGCTCAGTACCGGAGAAGGCGGCCCCGGCCATCTCCAACTCACGGACGACGATGCGTAAGACCGACTCCAGCACCTCGGTCTCATGGGTGGTGGAGTGGACCTGGCGAGAGACTTCGAGAAGCGCCTGGAGACGGGCTACCTGCTGCTGCAGGTCCATGGTCTGGGTTACGACATGCTGCACCACGGCCTGACGCTCTACCGGAGGCAAAACTGTAGCGAGATCCTCATGCGTCTCCTGGGCGATCTCGCGGGCCGCCTCCACCACTTCGTGAGAAGAAGTAACCGTCAATTCGGCTTTGTTCGGTGGGCTGCCGGTAGCCATGCGCTGAATTCTCCGTGGAAAACCAATGTAGCACGACGGCTGGTGCTCAGGCTGTCACTGCTCGTCTATGCCCTACAAAGCCATAAAACGCGATGTAGAGATAGCAAAGAACGGGCAGAATTGCCGCCGGACGGAATCCAAAATGATCTACCAACCCGCCGAGTATGACGGGAATGATGGCTCCTCCCACGACCGCAGTCATGATCAACCCTGAGCCCTTGCTGGTCATCGGCCCCAGCCCGGTGATACCCAGCGCAAAAATGTTCGGGAACATGATTGAGTTGAAAAATCCGCAGAGAATCAGGCTGAATACCGCAACCTTTCCGGTTGTGCAGATCGAGATCACCACGCAGCTCACAGCCAGCAGGCCAAAGATGCCTAACAACCGGCCAGCATTAATTTTGGTCAGCATCCATGAGCCAAGCAGCCGGCCCACCAGTGCCCCCATCCAGTAGTAGAAGGTAAACGCCGCAGCCGCGGCGGCTACCATGCCTCCCAACTCCGGTAAGCCAAAGTAACCCACCATGAACTGAGCTAATCCGACTTCAACGCCAACATAGAAAAAGATGCCGAGCGTGGCGAGAACTGTGTGCCGGTAGCTCCAGATGCTCTGGTTGAGAACACCCTCTCCAGATTTAGTGGGACGAAACTCTTGCGTGGCGCGAATAGTCGGCAGATTGGCGAAGGAAACAGCTAGTCCCAGCAACACTAAAGCTCCAGCGATAGCCAGATAGGGCATACGCACCGTGCTGGCGATGCTGACCTTATATGCCAGTTGTTCCGCTGCGGACTTGGTCGCCAGCGTCGCCGCATCGAGCACCACCTTGTGTTTCAGGATCAGCGCTCCAGCGATGACGGGGGCAATCATGCCGCCGATGGAGTTGAAGGCTTGTGCAAGGTTCTGCCGCACCGGTGCGCTCGACTCCGGCCCTAAGGCCGAAACATACGGGTTGGCTGAAGTTTGCAGCATGGCCACACCCGATCCGACGATGAATACAGCGGTGAGAAACAACCAGAAATTTGGAAGGTTCGCGGCGGGAAGAAATAGTAACGCGCCAGCAACCTGTACAAATAGCGAAACCACAATGGTCTTCTTATAACCAATGGCCTCAATCAGCCGTGATGTGGGCGATGAAACAACGAGATAGGCGGTAAAAAAGGCACCGTTAGCCAAGGCGGCCTGCAACCACGGCAGATCAAAGACCGACCTGAGGTGCGGCACCATCTGCATATTAAGGTTGGTGATAAAGCCAAAAATAAAATACAAAATCGTGATCGTAATGAACGGCCCCGTGTAGCTTGGGGTGTTGGATGCGCCGGTGGGAACGGTTGATCTGGTGGCCATATACTTCTACTCTCCGCTATCTGATGCAAAGCTGCGGTACGTGATCAGTGCTGCTTGATTCAGACGCCTTCGCGGGAAAAACGCACGGCCACGTCTGACTCCAGTTGCTCACAACACTATACGGGAATTGCCGAAGTGGTGAAGTACTCAAACGTTTGAGGGCTGTTGTGGTACGCAGGACGCGGCGGAGTTGGGCTATTCTCAAGGCATTCGTCTTATGGAGGAGAAATCTTGGCATCCGATTCGTTTGCCCCTTTCAAGAACAGCCGGATGCGCAAGGTGCTCTCCAGCCTGGAGGGCAACTGGCAGGCGGAGATGGAAGGCCACTACACCTATCTGGCGCTGGCCGACCGCGAGAGTGACGCCGTTCGCGCGCAGGTACTGCGGCACCTGGCGAGTGCCGAGCTGGAACATGCCGCGCTGTGGGCCGACCGTATTCGAGAGCTGGGTGGGACGAATCCGGTGTATAAGGGCCATCCGCACGGCAATGCGGATTCGCTGGCCAGCCGGGCCGGCGGGCCGCTGATGGCGCTACGACGCCTGGAAGTGGATGAGAGCCGGCACATTGCCAACTACGGGACCCAATTGAAAGAGCTCGGCGACGAAGGCTCGGTGGCCATCCTGAAGCATGTGATCGAGGATGAGCAGGAGCATTACCGGGAGCTGGGGTCACTGCTGCGAGGGCGTTCGCACACTGTGCAGGGCGGCAGGCAGGTGGTGAATCCTCAGAAGCTGCTGGACGAGCTGCTGACTAAGCGCAACAACGGGCGCACCGCGTCGGGAGCATGGGCCGGGAGCTGGATTGGCGATGCGATCTACGGCGTCAACGACGGTCTGGGAGCGATCTTCGGCATTGTCAGCGGCGTGAGCGGCGCGACAGCGGGCAATGGAAAATATGTGCTGCTGGCAGGACTCGCGGGAATGATTGCGTCAGCGCTCTCGATGGGCTCCGGGGCGTATCTGGCGGCTAAAAGCGAACGTGAGATCTATGAGGCCGAGGTGGACCGGGAGCGGCAGGCAATCGAGATGAACCCCTCGGAGGCGCGCGAGCTGCTTTCTCTCTACTACCAGGTCAAAGGGCTGCCGGAAGAGGATGCCGAGCATGTGGTTGAGCATCTGGCCGGTGATGCGGAGATGCTGCTGAAGGCGCTGGCCGCCGAGCGGCTGAGCACCAGCGAAGAAGGCTTGAAAATCCCGTGGGTTTCGGCGGCCTCCGGCGCGCTTTCGACGGCTGTGGGAGCGATCATTCCAGTGATTCCCTTCTTCTTCATGACGGGTACCGCAGCGATTGTGACGGCGGCGGTTGTCTCGCTAATCGCGCACTTTGCGGTGGGCGCGGCGAAGTCGCTGATCACGGTGCGCTCGTGGTGGGCGAGCGGCTTCGAGATGACCGCCGTGGGGGCCGTCGAGGGCGCGGTTACCTATGCGATTGGACTGTGGCTGGGGCGACTTGGGGCCTAGAGCCGATGGCGGCAGCAACTAGTTTCTTCGCGGCTGCGCGGCCTAAACGGATGCAGTCCGAGATGCCGATACCATCGTAGGCATTGCCTGCCAGATGCAAATGAGGCAATTGCTCCACGCGGGCCTGAATGCGCTGCTGGCGCTCTTTGTGGCCGACTGTGTATTGAGCCATGGCGCGCGGCCAGCGATGAATTTCAACCAGCTCTGGCCTGGCGCTGAGGTGAAGAATCTGGCGCAGCTCCTTGCGTACCAGGTCCGCAAGAAACTCGTCCGATTCATCCAGCAGGGCAGAGTTGTGCGCTCCTCCAAGGAAGGCGCGCAGCACGGTCTTGCCGGGCGCGGTACGGCCGGGAAACTTGCGATGAATAAAGGTGCAGGCAAGGATGGCGCGCCGCTCGACCGCGGGCACGAGGAAACCGAAGCCGGGAGGGAGGGGGTCGAGATCAATGCCATCGTAGACAAGGTTGACGGTGATCGAGGAGCTGTACGGAATCGAGCTCAACTCTCCGCTCAAGTCGGCATCCACGGGCTTGAGCAGATCTGCGGCTACCCATGCAGGCGTGGCGAGGATGACAGCATCCAATTCTTGATCAATGCCGGGACCCGATACACGCCAGCTTTGCCCGGAACGCACAAGCATCTCGATTGGCGTGCGCAGATGCAGTGCGGCAGGGTCAAGCCGCGCACCCAGCGCATCGACCATCTGCTGCAGCCCAAAGCGGAGCGTAGTGAAGATGGGCGGCGGCGCGCTCTCCTCCTCTTCTTCCTGTTCAAGTGCTCTCTGTTGCGCGGCTTCACGGCGGGCGCGCATTCCGGCTAACATGCCACGCGTGAGCGAACCGTACTTTGTCTCCATCTCCACCAGCCTGGGCAGCACTGCCTGCGCGCTGAGCTCAGCGGCATCACCACCGTAAATACCGGAGAGCAGCGGATCGGCAAGGCGATCGACCACCTGCTGGCCGTAGTGCCGTTTGACTAGCGCGGCAACCGACTCATCCGCAGCGCGAGGGCGCTGTGAACGAAGCAGTTCAAGGCCCATGCGCAATTTGGTGCCCAGGCTAAAGAGCGGCGTGAGCAGAGTGGCCAGAAGCTTGGTCGGGATGAGGAACATGAGACCGTCCGGCAGCGGGACAAGCCGGTTATGCACGAGGATGTAGGTTTTGCGCTCGGCATCGTTTGAGGCAGTCAGGTCAGGCTCCAGGCCAAGCTCGCGACAGAGCGCGGCGGCGGCGGGCTTTTCGGTCAGAAACGAGTCTGGGCCATGTTCGATAACGGTGCCGTTGACCATCGATGAGGAGATGACGCCGCCGAGGCGTGGACCTGCTTCGTAGAGCTGGTATTCGACGGGAGCACCGGCGCGGCGGGCCAGTTCCAGCTCATATGCCGCGGCAAGTCCCGCGATGCCTCCGCCGATGATTGCAACGCGCACGCTTGCATCCCCCGTGTCCAGTTTAGCGTTTTCGTGGTGAAGATATGCGTCAGGCTATTTGATTGGGGAAGGCGCGCCTGTTTTCGGGTCGCACGGTTTGCCGTCGCAGAGCGCTCCTGTAATGCCCACCTGCTCCGTGATGGTATAGATGCGATCGACCGCGGGGAGCTTCACTGTCTGCTTTGCACCGGAGGGCCAGTGAATCTCCGCTGTGCCGGCGTCGGTCGAGTCGCCCAGGCCGAAATGCAGACGCTGGTCGTTGGCGGAGATGAAGCTGCCGCTGCTCATGACGTCGTCGCGCTGCGTGATGCCGTTGGCTTTGAGGTAGACCGTGGCGCACATGGCATCGCGTGGGCTCCCTGGGCTCTTTGCTGTCTTGCCGCCTCCCACAAGCTTGAGCGCCACCCAGTGATGATGGTCGGGATTGACATTGCGCAGCAGCACGGCGGGACCATCGATGGGGTTGATGACCACATCCATTTTGCCGTCATTGAAAAGGTCGCCGAAAGCGGCGCCACGTGCGGGAATCACGTCAGCCAAACCAGTGCCTGCAACCGGTGGAACGTACTCGAATTTCTGGCCGTTGAGATTGCGAAAGAGCAGCGGCCGCTGCGCATAACTTGTACCCCAGTCATGATCGCCGGCGTCCGGATACACGTGGCCGTTGACCATGAAAATGTCGCGCCAGCCGTCGTTGTCGTAATCCACAAAGCCCGCGCCCCAGCCCAGGAAAGGAATCGTGGTCTGGCCGATGCCTGCGCGATAGCTGACGTCGGTAAAGCTGGCTTCTCCGTCATTGTGAAAGAGAACCTTATAGTCGTCTGAAAAATCGGTGTCGATAATATCGAGCTGACCATTGTTCTGATAGTCGCCTACGCCGAGGCCCATGGAGGCTACTTCGCGGCCATCCTTGTTTACTGCGAAACCGGAGATATAGCTGTCATCCTCAAAGGTTCCGTTGCCCTTGTTGGTGTAAAGATAGCTTGGGACAGAGTCATTGGCCACCAGCAAATCCGGCTTGCTATCGTTGTTGATATCGACAAAGATTGAGGTAAACCCGTAGTAGTTATTCGTATCGCTGACGCCGGCTTTGACGCTTACGTCAGTAAACGTACCGTCACCGTTGTTATGAAAGAGATGGTCAGGCTCGCCCTGCAGGCCACGCGGCCCGCACATGCTCTGGACGCCGCGAAATTTGCAGGCGGAGTAGCCAACTACTTTACTGCCACTTACGGGCAGGCGGTCGCGATCGAAGTGAATGTAGCCGGAGATAAACAAGTCGAGGCGGCCATCGCCGTCGTAGTCTCCCCAGGAGACGCCAGACGACCAGTTACCGAGAGTTATACCTGCCCTCTCCGCGACATCGGTAAATGTGCCGTCGTGATTGTTATGGTAGAGGCGATTTTTACCATAATTAGCTACAGCGATGTCGGGCCAGCCGTCGTTATCGTAATCGCCGATGGCGACGCCGAATCCCCAACGGTCATTGGTGACTTTGGCCTTCTCGGCAACGTCCGTGAACGTGCCGTCGTGATTGTTATGGAAGAGTGCGGCATGCGGCGGTGGCTGCTTGCCGTCGAGAGCGTCGAATGTGGATCCGTTCACCAGGTAGATATCGAGCCAGCCGTCGTCATCGTAGTCGAGCAACGCGACGCCGGAACCATCGGCATCGATGATGTATTTCTTCTCGGGCGTACCCATCACATGCGACCAGCTGGCAAGGTTCGACTGCTTCGAGATATCGGCGAAGACCACCGGGCCTGTCGAGACGAATCCACCGGCGGTGATCGGCCGATGTTCCGCATCGTAGATGGCCTTGGCGGCCGCTCCGGTGGAGTTGCCTGAACTCATGCCGGAACCTGCCGGAGGTGAATTCTGCGCTGGAGGCTGCTGGGCGCGTAGACTCTGCAGAGCGGCGAGCAGACACAAAGCGGCCAGGGCAAAAACAACATTCGATCGAAAAAGATTCCAGACTTGATAGGATCGAAACAACCGAAGCTCTCCGTGGCAAAGTGTACCGCATGGAGTGGACCGCTGGCTTATGAATCATCCGCAGGATTTGTACCCGCTTGCGTGGATGCCCCAGAAGCGTTACTTTGATTGGCACATAGACAGACAACGATGACTTGAACAGAAACACGGAGCACGCACTCAAAGCCAGTGGAGCGATTGTCCTCCACACCCTCATATCGGAGGATCCGCATCCATGACTACTACCGTTCCCTCTCCTGCCCCAGTCTCCGGGCCTGTTGCCTCACCCGAAGCGACTCCGTCGCGCCGCCTGCTGTCTCTGGATGCGCTGCGCGGCATCACGATCGCTTTCATGGTGATGGTGAACAATAACGGCAGCGATCATGCCTGGTCTTTCATGAAGCATGCCGACTGGAACGGGATGACGGCGACCGATCTGGTCTTTCCCACATTCCTCTTCGTGGTGGGGGTCTCAATTGTGTTTGCGTATGAGGCGCACTTTGCCAGGGGCGCGACACGCACCCAGCAGGCGTGGCAGACAGTGCGCCGCGCTGCGATCCTGTTTGGGCTGGGCGTGGTGGTCAATGGCTATCCGTATTTTCCGCTGGGTACTTTGCGTATCTACGGCGTGCTGCAACGAATCGCGATCTGCTACCTGATCGCAGGATTGTTCTACCTCTGGGATAAACGCTGGCAAAGCAAAGTCGCGGTGCTGGCAGCGGCCGTATTGGGCTACTGGATTCTGATGCGCTGGGTGCCGGTGCCAGGACTGGGCATGCCGGGACGGGATATCCCCTTCCTCGACAGAGATGCGAACCTGGTGGCATGGCTCGACCGGCATCTGCTGCCGGGCAGGCTCTATGAGGGCACGCGCGATCCGGAAGGCCTGCTGAGCGATCTGCCAGCCCTGGGCACGGCGCTGCTGGGCATGCTGGCCGGCATCTGGCTGCGCAGCAAACACACGCTGCGCGGCAAAGCTGCCGGGCTCGCGGGCGGAGCCGCTTCACTGCTGGCCATCGGTTCGCTTTGGGCGGTGTGGTTTCCACTGAACAAGAAGCTGTGGACCAGCTCTTACGTGCTGGTTGCCGCAGGCATTGCGACGGCGCTCCTGGCCCTGCTTTTCTGGGCGATTGAAGTGAGCGGCTGGCGCGGCAAATGGACCTGGCCCTGGCTGGTGCTGGGATCGAACTCCATCCTGATCTACATGATTTCAGAATTGCTTGGCAGCACGCTCGACCTGATCGCGAAAGCCATTCACGGCAGCCGGTTCAGCGTGCAAGGCTGGGTATTCACGCATTGGTTCGCGAAGATTCCGGATCCCGGCCTGGCTTCCTTCGCCTATTCATTTACCTATCTAGCCATATGCTTCGTGCCGATCTGGATCTGCTATCGCAAGAAGATTTTCCTGAAGGTCTGAAGCTGCAAACTCGGGTCTCGGCTGCGAGACCCGACTGCAAAATCTGGGCCGCCTTCTATTTCACTTCGAAGCTGGCCTCCGCCGAAGCCAGCGAGCTGCCCCCCACGAATACCTTGTAGGTGGTTGGCTCAATGACTCTCTTGCTCTCGACGTTGTAGAAGCTGAGTTCGTCAAAACCCAGCGGAAACTCAACGTGCTTCGATTCACTAGGTCCAAGCGCGACGCGGGCAAATCCCTTCAGCTCGCGGACTGGCTGCTCAACCGAGGCTGATGTATTACGCAGATAAAGCTGCACCACCTCCGTGCCGGCGACGCTGCCGGTATTGCGCACATCGACGCTCACGTTGAGTGCGGGAGCGCGGCCTTCCGCCACATCTTTGAGCGGCACTTCCGCTTTGTTCACGACTGGCTGGCCATAGCTGAAACGCGTGTAGCTCAATCCCCAGCCGAAGGGAAAGAGGGCGGAATTCTCTTCATCGATGTAGCGGGAGATGAATTTTTCCGCCGCGTTGGAGGGCATGTGGCTCAGATCGCCGTGCGCGGGACGGCCGGTCGGCATCTGCGCGTAGTAGAGTGGCTCCTGGCCGACTGCGCGTGGGAAACTCGTTGTCAGCTTGGCCGATGGATTCACGTCGCCGAAGAGCACGTCAGCAACTGCATGGCCGCCTTCGATGCCGGGAAACCACGCCTCTACAATTGCGGGAAGATGCGTGCCGGCCCACTTGATCTCGCTGGGCCTGCCGGTGAACAGGACAAGGACAACAGGCTTGCCGGTGGCGGCCACGGCTTCGAGTAGCTGCTCCTGATTGCCGGGCAGATCGAGATGCGTGCGGCTGGAGGCCTCGCCGGTCATCCAGTCTGCACTTTCACCCAATGCGAGAATCGCCACGTCTGCCTTCTTCGCTGTTTCGACTGCTTCGGCAATCGATTTCGCATCGTCCGGAACGGCGTCATTTTGAGCCGTGTTCTTAGCAGGATCCTGGTCGATGAAGCTTACGTGCTGCAGAACTTTTTCGTCATTGCCGGTGAGCACTCCGCAGCCGACGGCGTAGAGCAGATGATCGCCAAGGCGCTCTTGCAGGGCCTGCCGCAGCGAGATGGCAAATTTTGGATCGCCCAGCGCGCCCCACGAACCCAGCATGTCTTTGGCTGAATCCGCCAGCGGTCCGATGAGGGCCACTGTCTTCGCAAATTTGCCCAACGGCAATAGCGCTCCATGACCTTCTACAGGATCGTTCTTCAACAGCACGATGGTTTCATCGGCTACCTCACGCGCCTGCTTGCGGTTGACGTTCGTAGGTGCGTAAGGCGCGGTCACTGGCGTGTAGGGATGTTCGAAGAGCCCGAGCGCGAATTTCACGCGCAGGATGCGGCGGACGGCTTCGTCGACAACCGACTCGGGAATCTTGCCGGAGCGCACCTGCGCAGCAATGGTGGTGCCGTAGAGATTGCCTTCCATGTCCATGTCGACACCGGCGGTGAGAGCCTTACGCGCAACGGTGGCGCCGTCAGGACCAATGGCGTGATTGAGCAGCTCGCCGACTGCGCCCCAGTCTGAAACTACGAGGCCGTCGAAGTGCCATTCTTTGCGCAGAATCTGCGTCAGCGTATAGGGATTGGCTGTGCCCGGAACGCCGTTAATGGAGTTGAAGCTGCTCATCACGGTCGCCACGCCCGCATCGACCGCTGCGTGATACGGCGGCAGATACACCTGGCGCAGGGTGATGTCGCTCATGTCCGTTGAGTTATAGTCGCGGCCTGCAATGGCAGCTCCGTACGCCGCGAAATGCTTCACGCTGGCTGCGACGGAATCAGGTTTGGTCAGATCACCCTGTTGATAACCCTGAACCCATGCCCGCGCAATGGCCGAGCCGAGATACGGATCTTCGCCGGCCGACTCGACGATGCGGCCCCAGCGCGCGTCGCGCGCGATGTCGACCATGGGCGAGAAGGCCCACGCGATACCTTCTGCGCGCGCTTCGACGGCGGAAGTCCGCGCGACGCCTTCGATGAGCTTCGTATCCCAGCTTGAGGACAATGCAAGCGGTACCGGAAAGGTGGTGTGCATGCCATGGATCACGTCCTGACCGAAAAGAATTGGGATATGCAGACGCGATTGCTCCATGGCGATGTGCTGGTAGTGGTTGGTCTTGTCTGAACCATACACATTCAGCATCGAGCCGATCTTGCCCTGCTGCGTCAGTTCGTCATAACTCACTTTCGCGCCCGCCGGGCCGGTGGCAAAGCCAGCGGAGTATTGCACCGTCTGCCCGATCTTTTCCTCCAGCGTCATCTTCTTCAGCAAAGCTTCAACGCGGGCATTCAGATCGTGGCCGGCCAATTGAGCATTGGGAACTGATCGCTGTGAGTCCTGCGCGTGCAAAGATGTCGTGGAGAAGGAAAGAGATAAGCCGGAGAAACAGAGCAGCGAGATGGGGAGGATAAAGCGATCAAACGTTTTTTCCATGGCGAAGTCATACTATACCCTCGCCGCATGGCTGGACCAGATGCCACAGAGCCATAGCGGGAGCATTCGTGCCGCCAGCGATGAATGTGCGCAATCGATTGCAGCCTTGCCTAACAGAGCTACCCTCGACAGCTGTGCCAAATGATTCACCTTCCAATGCTGTCGCATTCGACGCGGCTTCCGCGCTCCTCGGGCCAAGCATTGGTGCGCATATTGGCAAGCGTGCCGATGGCATTGTCAGGTGTTATGCTTCTCTCCATTCCGGCAAAGGAGCCTTTCACGATGCGTTCACTTCGGCTGTTCGCCGCGTCCGCTCTGGCCATTTCATGCGCCAGCTTTTCCGCACAGACTATTCAGATCAATCAACAGAACAAGACCATTGCTATCAGCACGACCGACGAAGCCACGGCTGTAGCTGATATAGCAGCCATTACCATTGGTTTCGAGATATTCAAGCCTGACGCCGAAAGCGCATCCGCTGAAGGGGGGCGGTTGTCGCACGCCATCATGGACGCACTGCATAAAGCCGGAGTCGAAGACAAAAGCGTCGAAAGCAAGTCCCAGGGCGTCAGCCGTAACACAAACTTCGACGACAAAGAGAACACCGCGCAACGCGCGCAGCGCCAGTTCCGCTTTGAGCAGACGTGGGAGATCAGCGCCAATCCCCAGGATGCGGCAGCCATCATACGATTGGCACTCGCAGCCGGAGCTAACCAAAGCGGCGCGATCGACTGGCGGTTGGCTGATCGTAAAGCACTTCAGGCACAAGCCGCCGCCAACGCACTGGTTAAGGCTCGCGCTGTAGCCAGCCAGATGGCTGATGGCCTCCACGTCAAGCTCGGTATGCTCATTTATGCCAGCAATCAATCGCCCAATACAAACCTGTATTTCGCCAGAACTAGAAACGGTTTGGTTCTCAATACTGAATCAGCTTCTGTTTCTTCGGTGATCCTCAAAGGTCCTCCACTCGAAATCCGCCCGCAAACCATTCGTGAAGAAGCAACGGTCTACGCTGTCTTCGCCATCGAATAATCTAAAAACACGATGGCTCACACAGATACAAACTGGCAGATCCGCATTGCCCGTGAAGAAGACATCCCAGCGCTGCATGGGCTGATTGAGGCCTCCGTGCGCGGATTGCAGGCAGGAGATTACACGCCTGCGCAGATTGAAGGCGCGTTGGGCACCGTACTTGGCCTGGATACGCAGTTGATTCGCGACCAGACGTATTTCATTGTTGAGGCAATGCATTCAGATGGCGCGATGACGTTCGCCGGCTGCGGCGGATGGTCGAAGCGGAAGACGCTCTTTGGCAGCGACGGCGCCTCGGTGCGGGAGCCGGAGCTGCTCGATCCCGCGACTGATGCGGCCAAGGTTCGTGCTATTTTCGTTCATCCAGCCTTTGCGCGCCGGGGCCTCGGCACGCTCATCCTTGCGCATGTTGAAGCGGCTGCGCAGGCCGCCGGTTTTACGCGATTCGAGATGGGATCGACGCTCACCGGCGTACCGCTCTACCTTCTGAAAGGCTATGTCGAGGTGGAACGCATCGCGGTGCCATTGGCCAATGGAGAATCCCTACCCGTGGTACGGATGATCAAAAACCGGCCAGTCAGGTAGCAAATGTGACGTTTCGCATCCTTTGAGCCGGGTGTATCGTCGTATGTGTATGGCCGAAACCATCGTAGCCGAGAAGCAGCCCAGCCGCATCAACCAGCCCCAGCCCGAGGCGGAGGAGCTTTACCGCCGCTGGATCTCGTTTCTGGACGAGGAGTTCACCCGGCACCAGGCCGCCGAGCGCCGAGCGGAGATCGTCCGCGACCAGCTCTTTCAGCTTTATCTGGGGCGTCCGCACGGCGGCAAGCTCAACTTCACGTTGACGAGTGAACTGCCGCTGAACGTGCTGCAGCTCTCGCTCGATCCGGCCAACATCACGCTCGAGGCGCAGCACTACCCCGACGTCGATCCGGAGCGGTTTGCGCGCAGTAAGCCTCTGCTCTGGTTCTGGATTATGTTCGACCGTTCGCCGATCGGGCTCAATCACTGGCTGGGAATTCGTTTCCGCTGCATGCTGGGCCGGCATCTCTTTGCCAAGATGGGTAAGGGAGTGCGCATCGATCACGGCGTTGAGCTGGTGTATGGCTATAACCTCAGCATCGAGGATGGAGTCATCGTTCGCCAGCGCGCCCTGCTTGATGACCGCGCCGCGATTCGCCTGGGAGCCGGGGCGGTGATTGCCAACTACGCGCGCATCTACACGCACACGCATGAAAAAGACGATTACGACAAGCTGATCTTTGCCCCGACCAGCATCGGTGCGCGGGCACGGGTTGGAGCGTATACCACGGTGCTGGCCGGTACTCAGATGGAAGACGGCGCGATCATTGGACCGCAGGGAACGGCAGGCGATCAGCAGTAACGGAAACTTGCGCCGCCACCGGCATGAACACATTCTCCGGAACCGCGCGTCCCCGTGCTAATCTGAGTTTTTCCCGCACCGTATCAAGACTTGTGGAGATGCCCGGAGTAAGGGCAGGAGAATTTGTTTGCCGGATATAAGCATTCAGCTGGTCATCGCGCTCTACGAGTTCGTCATCCTGCTTTTTTCGCTTTCCGTTCATGAGTGCGCGCGTGCCTGGATGGCTTCACGGCTGGGCGATCAGACAGCCCGCCTGGAAGGCCGTATCTCGCTCAATCCCACGCGCCACATCGACCCCATCGGCTCTCTGCTGTATCCCGCATTGATGATCTTTGGCCCGCTGATCGGTTTTACGTGGTTCGGCAGCGGCAGCGTCATCATGGGATGGGGCAAACCGACGCCGGTTATCACGCGCAATCTCAAGCACATTACCCGCTACGACAACTACATTACCCTGTCCGGACCGGCGGCCAACCTGCTCCTTGCCCTGGTTGCCTTCGCGTTGCTGGTGGTGCTGATTGTTGCCGTACCGGGAGGCGTCTCCGCAGTTGTAGGAACTTTGATGGGGCAACTCATTCCAGCCGGCGTCTCCGCTCCACAAGCGTTAGCGCTGCTCGGCCTGCTGACGATTCAGATCAACCTGGGGCTGATCTTCTTCAATCTGCTTCCAGTTCCACCGCTCGATGCGAGCCGGTTTGTGCGCAATATGCTGCCCTATAACGCGCTGAACACGTACGATCAGATCGGCCGCTACGGGTCGATCCTGATCTTCTTCCTGGGCAGCATTCTGGTGCATCTCTTCCTTGGTCCTGCCATGTCGGTGGTGCAGGCGGCACTGACGATTTTTCTGCCGCATCGATAGAGTTATCTTGATGCTCCGGGCCTCTTGAGCATCTTGTCGCGAACGCCCAGGTATTCTGGCGCGGCTGGTCTTTCCGTCAACGCCTGCGATACTCTGCCAGTGATGGTTCTGGCCGGATTCCTCCGCTCGCTGCGTTCCGCCGTCTGGCAGGCGATGGGGAACGACGTCCTGGATATAGCCAAAGCTACCGCTTATTCCGGGATGCTGATGCTCTTTCCGGCCTTCCTGGTGCTGACCACCATGCTGGCGCTGGTTCCGGCGGGCAACAACCTGCTGAGCGAGCTGCGCATCGCATCGGAACAGTTCCTGCCCGCCGACACCATGTCGCTGCTGCAGTCGTATTTTCAGACCCGACGCGCCTTTTCGTTCCAGGTGCTGCTCTCGGCCGCGAGTTTGAGCGGCGTGGCCGCGTGGGGCGTGATGTCCACGCTGATGGATGGTTTTCGCCGCGCCTACAGGCTGCCTCGCAGATCGCGCAGAAGAGGCGCGAAGGCGACGGCCGATGGAAGCTGGGGATACTGGGAGCAGCGCCTGCGGGCCCTGTTGCTGGTGCCGATTGCCCTGATCCCGCTTTCACTTGCCTCCTGCATTGTGATCTTCGGCAAGCCGATCGAGTATTGGATGATCGACAATTCGGACCATGAGCTGCGCACTATCGTGCTGTTGTTCTGGCGGCTGGTGCGGTGGTCGCTGGCGCTCGCCACAAGTGCTGCCGTTCTGGGCGCGGTGTACCACTTTGGCACCAACAGCCGGGAACGCTGGACCCATGTCGCTCCAGGCGCGATCACCGGGACTCTGCTGTGGTTTCCGGTGACCCTGGCATTCGGCCTCTACGTAACCCGCCTGGCGGATTATTCGGTCATCTACGGATCGCTGGGTACCGCTATCGCGACGCTGGTCTGGCTGTACATTACTTCATTCAGCGTGCTGCTGGGAGCGCAGCTCAACGGCGTGCTGTACCGGGAACGCCGGAGAAACGCAATTCAAAATTCGAACTCTCTCCGACGCCGGACAGCAGCAAAAGCGGAGACGAAAAGCAAGGCGGAGGAACTGCCGACGCTTCCTCAAGAGAAGACCACCGCAGCTGCTCAAGAATCGGCCCTGCATCCAGCCGAGTAGTTCCCCGCTCGAGTCCCACTCTGATACAAAGCAGATAGCATCTAACGCAAACCGATCTCGAATTCCTTGTCACATTCGTCTACAGAGTGTGGGCACGGCGGTTCGGCAGGGCCGCTCCTGTACAATTGAGCGGGCTGGGGAGCTTGGTTAAACGCTTTTCTTACGCCTCTGCTTTCTCCCGCATGAGCGCCTGGCGCCAGGGCTAGATATCGGGGCTAGATACAAGCGGCAGCTCAAGCGAATCATTATTCTTTCGTTCATTCTTTTAAGGAAACGTTTTGAAATCTTCGGAGTGTAACTGATGTCCACCGCTGATCTTAGCTTTACTGAATCGATCCTGCAGCGGCGCGCCAAGATCGTGGCGACCCTCGGTCCGGCTTCCAATACAGAGCCTGTTTTTCGTCAGCTGGTTCGCGCCGGGCTGGATGTGGTTCGTTTGAATTTTTCGCATGGCACCCACGATGAAAAGCTGGCGTTGATCCAGATGATTCGCAAGGTAAGCCGCGAAGAACACAAGCCGCTCTGCATTCTGGGCGACCTGCAAGGGCCCAAGATTCGCACCTCCAAGCTTGTGGATCACAAGCCGGTGATGCTGATTGCAGGCGAAAAAATCACCATTACGCCGCGCGAAGTCGAGGGCACCGCCGCGCTGGTCGGCACCACATTCAAGACCCTCGCTGAAAACGTTGAGCAGGGCTCTCGTATTCTGCTTTCGGACGGACTGATCGAGTTGCGGGTACATGAAGTCGACGGCGACGATGTGGTCTGCGAGATCATCAACGGTGGCAAACTGGGCGAGAACAAGGGCATCAACCTGCCTGGCATCGCGGTTCGCGTTCCATCCCTGACGGAGAAGGACGAAGTCGACCTGGCCTTTGCATTGAAGGCCGGCGTGGATGCCGTCGCTGTCTCCTTCGTGCGCACCGCTGAAGACATCAACATCGTGCGCAACCGTGTAGCAGCTTACGGCGGCGCCACGTGGATCATCGCCAAGCTGGAGAAACCGCAGGCGATCGAGCATCTGGAAGCTATTCTGCAGGTGACCGACGGAATCATGGTCGCCCGCGGCGATCTGGGCGTTGAAGTTCCTCCCGAGAAAGTACCCGCGCTGCAGAAGCACATCATCCGCCGCGCCGCGGACTACCGTAAGCCGGTGATCACGGCGACCCAGATGTTGGAATCGATGATCGACAATCCTCGCCCCACGCGCGCCGAAGTTTCGGATGTCGCCAACGCCATCTACGACGGCTCCGATGCTGTGATGCTCTCCGGCGAGTCCGCCATGGGCGCCTATCCGGTTGAAGCGGTGAAGATGATGGCCCGCATTATCGCCGAGGCCGAGGACAACATCGCTCATGCCAAATCCGAAGGCACACTGGTTGTAGGACCGCGCCACAAGACGCTTTCGGTGGCGGAAACCATCTGCGAAGCCACGGCCCACGCGGCGGAAGATCTCGACCTGCGCGGCATCGCCATCTTTACCGAAACCGGCGCAACAGCGATCAAGCTTTCGAAATACCAGCCCATTGCTCCGATCTACGCCTTCAGCTCCGTTGAAGTGACCATCAACCGGCTCAACCTGCTTTGGGGCACCATTCCCATTCGCTGCTCCAAGGTGCAGACCACGGAGGCCATGGTGGAGCTGGCCGAAACGCTGCTGGAACAGAACGGCTATGCGCGGCGAGGAGAGATCGTGGCCATCATTGCCGGCACCGGCACCAAGTCGGGCTCGACCAATTTCCTACGCCTGCATAAGTTGGGAGACCGCATTCAGCGGGTAATTTCAGCGCCAACGGCGGCGACGGTCGGGGTTTAACTCAACTCTGCGTGTATTTCTGTGGCGCGCTTTTTCTTGGGATGAAGCGCGCCTTTACCGCAATCTGCCGGCAGCGGGGCTTCAGGTTCGGCTGCTCTATGACAGCGTTAGAGTTTTGAATAACTTTGCGATTCCGTCCTAACGGACTTCCGGTTGCGACCAAGCTGTAAGCATCTTCGAGTCAAGTCCGACGATCGAGGCAGTGATGCCGCATCCGCGGCCAGCCCGGGATATGCGCAGCCGGCACAGGAAGAATCCTTTTCACTTCTCCAAATACATCATTCCTTCACAAACGATGCCTACACTCGCTCACTGGGGGGAACGAGCACGACTATGGAGATCGAAGTTTCAGAACTGGACCAGATGCAGGCAGAGTACAAGGCGGCTGTCGATGAGTGGGTCGCCGCGATTCGCAACGAAGAGGCCCTGGCTTCGGTGGCAGATCACTCTGTGACGGATATCGACGCGTGGGAAACAGCAGCCGATGCCGAAGAAGAAGCCCGCGACAAGGCTAAGGATGCCAAGCAGGCCTACGAAGACGCGCTACGGGAAAAATTCTTCCACTTCTAAAAGCGATCCGGCAAGGACGAGACAACGGTATGGCTGATCACTCCGCCATACCGTTGTTGTGTGCTCAGTTCTGAGCCCTGCCAGCGGGTACGACAAAGACTTGCTGGGGCGCGTTAACTTCCGTGCCAGGCACACTGAGCTTGAGCTTCATACTCTCGACTGTCGGCTTGCCGCTGAAGGGCATCACGAAGGTCAACTCGTACTGATTGCGCAGCCGACGGCTGAACTCGTCCAGATACGGTCCGAGAGAGACGGGATTGCCCATCCCTTCCCAGAAGCTTTTGCCGCCTGTGGCTTCAGTGACCTGCACCAGCAGATTCTGGCCGGTGTTGTTGGCATAGGCGGTCGCATCGGCACGGCCACGGCCAGTCCAATAAAGGGAATAGACAACCAGGCCGGCGCGAATCGAGTCCCGCATGGCCGCCTGCACATAGGGGTCGTCCGGATCGTAACGGCGGTTGTAATCATCGACGCCGTCGGTGACCATCAGCACTTCCCGCCGGGTTGCACTGTCTCCCTGAGGCCAGTTCTTGGCCAGATCCGACAGGCAGAAGTATGGGCTGCCGCTGGAGCCCGGCGTGCCACCCGGCAGATGCAGACCACCAATTGCCTGTGCATGATCGATAGAGAGAGGAGACGCCATCACCGCGCGCCCATATTGCATGTAGGCGACCGCAACCCGCACATTGGGAGGCAGGGTCTTGATGAAATGGGCAATCTCTTCCAACTGGTTGCCGAGGCTGTTGCGGACAGAACTGTCGATGAGAATGACCAGTTCCAGGCCATCGCGCGAGTCCCGTAGCGGCACCAGATCGGTGACATTGATATCCTTGCCGCCCACTTTGAGTTTGGCGCTCTGTGAGGAGAAATTGGCCGGCGCATCGCCCTCGTGTTTGGGCAGGATCGTCACTACGATTTGCCCATGGCCATCTTTTTCACCTTGCGCGAGTACGGTTCCAGCCATCGGTAGCAGTGCCGCTATCAGCCCGATGGCGCCGGCGGCGAATCGAAATGTCTTCATACGAAATACTCCCCTCAAGGCTGGCGCGACCTGCGAACCGCACACGGGCCTCGCGCCGCCCTTTCTATGAGTTAGACGCGGCTCGACATTGAGTAGTTCGTTTTTAATGATCGAGGGCCGGTCAGGCGTTGTTATGGAGTGAATAGAAAAGCGCTTTGCTGGGAAGGATGACGCACTGCTCGAAACGGCTCGGCATCTGGGAGGCGTTGTTGTAGATAGGACGGACGAAATAGAAACTGCGCAGATTTTGTTTCGCCTGGTCGCGCACCATTCTCTCCAGCACCCGAAAGGCGCCGATATTGAGGCTGCCCAACTGCGGGACGAGATTGATGTCCGTACCACCGCCTATGGAGTGGGCCATCAGATGGCCGCGATGGAACTTGCCTGCGTTGGCAAGGGGATGGCCTGCCATGCGGCTGGCGTCGCGCTTGTGCTTTGCATAGATGGGTATACCAAAAGCGGCCAGAACTCGTTCCAGGCGAATATCGAAAAGGTAAGAGAAGGAGCTCGCCGATGCATCGAGATCGACCTGAACCACCTCAGCTTTGGGATTCTGCAGATAGTATTCGTCGCACCAGAGCGGAATGAGCTCTTCCTGAATCTGCGTGACGATGTCGCCGCCGCCGTACGACGCGATCAGATTCCGGTATGTGCTCTCGGCGATCATGGTCTACGAATCGTGATTCAAGACGGGATTCTATATCGCGTCCGGACGCGTTGCCACGTTGAAAATTTCGCGGCCAGCAGGCCTGCCTCCGCCGTGAACGCCGCTTCCTGTCCGTGACAGGCACAATTAATCTTCGATTTTGAACGATTTAGCTTCGATATCTGGACAATTAACATTCGGCGATCACGCAAATAACATTGCAGACGCACGCGAATAACATTGCACATGTACACGTATCGGCCCTACGCCATGCCGTGGGATATTCTGAAAAGCTATGGGACGCATCCGAATTCTTCCCGACCAGGTGGCCAACCAGATCGCCGCCGGCGAGGTGGTAGACCGTCCGGCCTCGGTGGTCAAAGAGCTGCTGGAGAATGCGCTGGACGCTGGAGCGACCCGCATTCGCGTCGAGGTCGAGGCAGGCGGCCGAAAACTAATCCGCATCACCGACAACGGTCACGGCATGAATCGCGACGATGCGCTGCTGGCCTTTGAACGGCACGCTACATCGAAACTGCGTACAGCCGACGATCTGCTTTCGATTGCGACGCTGGGTTTTCGCGGCGAGGCGCTACCCTCGATTGCATCCGTATCTCGTGTGCTACTAGAGACTTGCGAAGCCGATACGGTCCCGTCTGTTCAAGGCGGGACGCGGATCGAGATTGCCGGAGGCAAGATCCTGCGTGTGGAAGACGCCGCGCTGCCTGCCGGTACTTCGATCGCGGTGCAGGATTTGTTCTTCAATACACCGGCACGGCGCAAGTTTCTGCGAGCCGAATCAACCGAGTTGGCTCATGTGACGGCGCTGGTGACACACTACGCCCTGGTGCATCCGGAGAAGCACTTCGAACTGCTGTCGGCGACACATACGCTGCTGCAAGCTCCACCGGTAACGCGGGCCGCCGAGCGCATCTACCAGATTTTTGGAGCAGACACCCTGGCCCAGCTTCTGCCGGTAGCTGCAGAAGCAGCTCTGGAACGCGCTGGATTGCCGGAGCCGGCCCCGTGGAAGAAAGACCCGGACGAGCCGGTCCGTGATCCCGGATTCCTGCGCCTGAGCGGTTTCTACTCCAAGCCGGAGCTACAGAAGCTCAATCGCAATTCGATCTATATCTTTGTGAATAAGCGGCTTATCCGCGACCGGCTGCTGTTGCATGCCATCGGCGAGGCCTACCGGAATATTATTCCGCCTACCTGCTTTCCGGTTGTGCTCCTGTTTCTGGAAATGCCGCCTGAGGAAGTTGACGTCAACGTTCACCCTGCCAAGACGGAGGTACGCTTTCGCCAGCAGAACCGGATTCACGATTTTGTCCGCGACAGCCTGCGCACAGCGCTGGTCAGGTCACGGCCGGCGGCTGGATTTCTGAGTGCGCTGGAAAATGGGGCGGACGCATCACCATCTCTGATGCCGCCGGCGGCGGCGCCTCTTCCAACTCCGGTTGAGGGTATTCCGGCCAATGCGACACCCCCATTGCCCGCTGAGCCAGATTCAGAAGGGGTCTACCCTGCTGAGTCGGCCTTTCAACTTACGCCTCCGGTCCGTTCGCCGATGCCGGGAAACCTGCCCTTTTTGCCCCATGAGAGTCCGGGCCGGTTCGATCCGCAACAGAACTGGCAGGCTGCGGTTGCGGCGCTTTTGGCTCCGACCGCTGGGACGCAGATTCCCTCCTGTGGTGACGAAGAGGCATCAATCCTACAGAATTCAGAGGAGTTAACCTCGCACGCCACCGCCCGGATCGAGGTGCATCGTGAGCAGAACAACCTCAACGGACTGGGAGCGTTAAAACCGCTGGGTCAATTGCGTGACTCCTTCATTCTGGCGGTGGGCGAGGACGGACTATGGATTATCGACCAGCATGTAGCGCATGAGCGGGTGCTCTTCGAAAAAATCCTGGCCAGCCGGGATGTAGAGGCTGTTCAGCGCCAGCGGCTGCTGATGCCCCTGCTGGTTGACCTGCAGCCGTGGCAAATGGCGGTATTTGCCGACATTGCCGACGAACTGGAGCGGAATGGCTTCGAAGCCGAGCCTTTTGGCCCTCGGACGCTTGCTGTCAAGGCAGCTCCGGTGGGTCTGGAAGGCCGCGAATTAGAGCGAATGTTGGCGGAAGTGATTGAACAGACAGGGGGTTCCGGTCAGGACTCAACCCGGCGGCAGGACCTGGTGACTCTACGAGGACGTATCGCCGCCTCCATCGCATGCCACTCTGCGATCAAGATCAACACCCCGCTGGAATCCCAAAAAATGGATTGGCTGCTAAAAGAATTATCAAAAACTGAACATCCGACCAGTTGTCCCCATGGACGTCCAATCGCTTTGAGGTATTCTTGGAAGGAGATCCAGCGGGCCTTCCAACGAATCTAGATTCGGCGGAGGGTGGCGCTCCTGCTCCCAAGGGAGCGGAGTAGCCCGGCTTGAACGCCAGATCGCTTGCGTCGTCTGCCTCAGCCAAGCCCGGCTTTTCTCCGGCCCCCTTCGGAGAACTGATTTGCCCGGAAGCTGGATGAGGCGGTTTGCGACGCAGGAGATTCAGCCTGGAAACGAGGTTCTTCTTTGACAGCAGAGCAGTTGGAAGCAGCGCGCGCCGAAAGGATGCGCCAAAACGGACACGGTGCCATTACGATCGAGGATGTCCGTACCTGGATCGAGGAAACAGGGCTCAGCATTTTCCTGCCTCGTTCCGCGCAGGCAGGATTCACCGCTCCCACCTTCGTCGAGGCCGTTGCCGGCCAGCGCACCACCGAACCTACCCTGGAATTGATCGCATCCGCCGAATCCCTGCTGGTCAGGCTTGAGGCGGAGGGTGTCGCGGTCCGCCTGAATCTAGGCGGTCAACCCGGAGGTTCATCCAGCGATCAGCCGGATTACGTGGTTGCAGGATGGGTTCTGCCCTATATTTACGCTCTTCGCGGAGACCGTGACTGGCGGCGTTCGCCCCAGTTGACCGGTTCGCGCCAGGTTTCCCCGCTTGCCGTCCAGGCTGCCAAGCAGCTGGATTCCGCCAATATGACGGCTACGCAGATTCGCGATGCCCTGGGCCGTGAAACGACAGAAGCCGCCGTGCTGCGCGCTCTGCATGAGCTGTGGAAGCAGTTGCGGATCATTCCAGTGGTGCCAGAAGTCGGGCAACCTGCGCTATGGCAGCCATTGCGCCAACGCTTCCAGAAGGCGATTGCCGAGGGTGCGTCGACTTCGCAGGTAACGGCGATCTCGGTGCTTGCCTCCATCTATCTGCAGGCTGTCATTGCGGCGTCAATGGAAGATGTCGAAATGTTCCTGTCTCCATTGACCTCGCGGAGCAAGATTCGCGAAGTAGTCCGCGGGCTGGCGGCTACACGGCAGGTTCACAGCACCAGCATGGGCCACTCCCCGATGTACTACGTTGCGGGGACGCTGCCGGAGTTTCCGGCGGTACCGAGCTACCAGAGCGGCGCTTCGCAGTCGAGCTATTCCTCAGGCTACGCCGGTTCCGGGTACGGTGCTTCAAGCTACCGGAGTTCGGGGAACCGGGCTTCGAACGGCTACGGATCGAACAACGGCGGGCCAGCTTATCCGGCTTCCTATCTCGACGAGATTCATGAGGAGGAACATGCGGAGCTTCTGCCTAAGGTCGCGGCGCACGCGGTTGAAGAGATTCCGAGCAAGACGATAGCCGCCCCTCAACGGATTGTGGAGCCAGCTCAGCCTAAGCGACACGAAGCGGTGACACACGGCGAGGTTCACGAGCACACGGCTAGTTCGGAGCAGGCCAAGCCTGGAGCGGTCAAGACCGGTCACGTTAACGCCGGACACGATAAGACGGGGCACGTCAAAACTGGTCACGTTAAGACGGGCCAGGTCAAGGCTGGGTCCGGCAAAGCTGGATCGGGCAAGGCTGGATCGGGCAAAGCGGGGGCTCCACGTCCTCGGAGCATTGGAACTGCGCATCCGAGGGAACGGGGGCGGGTTGTGGCTAATCCAAGTGAGGGCCGCTCGAGCGCTGGAGACCGTCGCAGGGCGCCTGCTCCACGCTCCGGAAGCAGCTCACGGAGCGCATCTGGCGCTTCAGCAACGCGCAATCACAACGGCTTCAGCAGTGGCAATGGACATCACAAACACACCAGCAATGCTTCTCCCGTGGCCAAATCAAACGGAATCAGCAAAAATGGCGCGGGCAAGAGCGGACAGGGAAACGGCGCTCATACGAAAAACGGGGCGGCACCCAAACCGGTTCGGGCGGCATGGAATGCGCGTCCCGCTGGCAAAGTGACCTCAAAAGCGACCAAAGCACCAGCAGGGGCTCGTTCCGCCAGCCGCTCTTCAGTTGCAGGCAAGGGGGTCGCAAGCAATGGACGTCACTCCTCGTCTGGAAACAGTGCCGCCAATGGACACAAGAATGGCGGCCTGAAGAGCGTTGGCTCGAATGGCCACCGCAGTGAATCACGCACCAGCGCTGTTGCGCGTCCAAGTGTGCGTTCCGCCTCCCGTCCGGCTGCCGCTGCAGACGCAAAGCGGAAGCCGGCTACCGCCAGCGCCGCTAAACGCTATAGTTTTGCGGGTCAGGCCAAGCAGGCTCCGAAGCCGGCGGCGAAACGCGGTTCGGTTTCAAAAGCCAAGACCGGATCGAGCAGACCGTCCCCAGCCAAACGTCGCGGATGATTGTCGAGCGCATGGTGCAGGAAAACGATTCACCCGTCGCAACAAACTTACTCAAATCCAACACCCGCCGGCCCATTATCGCAATCGATGGGCCGGCAGGTGCTGGCAAAAGCACCATCGCTCGCCACCTGGCCCGCTATTTTGGCCTGCTGAACCTGGAGACCGGGGCTATGTACAGGGCCTTCGCATTCAAGGCACTCAATGCAGGCGTCTCGCTTGAAGATGTTCCTTCCCTGCTCAAACTTTCGGCGCAGACGACCATTCATCTCGAACCGACAGAACAGGGCAATCTGGTCTTTCTCGACGGAATCGATGTGACCGGCCTGCTGCGTGAAGCGGCGGTGACGGACGGCGCTTCGCGGGTCAGTGTCCATCCGCAGATTCGGGCCTGGATGGTCGGTTTACAGCAGGAACTCGGAACTGCAGGCGGAGTGGTGATGGAAGGCCGGGATATTGGGACGGTGGTCTTTCCTCACGCCGATGTGAAGATTTTCCTGGACGCAGCGCCTGAGGTTCGTGGGCTGCGCCGCTACGATCAGATGGACCAGGCTGCGGCGGAAGTGCAACCGGAAGAGGTAGTACGTGAGCTACGGGCCCGCGATGAACGCGACCGCAACCGCGCCGATTCGCCGCTGAAGCCGGCGGCGGACGCGGTGCTGCTGGACTCGACTCATCTGACGTTAGATGAAGTTGTCAGCCAGGCCGAGACGATTGTCGTTGAGAAGCTTGGCTTACAATTCGCTGCAAGTGGAATGAGTCCGAGTTGATCGAAGTTCCTGTTCCACGCTTCAGTAGAGATCAGGCGGCCAGTGGCTTGATCTTGCGCCGTTTCTTTTGCGATTCGGTCCATAGGTCGTATTGAAGCTGGGCCTTGGAGAAGAAGTCGGGCGAGAGTTCCAGAGCCTCGCCAAGCAAAATACTGAGGTTGATGGTAACGGCAGTGTGGCCATGCAGAATGCGTGAGATGGTTGCGCGTGCAACGCCAATATGTTCGGCAAGTTGCGTGGCGGATCTGTCGCCGAGGAACTCCTTCAGCAATTCGCCTGGGCTGGCTGGGTTGTGCATCATCGCCATATTCGTGCCCCCTCAATGGTAGTCCTGATAATCCACGAGAATCGCATCCTCGCCATCGAATGTGAAGGTCAGCCGCCAGTTGCCATTGACGCTCACCGACCAGTGTCCTTCAAGGTCTCCCCTAAGCGGATGTCAGTCCCAGCCACCCCGGTTCATATCAAGCGGCGTGGATGCCAGATTCAGAGTGGTGAGCAGAATACGCAGCCGCGCTTCATGTTTCGGCTGGATGCCTGCCTTTGAACCAGTTCTGAACAACTTCTCTACGCCGCGATGCCGGAATGTCCGAATCACAACCAGAGCGTAACACGATATGTTACGTACAAACAACACCGGAGCCCCCTTGTGAAGGGCTCCGGTGTTGTTTCTGTTCAAACTTCTACTGCGTGACCGGTGCAGCCGTCTCGCTCTTGGAACTCTTCAAATGCGGAACGTTCGATGCATTGGGAGCCGCTGGTGCTTTTGGCGGCGCCGGAGGGGCAGACGGAGCATCGTCCCCCTTGCGCAGCCGCAGATCGGCGTGTTCGGTGTAGAGCGTCATTTTAGGTCCACCCTTGCCGATGTTGCCGGTTGCTGTCTTGTTTTCATCGCCGCTGATCTCGATTGGAAAATCGGAGACGATATCGCCATTGTGGGTGCGGGCGTCGATGGACTGATTGGTTCCCGGCGGAAGCGAAACTTCTACGTCGCCTTTCTGGTTTTTCACGTCAACCGCGTAGGCGCCTGCCATACCCAGTTCGACTCGCGCATCGCGATCCTCAACGTGCGTGTCACCGAAGATCTGGCTCATTTCGATGTCTTTAGAGCGGGAGCAGACGACCCGGACCGGTCCGATGATCTGGGTTGCATGGAGGGAGTCGCCGTTGAGGGTCATGTCACCGGGAAGACGGGCCATCTCCAGATCGGTGCGCGACGAATGGAAGTGAACCGACTGGTCAGCCCGCTCGAGATGCGTGTCGCCGGTAAAGTCGCCTTGCATGACGACCTTGCCATGAACGTCGGAGAGGGTCAGATCGCCGCCATTGCCTTCCACGGTGACGTCGCCCTGGATATCGTGCGCGGAAAAGTCGCCGTTGTTCGAGAGCTTGGCATGGACATGGCCCTGGATGGCGGTTGCTTCCATGTCGCCATGCTGCAGCTCGGCATCGACATTTCCGGTCAAGCCGGCTACCGTGAGGCCGCCGTGGCCGGTTGTGACGCTGACCGAAGCCGATTTTGGTACGGTGATGGCGAGGTTGGTGCGACCGCTGGAATTGCCATCCACCTTGACCAGGACAGCATTGCCGCTCACGGTTACATGCGCCTGTTGAGCGTCGAAGATCTTCTTTGCGTCTTCATCCGAACCGGCGAAGGCCACCTGGTGAGCGCGAACGCCGATGTTCGAGCCATCGCCAACGGAGATGCTGACATCCCCGCGAGGATTCTGAATCTGCACCTGGGCATTGGCCGGTATCTGGGTATCCAGCACCGCCTGGTCAAGATCGTGCTGGGGTTGCCCAAAGGCATTGAAGAAATCGTCGTTGTTGTCGCCAAACTCGGCGCGCAGCGGTCCCCAATAGCGATGCCAGCCTGCTCCACCGGCGCAGAGAATGACGACCAGGATGATCAGCCAGACGTAGCCGCCGAAGTGACGGGCGGGAGGATTTTCACGACGCAGATCGATGGCCCACTCAGCCAGGGCGATCAGGCCCAGACCGATCAGCATCATCGGCCACCAATGATCGACAACGCCCCAGAACTGGTCTGCATTCAGGCGTCCGGTAATCAGCAGCAAGGCGATAACACCGACTACGATCAACACGATAGGACCGGCGACAGAGGGTACGCGCATGGCCCGGTTCTGAGCACGCATCACATCTCTTTGCGCGCGCCAGGCATCCCGCTGAGCTCGCCAGGCTGCCTTGTTCTGATCTTTTTGATAGCGCCAGTAGTCGCGTGGATTGACTCCGTAGGGGACTCCGCCGTAGGGCGGTGTTCCAGGAGGCGGACCGGGCGGACGGCCGGGAGGGTTTCCGGGAGGGTTGGGAGGCATGCTGGCCATTATCGTTCCTCCTCTTCCCAGGCCTTGCGCGGCTCTCTACTGAGGCTTTCAACGCTGTCGTTGGCCGGAACGATGCCGGTTGTCTGCGGCGCGGCTGACGCCGGAGGCGGAGGATACGCGGCAGGGGGTGCATAACCGACCGGCTGATAACCGGAGCCGTAGGAGTAGTCCACTGGTGGAGCCGGGGGCTGTGCCGCCAGCGTGGCCCGCTCCGCAAGAGCCAACACTCCCAGAAGGATGAGATACAGCGGCCAGGCGCGGCCCCAGCTGAGGATATGTGCCTGATCGAGCAGGGCGATCACGCCCGTCAAGAGAAGCAAGGCTGGCCAACGCAGCCGGTGAATGATGAAATAGCGGTTCATTTGGGACCTCCCTGGGAGTAGCCAACACGGCGGATGATCATCCATACGCCAAATCCGATAAGCAATACAGGCCATGCGAAATGAAACAGATGGCCGACAAACCCCATGGTCTTCAAGAGGAAGACGACTCCGAGGATGATGAATACGACTGCCCAGACCGGTTCACGGCCGCGCCATCCATAGGGCGGAACGGGGGGTATGGGAGGGATGGGTGGAATGTAGCCGGGCGGATAGGAACCCGGGGGATAGCTTTCCCCGTATGGAGGCTGATTCGGCCCTACGTAGGTTCCACTGTAAGGGGGTGGCTGGGATGTGCCGGGAGCTGCGCTCCAGGTGCTGGTATAAGGGGCGGTGTAGAGCGGCGGTTCTGTGGCGGCACCCGTTGTAGCCGCTGGGTCCGGCGGGGGGGGAACGGGATTCTGGGCATAGCCTGGCGGGGGCACATTCGGGTTGCGGTTCGGTCCGCCCAGGTTGAGCCAGCTGCCTAGCTCGTTCAAACCAAAGGGATCGGGAAGAGGCAGGCCGTCCCGGCGAGCCTTGGCGGTATGAAAGGCTTCGAAGGACTGATAGAGAACCCAGGCACCGATGAAGATGCCGAAGACGCCATAGTTCTCGGTGAGTGAAACCAGCACGGCGAAGATCACGACATGGATCAGGCCCTTGAAGAGCTGCCCGTTGTACATGGCGCCGACACCAGGAATCAACCCCAGAACTGCGGCGATCGAAGGGTTGGGAATGCCGCGCGGAGAGACCACGAAAGGGGGAGCGGCAGCCTGTTGCCAGTAGGCCTGGCTGGGGTCGGCTCCACCGGCCGCCAGGCAGCCCTCGCATAGAATCTGGCCCTGCGGCGTACTACGCACACAACTGGTGCACAGAGGTTTGCCACAGCTCTGGCAATACGATTGAACTTCAACTCCAGGATGATTTACGCACTGCATGGTTTGCTCCCTTCCCGTATTGCCGGCACACTTTTCCTGATCGTTCCATATCTGAGCAAACCGGATACTTCCGTGAAAACGCCACTTGATTCATTAACCCTGGGTGGTAAGCGAAGTTTTGCTTCCAGGGTGTCTCCGCCCCACAGCGGAACCGGTGGGTTCACCGTCTGCTGTGGAGCGTCATTAGGGTTCAGTTTGGTGCCACCATCCTTACGATGCGTCTCGCCGTCTGGCTGATTTTGGCCGGGGGCCTGTTTGGGCTGTTGCGTTTCCGAGGTCCGGCGCAGTTCGCGCATCCGGGACTCGACTTCGTAGACGAAGCGAAGATGGTCGTAATAGCGAACGATCGGGGTGGATGCAGTCATGATGCGCCGCTCTAGCACTGAGCGCACCGTAGTCGGCCGCAGATCCGCAGCCCGGAAGCTGTCGAAGCGGACTCCCATCATGCTCAAAGTCAACGCGATGGAGAAGAAGGCCATGGCCGCGGTCATCAGCAGCCGGGGCTCGGCAAAACGACGCATCCGGGCGGCAAATCCGGGACGCTGCCAGACCGGAGGCATGGAAAGAACATTTGCGGCGGGACCACCCGCCACCACAAGCCTTGCGGGGTCAACCTTGCCGTGGCCGGTATCGTTCAGAATCTTGTCCAGCAGATAGGCCGGCACCTCCGGCTCGGGGGCCAGGAACTCCAGCCATTCCCGGCCGCGCCGCGCTTGTTCGAACATCGCCGTGCAGGCCGCACAGGTGGCCATGTGGCTGGAGAAGATTGCTTCATCCTCCGGCCTCAACAGTCCATCCAGCGCATCCACCAGCAACGTCTCCCATTGACCGCAGGCGGGCGAACTGGGCAGATTGGCGCGGCTTCCGATGTTGTCTCGCAGTGCCATGACTACATCACCTCCTTCTTGTTACGTTCCAGCAACCGCGCAAGTTCCGCGCGGCCCCGGCTGATCCTGGACTTGACGGTCCCTTCGGGGATGCCGAGCACCAAGGCAATTTCCTTGTAATCCATATCCTGCAAATCGCGCAGGATGACGGCTTCACGCAGCTCCGGCGAAACCAGGGCCAGGGCCTGCTGCACCATCTTTTCCAGCTCCCGGCGGGTGGCCTCGTCATGCTGGGTGGGGCCTTTGGACTCCAGCCGGTCGACAGGCCGGAGTTCGCCGGTTTCGTCCCAGCCTTCATCGAGCGAGCCGGTGGCGCGCAGATTACGGGTCCGGCGGAAGTGGTCCACGAGCAGATTGCGGGTCAGGGTGGTTATCCAGACCTGAAGACTACCGCGGGCCACATCAAAACTTGTCAGGTTGGAGTAAATCTTGAGAAAGACTTCCTGGGTGAGATCTTCGGCGTCGGTTCCCGAGCCGGTAAAACGATAGCAAAGGGCATAGACGCGGCGATGATGCGCGCGGACCAGCTCGGTCCAGGCGGGCGATTCACCGGAGAGGCACCGGCGCACGACTTCAGACCAGTCGGGTTCCACCTGTGCTGCTCCCTCCACGTTCTTTCCAAGCGTAATCTGGCCAGGAATCAGTTGGCGCGTCGCCGGTTGGCCTGGGTCCGGCCGCCGGGGCTCCAGCCTATGCTCCCTGGGCTCCGCTGCCGGAGGCCTCGAGGTGTTTGCCGCGCTTCTCGCCGGTGTCCGGGCAGGTGTCGCGATCCTCGCGTCAAACCAGCTTATTGTACCTGCGCATGCCATATCTAGCTGTACGAAGGGGTTGGGCTTCTGGTTCCATCCAGCAGAAATGCCGCCTCGCGCCCGGTTGGGAACTCACTGTTTGGTCCTCGTTTTTCTCCATGAACGGATGCACCAAATCGGGACACGCCCCATTCGGGCATCCCTATGGACACATCGATCGTTGAATGGAGGGATGAGATCGCAAAAGCCGCCGGGAAACAGTCAACATGGAACCAGCCCCATGGACAGGAAAGTTCAATATTCTTTCGCTTTCGCCATGTTGATCCTGCTTGCCGTGGGCGCGATCTCTTATCGGGCTATCATGCTTTCGCGTGAGAGCGAAGCATGGGTGCAGCATACGCACGAGGTTCTCAGGAATCTTCAAAATGCGTTGCTGGCGTCGGAGAAGATCGAATCAACCAGCCGCGGATTTGCACTGACCGGCGATGAATCGGTTCTCGATTCGTTTCCCGCCGATGTATTGCTGGTCCAACAATCCCTGGCTGCGGTTCGCAGGTTGACCGCCGACAATCCGCTCCAGCAACAACGCCTTCCAACGCTCACGCACACCATTACATCGCATGTGGCATCTACGCAAAAGCTGATCGACCAGCGGCGTTTGACGGGTTCCAAGCTGAGCGAAGCTACGACACTTGGCGAGAACCGCCAGACAATGAACGAGCTACGCCAGCTGGTCGGCGCCATGGAAGGAGAAGAACTGGATTTACTAAAACAGCGCGGCGAGGACGCTGGAAAACAAATGGTGCAGACCCAGAGAGCCCTCATTCTTGGGGCACTACTGGGGTTGGGAATCACCGGCACCGCCGCCTGGAGGCTGCATCGGGAAAACGTCAGGCGCCTCTTGGCTGAAGATGCATTGCGTGCGAGTGAGGCCCGCTCCAGGGCGCTTTTCGACGCCGCGCCTGACCCGGTTGTTGTGACCGATCAGGCGGGACTATTCGTTCAGCTCAATATCCAGACGGAAAAGCAGTTCGGATACAAACGCGACGAGCTTGTGGGACAAAGCGTGCAGCAGATTCTGCCGAATGGATTTTTCCAGCAACTGAACAGCGATATGCAGGCGGAAAAGGCTGAAGACTCAACAAGCAACAATGTTTTTGAGCTTTTTGGACAAAGGAAAGACGGCGGTAGATTTCCCGTTGAAATCACTTTGAGCCCGTTGCAGACGTCTGCCGGGCTTCTGATAATCGTCGCTCTGCGCGATATCACGGAGCGGAGACACTCAGAGGAACAACTGGCCAAGACCATGACTGAATTGAGACGGTCGAATGTCGACCTGCAGCAATACGCCTATGTCGTCTCGCACGATCTGCAGGAGCCTTTGCGTATGGTAGCCAGCTTTACACAATTGTTGGCTGAACGCTACCAGGGGCGCCTCGATTCCGATGCCGACGAATTTATCGCCCACGCGGTCGACGGGTGCAAGCGGATGAAGCGGTTAATGCTGGACCTGTTGGCCTATGCGAGGATCGGCAAGAGCGGAGAAGCTCTTTCCTGGGTAGATGCAGAAGGCGCCCTGCAGGAGGCGATCAGGAATCTTCAGCGCATCGTAGAGGAAAATGGCGCTGTGGTAACGCACGATGTACTTCCAAGGGTCAATACCGACCGTGCGCAACTGGTGCAGGTATTCCAGAACCTGGTTGAGAACGCGATCAAGTACCGCGGTACAGCGGCTCCCCGAGTGCATGTCTCGGCGGCCTCGCGGGGGTCGGAATGCGTTTTTGCTGTACAGGACAACGGAGTAGGAATCGAATCTCAGTATTTTGAAAAGATCTTTGTCCTCTTCCAGAGATTGCACCGGCAGCCGCAGATCGATGGCACCGGAATTGGATTGACCATCTGCAAAAAGATTCTGGAGCAGGCAGGCGGCAGCATCTGGGTTGAATCAAAATACGGCAGTGGCTCAACTTTCTATTTCGCCCTGCCGGCGCGCATAGTCGCGTGATGCCGGTTCCGCTGCCGGTTTCCCGGCTTCTGTGCGGCAGCGAGCGTCAATATCCAGGCATCAATATCGTTCCTGGAATTCAGGCTCGACAGGATTCTCGAAAAGCGAGCGGTCGCGGGTGACAATCGTCAGTCCAGATGGGGTGACGAAGTAGCGTCGCTTATCTTCGACAGCGTCGTAGCCGATGACCGTGCCTTCCGGAATTTCGACGTCGCGGTCGATGATGGCGCGCCTGATACGGCAGTGGCGACCGATGTTGACGTGGCTGAAGATGATGCTGGAATCGACGCTGGAGTAAGAGTTGACGCGGACGTCCTGCGAGAGCACGGAGTTCAGTACTTCAGCGCCGGAGATGATGACGCCGGCGGTAATGACCGAGTTGACCGCCCTGCCGGTGCGGCCGGGTTCGCCGAAGACGAACTTGGCGGGTGGATATTGGCGCACGCGGGTCCGCATGGGCCAGTGTTTGTCGTAGAGATTGAAGGTGGGTGAGACTGAGCACAGATCGAGATTCGCGTCGTAATAGGCATCCAGCGTGCCGACATCGCGCCAATAAAGCGCCTGCTGGCGGTTCTCGTCGACGAAGTTGTAGGCCACCATCTTTTTCTTGCCGAGGATATTGGGCAGGATGTTGTGGCCAAAGTCATGCTTGGAGTTGGGATCTTCAGCATCGGCGATCAGTTCCTTGAGCAGCGTCTCGGTGTTGAAGATGTAAATGCCCATCGAGGCATCCACCGAGTTGGGATTGAAGGGCGAGCGAAAATTGGTTGATTTGGGCTTTTCTTCGAAACCTAAAATCTCGCCTCCCTGGCCGACTTCGACGACGCCAAAGCGCGAGACCTCCTCTGGAGCGATGGGCAGGGTAGCCAGCGTCACTTCAGCATGGGTCTGTTTGTGGTGCTCCAGCATTCGGCTGTAATCCATCTTGTAGATATGGTCGCCGGAGAGAATGATGACGTAGCTTGGCTGTTCCGATCCGATGGAATAGATGTTCTGGTAAACCGCGTCGGCGGTGCCCATGTACCAGTTGGCCCCGGTACGCTGCATGGGCGGCATGATTTCAAAGAACTCACCCAGCTCCTGCGCCACAATGCCCGTCCAGCCTTCGCGGATATGGCGGTTCAGGCTAAGGGCTTTGTATTGCGTCATGATGTAGACCTTGCGCAGGCCTGAGTTGATGCAGTTGGAGAGTGTGATGTCGATGATGCGGTAGTGGCCGCCAAAAGGCACCGCAGGCTTGGCGCGATCGCGCGTCAGAGGAAAAAGCCGTTCGCCGGCGCCACCTGCCAAAAGCACTCCAAGGGTATCTTTCATAAGTCCGCTCATTCTCCCATGCGCTCCACTGTCCCAAAATCCAGGCTGTCATTCCGCGTTGCGGTACTCGCAATTTTCCGGGCACTGAATTCGAGATGCAGCTATCAGACGGGCGAGAATACCACAGCTATGTGACGGCTGTTGACGGCAAAATGCACATGCGAGGCGGGGGACGCCGGAAGGGCGCATGTGCATGAAGAATTACACTCCGAAGGCTACTCGCCCTCGATGGTCCCGTCTTCTCCGGCAATGGAGATGCGAAGGGATTTGAGGAAGTTCACATCATGCGAGGTAAAGGGGCCGCCTTCATCTTCCTGGGCGTCCTGCTGTGCAGAAAGCTCATCCGTATCCTCGGTTACGTCATTGAGGCCGATGGTGGCCTCCAGCACGAGCATCACGTCAAAGCCGTGACGGCGGATATTCTGGACGACGCCGGCGATCTGTTCCGATTCGACGACGGATTCGTGGATGGCCTCTCCGAGCTGCTGGATCAGGTCCTTCAAGCGTGGGTTCATGATTCCCTCCGGCATGGACTGCGCCCCGATTCACAGCGTGAGCACCAGCTCCGGTACGGCCAATACTCTTTACCTTACTTCTGACGCGCGGACAGGGCAACTGGGAAGCCCAACAAAATGTGGGAAACCAGTTCTCTTACGGCGCTGCTAAACTCAGATGCGGATGAATGCGAATGAGTTCGGCAAGAGATTGGGCATCGGAGTACGCGTCGCCGGACGCATCGCCCACCAGCGGGCCCAGGAGCGCGAGGCGCAGGCGGCGCGCTCCGCAAGGACGGCGCAGAGCGGTTCGCAGCCCCAGGGAGTGATTGAACCCCCTATGCGCGGATTCGTCCCCAGTTCGAGCGATATTCGGGAAGCGCGGGAAAAAACCCACAAGATTACCCGGGCGGCTGGCCGCGGTGTTGGAGGCTTTCTGCGTCCCTTCACGCGCGTCGGAGGCATTCTCTGGCTGGAAGTAACGGGCTTCTTCTTTGGGTTGTTCGCGCTCTACTTCGCGCAGGATCTCTGGCGGACGCACACAAGCTATGCCAGCGGGCCGCAGCATCAGCGATTTTTGATCGCAGCGGCGATGACGGTGGTTTTTGGCTATCTGAGCGTCAGTGCGTTCTGGCGGGCTCGGAAACGGTAAAAACCTGTTATTTCGCTGGGAGTGACGCTGCATGGATGACAAGATAAAGCCGGTTTACACTGCCGCAGACCTAAGCGAGAGTACAGGCCAAGAACGCCTGAATAGCCAGCTTCCGGGCGAATATCCGTACACGCGCGGCATTCAGCCGACGATGTATCGCGGACGCCTCTGGACGATGCGCCAGTACGCAGGCATGGGCGACGCAGAGGAGTCGAACAAGCGCTATCACTATCTGCTGGCGCAGGGGACGAGTGGGTTGAGCGTGGCCTTTGATCTCCCCACGCAGACAGGCTACGACTCCGACTCGCCCTTGGCGCTGGGCGAGGTGGGACGCGTGGGCGTGGCTATCAGTTCGCTGGAAGATATGGAGCGGCTTTTCGCTGGCATTCAGCTCGATAAGGTCTCGACTTCGATGACCATCAACGCCACGGCGAGCACGCTGCTGGCGATGTATGTTGTGGCCGCAAAACGCAGCGGTGCCGACATCCGCAAGCTCTCCGGCACCGTACAGAACGACATCCTCAAGGAGTATATTGCGCGTGGTACGTACATCTATCCCGTCGTACCTGCAATCCGTTTAACGACCGACCTGATTGCCTGGGCCGGGGAGCATGTCCCGCAGTGGAACACGATTTCGATCAGCGGCTACCATATGCGCGAGGCTGGTTCGACTGCGGCGCAGGAGCTCGCTTTTACGCTGGCCAATGGGCGCGCTTATGTTGAGGCCGCTCTGGCTGCGGGCATGACCATCGACAGTTTCGCGCCGCGGCTCAGCTTCTTCTTCAATGCGCATTCAAATCTCTTTGAAGAGGTGGCCAAATTTCGGGCGGCGCGGCGCATCTGGGCGCGGTGGATGCGCGAGACGTACGGGGCTGCAAATCCGCGCTCATGGATGCTGCGTTTTCATGCACAGACCGCGGGCTCAACATTGACAGCGCAGCAGCCGGAAAACAACATCGTCCGCACTACGCTGGAAGCGCTCTCAGCCGTGCTGGGCGGCACGCAGAGCCTGCATACCAATGGCTTTGACGAGGCACTGTCTCTGCCGACAGAGAATGCGGCGCGCATTGCTCTGCGCACTCAGCAGATCATTGCCCATGAGAGCGGCGTGTCTGAAGTAGCCGATCCGCTGGGCGGCTCGTACTATGTCGAAGCGCTAACCGACGGGCTCGAAGCTGAAGCTGAGTCAATTTTCGCGCGAATCAAACAACTCGGCGGCACCCTGCGCGCAGTCGAATCCGGTTGGGTACAGCAGCAAATTCAGCAGGCAGCGTACGCGTGGCAGCGTAAGGTCGATTCCGGCGAGGCTATCGTTGTGGGAGTAAATAGGTTCGGGAATGAGCAGGAAACGGAGATGCCTCTCCAGCGGCTCAATCCGGAACTCGAACGGCGTCAGGTAGAACGCCTTCAGGCACTACGGAGCCGCCGTGCGCAGGAACCATGGCGGCAGTCGCTGCAACAGCTTGGCGATGCTGCTCAATCTGGCGCAAATCTCATGCACTATATCGTGCAGGCGGTCGAAGGGCTCGCTACCGTTGGGGAGATTGCCGATACATTACGTGCAGTTTTTGGGGAGTACCGGGAGACAATCACGGTTTAAGTAGTGGGTTTGCCACTTCGCTGGATAGCCCATACCAACAGGCCAGCAAAGGCCAAGCCGATCAGCAACAGACCGAATTCCGTGTTGCCCCGGCCGCCACCGAAACGGTGAATGAAAGTGGCTGCCAGTATGGTCGCATTTGCCATAGTTTCCTCCGTAGATCGTGTCCGGATATAGTTCGCCCGGCTCGGCGCTCAACTCAATAGACACAGATTCTGGAAACGGGTTGTGGACCGGCAACGATTTTTCGGAATTATTGATTGGGCGCGATACGATCAGCAGCTCATCCCAGCTTCTTGCCGATTTTCGGCGCGATTGCGTAATTCAACTGGACGAGCACAATGAAGGCGATGCTCAGGTAGTTGCTTACCACGCAAAGCAGCGCGCCGAAGGCATAAAGGCTTTGCGCAATCAAAATGCGACGGCAGATGGCTCCCCGGATCTCAGGCGCTGTCTCTTCTTTGATCAGCTCATGATGGACGGCATGCGACCAGCTCCAATAGAGGATGGCACCCGGCAGGAGGATGTTGAGCCAGTAGCACAACAGGGCTGTGCGATAGGTGATGAACTCGGCCAACAGGCGCGTGGTGAGTGGCAGGGTGGTGATTGTGAAGAGAAAAGCGAGGTGAATCCAGGTAAGATCCCGGCTGCCTTCGCGCATGTGATTCAATTGGGTCTGCTGGCCTGCCCAGAAGATGCCCAGAGTTAAGAAACTCATGACATACGCAGTCCCCTGCGGAGCCAGGCCAGCGAGCGCGTGGAGCAGACCGCTTTCTGAATGGACCGCCTCGGCCGCCGGGATATGAATATCCAACACCAGCAACGTCATGGCAACGGCGAAGATACCGTCACTCAGGGCGGCCAGCCGCTCCAGACTGCGGCCTTGAATCGCGTTGTAGAGTGTTGCCATTGAGATTTATTGAAGCAATTACATTACTTGAGCAGCGCTGAATTCGGATCGAACGGCCGGCGCCTGACGCGCCAGATACCGATCATGACCAGGATCAGGCCTGCGATCAGCTCCAGCCACAGATGCCAGTCCACGCGTCCGGCCCGGTAAAGCGCATAACTCTCATACAGAGCAAAAAGGCCAACCAGAATGGCAATCGTTCCGCGAATCTTATCGCCCATTGGGACTATTCCTCTTTTATGCAGAATTTTCCCGGTGGCGCTCCGTGCAGGTTGAATTAATAGGAAAGTAAAAGCCGATACCGATTTGACCGGGCCCTCCGGGAATCCCTATCTTCAACTAAGGTACAGGAATCTTTCTTTGAATCAAGCTCCACCCCTGTTCCTCCGAGGTTTTCACCATGTCTACGCCTGTCACCGCCCCAGCGCTCAAACAGACCGCTCTCAATGCAACGCATCGCGCCCTGAAAGCGAAGATGGTCGACTTTGGCGGGTGGGATATGCCGGTCGAGTACTCCGGGCTGATGGCCGAACATTTGGCTGTGCGCACCGGGGTCGGCCTGTTTGACGTGAGCCACATGGGCGAGATCCAGTTTCGCGGGCCGAATTCGCTGGCTGCGGTGCAGAAGATCACCATGAACGACGCTTCGCGGCTCAAGGACGGGCAGGCGCAGTATTCTGCTCTATTGACGCCAGAAGGAACGTTCGTCGACGACATTCTGGTGCACCGGTTGGGGGAAAATGATTACCTGCTGGTGGTCAATGCCGGAACCAAGGACAAGGACTATGCCTGGATTCGCCAGCAGGTTGGTTCGATGTCCGGGGCGCATATCAGCGATTACTCCAGCTATTATTCGCAACTCGCCATCCAGGGGCCCCGCGCGCTGGAGACGCTGCAGAAGCTGACCAAAGTCGATCTGGCGGCGATCAAGAACTACTGGTTCACCTGGGGACTGGTCGCGGGCGTTCATAATACGCTGATCGCGCGGACCGGCTACTCCGGCGAAGATGGCTTCGAGATCTACATCCCGTCGAACATCGCCACCACCGAAAGCGTGTGGAACGCGATCCTCGAAGCCGGCGCGGAGTTCGGCATTCTGCCCTGCGGCCTGGGCGCGCGCAACACGCTACGCCTTGAAGCCGGGATGCCGCTCTATGAGCACGAGATTACCGACCAGATCAACGTCTTCGAGGCAGGACTGGACCGCTGGCTGAAGCTCGACAAAGATTCAGATTTCCTTGGGCGCGCCAGGCTGCTGGCGATCAAGGAAAGCGGTGGTCCAGCAAAGAAGCTAGTCGGGCTGGAGATGGTGGAGCGGGGTATCGCGCGCGATGGATATCCGGTGCTGAATGAAGCCGGTGAACAGATTGGCATTGTGACAAGCGGGTCGCCTGCACCGTTCCTGAAGACCAACATCGCCTATGCCTATGTGCCGACTGCGGTGGCCGAGAGCAAAGAAGATGTTTTTGTGCAGGTGCGGGCGAACAAAGTACGGGCCAAGCAGGTTGCTACGCCGTTTTATAAGCGGCCGAAGAAGTAACCGCCGTATCTCGGTCTGTGCCCTGACTCGATACAATTTAACTATGCAATTTCTTTCTTTAAGCCGCCGCCTTGTCGACAAGTTTCCTGCCGAAGCCTTTACCCCCGAGCTGATGGTTCGCGAGACCGCCCGCGTTCGCGAGCTATACGCCGCCGGAACACTGCGCCAGATCTGGAAACGCGGCGATATGCCGGGCGCCAGCATCCTGTGGGAAGCCGCATCCAAGACCGAGGTCGAAGCAGCTATTGGCAGCCTGCCCATCTTTCAGGCTGGGTTGCTGGAGATTGTCGCACTGATCCCGCTGGAGCCGTATCCTGGCTTTGGGCCTGTTTACTGAGGGGCAGAAACTTCATTTTCGCGACCAATAACCACAATTTCCTCTGCCCCTCCGGCTACCTTTACACTAGAGTTTCGTGGCAATTTGGCTCGATCCGCTGATTGAGACCTATGCCCGCCGCACAAATCCCGAAAGGAACCCGCCATGGCCTACCCGACCAATCTGAAATACACCAAAGAGCATGAGTGGCTTGACGTCGCAGGCAACATCGGCACCGTCGGCATCACGGACTACGCCCAGAGCACGCTGGGCGACATCGTCTTTGTCGAGCTGCCCAAGGTGGGCGACTCGGTTACCGGCGGCGCGACCTTCGGATCGGTCGAGAGCGTGAAGGCCGTCAGCGATCTCTACTCGCCGGTAAGCGGCACGGTGACCGAGATCAACGAAGCGCTGAACAGTTCACCGGATGCGATTAACGAAAGCGCTCACACCGCGTGGATCATCAAGGTCGAGCTTTCCGACCCTTCGCAGGTTGTCGGCTTGCTTGATGCCGCCGCTTATGAAGCTTTCATCGCCGAAGAAACAGGACACTAGAATGCGTTATTTGCCGAAGTCACCTGCGGAGCGGGTGGAGATGCTGGACCAGATCGGCGCGAAGTCGATCGACGATCTGTTTGCCGTCATTCCCGCTGAGTACCGGGTGGAAGGCGATCTTGATATTCCGCGCCAGATGGGCGAAAGCGAGATCATCGACTACTTCAAGAAAGCCGGCGCGCAAAATGCCGTGGGTTATACGAGCTTTCTCGGCGCGGGATGTTATCGCCACTACCGGCCGGTGATCATCGATTCCCTCGTGCAGCGCGGCGAGTTCTTGACCAGCTACACGCCTTACCAGGCTGAGATTACGCAGGGCACGTTGCAGGCCATCTTCGAGTTCCAGACCATGATCTGCGAGCTTACCGGGATGGATGTGGCCAACGCCAGCATGTACGACGGATCGACCGGCGCTGCCGAGGCAGTGATGATGGCCGCGCGCATCACCGGCCGCCATAGCTCGGTGGTTGCGGCGACTGTGCATCCTGAGTATCGCGAGGTGATGGCGACCTATGCGCAGCATCAGGGATTGCCAACTTCAGTTGTCGGCTATGACCCTGCCACGGGCCGCATCGATCTTGCTGCGCTCGATGCCACGATCACCGCTGAAACTGCTTGCGTTCTGGTTCAGTCGCCGAACTTTTTTGGCGTTGTCGAAGATATTCCAGCTATCGCCGAACTGGCTCATGCCAAGGGTGCGCTGCTCGTGGTTTCGATTGCCGAAGCCGTTTCGCTGGGCATCGTCAAGCCTCCGGTTGAAGCGGATATTGTCTCGATGGAAGCGCAATCCTTCGGCGTGGCCATCAGCTATGGCGGGCCTTTCTGCGGCGTGATCGCCACCAAGGAGAAATACCTGCGCCAGATGCCGGGACGTCTCGTCGGGCAAACGACCGATGCGGACGGCAACCGTGGTTACGTGCTCACGTTATCGACCCGCGAGCAGCATATTCGCCGCGAGAAGGCGACCTCCAACATCTGCACCAATCAGGCATTGGTGGCGCTGATGGCGACCATCTTCCTGACCGTGTACGGTAAGGAAGGCATTCGCGATCTGGCGATTCATAATCTTGCCAAAGCGGATTTTGCGGCGAAGACACTCAGCGCGCAGGCAGGGACGAAGCTGCTCTTTGCCGGCAGCCCACGTGTGAATGAGTTTGTGCTGCAGACCGCAGAGTCACCCGCAGATCTCAACGCGCGACTGCTGGAGCAAAAGATCATTGGCGGCGTGGATTTGAGCCGCTGGTATCCGGAACTAGGGAACGCAACACTCTGGTGCGCTACCGAACTTAACACGCGGGAACAGATTGAAGCTGCCGCCGGAGTGGTGGCCAGTTCCACGATTGAGGTTACTTCGAACGTATAGCTGCCGGACTCGATCCGGATGCTTCATTGGATCAGAACGCTCTGTAACAGGGCACGACTTTAGTCGTGCCAAAAAGACTCGATTAAGGAGATGGGCTTTAGCCCCTGCCATGTCGCAACCGGGACGAAATTCGTCACCCAACAGCATCCTTAATCCCTCGCGTACCTTCTTCGTAACAACGAAAACGAGCATGGGCCGCCGCATTTTCCAAACGGAACGAAATGCAAATCTGTTGATCGACATCTTTCGCTCTCTCATTGCCGAAAAGCAATTCCACCTCTTGGATTTCGTCATCATGCCCGATCATTTCCATGCACTGATCACCGTACATGAAGCGATGACTATCGAAAAAGCGATGCAACTAATCAAAGGCAGATTTTCTCGCCGCCTCAAGCTCGAAGCGGATTATCTCGGCGAGATCTGGCAAAGAGGTTTCTCTGAAGTTCAGATCATGAACAAAGAGAGTCTAGAGCAACATCGGAGTTACATCGCGAAAAACCCTATAAAAGCTGGACTCGTGAAATCGGAAGGCGCATACCCATTCTGTTTTCAATTCCAGACGAGGAAGAAAGCAGAAAGTGTGAGCAACGTTTGCCTGGCAGGGGCTGAAGCCCCTACACACAATAGCGTTTTACGGCACGACTGAAGTCGTGCCCTGTTACAAAGCTCTGCATTGTCGTAGAAGGTTTGAGGTAATCATGACACTAGCACCAACACCCCGTCCTACCACCGGTAAAGTCCGCGCCCACCAGACGCAGAATGAAGGCCTGGTCTTTGAGAAGTCCTCACCGGGCAAGCGCGCGTACAAACTGCCTCCGCTGGATGTGCCTGAGGTTGATCCCGCTGCTCTGCTAGGCGCTGCTCATCGTGAAAGCGCCGGCTACTTACCTGAGCTGAGCGAGATCGAGATCATTCGCCACTTTACGCGGCTCTCGACGTGGAATTATGCCATCGACCTTGGCATGTATCCGCTAGGCTCTTGCACGATGAAGTACAACCCGCGCGTCAATGAGTTTGTCTCTCGGATCGAAGGCTTGGCCGAAGCCCATCCGTATCAGCCGGAAGCACTGGCTCAGGGCTCGCTTGAAATTGTCGAGCTGCTGCAGAAGTGCCTCATCGAGATCACCGGCATGGACGCGATTACGCTGCAGCCGGCGGCCGGCGCTCATGGCGAATTCACCGGCATTTTGCTAGTGCGGGCCTACCACGAGTCCAAGGGCAATGCCCGCCGCAAGGTGCTCGTGCCGGACTCGGCGCATGGCACCAACCCCGCAACGGCGGCGCTTTGCGGGTATGCTGTACAGAATCTGAAATCGAATGCACTGGGCATGGTCGATCTGGAAGAGCTGGAACGGGCGGTCGATGAAGATACCGCGGCGTTGATGCTAACCAATCCTTCGACCATCGGTGTCTTCGAGAGCGAGATTCACAAGATCGCCGATATTCTGCACGCCAAGGGTGCGCTGCTCTACATGGACGGCGCGAACATGAATGCGCTGGTAGGCAAGGCGCGTCCCGGCGACTTCGGCGTAGACGTGATGCATTTGAACCTGCACAAGACCTTCTCCACGCCCCACGGCGGCGGTGGACCTGGCTCAGGGCCGGTGGCGTGTAAAGCTATCCTGGAGCCCTTTCTTCCGACACCCATCCTCGTTAAAGATGAGAGCGGTGCGAAGCACTGGAACTTCGACCGTCCGCATTCCGTGGGCCGTGTACGCGCCAGCTATGGCAACTACGGCATGTTCATTCGCGCGCTGGCTTACATTCTGGCTAACGGCCCTGACGGCCTGCGCCAGACGACCGAAGATGCTGTGCTCAACGCCAACTACATTCGCAGCGGCTTACAAGACCTATACGAGCTTCCGTACAAGACGGCTTCGATGCATGAGGTTGTCTTCTCCGATCGCCGTCAGGCTGCCAAGGGTATCAAGACAGGCGACATCGCCAAACGATTGATCGACTACGGCTTCCATCCGTATACGGTTTCGTTCCCGATGATCGTGTCGGGCGCGCTGATGATCGAGCCGACTGAAAGCGAATCGCGTGAAGAGCTGGACCTGTTCATCGCCGCTATGCGCTCTATCGCGCAGGAAGTAGAAGACTCGCCGGAGCTGGTCAAGAATGCGCCGCACTCGACACGTGTTTCGCGGCTCGATGAGGTGACTGCCGCGCGCAAGCCTGTGCTGCGTTGGAAGCCCGTAGCGGAATAGCGCGTTCGTCACGCAGGGATGATCCCTGGTCCCTTTTCCGCTTACGTTTTTGAGAACTACCGTCTTGACAAAGATGAAGAACTATCGTGTCGCAATAACCGCCATTGCGCTTATGCATGTCTGCGCACAGGCGCAGACGAGAACGATGAGCTTGGCCTACCAGGTTACGCATGTCGATCAGGGCTCACCTGCGATTTCGCCCGACGGCAAAAAGATGCTCTATGTCGCCGTCATCGCTGGGGTTGAAGAACTCTTTACGATGAACCTCGACCGATCTGGATCGACACAGATCACCCATGCCAGCGGCAATCATGAGAATCCTCTGTGGTCGCCGGACGGGAAGAGGATTGTTTACTCTTCCGATAAGAACGGCCGCAGCGCGATTTACGTCAGCAACGCTGACGGCGGAGAAGAGGAGCGGCTCTCCGACGATCGATATGAATACATCCACCCAAGTTGGTCGCCCGATGGCTCGAAGGTGATTTACTGCTCGACCGACGATCTACATCCCCCGCAAAAAAATCCTTCAGAGATTTTCAGCCTTGACCTGAAGACACGCAAAGTTCAAACGCTGATTACCGGCGGAGTCAATACCTATCCCGCGTTATCGCCTGATGGGAAAAAGATCGCTTTTCGCAGGATCATCGGCGATATGAATTCAGAAGTGTTTTTGGCCAACAGCGACGGGACGGATCAACGCAATCTGACCAACAACCGTGCCTACGATGGCTGGCCGGCCTGGTCGCCGGACGGAAGCCGGATCGCATTTGCCTCCAATCGGAACGGCAATCACCGGATCTTTGTGATGAATGCCGATGGAAGCAATGTACGTCCACTCGCTCCGACTGAAGGACGCGCGACCGAACCGCGTTGGTCGCCGGATGGAAAAACAATCTATTTCTCTAACTGCGCCAGCGTTGCATGGGGTACAGATTGCCAGGTCTTTGCCGCCGAGGCCGATCACTCTGCACCATGAGTCTAGCTATTTCTGTTTTCACGGACAAAGCCGCGTCGAATTTCCGGATGCTCATTGATGAACTTGTTCAGGTGACTACCCCTTAGAGCCAGCCTCTTCATCTCTTCAACATTTTCCTTGCCGACCGATTCATAGCTATAGGTGTAGAGTTTAGGGCCTGCCCAACGCAAAACAATGAAATCCGGGCCAATCTCAAACTCCCGGACACCGGAGGTGCCACTCCAGTTTCTGTATCTCTGCATAGGCGTTGCATCGCGCTTACTTTGATTCCAGTAAACTTATCCTATGACTATTTTCGACGAACGGCGCGCTGAGCTGGAGAAGTATGAGTTCATGATGGGTGCGGAAAGGGGCCGCCTGGCCGTTGCGCTCGATCTGTTGACCGACTCGCTCATTCTCACCGGACAGCACGGCGTTTACTGCGTCTCCAACCGCAATCCTTCACAACCGCGGCTGGATTTGCAGGCGGTTCTTGCCGGTATCAATGGCGCCAAGGAACTGATCCAGTCCGTCATGGCCAACCTGGAGGCCCAGCGCCGCCAGGAGACTACTTCACAGCCGTAATCTGTACTGATGCGTCGACGTTGGCCCACTTCAAGTGCAGCTCAGTCGTATCGCTCATGGTCTTTTCAAAATCGATCTTGAACGTCTCAACGGGCACAGCGTTGTCTGCGGTCTTCATCTGCACCCGCCCGAGGTCTAGAGCTTTGTTGTAGACCGTTCCCCACTGCCCTGTCTGCTTATTGACGATCAGCATCCAGCTATCGGCCGTAGGCAGCGAGTAGAGAGTGTAGGTTCCGGCAGGCACGTTCAAGCTGCCAATCTGGAGGGCGGTCGTGGTCTTAAGTATCGTGGCGGCGTTAGCGCCAGTGCGCCAGACTTCGCCATAGGGAACAAGGGGTTTGGTGGCGCCGCCGGTTGCGCCAAAGATTTCGCGTCCATCGATCGACGGCTGGCAGTAGTCGATGGAAATCGTGCCATTGGGCAGTTGGACATCGGCCTTGGCAGGCGGGCTGACTCGCTTCTTTCCGGCCTGTGCTTGTGCTGCTGGAAGAGCGGCAACAACGGTTAGGGCGATGGTACAGAGCGTCAGAGCAAAGTTAGGGAGACGCATGGCTGGAACCTCCACGCCAGAGTGTAGCAAAGCGAGGCTACACGCGGCAGGTTGTTCCGCACAGTGATCATCGCACGTAAAATCGAGAGACTCATGAGTTCTGTTACCCCGCTGCCGGGTTTCAATCCACCAAGTCGCCCTTGGCTTGCGCTGGCACTCACCTTTCTCTTTCTAGGAATCGGCTACGCACTTCCGTTCCCGCTTGCACCTACACCGCCCACCGGTTTATGGGAGGGCTCGATTGCGCCTGAAATTCTCAATCTCTATGCACTGACAGTCTTCGCAGGCTGGGGACACTTCGTTTACGCTTGGCGCGGCCAGCTACAGGGCACACTTAGGCTGCCACTCCGCACACGCACCGGCTATTGGATCGCCGTTACCGTCTCTTTTGCGCTACTGTACCTTGCGCGGACGCTGCTCGGCGTAGCGCTCTTCAGCGTGTTGGTATGGGTTTGGTTCATTGCGCATTTCGTCAAAGCTGAGCTGTTCTTTGCGGGGAATGCACAAAGCGCAACGCACCGTCCGGCGATTTCATGGCAGCCGGTTGCTGCCTTCGCATGGCTTTCCTTGGTGCTTTTCAATGTCGCTGGAGTACAGGAACATCGCTGGCTGCTCTTTCTGGGCTGCCTGCTACTCGGCCTGCTCATCCTCGTCATCGGAGGCTGGCACGCCCTTACACACGGTCTCTCATTCCTGCCTGCCCTTGCTCTCTTCTTTACTGGCGAAGCCTTCGTATGGGGAACCTACGGGCCATTTATGCATCCTGCCTTCAAAATTGGCGTCTATGTCTTCCACGTTGCCGGGGCCAGTTTCTTTCACTACATGGGCAGCTACGCTTACGGCCACATCCGCAACGGCCGTGACCGCTGGCTCAAGCCCGTCTTCGTTGCTCTGCTCAACATCGTCATCATTGGCATTTGCTGCGCGGCGGCCTGGATACCTGTGCTTCAGGGGCTTTCACCCTTACTTGGGCTAGGCTGGTTCACTTTTTGGGTCGCAGCACATCTGGCTGCGAGCGATCTACTTCCAGCCTGGAAGAAGCGATCCACACGCGCAACGATTCCCGCCCACGCGATCCGGTAGTCGTGATTATTTCACCCGAAATGGAGTATCCTGTTTAAGCGCGCCCGTAGCTCAGCTGGATAGAGCGAACGCCTCCGAAGCGTTAGGTCAGAAGTTCGAATCTTCTCGGGCGCACCATTCCCTCTTTCAACTCATGCGCTTATCAATTATTTTGCCGGGTCGACCAGCGCTCCATAGACAACGTTGCGCGCCAGGTACTGTAGATTCATCCCTCCGTTGCCGCCCATGCGCTGGATCATGCCGATGAAAACAATGTCGTTGGCCGGGTCGATCCAGAACCATGTTCCGGCTGCGCCATCCCAGAAGAAGGTTCCCTTGCCCTCGGGCAAATTGGCCTCCGGCGGATCGTAGACCACGGCGCAGTTATAGCCATAGCCGAAACCTGGCCGCATCTGTTGCGCGCCGATGCCCCATTCGCCGGTCAGTAGCTTCGCCGGCAGATGGTTTGAGCTCATCAGCTTTACCGATGCAGGCGACAGCACACGTGCTCCGTTCAGTTCCCCACCGCTCGCCAACATCGAGGCAAAGCGATAGTAATCCTCCGCTGTCGAGACCATACCGCCGCCGCCCGACGGCAATGCCGGCAGATGGTCGTAGTCACGTGGATTGGGGCCTGCATTAGCATCGGCCACCAGTTCGCCATCTGAGCCGCTGCGATAGAGCGTCATGAAGCGGCTGCGCTTGTCCTCCGGAACGAAGAACCCGGCATCTTTCATGCCCAGCGGCTGGTAGATGTGGTCGCGCATGAAGTCGGGCAGCGACTGGCCGGAGAGTTTCTCGACAATGTAGCCCTGGATATCCATCGACAGGCTGTACCGCCACTGCGTTCCCGGCTGATACGCCAGTGGAATCTTCGCCAATTTCACAATCATCTCGTGCAAGTTGGCCGACTGTAGCACCTTCTGCTCGCGATACATCGCATCCGTTGGCGTATCGCCAAAAAAGCCGTACACAAACCCCGCCGTATGGGTCATCAGCTCGCGCATGGTAGGCGCATGCTCAGGATCAACAAGAATCGGCTCCCCCGAACCCGTAGCGCCCTTATAAACCTTCAGGTGTTCGAACTCAGGAATGTATTTCGAGATCGGATCGGAGGGCAGCCATTTGCCTTCTTCATAGAGGATCATCATGGCGACGGCCGTCACCGGCTTGGTCATGGAGTAGTCGCGGAAGATGGTGTCCTTGGTCATCGGCGTGTGGCTGGCCATATCGCGCTCGCCGTAGGTGCGATAATCCACCACCTTGCCGTGCCGAGCGAGAATAGTGACAATGCCGGCCTGCAGCTTCTTGTCTACCGCCTCCTGCATCAGCGCATGCAGATGTTCCAGCCGCTCGGATGAGAAGCCGACGGACTCCGGCTTGACTACCGTCATGTCAACGACCGGCTGCGATTTTGGAGATTGCGCAGCCAACTGACACACGGCAGCGACACAGACAACGGCAACAAGGAGATTTTTTCTCATGGTGGAGTTCTATCGCGCGACGCTCGTTCTGTAAAGTTACAAAATCGTTTCACTGGCAGCGGCCCTCATAGGCTTGGCATTGTGCTTGTCAGAAACGCACAGTGTAACCTGCTACGGTTTCCTTTTCTCCTATTGAGTAGTTCCAAAGAACGCGAGGGCCATGCGCAATCACGCTCAAAGAGATCGGCCCAGATCCTGGCGGGAAGAATGTCTGCTCCCAGCTTCGCGCTGGAGCGTCCCCTTCCGCCGCATCAACTGGATGCTGGCCTGGGTCTCTTGGGCGTTGAGCCACTGGGCTCTACTCGATGTGCTTGAACATCTCGGCACATTCTCTGTGCTGATCGCCGTCATCTTCTACTTTGCCGATAGCGGCAACCGCATCAAGCAGAAGCATTACCAGGCATGGCAAGTGATCAATACGGCGCAGGGCAAGGGAGGCAGCGGAGGCCGGATTGAAGCGCTGCAGGAGCTTAACTCAGATCGAGTCTCTCTCACGGGAGTCGATGCAAGCGGAGCCTTCCTGCGTGGCGTCCGCCTCAAGCGCGCGCATCTTGAGCGCTGCGATCTGCACGACGCTGATCTGCGCAACGGCGACTTTGAAGCGGCACGCATCTCCTACGGCAACCTGCGGAGCGCCAACTTCCGCGAAGCGAATCTCGACAGCGCGGACCTCAGCTTCGCTGAGATGCAGGACGTCGACCTCACACAGGCCAGCCTTGATGGCGCGGATCTGGCTCATGCCGATCTGAGCCGCGCCGATCTTCGCTATGCCGACGCCCGCGACTTTCACTGGAAAGATATCCAGTCTCTGCAACTAGCCAATATCTACGGCATGAAGAATGTGACGCCTGAGTTCCTTGACTTCGCAAAAAAGCTGGGTGCCGTCAGCCTGGAATCCGATGACGACTGGAACGTACTGCTGCCGAATGCAGCGCCTTCTCCCAATCCGTAAAGCCGTACCTAGTTTGAGTTCCCCGGCGCCACACACATGTGCATCCAGCCGCCCATCCCAAGCTTCTACACTAGATAAGACAAGACACAGTGCTCGCTCCCTCGTCGATCCGCCGTTAAAGGAATTTCATGCATTGGAATGTTGAACAGATTCTCTGGGCGCTCCTTCTCGCCGCCCATCTCGTTCTTCTCATCGTCTTGATGGGACGCGATCGCGCCAGCCGATTTCCGTGGTTCACAGCGGCTATCACTCTCTCTGCGGTGCGGCTGCTGGCAGACCACCTGCTGCATGGCAAGCTGACCACCGTCGCCTTCTACTGGCAGAGTTATTCTGCGATGGTAGTCCAGGCGCTGCTTGATCTTTTTGTGCTGGCAGAAGTGGCGCGACGTATCTTCTCCAGCGGTAAAGCCGGGCTGATTCTTAAGGCGCGTGGCTGGATCGGCTGGACCCTGATTATGGTCGCCGTCACCACCGCCGCTGTCTGGGCCTGGGGACCATGGCCGACCTGGGTCGCGCTCAAAGCAGAGCCGAAACAGCTACCGCTTCTTCTCGTCGTTCTTACCGGGATGAAAGGGGTGCTTGCGGTCAGCCTGCTGACCGCCCAGGCCGGGCTGCTGGTGCTCATCTTCGGGAAAAAGTTTGGCTTCGGCTGGCGCAGCCACGCGCAGCAGATCATGCTTGGCCTCTCGACCAACGCGCTTGGATTTTTGGCGGTGCAAGGCATTTCGGACATCATCAAGCACACCGTGCGTTTGACCAGCCGAGAACAATATGAGCGGATTGTCCACCTCTTCACCAATCTCGAGAACGCGCGCACCGCTCTTTGGTTTCTGGTCTTGGTTTGGTGGATTGTCTGGCTTTGGCGCGATGAGACAGGAGAACTTGCGCCGGTGATGGAAACGATGGGTGTTCCGGTCCTCCCTGGCATCATGGCCGCGGAAGCTGAGATTCCGGAAGACGAGGAAGACAGATCCGGTTTCTCCGAATAAGCACTGCAGCGCTCTTCAATCGAAGCCCAAAATAGTTCAACGGAGCGAAATAAAGCCTTGACATAGATTACTCTATGTTTTAGAGTTCTCTTCGTGGATAAATCTCTGATGCATTTGGAGACTCCTCGAAGGAGAACCGAAATGGCGGAACTTACTGATCGACAGGAACTGAACGACAGGCTCAACCTGATTGAAACCATGATTGCCGAAGGCCGGCAATCGACTCAGAGCTGGGGATGGACCTTTGTGCTTTGGGGCGTTGCCTATTACGTGGCGATCACCTGGGCGTATTGGGGCAATCCGGCGATTGCCTGGCCGGTGACGATGGTTACGACAGGACTGATCACAGCTCTTGTCGCCATGCGCAGGAGTAGCGGCCGCCCCGAAACTAGCCTCGGCCGTTCAATGGCCTCGGTCTGGATTTCGCTGGGAGTCTCGCTTTTTCTCTTCGGCATCTGCGCCAGCTCCAGTGGCCATGCTGATCAACATGTCTTTATCGCGGTTATCGCCACCATGCTGGGCATGGCCAATGCAACATCGAGCCTCACGCTTCGCTGGAAGCCTCAATTCGCCTGCGCTGTCGTGTGGTGGGCTGCAGCTGCGGTTTCGCTCTTCGGCACAGTCACCGAGAGCTCCATCAGCTTTCTGGTAGCCATATTTCTCTGCCAGATCGTCTTCGGTATCTACATGATGATCTGCGAAGGCCGCGAGGCCAGACAGGGCCGCAAAGAGGGGCCATCCCATGCCTGAGCCCATGCCACAACCCGTAACAGATTTGCCGGAGCTGAATCCGATCATTCACGGCAAGCTGCGGCTGGCATTGCTTTCGCTTCTTTCCACGGTCGAAGAGGCAGAATTCATCTGGCTCCGCGCCAAGACCAATTCGACGGACGGCAACCTCGGCGCGCAACTGCTCAAGCTTGAAGAGGCCGGTTATGTGGCGATGGAAAAGAAGTTCGTACTGCGCAAGCCACAGACCCTCTACCGCATGACTGAATCCGGTCGCCAGGCCCTGACGGAGTACGTCCAGGCCCTGAAACAGCTACTCGGCGCCGCCATCGACGCCTGAACCTTCTCGCAAAGGAAGACGCTCATGATCACAGCAAATCAACTCTGCGGACGAGCCATCGGCTCCATCTTCTTCTCTGGCTTCGGGGCGGTCTGGATCGGCCTTGCCCTCTTTATCAAACAGATGCTCACAGTCGACCTGACCATCGGCATTGGGGCCGGGTTGGCTGCCCTGCTGTTGACAGCTTTCTGGTTGCTAAGGCGGTCGAAGCAGTTTCCGAAACTGCCAGAAGATAAGGTGATGAGCCGCGCCTTTAACCGTGTCAACGTCATGCAATGGATTGCGATCGGGATCGTGAGCTTCACCTTTGCCCGGCTGCATATCGACGCCTATGTGCTCTCGGCGATCACGGCGATTGTCGGGATTCACCTTTTCCCGTTGGCTAAGCTATTCCGCTATCCCCTCCACAATTTCACCGGAGCCGCGCTGGCCGCCTGGGCGTCTGCAAGCGTTCTGTTCGTCCCGGTTGACCATCTGCAGGGTGTCACAGCTATCGGAACGGGAATTATCCTATGGATCAGCGCTGCAATCACACTGGCTCTTGCGGTGAAGCTCGCCAATAATCCTACGAGCAGACCCACAAGCAACCAGTCGCCGAGCCAGAACGGCCTATGCGCGTAATTCAGGGCACATAAAAATGGCGGATGGAAAAATGGCGGATGGCTCAGATCTCTATCGAGAGATTTGAGTCATCCGCCACACGTTGCTTGTGGCCAAATTTAGCAGCCCGTCTGGCCATTCAGGACTTGGGCTTGGGACGGCCCTTATTTTTACCGGTGAAGGAGTTGCGCCAGCGCTCTTTCTTGCGCGGCTCGCCGTCGGGCCCAGTTCTGGCCGGACCTCTGGGCTTTGCACCGGTGAATTTCTTCGGCTGCGTGCCTCCAACTCGAGGGCGAAATTCGCGAGGACGGTCTTCACGGCTTTCGGCACCAGCTCCAAAAGGTTTTGGCCTCCGCGTGGATGGCCCATCCGTTCGGGGAGTGAAACGCGCTGGCCTATCTACTGGCCTGCCACCCGAGGCCGGGCGAGAAGCATTCCCGGGCCGGAATTCGCCGCGTGGACGAAATGGCCGATCGCCTGAAGGTGCGGGTCCGCGCCCTTCAGCTGGGCGGACTGGGCGATCCGTTCGCGGACGAAAGGGCTTACTTTCTGAAAAGGACCGGTCTGAGCGATCTGTTTTAGGGCGAAATGGCCGATCGCCGCCTGACTGACGGCCCGCTGCCGGACGGAAAGATCTCCCGCCTGGAGCCGGGCGGCTGAATCCGCCACTCCGGGGTCTTTCTTCACGGGGCTTTTCGCTGACAGGCTCAATACGAAAGCCCGGCGTCTTCTTGTTCGGTTCGTAGTCGTCGTCTGGGGTAGTGGGACGCGCAAAGTTCGGCTTAGGTTTTGCAGGACGGAAGGGCTTGTCAAACTGCCGCCCGGCAGGCTTGCCGGGTGCGGCCACATGCATACGGCGGCCAACGGGAAGTCCGCTTGCAGGATCGCGCGGCGATATTGCGAAGCGCGGATTTTGTGCCGGCTGCGAAGTTGCTGGCCGCTGCTGGCGCGGTCGATTTTCCTCGGGCTCCGAATACGTTGCCTTGCGTGGAGGGAGCACATAGTCCGTCACTGGCGGTTCGGCGGGCCGATTCATACGTGGTTTGCCGCCAAATGCAGGACGACCTCCAACCTTCGCTCCGCCTTGAAAGCCAGTATTTCCACCGGGTCGAAGTGCCGGTCTACCCCCTGGCTTGAATTGCGGTCTTGGGCCACGTTCCGTTTCGCGTTGAAACTCCGGCTTGAATTCCTTCTTGAACTCGGTTCGCGGCGCGGCTTTAGGAGCAGGTTTGGAATCACGCCGGAAAGACGGATTGAAGTCAGTTTTTGAATCCTGCTGGAACTCTGGACGTACCGCTTTTCTATTAGGCGCCTTGAATTCTGTCTTGAACACGGCGGGTCGCTCGAATCCCGGCTTGCCGTCGGCTTTCTTGTAGCGGACGGTTCTGCCGGCAACTGTCGGCAACTGCCCGGCAGCAGCACTCTTGCCACTCTTTTTCTTCAGCTTGCCTGCGGCGGCCAGGTGTAACAAACGGACCTCTTCCGCTTCGAGTTCGCGCAGCTTGCCGGGTTCAAGATCGAGAACCAGCGGGCCATAGCCCACGCGACGAATCTTTTCGACGTGATGCCCGATCTCCTCGAACATTTTGCGCAATTCGCGGTTTCGTCCCTCGATGATGATGACTTCGTACCAGGGATTATCGCCCTGACGGACCTGGCGAATTTTTGCCGGGGCGGTTCTGATACGTCCGGCATAAGTGCCAGGACGGCCCTTTTCGATGACCACTCCTCCGCGGAGCACATCCAGCATCTCTTCGGTAGGCTGTCCGGCCACCTTCACCAGATACGTCTTTTCGACACCCGAGGCAGCCTTGGTGAGCTTGTTGGCCAATTCGCCGTCATTGGTCACGAGCAGCAGACCCTCGCTGAGGTAGTCGAGACGGCCTACTGGGTAGAGCCGTTCGCGCTCGGTGGCAAAGAACTGCATCACAGTAGGCCGTCCTTCGGGATCGCTCACCGTGGTGACATACCCTTTGGGCTTATTGAGCACGAAATAACGAATGCGTTCGGGCCCTTGCAGCAGCTTGCCATCAACGCGGACATGATCTCGCGATGGATCTGCCTTGGTTCCGAGCTCCATCACCACCTTGCCGTTCATCTGCACGTGGCCGCCCAGGATCAACTCCTCCGCCTTGCGCCGTGAAGAGATGCCTGCTTTGGCGAGAATCTTCTGCAGCCGCTCCAGCTTCGGCTCTGGACCTTTTACTTCTGGAGCAGGCTCGTCGCCTGTTACTTCCGCTTCAATTGGTTCTTCAGGTTCAACTGCAGGATGCAGAACCTCGGCAACTTCCTGCGCACCCGGCTCATCGACAACCAGGTCGCGGCGCTTGTCTTTTTTCGGTGCTTTGGCTGCCTTTTTCGGCGTTACAGCCTTGGGAGTTTCTTCGACTACGGGAGCAGCTTCAAAGAGCGATGTCTGCAGCTGGGTGTCTTTCTCTTCTTTCGCGGGTTTAGCCTTTTTCGCCGCCTTCTTGGCGGGTTTGGCCTTCGCTGGTTCGGGTTCTGCAGTAGACGCAACCGCTTCCACAATCTCAGGTCCCGCTGCGACCTTCTTTTTGCGAGTCTTGGGCTTGATTTCAGCTGAAGTGCCCTCGGACACCCCTATTGCCTGCTTTTTCTTGGTCACCGTTCTGCCTCAATTTCTTCTGCGTCCAGTCTCTCGACGGGCGCTTGTGCTTCCGCTGTCTCTTGCGAGGGCTCTGCGGTAGGAGTGGGTACTGCTGTGTCAACTTGCGCAGCCTCGACTTCAGGCGCATGCGTTTCTAACGTCGTGTCGGCGGTGGTGGGCTCAGCCGTTGCTTCAGGCCCGGCGAACAAGTCACCGCTCTGATTTACGTCTGAGGGACCATCACCCTCATCGCCCTCACTCAATTCGAGCGCGGCCATCTTTTCGAACTCCTCCATGGAGGGCAGCTCGTTCAAGTCCTTCAGGCCAAAACGCAGCAAGAACTCCTTGGTCGTCTTGTAGAGCATGGGCCGGCCAATGACCTGCTTACGCCCGGCTGTCGCGATCAGTTTGCGGCTCATCAGCGACCCCAGAACCCCGGCTGAATCCACACCGCGAATCTCGCCTACCTCAGGCGCGGTCACGGGCTGCTTATAAGCAATCACGGCCAGTGTTTCAAGCGCCGGAAGGGACAGCTTCATCGGCGGCTTGAGGCTCCTGACAAAGGAGCGCACGGCATCGTGGCTCTCCGGCTTAGTGCCCATGCGAAAACCGCCTGCGATCTCGCGAATCTCGATGCCCCGGTTATCGCCGGCGTACTCCGCAATCAGTTCATCCAAGAGGCCGCGCAGAATTTCGCGTACATCGCGTTCGCGCTGGCGTTGGGCGCGTTTGGCATCAGCTTCGGCGTCGAGCGGCTCCGCCGTCTCGATCACCTGTTCAGAAGCTGACTCGACAGGTGGGCTGGTTTCAGCGGCTTCCCCATCCGGGGCCGGCTCCGCGGGAGGGTCGACTACTGCAGTTTCAACCGCAGCGACTTCCTCCACAACGGTGAGCAGATCCGACAGTTCGACAGTAGAATCTGCAGGTATAAGAGCATCGGCGACGGACTCGACGCTTTGCGCGTGTTCCAGATCGAGGGCCTCGCGCTCAGCCTTCCAGGCCAGCGCCTCTTCGGCAAACAAAAATGTTAGCTGCGCGAGAGTTACCGGCTCCTCGGCAGCGTAAATCACAGCTTCAAGCTTGGCTTTAAGACTCATTCGTTTATTCAGGCACCTTAGGTATGGTACCGGAAGCGGCGCTTCCCTGCGGAACTCGGCGAGAAAGAGAAAGGGCGTCCAGCGAACTGGACGCCCCTCTTATTAGTCTAAATATCTGCTTATTTATGCGAACTGCCGGAACAACCAGAATAGGCAGCCCGAGAGTAATGCCGCCGCCGGCAGCGTGAAGACCCAGGCCATCGCAATTGAACGCAATGTGGACCATTGCAACCCGCTGCCGTTGGCCACCATGGTGCCGGCAATGCCGGAACTCAACACGTGCGTTGTGCTCACCGGCAGGCCGAATTGGTCCGCCGCGATAATCGTCGCCGCTGCAACCACCTCAGCCGAGGCACCCTGTGCATACGTCAGGTGATCCTTGCCGATCTTTTCGCCCACGGTGACCACAATGCGCTTCCAGCCCACCATGGTGCCCATCCCCAGTGCCAGGGCCACGGCAATCTTGACCCACAACGGAATGAACTTGGTCGCACCATCCAACTTCTTCTGGTAATTCACCAGGACCTTGTCTTCATCCGCGGTGAAGGCCGGAGTATGCTTCTTATGCACCATGTTCAGCGCAGTGGCAGCCACGTACATGTCGTTACGCACGTTCTGCTGATCCCGCGCCGGAACCGCCTTCAGTTCTTTATAGAGGCCCACTTCATGGCTGATGTCGCCCACCAGTTCGCGCAGGGCAACCATCGTCGTCGGCGTAAACTGCTTCGACTTGATGAACTCCGTCACGTCCTGGCGCGGGTCGCCCATGACGGCGTTGTTATCCACGTGGCTGTTGAGGATCGACTGAACCTGGTTCGACACCGCGACGAAATCCACTACATCGCGCGTGCCTACCGCGTGATTGAGCGCATAGGCCGTCGGCACGGTTCCGATCAGGATCAGCATGATCAGGCCCATACCCTTCTGCCCGTCATTCGATCCGTGTCCGAAGCTGACACCCGTGCAGGTGAGCACCAGCAGAGCGCGAATCAGGAACGGTGGCGGCTTCTCGCCTTCAGGCGCCTTGAACAGCTCCGGATACTTGATCGTCGCCTTGGCCACAAGCATTAACAGCAGGGCGATCACAAAGCCCACCACCGGTGAAATCAGCAATACGCGGAAGACCTTGGTGACCTGTTCCCACTCCACGCCCGCCGTGCCGCTGTTGCCGGCCATGAGCTGGTTGGCGATGCCCACGCCGATGATGGAACCCACCATTGTGTGCGAGCTTGATGCCGGAAGGCCCAGCGCCCAGGTACTCAGGTTCCAGATAATGGCGGCGATCAGCAAGGCAAAAACCATCGCAAAACCAGCGCCCGAGCTTACTTGCAAGATCAGCTCCACCGGCAGCAGCGTGATGACCGAGAAGGCAACCGCGCCGCTCGACGTCAGCACCCCGATCAGGTTCCACATGCCCGACCAGACCACGGCCACATGCGGCTCCAGCGAGTGCGTGTAAATGACCGTGGCGACTGCATTAGCCGTGTCATGGAAGCCGTTGACAAATTCAAAGCCCAAGGCAATCAGCAAGGCTACCGCCAACAGCACGTAAGGCCACGCGCTGGTCAACACCACATTGCCCATGTCGTGGACAATGTTGAAGCCGCAGTAGGCCAAACCGCCCAACAGGACAGCCCCAAAGGCGATCCCGCCCAGCAGGCCTGGGCCTTTTTTCATTTTCTTGTCGAGCAGAGATTCCCCTGCTACCGGAGTTGTTGCAGTCGCCATTCTTTCCCCCCTGGATATTCAACTCTCGAAAGCTAACAAGGGAGGATTGACTGAGTATGAATTCTGCATGAACGTCAATATGAATATTTGATGAATCGAGACACGATTGCCGCTTTTGGCTCACTGCGACGAGGGCGCAGTGTTTCTCTCGAACCACTCCGCCAGCTCCGTTTCTTTCATCTCACCTGCGGCCAGGGCAAGGATAGTCAGATATGCGTCTTCCTGGCTCGCGATCACATGAATGCCATTCGTCTCAAGAAATGCGAATGAAATCACAAGTGCCGTTCGCTCGTTGCCGTCAACAAAAGGGTGATTTGAGGAGATTCCGAAGGCGTACGCCGCCGCCATCGAGAACCAGGAGGGTGGCTGTTCCGAATGCGTCCAGAGGTTCTGCGGCCTCATCAGGGCCGACTCCAACATGCCGGGATCACGAATACCTGCGGAACCGCCATGAGCCATCAGTTCCCGGTCATGTGCAATCAACGCGTCGAAAACATCCATCCAAATTGGCTCTTCCATTGCTATTCAGCCAGTTTTTTCAGCGCGTCGCGATAGTTATGCATGACCTTCTCGGTAGCCTCCATCTTGCGCATAAAAGTCTCGTCATATGCCGTCATGTATATCCCGTTCGCCGACTCGGTAAGCGTAATCATGTCGCCTTTTTTTACATTCAGTCGGCTCAAAATCTCTTTCGGCAATACGATCCCCGCGGAACTGCCAACCGTTGTGACCTTAACTTGAGTGGCCATTAGAAGCCTCCAGCCTAATTATAACGATCATTAGAACATAATAATATCATAAATTGATATATCATTTTATGATAGTGTAATGATGCTCTTCGGAGACTCCATGACTAACTTTCAGCCCGATTCCAACGAAATTGCCGATTTCTTACCCCTCTCGCCAGTGGTGTTTTTTGTGCTCTTCGCGCTGGCCGATGGCGAAAAGCACGGATATCTCGTCATGCAGCAGGTTTCGGTTCTCTCAGATGGAAAGCTGCGCATGGGACCCGCGACTCTCTACACCACCATTCAGCGCCTCGTGGACCAACTGCTGGTGGAAGAAACGGACAAAGAGGCTGGAGGCCGGAGACGCTACTACCGGTTAACCAAGTCGGGGCAAGCGTTGCTCCGCGCCGAACTCGACCGCCAGGCTGCAGTGCTCAGGCTGGCAAGAAGCAAAAAGCTGATCCCGCTGCTAAACCCTACGGAGGATGCGCAATGAAATTTCTTGTCGAATTGAGCTGCCGGGCCTACGCAGCAATCGTTTCCCTCCACGCGGAATCATTGCAGTACCGCTATAGCGATGAGATGAAGCTCGTCTTTCGCGAATCGATAACTGAGGCGAGCATGCACGGTTTACTGGCGATGGCCCGCGTATGGGCCACGGTCGCCGGCGAACTGGTTACGCTCCTGGGACCGGCTTACGCCGCCAAAGCCGGCATCCTGGCCGCATCGGTCACCTGCTCGTCCGCCCTGGTTGCGACGGCGGCCATGAGCTTCTGCACCCTGGGACCGGTGATCGTGGTGCACGGCTACAGCGCGACGACAGTTGACACCGCCGTCATACCGGGCAGAAAAGACCGCTCAGTCACGCTCCCCGACGGGCAGAGGATGTTTCTATCCTGCTGGGAACCGCGAGAAATTCATGGAATCAACACGGTGATTCTGGCTTCTGGCCGAGGCATCGGCGACCATACAGGCTGGGTTCCCTTGCAGACTGCGGTCTCGCAATTCGCGCGCGTCTGCACTTACGATCCTGTCGGCGTAGCACTCAGCGGCCCAGGCACTCCTCCCACCACAGTGGATGAGTTGATTGAACAGATGCACGGCCTGTTTGAATCGGCGTCGCTGCCCAAGCCTTATATCCTGGTCGGCACCTCGGCCGGTGGAGTCCTTGTCCGCCGCTACGAAAGCCGCTTTCCCGGCGATGTTGCGGCCTTCGTCTTTGCCGATTCATCTCATGAAGAAATGGAGTGGCGCAACGCGGCTATCGCGGAAAGCTTCGACCCCGGCTGGAACGACGCAAAGAATCTGCGCAACAACGGCTATCTGCCCAAGGGAGAACTCTTACACTGGCACGACGACGTGCCCATGGTAGTACTGGAGCGTGGCGAGCGAGCACCCTGCAATGCATTTCCCAACTTGACCCGCCAGCAGTGCGACGACATCAACGACGCCTGGCACAGCTATCAGGTAGACCTGTCGCATCGGTCAAAGTATGCGCAACTGCGCGTAGTTCAGGGCGCGGGACATCGGATGGTGATGCAGAAGCCGGAAGCCGTCGCGCAGGCCGTGCATGACGTTATTGATCAGATGGATTAGATCGATCGGATGCAGCGAAAGCAGTAGCGAACTCAGCGCCAGTCGTCCTGAGCCCGCGTCGAAATCTCGTTAATCACCGATTCGAACTCAGTGTGCTTCTTGATAAAAATCTCACTGAAGTTGCGATCCTGATTGAGCAAAATCGCCTGCAGTCGCACCAGTTCCAGCAGCGCCAGGAACATCGCGACCAAGGCGCGTTGGGAACGGGTATTGCCCAATAAGCGATGCAATGAGACAGGGCGGTCTTCCATCGTCAACCGCCGGCCCAGGAACTGGATCATCTGCCCCACCGTCACCGAGTCTTCCTCGACGTTGAGCACAGGCCGTGTGCGCATCCGCTCCAGAATGCTCGCAAAGACCCGCGCCAGATCGCCCGTATCGGCGGCAATCTCCGGTTCGGTTGCGGCATCGTCCTTAAACTCCCGCATGCCAGGGTTAGTCCACGAAGCGGCTTCGAGCATCTGTTTCTGTTGCAGCATCTGGGCTGCGTTCTTGAAGCGCTCGTGCTCCAGCAGACGCTCCACCAGTTCGCGGCGCGGATCTTCCGCTGCGTCTTCCGGACCCGACGGCGAACGCGGCAGCAGCATCTTGCTCTTGATGTGGATCAACAGCGAGGCCATGTAGATAAACTCGCCGGCCACATCGACGTCCGTCTCCTTGAGGCGCTCCACGTACCCGAGGAACTGTGCCGTGATCCTGGCAATCGGAATGTCGTAGATATCGATGTCCTGCTTGCGGATCAGGTCCAACAGCAGGTCCATCGGCCCGTCATACACCTGTCCCACAGTCACCGAAAACGGAAAAGCCTGCGCCTCTTCCGTCGACGGCTTCTTGCCCGCTGGTTTCTCCGCAGGCGGATTGAACGGGTCAAACTTCGGCGGCGGCACCGGTTTGGGCGTCAACACCAGCACCGGCGCGGCCTTGCTTTCGTTCAGTACAACTTCGGGCTTGTCTGGGATCTCAGTCAATTCTGTTTCTCTTCCGCTCATATGAGGCTTTAGCGAATGGGCATTTGCATGGCTTCGTTCACTTCACGCATGGTTTGCGCGGCGCGGCGTTCAGCTCTGATGCTGCCAGCCTCGATAATTTCGAGGGCCTGGGCTACCGAATACTGCGCGCGGCGCTCCTGAATCGGCGCAAGAATCTGCACCAATGCGTCAGCGGCCCATCCCTTGCACTGGATACAGCCGATTCCGGCAGTGCGACAGCCTGCATAGACCTCGGCCAATTTTTCGGGGGTTGAAAAGACCTTGTGCAGGTCGCCGACGGGGCACTTGTCCGGATCGCCCGGATCGCTGCGTCGAACGCGCGCCGGGTCCGTCACCATCGTCTTCAGTTTCTGCCTGACCTCAGCCTCGGTGTCCGTAAGCTGAATGGTGTTGCCATAACTCTTGGACATCTTGCGGCCATCCGTGCCGGGAAGCTTGGGTGAGGGTGTGAGCAAGACCTTCGGCTCGGGGAGCACATCTTTTCCGTCAAGCTTATAGAACTGGTTGAACCGCCGGGCGATCTCACGGGTAAGCTCCACATGAACCACCTGGTCCTGCCCGACAGGAACGAACTGAGGCTGATACAACAGGATGTCCGCGGCCTGCAGAAGAGGGTAGCCGAGAAATCCATAGGTGCTCAGGTCCTTCGTGGTGAGGTTCTCCTGCTGTTCTTTGTATGTCGGTACGCGTTCCAGCCAGCTGATCGGCGTAATCATGCTGAAAAGCAGGAAAAGCTCTGAATGTTGCGCGATCTTGCTTTGAAGGAAAAGAACCGACCGCTCAGGATCGAGTCCCGCCCCAAGCCAGTCGAGCGCGACCTCTTCAATGTTCGTTCCAACCTGCGAAGTGTCCGCGTAGTCGGTGGTCAGCGCATGTAGATCTGCAACAAAGTAGTAGCAGTCATACTCATCCTGCAGCTTGACCCAGTTGGCTAGCGCGCCCATGTAGTTGCCGAGGTGGAGTTTGCCGGTGGGGCGCATGCCGCTCAAAACTCGGGGACGCGGGGATGAATTGGGGGTCATTGCGGGATCTGTTTCCATTACTGCGCGGGATTATGTCTCTCGGCTATTGTACCGGGAGCGTAAGGCGACGTCTGAGAACCTGTCGCTCAGGCTACAATGGCTTCCAACCGACATGGCCTCTGTGATCACCCTACCCAGTGACGACCCGATCTTCAAGCGTCTTGAGGACCAGCTCGCCTGGTACGGCCAGAAGAGCCGCGGGGCGCGTAGACGATTCAAGCAGATCAAGGTTACTGAAATTCTGGCAGCGGCCCTGATTCCTTTCCTTACCGGCCAGCACTGGCCACCTTACCTGCCCTATGTAACCGGCGGCCTCGGCGTGTTAATCACCGTGCTGGAAGGTATCCTGCACCTGAATCAATACCAGGAAAACTGGACCAACTACCGCAATACCGCCGAGTCGCTCAAACACGAGAAATTCCTGTTTTTGGCCAAAGCCGGAGCCTATGCCAGCGCCGCCGATCCCCGCGCCATGCTCGCCGAGCGTATCGAAGCCTTGATCTCGCAGGAAAACTCGCAATGGGTGGCGGCCCTGCAAAAGTCGTCGCAATCCGCCACCGGTAAGTAACTCGGACTGAATCAGCTCACTGAACTTTTTGAAGCTGCAACTGGTTGTAGACGTCTTTGGTCTGTCCGTTCGGCGTTTGATAACGGTTCTTCACAGCCACCTGCAACCCGTCGCCTGCCGCGGTCAAAGAAAGCGTGGCACTGCGCTGCGCCCGTGTCTCCTGCGGAGTGTTTCGCAGTTCCCAGGTATCCGTGACAGCGGAATCCCCGTGCATCGACGCTCGCTTACTGCCCCAGTCACAGGCACGCTCCGGGCATTTCCCCCACGCCTGCACCATGAGCCTGCCTTCAAAGATCACCACCTCAACCCGCTCAAGGTTATCGTCACCCTTGGGAGCCGATGCCAGCTTCCATTTGCCTAACAGTGCAGTTTCAGCAGCAGGCATCCCGGTCTGGGTTTGCGGAACCGTCTGCGTACCTGTCGCCGGAGTACTCGCGGCAGGCTGACCAACCGCCGCTTGCTGCGGTTCCGCTGCGGATTGGCTTTGCGAATGAAGATAGAACAGCACACCCCCGACTATAGCCAGAAGAATCAACGCGGCAATAGCGATTGGATACAAGCGGCCCTTATTCCCGTTGCTGCTCGACGCCGCGCTCCCCGGCGCGGGCAACTGCACCGGCACCGTTGCATGTACAGTCTCCGTCTCCTGACTCTTCTTCACTGAGACATAGCTTTTCAGCGCCGCGGTAAGCAGCGCCACATCTGAGTTCCACCGCGCATGGGTCAATTCGACACTGTTGCGGTAGCGCAGGTCCTTCAGGTCTTCAGGAAGCACCTCGAGCGGCGGCATCTTTGCGCCATGCACCAGCACAGGAATAACAGCAATCCCGCGCTTGAGCGCCGAGGCAATCTCCAGCCGCACGAAATCATTTGGACTATTCAGCCTGAGGTTGCCTTCTGCGTCCTTGACCGTGGCCCACGTTGGCCCGATCATCGCCAGCAGCACGCCGCAGCCAGCCACATTGGCGTCGATCGCCTTGCGAAAGTCCAGGCCCGGCTCAATCCCGGTCACGTCCATGAAGACGCTGTCATCGCCATACGCGCGGACCAGATCGTCAAAGAGCCGCCCCGCCTCGCCCTCCGAATCGTCACGACGATAACTGATAAAAATTGCGCGCCCCTGAGTACTCTCGCTTCCGGCCATGATGAGTGGTCGCCCCCGAGCCAGAATAGGCGTTGTAGCTTCCTTCGGCAACGGGAAACGATAGCCGCTGCGAGCTTCACTTGGCCGGCACGTACTTTTCCTTAAATAGGCGCAGTTTCTGCAGAGTGACCGCGGCCAGACCCGAGTCGATCGCCTCCGCGGCGCGCAGAACGCCTTCCTTCAGATCCTCTGCAATGCCCGCCGCCACCAGCGCAGCGGCTGCATTGAAGAGCACAATATCGCGACGCGGCCCCGCCATGCCGGTAAGGATGTCGTAGAGGATCATCGCATTGTCGTTCGCATCCCCGCCGGAGATCTCATCAAGCGTCGCTATGGACAGGCCAGCCATCTCTGGCGTGACCCGTGCGGCCTTGATGCTAGGCTCGGCAGCCGGTTCGACACGAACCACAATCGACTCACCGGTCAACGTGAGTTCATCGAGACCGTCAAGACCGTGCACTACGAAAGCGCGTCGCGTCGTCTGCAGCTCAATCAGCGTGCGGGCCACCAGCAAAGCTCGGCTGGGCGCAAGAACGCCGATCACCTGCGCCCGAGCGCCCGCAGGATTGGTGAGCGGACCACAGAGGTTGAAGATGGTGCGGAAGCCGAGCGCGCGGCGGAGAGGAGCAACCGCTTTCATCGCAGGGTGAAGCATGGTCGCCAGCAAGAAGACAAAACCCGTCTCGCGCAGGCACTCGGCAGCCAGATCGGGCGTCAACGCAATCGGCACGCCGAGCGCTTCAAGCACGTCCGCCGAGCCGCAGCGCGAAGTCACCGCGCGGTTGCCGTGCTTGGCTACCTTCGCACCTGCCGCAGCGGCAACCAGCGCAGCGCCCGTTGAAATATTGAAGGTGGCCGGGCCGCCGCCGCCCGTGCCGCATGTGTCCACAAGCTCATCCCGCTCTTCTTCCGTCAGCGGAATGGGCGTAGCCCGTGCACGCATCTCCTCCACAAAGCCGGCCAGCTCGGGAGCCAGTTCGCCGCGGGTTGCCAACGCCGTAAGCAGCGAAGCCATCTCCACTTCGGTCGCCTCACCATCAAGCATGGCCACCAGCGCGGCGCGCGCCTGCGGGCGGGTGAGTGCTGCGCCGTCTTCAGCGACAGGCTTGAGCAGTTCTTTCACGATGGACAACGGCATTAACCTCTTCTTCTATCGTACCGGTTCGCCCGACTCCGAACCGATTTAGACGACGGATCGGAGGTCACCCAGCGTTAAACCGGCCGTACGCGATAGTGGGATCGCCGTTTGCCCCGCCTTTGCCGCGTCCGATACTATCGGAGTGCTTGGGAAACAGCCTTCAGCAAGCATCCTGTGACGTAGAGAGCCCAGCCCGACAATGAAAATTCACGAGTATCAGGCAAAGACGATCCTGGCGAAATACGGTGTGCCCGTACCCAGGGGTGAGGTAGCGAACACGCTGCCGGAGGCGGCTGATGCCGCACGCATGTTGCTGACCAACGGCGCATCCGGCGTCGTCGTCAAAGCACAGATTCATGCCGGAGGACGCGGCAAAGGCGGCGGCGTCAAGGTTGTCCGCGATCTGGCTGCCGCAGAAGAAGCATCCAAGGCCATCTTAGGCATGCAGCTGGTGACGCACCAGACCGGGCCTGCCGGGCAAAAGGTTCAACGCCTGCTCGTCGAAGAAACCGCGGCGATCGATCGCGAGCTTTACCTCGGCATCGTCCTCGACCGCGCTACAGGCAAGCTGGTCTTCATGGCTTCCAAAGCCGGCGGCATGGAGATTGAGGAGGTAGCTGCAAAGGATCCCGATGCGATCTACAAAGAAGAGATTGATCCCGTGATCGGCCTTGCCGGTTATCAGGGCCGCAAGATCGCCTTCGCACTGGACATTAAGCCGGCCATGGTCAACCAGGCCGTGGGCTTCTTCCAGAGCCTCTATAAGGCCTTCGTCGATACCGATGCCTCGCTGGTAGAGATCAATCCTTTCATCACCACTAAGGACGATAAGCTCTTCGCGCTCGACGCCAAGATGACCTTCGATGACAACGCACTCTTCCGTCATCCGGAGATCAAGGCCCTGCGCGATGTAGCCGAAGAAGATCCTCTTGAAGTTGAAGCCAGTAAGTACGCCCTCAACTACATCAAGCTCGATGGGTCAATTGCCTGCATGGTCAACGGTGCAGGCCTGGCGATGGCCACCATGGACATCATCCAATATGCCGGTGGCAGCCCGGCCAACTTCCTCGACGTAGGCGGCGGCGCCACCCAAGAGCAGATCGAGCATGCCTTCGAGATTCTGCTCTCCGACAAGAATGTGAAGGCTATCTTCATCAACATTTTCGGCGGCATTCTGCGCGTGGACAGGCTAGCGACTGGTGTCGTAGCGGCAGCAAGGAATCTCAATGTCACCGTGCCCATCGTGCTGCGGCTCGAAGGCACCAACGTTGAAGAAGGGCGGCAGATTCTCAAGGATTCCGGCCTGAATTTTCAGGTAGGCGCAACGATGAAGGAAGCCGCGGACTTAGTTGTAGCTGCAGCGAAGGTGGGGGCATAAATGTCAGTTCTAGTCGATAAGAATACGCGCCTGATTGTTCAGGGAATTACCGGCAAAGAAGGAACGTTTCACGCTAAGGGCGCTGCCGAATACGGCACTGTCGTTGTTGGCGGCGTAACCCCCGGTAAGGGTGGAACGACGCACGAAGGCTGGCCGGTCTTCAACACCGTTGCCGAAGCCGTCGAGAAAACCGGCGCCAACGCGACCGTCATTTTCGTTCCGCCACCATTTGCCGCCGATGCGATTCTCGAAGCCGAAGATGCCGAACTGCCCTTGATTGTCTGCATCACCGAAGGCATTCCGACGTTGGACATGGTGAAGGTCTGGGCCAAAATTAAGGGCTCCTCTTCGCGCTTGATCGGACCGAACTGCCCCGGTGTAATTTCTCCCGGCAAGGCCAAGATCGGCATCATGCCCGCGCGCATTCACCTTGAGGGCTCAGTCGGCATCGTCTCCAAATCCGGCACCCTCACCTATGAAGCCGTGCATCAGCTCACGCAGCGCGGCATCGGGCAATCGACAGCCATCGGTATTGGCGGCGATCCCATCATCGGGACCACCCATATCGATGCCTTAAAGCTCCTCAACGACGATCCCGACACTGAGGCCATCATCATGATCGGCGAGATCGGCGGCGCAGCCGAAGAAGCTGCGGCAGCCTGGGTGAAGGAGAATGTAAAGAAGCCAGTTGTCGGCTTCATCGCCGGGCAAACCGCACCTCCGGGCCGCCGCATGGGCCATGCCGGCGCGATTATCTCAGGCGGCCAGGGTACTGCAGCCGACAAGATGAAAGCCATGACCGATGCCGGCATCCACGTCGTTGTTTCGCCGGCAGATATCGGTGCAAAGCTGGCGGAAGTGATTGGGAAGTAGACTCAGCTTTCGAGCAAAAGAAAAGACCCGCTTTTAAGTGGGTCTTTTCTTTTATGGGTGTTGACCATGAAAGCACTTTGGATTGGACGCGTAGAGGTACTTACGGAGTCCAATGAGCTAGGAGATACAAAGGCTTTTACGAACGTTGTAGTTCGCGCCGACAGCGTTGCGGATTTTCGCCGATATGTATGTCTCGTATGCGAGAAGTATGGCTGGTCAATGCTCGGAGTAGAGGAATGTCATCTTGCATCCGCTATGACTGACATTACAAGTGAAGAGCTGTTAGAGACGCTGGAACGAGCGAAGGATTATCCCGAAGCCTGCATTTTTACAACTCTGCATTACTATCCATCCAAACCTTCCTAGACTTCGTTACCACACTCTGCACGGCTTTGCGCTCACCATCTTCTGCGGTGCCTTGCACGAGAAGCTTCTAGCAAACTCCGGTAGGTTCTGCAAAATTGCATTCGTTCGCCACTCATCCGGCGCGTGCGGATCAGAGAAAGCCCCGGCGCGCAGAGATTCGGGACGCGTTTGCGTGCACCACTGCTGTGCATATGCAATCCAGAAACGCTGCTCAGGAGTGTAGCCTTCGGTCTTGGCAGCCATATCGAGATGGGCCTCATGGGCTTTGTCTTGCCAGGCAAGCCATGCCAGCCACAGGCCACCCAGGTCGGCGAGGTTTTCGCCCAGCGTGAGCTTGCCGTTGAGGTGTACACCGGGAACAGACTCGATCACATTGTATTGATCCACCATGCAACCAGCGCGTTCGTTGAACTTGAGTTCATCGTCCTTCGTCCACCAGTCTTTCAGATTGCCGGTGGCGTCGAACTGGCGACCTTCATCGTCAAAGCCGTGGGTCAACTCATGGCCGATCGTCGAGCCCATATCGCCGTAATTGGCTGCGTCGTCCTCTTTACTGCTAAAGAACGGCGGCTGCAGATAGCCCGCTGGAAAATTCACGTTATTCTGCTGCGGATCGTAGTAGGCGTTGACCGTGGGAGGCGTCATATCCCACTCGCCTTTATCCACCGGCTTGCCAATCTTGGCCAGGTCGCGCGCATGGTTGAATTCGCGCACCCGCATCTGGTTGCCCAGAGGATCGCCGCGCACAATCTTCAGGCTTGAGTAGTCACGCCACTTGTCGGGATAGCCAACCTTGTTCATCACCCCGTGCAGCTTTTCCTTGGCGCGAACTTTCGTTGCAGGACTCATCCAATCCAGAGCATCGATATCCTTGTCCATCGCCTGTTCTATGGAGAGAGTCAACGCGAGAGTGCTTTCCTTCTCTGTCGGCGGAAAATAGCGCGCGACATACACCTGTCCCAGAGCCTCGCCTAGTTCACCATCCACGCGACCCGTGCAGCGCTTCCATCGTTCCTGCTCTTTCTCGGCTCCGTTGAGGATGTGCGCGTAGAAGTTCCATGTCTCATGGTCGAAGTTACTCGGCATGCTCATACCGGCATAGGCATGCAGCAGATGCCAGCGCAGGTAAATCTTGATCTGGTCGAGCGACGTATCGGCCAGAAGCTGGTTGAAGCCGGCAAAGAACTTCGGCTCGCTCTCGTTGATCTTGCCCGTCGCGGGAGCATGGTCGGCAGCCAGATACCCGGCCAGCGAGAAGTGGCTCAACTCTTTATCCAGCGCCGCAACCGTAGTGGGATGATTGAGATTCTGCGGATCGCGTTGCTCGGTCACGGTAAGAGAGGCGTTAGCCAGCTTGGTTTCAATCTCCAGCACTGTCTTCGCGTCTTTGGCAGCCTTATCCGCGGGTTCCCCGGCAAGCTCTAAGATCTTCGCAACATGAGTCACATATTGCTGGCGCTGCTCCACCGATTTGGCATCCGTGCGCGTGTAATAGTCGCGCTCCGGCAGGCCCAAACCGGCTGCGCCAAAGGATGCAATGACCGAGTTGGAGTCGGCATAATCCGGGCTGGACGTCATGGAAAAGAAGACGTTGACGCCAATGCTTCTCAGGTGCGCCAAAAGCGCGGGCAGCGCAGATTTGCTCTTGAGAGAGGCGATACGCTCCAGTTCCGGCTCAAGGGGCGCAATGCCTTTCTGGTCGATGGCGGCTGTATCCATGCAGCTCGCATATTCATCGCCGATCTTCTGTTCGTTGGCCGTGCGCGTACTTTCCGGCGCTGAAACCTCTTCCAGAATTCCTTTAAGATGCAGGCGATTCAAGTCGTCCAACTCGGTAAAGCGCCCATATGAGCTTTGGTCGGCCGGCAGCGGATGACGCTTGAACCAGTTCTTACAGGAAAACTGGTAGAAGTTGTCACAGGGATCAACCGAAGAATCGATCAGCGATGGATCAAAGACGCGAAGCTCCGGCGTTGGAACCAAAGCCGGGTTTGCAACCAGTGCCGAGGCCGCCTGCGGCTGCGGCCTTTGAGCGTAAGCAACAGCGCCGGACAACAGGAGGGACGGGAGTACGGGCGAGACTAAAAGCCAGAAGATTGAAGCGCGGTAACTCGTACAGCGAGGGAACATAATCCGAGACATGCTCAAGACTTTAGCAGACAGAAGCAATCTAGATCAGGTCTCTGTGACGGGAATTACAATGGGTGTGACGTGCAATTTGAAGCAAGGAGCAAGACCTGTGTCGCAACGTACTTTCAGCATCATCAAGCCGGATGCGGTTCGCAAAGGATTTACCGCCGCTATCCTGGCGGAGATTGAAAAAGCCGGTTTCCAAATTGTTTCCGTGAAGAAGCAATCAATTTCCAAGCCCCAGGCCGAGGGCTTCTACGCCGTTCACAGCGCGCGGCCCTTCTTCGATTCCCTGACTACCTTCATGTCTTCCGGGCCCATTGTCCTGCTGGTTCTGGAGAAGGAAAACGCCATCGCCGATCTGCGCAAGCTGATGGGCGCCACCAACCCCGCCAATGCTGAAGAAGGGACCATTCGCAAGAAGTTTGCCGGTTCCATTGAAGAGAATGCCATTCACGGCTCAGATGCTCCGGAGACGGCCGCATTCGAGATCGGCTATTGGTTCGCGGGATACGAGCTTGTCTAATTTCTTGCTTGTCATCACACGCAAAAAGGGCTCCTGACGGAGCCCTTTTTCGATTGCATGATCAAGACAAAATACAGGAAGCAATCACCTGTGCACAGCAGTCAAGCGATTGGTTCGCAATATAGTAATCGTGCGACTTGTCCACGATTGCTTGTGCTATGTCGTCAGGTACCGTCCCATCCGCTCCGCGCAGGCGTTCGAGATCCTTGATCTCGACATACGGCACATACGCTGGTTCGGGAAACGATCGCTTCATGAATGGCACGAAGATAGGAAGGAGCGCATGCGCCTGATAGGCTGCGATGACGCCTGACTTCTCCCACACATCTGGCCAGTAGCCGATCACACCGGCAACACTGTCGGCCATCAAGGCGCTTACCTGAGCTTCATCGAGCCAGCCGGCGCGGCGCACCGCAACTCCGGCAATAGAGGCCGGAATCTGATGGCCGTCGCCAGATCCCACATCCACGATGCTTTCGATACGCAGCAAGCGGCAGAGGCTCTCAAGCGTTGTCCTGGCTTTGTATAGACGCATCCGCGTCGGCAACTGGCCAAAGACAACCATCTGCCGTTTGCGCTCAGACAAGGGAGTGAGAGCCGGTGGTTCGCCCATATTGGAAAAGATCGGCACGCGGATGAGCGGCCGGCCAGGCGGCTGAGTTGGATTCAGCATGGCGACGAATCTCGCATTGGAAGTAAAAGCGACTTTGCTCGCACGTTGAAGCAAACTCACGCTGTTCTTCTGCTCATGCCTGGTCCAGAATGCGCGCTTCCATGGCGGCCCGGAGGCATAATTTTCGTGAAAGAAGGTCAGCAGGTCAAGCTGGCTGGCGACCTCGCCCACCGCCCTGCAAAAGCGCGCGGGATTGCCGGTTTTCGAATACGCGTACGCACCATAGTGCAGCAACGCGAAACGTAAGTTTTGCTTCTGGATCAAGGCCCTTGCTTCCGCCAGCCAAGCCTCAGGCGTCGCCTCAGCGGGATAAGAAATTGTATTGGGTGCGATCTCGGTGGCGTCGAATGCGGTTTGTGGTTTGTTGTAGACGAGGAAATGACTGCGAATCCGATGTGTACGCCAGAGTTTGTCTCCAAGGAGGCGGGCGAAATCTCCCATGCCATCGGTCGCCGGTTTAAATCCTGAGACGATCTGCAGTATCGATACGCTTTCCATCCACCTTCCAATCCAGGTTATCTTTTGGATCTAGCTCATCAGCCCGGAGGAACATCTCCCTGCACTGCCGGCACGGCTTCTGGCTCATTGTATCCCGTCCTTATTGAGCGAAGATGATCGGGGCAATGAAGGATCGATCTACAAAGTGGTCTTAGATTCTGAACACGGATCGCGTTCAGAATCACACACAGGTCTGTCCGAGGTGGCAGAAAGCGTGATTCTCTAATCGAAGCGTACCCAGCCTGGGATCGCAAACGGGATCGCATGAACAAGATTCTGCGCCATGCGTCTGCTTATCGCTTGTCTCTCAGCGCTTCCGCTTAAACTTATACTCCGCGCCCACCGATATGCCGAAGTTCCATTGTGTGTGGGAATACTGGCTGGTACCGTCGTAGCCGGTCAACAATGCGTCAGGAGTGATACGGAAAACCCACCGGGGCGAGCGATTGAGATCGATGTGGCCGCCGATGGCGCCGCCCAGAGCAACCTGGTTGTCATAGAAGGCGGCTACGCCTGTCGGGCCAGTCGTCGATCCACCTCTGCCGAGTTCCTTGTTGAAGTCGCCATAGGCGCCGCCGAGCAGCGCATGAAGGATGATCGCTCCATGCTTGTTGTGCGGTCCCAGGTATTCCGGTCCCGCCAGGAACATGTACTGAGATACAAATACACCCGTCTCATGGTAGGGCGCCGCCGCGGCAGCGGGAGTGGTGCCGCTGGTACCCAGATAGGCGCGACCGCTCCCCTCAACACCCCAGCGTTTGGTGAGCCAATACGACCCTGAAACATCCAGGCCGCCCAGGTTCGCACCTTCGCGCAGAGTTGGTCCGGCATGGATGTGTCCATAGGCCATGCCTACCGAAACATCCCAGCGGTTGTCATACTTCACGCCGGCAAGGGGATCAGAAGAGATGTACGTGCCATTTGCCGTCTGCGGAGAAGCAGGCGTTTGAGTGCCGGTTTGAGCTGGCGTTTGAGCCTGGTCGGTTTGGCCATAAACTGCAGCGGTGAAAACAGCCGCACAGGCGGCGACGATCAGAGTACGAGTGGCAGAGTTCAAAAGACGTATCACTCCTGAATGGTAAATGGCCAGGGTAGGGTGCAACAAACGGCCCTTCGCTATCATGCTCCTAAGTTCGACAGCGCGCTCCCGGCTGCATGAGTATTGGGGATTAGACTCGCTCCATTCTGATTCGGATAGGTTGATTGTCCAGATTCAAAAGCTCCTCCGTCCAACGCGAATTGAAGTCAGAGAGAGCAGGTTTCGACCCACCGCGACCAGACCAGATATCGCGCCGTCTTCAGTGTTTCAACCAGTGCAGCGGCTCTGCTGTAGTAGCCGGGAGTGAGATTGGCAGGCGCTGCGTGCATACGAAATTCGACGGGAAGGCGGGAGAAGATCATTGCCGCGCGGGGTAGATGCGATACGCTCGAGACGACCTCCACTGAGCGCCAGCCATGAGCTTTGAGAATATGTTCGGAGTAACAGGCATTCTGGATCGTATCGAGCGCCTGAGCCTCCTCGATAATCGCCGAGGCAGGCACGCCTTGAGCACGGGCAACGCCGGCCATGACATCGGCTTCGACGAAATGATTATGCGCGGCTCCGCCGGTAACGATCAGATGCGGTGCCATACCCCGTTCATACTCATGAACACCCTCCGTAATGCGATCCAGCAATTCAGGTGTAGGATTGCCGTCGCTGTCGGCGGGAGTTCCGAGAATCACAATAGCATCGAAGGTCGCACGTTTCGTGTTGGTCCCGGGTGCGGTGATGCGTGCTGCAACCGCCCATAACAACAGCACCGCAAACAGGCCTGCGGTAATCAGGACGATGCGAGTGCGCAGGCTGAGCCGCGCACGGCGGCGAGCACGAAAATGACTGGGCTGCGAGCGGGAGCGATGAACGGTCTGTGGTTTGCGTCGGGGTGATGCCAATAGGTACTCCTACCTTCACTTTATCGTGAAGGCAGGAGACACCGCGCCTCATTGCTCAGAAAGCAAAAGGTGTTGCAAGGTCGGTCAACGCTATTTCGCTGAGCGGCTTGCGCTGCCGCGGAGCAACTTCGCGTTCCTGCAATTGTTCATTGGGCAACGCCGACGGATCAGTTTGATAGCCAATTGCGATGACGGCTCCAATGGCGTGATCCTCATTCAGGTTGAAGATCGTCTGCGCCGCATTGTGATCAAAGCCGGCCATGCTATGCGCGTGCAGTCCGAGTGCCGTAGCTTGAATACAAATAGAGGCCGCAGCCTGGCCCAGGTCGTACAGCGCATAGTTATTCAGATTGCCTTTGGAATCTCTCTGGACAGCGGCGCCAAGCAACAGCACATCCGGTGTGCCTGCCCACGCCTGATTGCCGCCCGCAAGCGTGGAAAAAATCTTTCGGTGCGTCTCCGAGCCCTTCTTCCCCACAAAAAAGCGCCAAGGCTGAAGGTTGCTGGAAGAGGCTGCCCACTGTGCCGCCTCTAATACGATCTTCAAATCATGAACGGAGATAGCTTTGTCGGTGTAAGCCCGCGGACTCCATCGTTGCGCAATGGCAGGCAGCATTCCTTCTACGGGTGCCTGCTTCATCTGGTTGAGTTCTTCGATCGAAAGGGTCATGCGTCAACACTCCATTCAGGTTTTGGGTACGCTCACATCCAATCTTGGACGCGTACACAGTTCGATGCGAGAAGCGGAGCATGTGCTCTCTTTATCCTATGACGACACGCGCAATTGAAGTGTCGAGTATTTCACGGGTGAAGATCAATTCACTGGAACGTCCGGTCCGCCTGCGGAAAAGCGCGGCCGTTTCGCACAAAACGACGATGTCTTCGACTTCGGCAGGGTTCATCGCTTCGGCGAGGATAAGCGAGCAAAATTCGTCTTCCGACATGCCCTGCACCTGAAAGCCGCGCCGCTTGGCCTCCGCAAGATAAAAACGGGCGACATCGGCCATCATCTGCTGCACTTCAGGTTGCGTGTCCTCTGGGATTGCGCGACGGTTGACACCGATTACTTCCGCCCCCGGCAACGCCAGCTTGATGCCGAAGAGATTGTCGAGATCGCTGTCCGGCTCAAAGCTGACCGCCGTCGCGACGACCAGGACATTCTGCCGCTCCGAGGTGCTCTCAATTAGCGCATCGAGCTCGGTCAACACTTCAGGATCGCTTTCTTTGTAAGCCAGATCGATACGCGGCAGCAACAGCATCACTTTCTTGCGCTTGTAACCGCTGATCAGGCTCTTGGCTTTGGCTAGGGCATCCGAATCACGCGGATTGTAGACCGTCACCAGCCGCTCCATGCCCGTCGATTTGGCCAGGGTCTGTGCCAGCGACTTCTTGCCGCTCTGGCTGGGGCCGATGATCAGCACCTCATTGCCGATCTTCAGCTCTTGATATGCCTGCGGAAAGCGCGCGCGATCCACCAGATCTTCAATGGAAGTAAGCAGGTTCTCCATGCCGGCCAGCCGTGGATGAAGCTGATCGACGGCTTCGTCCTCCAGCGAGAGATCGATGCGCTCCCGCCGCTTGCGCACACCGGAGATGAATTCGATGAAGGAAGGCAGCGCCGCGACGGACCCGATGATCGTCGCCAGCACCAGCACCTGCTCTGTGAAAAGCAGTGCGGTATCGCTGCCGGCAGCCGGGTCGAACATGGATCGAGGATAGCAGCAAGTACGATGGATGGTATGAACCTGCGAAGAGCGCAGCTTGAAGATATACCGGCGATTATGGCGATCATACGGAGGGTTGTCCCGCTGATGCGCGCGGCCGGCAATCTGCAGTGGGATGAGGCATACCCAAATTCCGAAGTCTTCTCCCGGGATATCGAAAAAGAACAGTTGTGGGTAGCGGAGATCGACGGCAGCCTCGCCGGCGTAGCTGCGATCACCGAGGATCAGGAGCCAGAATATGCCCGCGTAGGCTGGGATATCACCAAGCCTGCGATCGTCGTCCATCGCGTCGCGGTCGACCCGGAGTTGCGCGGACGCGGCATCGCCGAAGCACTGATGCAACAGGCTGAAATTGTGGCCAAGGAGCGCAGCATCACCGTGCTGCGTGTTGATACAAATACCCAGAACGCAGCAACGCAAAAACTCTTTCCCAAACTGGGCTACACCTTCTCTGGCGAAACCGAACTAGGTTTTCGGGCGGGATTGCGCTTTCTCTGCTACGAGAAACGGCTAACCTAGTGACACTCTTATACAAAATGACAAATTGCGATAAAATGACACTTGAGGTTTATTATGGCAATGGCAACTGCTCCCGCTAATGTCGAAGTACGCGCCAAGATCAATGAAAGTGGCCGCGTGGTCATTCCGGCGCAGGTTCGTGAAGCACTTGGGGTCAAGCCCGGTGATGACCTAATCTTTACCTCTGATGGCGAGACGGTCCGCGTTGAAACGCAACTGCAGCGAGCGCGACGCGCTCAAGTCCTTATCTCGAAATACATTAGTCCAGACCGATCCCTGGCGGACGAGCTTATCGCAGAGAGGCGTGAGGAGTTTCGCAAAGAGATGGCGGAATGAGCCAAGTCGTCTTTGACACTTCCATAGTGCTTGCCTGGCTGCACAACGAGCCCGGTTCTGATCAGATAGCCGCCCTCATTCCCTTTGCAGTTTTGAGTACGGTGAATGCGGCGGAAGCTCAAAGCAAACTGGTTAGGGATGGGGTTGATTCTAAAGTGGCCTGGAACTCGGTCATTTCCTCAGTCCCCACAATCCTTTCCTTCGATCCTGCCCAGGCGGAATGTGCCGGATCACTGATTGGAAAGACCCAGCCTTACGGTCTATCGCTTGGAGATCGTGCCTGTCTCGCGTTGGCGAAGGCGCTCAATGCTCCGGTGTATACGGCGGATCGGGCGTGGGCTCAGTTGCAGGTTGGGATGGAGATTCGCCTGATTCGCTAGAAACTAAGCTTTCCCGATGCAAGCAGTGCTTGCGTCTTCAACAAAGCTTTCAACACCTTCTGACGCTTTGGCTCTTCAAGCAGATACATAGGAAGGCGCTCAAACCAGCGCTCTACATCCCAACCGCGTAGTGTTCTCCAGTCCTCGCCGAGTTGTCTCTGAAGTTCTTGTGCTGAAATTCGGCTGCTTGGATGAATTTTCTGGCTATAGTATTCGATCGTTCTCTGAAGTTCCTCAACACTCCCGAATCGGAATGTGAACGAAGCAACCTTCACGGTAATAACATGGCATGGCGTAAGACTCGTAGAGCGGTCCCATCGAGGATAAAGAGCTTTATTTTCGATCTGAGCCATGGTTTACATTCCTTGTTTCACAGTAAGAGTAGCATCGCTCGGATATACGCAGAGTAGCGGCAGCGAGCAACAACACAGAAGCCCGGCGCGAGGCCGGGCTTCTGTATCGTTGCTTTTTGTGCGAGCGAAGCGAGCGTCTGCCCGTAACGGCCAGTTACTCGGCGGCCATTTCTTCGGCTTCGCCTTCCTGGCGCATGATCTCGAGTTCGCGTTCCTGCGCCTCGATCTCTGCGGTCACTTCCTGCTTGACCCGCTCTGCCGCTTCTTCCAGCTCCGGTGAGAGCTGAACGCTGCGGTAGTAGTCGAGTCCTGTTCCGGCAGGAATCAGGCGGCCGACGATGACATTCTCCTTGAGGCCGCGCAGTCCGTCGATGGCTCCGTTGATGGAGGCTTCGGTGAGGACGCGGGTGGTCTCCTGGAAGCTCGCGGCCGAGATAAAGCTGTCGGTCGAGAGCGACGCCTTGGTGATGCCCAGCAGCAGCGGACGGCCAATCGAAGGACGGCCACCGAGTGCGAGCACGCGCTCGTTCTCTTCGTTGAAACGGAAGCGGTCAACCTGCTGCTCAAGCAGGAAGTTGGTGTCGCCCACATCTTCAATGCGTACCCAGCGAAGCATCTGGCGAACGATGACTTCGATGTGCTTGTCCGAAATCGTTACGCCTTGAAGCCTGTAAACTTCCTGAATTTCGTTGACGAGATAAGCCTGCAAAAGCTTTTCGCCAAGGACGTTCAGAATGTCGTGCGGGTTCAGCGGACCATCCATCAAAGGATCGCCAGCCGAAAGCCGCTCACCCTCTTGAATGTTGACATGCGTACCGCGAGGAACGCTGTACTCCTTCTCCTCGCCGTTGTCCGCGGTGACGTAGATCTTGCGCTGTCCCTTCGACACTTCGCCGAAGCGAACCACGCCGTCGATCTCCGAGATGATGGCCGTCTCGCGCGGCTTGCGGGCTTCGAAGAGTTCGACAACGCGCGGCAGACCGCCGGTGATGTCCTTGGTACGCGTGGATTCGCGTGGGATCTTGGCGAGAATGTCGCCCGGTCCGACCGTGTCTCCATCGAGCACCATTAGGTGAGCGCGGCTGGGCATGAGATACCGCTTCTTGCTCTTGGCGCCATTGATCAGGATGGCCGGCTGACGCTTTTCATCGGGAGCATCCGAAACCACCAAACGCGACAGGCCGGTGACTTCGTCCACTTCCTCGTTAAGCGTGATGCCTTCCTGCAGATCCTTGAACTGCACCGTGCCACCGATTTCGGTGAGCACAGCGTAGGTGTAGGGATCCCATTCGGCCAACTGATCGCCCAGCGCAACCTTCTGCCCGTCTTCCACGCGCAGACGCGCGCCGTAAACGACCTGATAGCGCTCCTTCTCGCGGCCGCGGTCATCGACGATAGCGATCGAACCAGACCGGTTCATCGCCACCAGCATGCCATCCTTCTCAGACTTCACGGTGTTGAGGTTGATGAAGTGAACCGTACCGTTGTTCTTGGCATCGAGACGGCTCTTATCGGAGACGCGCGATGCCGTACCGCCGACGTGGAAGGTACGCATCGTCAACTGCGTTCCAGGCTCGCCGATGGACTGCGCCGCGATTACACCGCAGGTCTCGCCCAGCTCAACCATGCGGCCTGAGCCAAGATTGCGGCCGTAGCAGAGCGCGCAAACACCGCGACGCGATTCGCAGGTGAGCACAGAGCGAATCTTGACCCGCTCCACGCCGGCGCCCTGAATCGCAGAAGCGATCTCTTCATCGATAGCACCGTTGATGTCGACGACAACCTGTCCGTCGATGTCCTTGATCCGTTCCAAGGACACGCGGCCAATGATGCGGTCGCGCAACGGCTCGATGATTTCACCGGACTCAACGATCGGGCTGACGTAGATACCTTCAACCGTTCCGCAATCCATCTCCGTGACGATGACGTCCTGCGCCACGTCGACAAGGCGGCGGGTCAGGTAACCGGAGTCAGCGGTCTTGAGCGCGGTATCAGCCAGGCCCTTACGCGCGCCGTGGGTCGAGATAAAGTACTCGAGCACGGTGAGGCCTTCACGGAAGTTCGCCGTGATCGGCGTCTCGATGACTTCGCCCGAAGGCTTGGCCATCAGTCCGCGCATACCGCTAAGCTGACGAATCTGCTGCTTCGAACCACGAGCACCGGAGTCGGCCATGATGTAGATCGGGTTCATGGCGCCATCCTTGTCGGCCTTCTTCATGTTGCCGAACATCTCATCGGCCACCTGCTCGGTTACTGCCGACCAGATCTGGATGACCTTGTTCGAACGCTCGCCGTTGGTGATGGCTCCGTCCAGATACTGCTGCTGAACTTCGATCACCTTGTGGTCGGCGTCCGAGACGGTGGTGTACTTCGACGCAGGAATGACCATGTCGTCGAGACCGACAGAGAGGCCAGAGCGCGTCGCGTACTGGAAGCCCAGCTCCTTGATGCGGTCCAGCATCTTGACGGTGATTTCGAGGCCCAGGTTCTGGTTGCAATAGCTCACCAGCTGCCCGATGCCCTTCTTTTTGAGCAGGCCGTTGATGAACGGCATGCCTTCCGGCAGCGCGTCGTTCAGAATGGTGCGACCGACCGTGGTGGAGATATAGCCTTTGTTGAACTCCACCGGATCGGTGTGCATCAGATCCTGGTCGTCGTACGCCGTGGTCATGTCCAGCACATTGCCGGAGTAGCGCAGACGGATCGGCGACAGAGTCTCGACCTCACCGGCCTGGAGAGCCATCAGAACTTCTTCTGCATTGGCGAAGGTACGGCCCTCACCCTTGGCGCCGGCCTTGGACTTGGTCAAGTAATAGAGACCGAGAACAAGATCCTGCGTCGGCACGGTGATCGGCTGTCCCGATGCAGGCGACAGAATGTTGTGTGCCGCGAGCATCAGCACGGAGGCTTCAATCTGCGCCTCAGGCGACAGCGGAATGTGCACCGCCATCTGGTCGCCGTCGAAGTCCGCGTTGAAGGCGGTGCAGACCAGCGGATGAATCTTGATGGCCTTGCCTTCGACAAGTACGGGCTCGAATGCCTGAATGCCCAAACGATGTAGCGTAGGAGCACGGTTCAGCAGGATCGGATGATCCTTGATGACTTCTTCAAGAATGTCCCAGACCACCGGCTCCTGCATCTCCACCATCTCTTTGGCTTGCTTGATGGTGGTGCAGTGACCCGTCTGCTCCAGGCGGTGATAGATGAAGGGCTTGAAGAGTTCCAACGCCATCTTCTTCGGCAAACCGCACTGGTGCAGCTTCAGCTCAGGACCAACCACGATGACCGAACGGCCCGAGTAGTCCACGCGCTTGCCGAGCAGGTTCTGGCGGAAACGGCCCTGCTTGCCCTTGAGGGTGTCAGAGAGCGACTTGAGCGGACGGTTGTTGGCGCCGCGAAGCACGCGGCCGCGGCGGCCGTTATCAAACAGCGCATCCACAGCTTCCTGCAGCATGCGCTTTTCGTTGCGCACAATGACTTCAGGCGCGTGCAGGTCCATCAACTTCTTCAACCGGTTGTTGCGGTTGATGACGCGGCGATAGAGATCGTTCAAGTCAGAAGTGGCAAAGCGGCCGCCATCCAGCGGCACCAGGGGGCGCAGCTCAGGAGGAATGACCGGCAGCACATCGAGAATCATCCACTGCGGCTTGTTGCCCGACTTGCGGAAGGCTTCGACGACCTTGAGGCGCTTGGAGTACTTGATCTTCTTCTGAACCGAGGTCTCGGTCTTCATCTTCTCGCGCATCTCGACGGAGAGCTCGTCGGAGTTGACGCGCTTGAGAAGTTCCTTGATGGCCTCGGCGCCCATCATGGCCTTGAAGCCACTGGGGCGATACTGCTGGTCGAGCTCGCGGAAGCGATTCTCGTCCTTGATAACCTCGCGCTCCTTGACCGGCGCGTCGCCTGGATCGACGACCACGTAGGACTCGAAGTAGAGGATGCTTTCCAGATCGCGCAGAGAGATGTCGAGCAAGTGGCCGATACGGGAAGGCAGGCCCTTGAAGAACCAGACATGCGAGCAGGGCGAAGCCAACTCGATGTGGCCCATGCGCTCGCGGCGTACCTTGGAGACGGTGACTTCAACGCCGCACTTGTCGCAGATGACGCCGCGATGCTTCATGCGCTTGTACTTGCCGCAGAGACACTCCCAGTCCGTCACCGGTCCGAAGATACGCGCGCAGAAGAGGCCATCGCGCTCCGGCTTGAAGGTGCGGTAGTTGATCGTCTCCGGCTTGGTCACTTCACCATGCGACCAGCTGCGGATCTTCTCCGGAGAGGCGAGCATGATGCGGATTGCGTCGAAGTCCTTGATAGGGGTAGTGAGTTCGAATGGATTGGAACGGAACAAGGCGACCCTCCTTGGCAGGCCTTTTGGACACTGCCGTCGCTGCTACCCAGGGAGATTACCGCGGGATATCTGTCCGACCCTGGGGAGTGATGACAACCACTCTGGACAGTTCCCTCAATCACGGAAGCATCGGGTTGCGTCTTCACCAGAAGACACAACCCAAACGCTTAATCAGCTACGGCTACTTCGATCAGCTCCGGCGCGGGCAGCTTCTTCAAATCAGCGCGCTTGATCAGCTCGACATCCAGGCAAAGCGCCTGCAACTCGCGGATCAGCACGTTGAAGCTCTCCGGCACACCCGGCTCAATGGCTGCTTCGCCCTTGACGATGGCCTCGTAGATCTTCGTACGGCCATATACGTCGTCGGACTTGGCAGTCAGCAGCTCCTGGAGAATGTAGGCCGCGCCATAAGCTTCGAGCGCCCACACTTCCATTTCGCCGAAGCGCTGGCCACCGAACTGCGCCTTGCCGCCCAGCGGCTGCTGGGTAATAAGCGAGTACGGCCCGATGGAGCGAGCATGAATCTTGTCGTCCACCAGATGCGAGAGCTTGAGCATGTAGATGTAGCCCACGGTTACCGGCTGTTCGAACTGCTCGCCGGTCATGCCGTCGTACAGAGCGGTCTTGCCCGAGCTGGGCAGTCCGGCTGCGTGCAGCAGAGCCTTGATCTCGCCTTCCTGCGCGCCGTCAAAGACTGCCGTGCCGAACCAGATGCCGCGCTTCATGCCCTTGGCGACGCGAATCAGCATCGTGTCGTCGAGCTCAAGCAGGCGAGCCAGCGTTGCCGTGTCCTTGAAGCCGATCTTCAACTGCTCACGGACGTGATTCGCTTCCTGGTTCTCCTCGACGATCGCGGCAATCTTCTTGCCGAGTTCAGCCGCAGCCCAACCGAGATGCGTTTCCAGAATCTGACCGACGTTCATACGCGAAGGCACGCCGAGCGGATTGAGAACGATCTCCACCGGGGTTCCATCGGGCAGATACGGCATGTCTTCTTCAGGAAGAATGCGCGCAATGACACCCTTGTTACCGTGACGGCCGGCCATCTTGTCGCCGACCGACAGCTTGCGCTTCATCGCGATGTACACCTTGACCATCTTGATGACGCCAGGCGAAAGTTCATCGCCCTTCTGCAGCTTGGCAACGCGCTCGTTGGTGATCTTGCGCAGCACTTCGATCTGCCGCGAAGTCATCTCTTCGATCTCGTCGATCTGCTCATTCACGCGCGGATCCTTGTCCGCGAAGCGAATGCGCTTCAGGTTCTTGGTCGAGATGCGCTCGATGGTCTCGCGATCGAGAATGTTGCCCTTGGTCAGCAGGCGCTTGTTGGTGCGCTCGTCATGCAGGTCGGCCAGCACCTCCTTGTTGCCAAGGATAGCGTCGAGACGCTTCAAACGCTCGTCGGTGAGAATGCGGATTTCGTCGCCGAGGTTCTTCTCCAGCTTCGATGTATTCTCCGCCTCGATCTGCTTGGCGCGCTCGTCCTTTTCCTGCCCCTTGCGGGAGAAGATGCGGACGTCGACCACTGTACCTTCGATGCCCGGAGGGCACGTCAGCGAAGCATCGCGTACATCGCCGGCCTTTTCACCGAAGATGGCGCGCAGCAGCTTCTCTTCCGGCGTCAACTGGGTTTCGCCCTTGGGCGTTACCTTGCCGACCAGAATGTCGCCATGCTTGATCTGAGCGCCGATGCGGATGATGCCGCTCTCGTCCAAATCACGCAATGCTGACTCGGAGACGTTGGGGATATCACGGGTGATTTCCTCTGGTCCCAGCTTGGTGTCGCGGGCTTCGATTTCGAACTCCTCAATGTGTACGGAGGTGTAATAGTCCTCGCGCACCAGCTTTTCGCTGATGAGGATCGCGTCTTCGAAGTTGTAGCCGCGCCACGGCATGAAGGCTACGAGGACGTTCCGTCCCAGCGCCAACTCGCCCTGCTCGGTGCAAGGACCGTCCGCGATCACCTGCCCCTTGACCACTCGCTCGCCTTCGCGAACGACCGGCTTCTGGTTGATGCAGGTGTTCTGGTTGGAGCGCTTGAACTTGATCAGCTGGTAGATGTCCGAACCAACTTCGCGCGACAACTGCGTAGGGTGATGCTCGCCCTCAACGCGGATGATGATGCGCTCGGAGTCGACCGAATCGACGATACCGTTGCGCTTGGCCAGAATGACTGCACCTGAATCGCGCGCCGTCACGCCTTCCATACCGGTGCCGACCAGTGGTGCTTCTGCAACCAGCAGCGGAACCGACTGACGTTGCATGTTCGCGCCCATCAGCGCGCGGTTAGCGTCGTCATGCTCCAGGAACGGAACCAGCGACGCGGCGACCGAAACAAGCTGCTTGGGGCTGACGTCGATGAAGTCAACCTCAGAGCGATTGACCAGCACGAAGTTCCCCTGGCGGCGCGCATTCACCAGCTCTTCGGTGATAACGCCTTCAGCATTGAACTTGATGTTGGCCTGCGCGATGGTGTGACGATCCTCTTCCCAGGCGGACTGGTAGAAGCTGAACGGCATCCAGTCGATCTTGCGCTTGCCCGCGGCCTCAAGCTCGGCGATGAGCCTGAAAGCTTCGTTCTTTTCCAGATGATCGCCCACGCGCAGTCCGCTATCGCCGGCATTGACGACTTCAACGAAGTCGAGAATGCGGCCTTCCTTGACCTTGCGGTAAGGCGACTCGATGAAACCGTACTCATTGATGCGCGCAAAGCAGCTCAGTGAGCTGATGAGGCCGATGTTCGGACCTTCCGGCGTTTCAATCGGGCAGATACGGCCGTAGTGGGTCGGATGCACGTCGCGGACTTCGAAGCCTGCGCGTTCACGCGACAAACCACCAGGCCCAAGGGCGGAGAGACGCCGCTTGTGCGTGATCTCCGAGAGCGGGTTGGTCTGATCCATGAACTGCGACAACTGCGAAGAACCGAAGAACTCGCGGATCGCGGCCATGACCGGCTTGGCGTTGATCAGGTCGTGCGGCATAGCCGTCGAAAGCTCCTGATAGACGCTCATCTTTTCCTTGATGGCGCGCTCCATGCGAACCAGACCGATGCGGAACTGATTCTCCATCAGCTCGCCGACGGCGCGGACGCGGCGGTTGCCGAGATGATCGATGTCATCCACGTTGCCGATGTTCTTGCGCAGCTTCAGGAGATAGCGGATGGTCGCGTAGAAGTCCTCGGGAGTCAGGGTGCGCTTGTCCAAGCCGCTGGGGTCCTGGTTCTCGTAGAGCTTGATGTTGAACTTCAAACGGCCTACGCGCGAGAAGTCGTACTTGCGCTGGTCGAAGAACATGCCTTCGAAGAGCGCAGTCGCGGTATCGAGCGTCGGCGGGTCGCCTGGCCGCAGCTTGCGGTAGATTTCGATCAAAGCTTCTTCGGGCTTGCGCACCGAGTCGCGGCGCAGCGTGTTGGTGATGATGTTGCCCACATCGTCGCGCTCGGGGAAGAAGACCTCGATCTGCGTCGCGCCCGAAGCCTGGATCTTATGCAGGCGATCGGCGGTCAGTTCGGTATTGGCCTCGACAATGATCTCGCCGGTGTTCAGGTCGATCACATCGGAAGCCGTCAGCGTGCCGTCCAGCTCAGCGGCTTCAATCTCCACATGCTGCACATTGTTCGTGCGCAGGGCCTTCAAGACGCTGGCAGTCACCTTGCGGCCGGAGTGCGCAATCTCTTCGCCGTTGGCGAGGATGGCGTGCGCAGGCTTCGCGCCCTGCAGATGCGTCGCTTCGCCTTGCGGCTTGATCGCCCACTGCAGCTTGCCGTCCATCAGGTGAATCTGATCGACGGTGTAGAAGGTTTTCAGAATCTCTTCGTCCGAACGCAGACCCAGCGCGCGCAGGAAGATCGTTCCCAGGAACTTGCGCTTGCGGTCGATGCGCACGTAGAGCGTGTTCTTCTGGTCGTACTCAAACTCAACCCACGAACCGCGATAGGGGATGATCTTGCCCAGGAAGTAGGTACGGTTGTTCGCCGTCTCAAAGAAGACGCCAGGCGAACGGTGCAATTGGGAAACGATCACACGTTCAGTCCCGTTGACGATGAAGGTGCCGTTGGCCGTCATCAGCGGAATATCGCCGAAGAACACTTCCTGCTCCTTGATGTCGCGGATGGTCTTCGAACCCGTCTCCGGGTCTTTGTCGTAGATGGTCAGACGCACGGTGACCTTGAGCGGCGCAGAGAAGGTCATGCCGCGCTCTTCGCACTCCTGCTGGTCGTACTTCAACTGCAGGCCCACAGGGTCGCCGCACTTGTTGCAGAAGTCGGGCGTGTTCTTGTTGTACGTGCCGCAGTGCTGGCACAGTACATCGCCCGGGTGGAACGGATCCGTAATCACCATCGAACCGCAATTGACGCAGGCCGTACGCAGATGATGCAGGCCCTTCAGGTGGCCGCATTTGCACTCCCAGTTGCCAATCGAAAAATCGACAAAGTCCAGCTGCGAAATGTTGCGGAAGTCCGTAATCGGGAAGACCGATGTAAAGACCGACTGCAAACCATTGTCGTCGCGCTCGTTGGGGAGCTTATCCATCTGCAGGAACCGCTCATACGAGCGCCGCTGCACTTCAATCAGGTTAGGAATCTGGATGGCGGTAGGAATCTTGGAAAAATCGAGTCGGCTGCGAATGGCGCGATTCTCGTTTGGCATGCTTCACTCCTGAGGCTCGTATCCCCGAGTTTCCGGCCCCGGTGGAAGGGCGGGATCGCCAACTGCCCGAGTCTCCTGGCGGCTGGCATCGGTATGGTGTTTCCTGCGGCCTGCGATCTCCGCACATCGAATTCCCTGGGGAACTCGTCCATCAAATCAACTGCACGGCTGGGAATAACTTCCTTCAGCGCGTTCGACAACCAGTACAACCCCAGGCTTGCTACTCGGAACCCGGATTCGACTCCCACAAGATTCAACTTGCCGGAATCGGCGCGGAAGGCTAAACTCCCGCTTATTGAAGCTCAAACCGGGTCAGGCAACCGGCATAGACGAGAAGGAATCTGATTGCGAGGGATAAAGAAACCAACGATTCAGCCGAAGGGATAGAGACAAGGAAGCGTCGAACACGACGCAACGCCCGTGAAGACAAGATGTCCCACGAGCGCAGACCTTAATTCTGTGCCCTTTTTCCGAATTGTTCCCCACGCTCGCCGATCCCAAAGCTCGCTTCTACCGAAACCCACCCGTTCCAGCTCGTCCGCCGGCAATCATTCTGCTCATGCATTGCCGATTGCGTGACATTTGCACCGCACAGCGTTCAGTTCCGGAGGGCTTGGTTATCCCCGGACCTGGGACTGCATGTCACTTTGCATGTATTTCCGAGTGCGCATTTTCCTCTTCTACCCACCCAAAAAGTTAAGGGAAGACGAAAAGGGACGAAGAGACGCGCAACTTTTAATGTAGCGCGTCTTCTCCGCAATTGCAAATGCATGGTACTGGAATTGCTGGCAGCTTGACCGAAACTACTTGATTTCGACTGTCGCGATGCCTTCGAACTTCTTCTTGATCGTCTCAGCCTCTTCCTTGGTCGCGTTCTCCTTCAACGCCTTGGGGGCGCCATCGACCAGGTCCTTGGCTTCCTTCAAGCCCAGCGCGGTAACTTCGCGCACGGCCTTGATGGTCGAGATCTTGTTCGCGCCGGCATCCTTGAGGATGACCTGGAACTCGGTCTGCTCCGCCACTTCCGCCGCCGGAGCCGCTCCGCCGCCGCCAGCAACCGCGACCGGGGCCGCTGCTGCTGCCGAAACGCCGAGGCGTGTTTCCAGGGCCTTCACCAAAGCTGCCGCTTCCAGCAGGCTCAGGCTAACAATCTGCTCTTCCAATGCGCTCAAATCCGCCATTTTGTTCTCCATTTCAGAATCGTATGAATTTCGTACCGCACCGCTTATTGCTGCTGCAAGGTTTCCGACGTGCCCAGACCCGGCACCCCTTGCCGCCTCTCAGCGGGAATCTTGTTAGGAAGCCGGTTCTTCGGGAACTACCGCACCCTCGACCGGAGCTTCCGTCGCTGCCGCCTCTGCCTGCTTTTCCGGCTCGGCTACCGCGACAGGTTCTGCAACTGCTTCCGGCTCGGCCGCAACTGGCTCCTCGACAACTGCGCCTTCAACAGGAGCTTCGGTTGCCGCAGCCTCTGCCTGCTTCTCCGGCTCGACTGCCGGAGCGGCTTCGGTTTTCGCTGCCGGAGCAGCCTTGCCGGTAAACTTCTCGCCCTTGACCGCCTCATTCACCACCACCGCCAGATCCCGGCCGGTAGCATTCAGAACCGTAACCAGGCGCTGCGCCGGTGAATTGATCAGGAACAGCAGCTTCGCATAAAGCTCTTCCTTCGGAGGCATCGACGCCAGAGCCTTGACCTCATCAACATTGATCAGCTTGCCGTCGATGATGCCCAGCTTGAACGTAAATTCTGCGTTATCCGAAACCCACTTCGAGAAAGCCTTGGCCAGCTCGACCGGATCGCCGGAGGTAAACGCTGCTGCGCTCACACCCTTCAGACCCTTCAGCGCCGCTTCGACCTTGGTGCCCTGGCTGGCCTTTGCCGCCAGCTTGTTCTTGAGCACGCGATACTTGCCGCCCGCCGCGCGGACAACCTTGCGCAGCTCGAAATCCTGCGCCACGGTCAATTTGGCAAAGGTACCGATAATTGCCGTTGTGGAGGTTTCCAGCTCTTTGGACAGAACCTTGACCTTCTGCGTCTTTTTCGCCTTCGTCAATGCCATCTGAATCGCTCCTGCCCTCTGGCTCGCTTTGCCCGCCGCCCCATCCGGGCCGCAAATCTCGTCTTTCCTGTTGCTATCGAATCATTCAGGATTCGCTGCGCCAGAGGCTGAAAGACGAGAACGGGAGAATTTCTTAAACTTGCTTACTTGCCAGCTGCATCCGCCACGGCGCCGTCAATCGGAACCCCTGGGCCCATCGTCGAGCTCAGCGTGATTCCCTTGACATACTTGCCCTTGGCTGCCGAAGGCTTGGCGCGCATCACGCTGGCCAGCACCGTCGTCGCATTCTCGACCAGCTTCTCCGGAGGAAAGCTCAGCTTACCCACCGGCACATGCACCAGAGCCGTCTTGTCGGCGCGGAACTCAACCTTACCGGCCTTGATTTCCTTCACCGCCGCAGCCACATCCTGGGTCACGGTTCCGGTCTTAGGGTTCGGCATCAAGCCGCGCGGTCCCAACACCTTGCCCAGGCGACCAACCGACTTCATCATGTCCGGCGTCGCGATCAGAGCATCAAAAGCGGTCCAGGATTCCTTCTGGATCTTCTCCACCAGCTCTTCGCCGCCCACAAAGTCCGCTCCGGCAGCTTCCGCCTCCTTGAGGCGATCGCCCGAAGCAATCACAGCCACGGTCTTGGTCTTGCCCAGCCCGTGCGGCAAAACCACCGTTCCGCGCACCATCTGGTCGGCATGGCGGGTATCGACACCCAAACGCATCGTCAAGTCGACAGTCTCGTCGAACTTGGCAAATTTCACCTTCTGCAGCAGCGTTACCGCTTCCGGCAACAGATAGGGGCGCGCTTCGACAGCGGCGCGCGACTTCGCAATATTTTTGCTGGCTTTCTTGGCCATTGATCCTCATCTCCCACCGCAAGTGCCAGGTCCCGCTTTGCAGGAAACTTTGGAGTTCGCGGCTTAATTGCCGGCCTGCTCCGAAAGCCCAAATGCCGTGGTGCTAATGATGGCCACTCGGGGAGAGTGGACATATTTATGAAGTATGACAGGAATTGGGTCCGAATGCAAACACGTTGGCATTCGGCAGTTGGTTTTCGGAGCTTAAATTTCTGGTGGCGCCTCGGAGCAGCAGCTAACCAGGTCTTCTCCCGGACTGTAGAACGCTTCAGTGCCTTTGTCTTGGGTCGGCTGGGATGACCTTTTCCCCTTGTCGTAGATGAGGTGCCGGCTCTCATCAAAATCCACAGTTACACTCGTTAAAATTGCAGTCACGTTCTGTCCATCGGTAAAGACCATCCGAACCCGATGTCCTTCGAGTCCCCTCAATGCTTTGAATTCTGCGAGAGTCATTCCGATCTTCCTTTTCGGCCATATTAAGCCTCAAGCAGCATGCGGCGTAAGCTTGATCCCCAGCGCTTTCATCACCCCAAGAAACGTCGACAGTCTCGGATCGCCAGTAGGCGAGAGAGCTTTATAGAGCGCCTCGCGTGTCACCCCGGCTTTAGCGGCCAGCTGCGTCATTCCCATCGCCCGCGCCACGTCGCCAAGAGCAGCCGCAATCAAGGCCGGATCACCGTCCTCGAAAACCGCTTCGAGATAAGCCGCGATGGACTCCGGGCCATCGAGATATTCAGAGGCATCCCACAGGGTAGTTTTAAGAGCCATGTGCCCACTCCTTTGCCAGCTTCTTTGCTTTGACAATGTCGGTTGTTTGCGTCTTCTTGCTGCCGCCGGCGAGCAAAAGAACCAGCGAGCTTCCGGCCCGCGAAAGGTAGACACGGTAACCTGGCCCATAATCGATTCGCAGTTCGCTCACGCCGTCACCGACGGATTTTACGTCTCCGAAATTGCCAAGAGACAAACGCCGAATACGGGCCACTATACGAAATCTAGCCTTGTCGTCCCGCAATCTACGAAGCCAGTCGGCGAAAACGTCACTCTGACGAACTTCGATCACGCGTTAACTATAATTCACAAACTCGGGCTCTGCAAGGAACTAGGTTCGCTGGCATTTTGGAAAATAGTACAGATGCCGGGAGGGGGCAGCATCCTCACCCACCACCATAACTTAGACAGAATCAGGTAGTGTCTCAGTTCTAAATTTCTCTGGGAAGATTCAGTACCTGGAGAAAATCCTGAGCAAGTCCATAAAGCGGCCACTGTTTTTATATTTAGTGAGGCGATGCCGCGTCTGTAAGATTTGACCGAAAATCACAATGGCAATAATCCCGACGATCAACGCTGCCGTGCCAAGTAGTTTTGCGGCAGACAGGATAGAGTGCCAATTCATGATGCCCCATGCTAACTGCCTTTGAGCTATGCCGCCAGTCTCTTTTTGTATGACCCGCGCTTGCGCTTCTTCGGTCTGACGGGTGAAGCAGCGCATCGACACGCACATGTGATAGTGGGTCAGTTTGAATTTACAAACTGTATCGCATCAATTTCACAATCGACCGAATCGACCCCGTCCCGTACCGCATCTGCTGTTAGGAATCGGAGAGAGCGTGATGAGTGTAGGACAGGTAGTTGCCCTGAGTGCTTGCCTGGCGGGGGTTCTGGACTTATCGGCGACGGGAATACTCATGGCGACCCAGGGCACTCCCATCAAGCGGCTCTTGCAATTCATTGCCAGCGGAGCGCTTGGGGCTTCAGCTTTCAATGAGGGCAGGAGGAGCGCTGGCCTCGGCTTGTTGTTCCACTTTCTGATTGCTGTTGTTGCAGCTGCTCTCTACTTCAAGGTTAGCCGTGGTCTGCCCGTCATCCTGAATCAGGCTGTACTCTTCGGGGTCCTGTACGGCGCGACAGTGCATCTGGTCATGAGCCGCATTGTTGTCCCGTTATCGCGTGCTCCAAAACGGGAGTTCTCTATCGCGGCCTTCCTGGTTCAGCTGGTTATCCATGTCTTCTGCGTCGGATTGCCCATCGCACTCACGCAGAATCATCTCCTGCAAAGGAGCGTCTCCCCTTCCTAAGGCAGGAGAGCCGCTAGCGCCGATATACCTCGTACCCCATAAGCCGTGTGTATAGCTGAAACTCATTCTTGACTAACGCCAGAGTCCGCTCCCGCTCCGGCAGCGGATTCTCATTCAATTGCAACCGCGTCTTCACGATCACCCAGCGAATATTCCGGCGATCCACCTGCTCCATCAATTGAGTTGGCGAATAAGGATCGGTCGTCCGGTCAAGGATCTGCATTGGAAATTGTGGCGTCCGTCCAGTAGCAAAGTAGAACGGCTCTTCCCCAGGCAGCAGCAAGATCCCGTCCTGCGCTGGAATCTCCCGGTCGGCAAAGCGCACCAGCTCTTCGAAATCCTCCAGAAACGGGCCTGGCGTGCTCATCCCACGCAGGGCAGGCAGAGTGGCTCGCTGTACAGGACTATCTGGCTCACCGGGCAGTTGAATGTAATTCATACGCTCATGCCCCACCGCATAGAGGCCGCCGCAGACGGTGAAGGTGAGACCGATCACCGCGGCCAGTCCTGCGACAGGCCATGCCGGACGGCGTGGCAGGGAAATCAGAATTCCCGCGATCAGGATCATCAGCAGCGGCCAGATGGCGTAAGTCGATCCCCAAAGCTGCTGCGAGAGAAACGCGCCATGAATGGCAGGAAGAATAAACACGGGCAGCAGCCGAGCCAGCGTGATTCCCTTGCGCAGCTCGACCAGGGCGAAGAAGAGAGCCGCCAGCAATAACAGCGGCCAGAGCGCAAGCAAGTTGTCGGCGCGCTCGTCCAGATCGTCCTCTATGAGGAGGAAAATCAGGCTGCCGATAAATGGCGTCGCGGCGAGAGCTAAGGCCAGCAGCCGTCCCCAACCCTTTGCAATCCAACCCGTGTACATCAGCACAACACCGGCGCCGAAAGTAGGAACGGTCCACAAAAAAGACGGCTGCCGATAAACAGCGAGCATGTCAGCAAGGCCAGGCAGGCGGCGCTGCCCGGCAAAGGTCACCGTCCAGTGAGCATAATTCCCCAAGCCGGCAGTCTTATGGATGAGAAAAATTGCAAGAACGAGGGCAAACGCAGCGCCGGTAAAGATCCACAGCAGCTCTCCTGGCAGCAAAACGCCCGGCCACAGCATCTGCCCTTTTTTGCGCAGCTGGCTGGCGACAAACAGCAGGAAGAGCCCGGGAACAATCACCAGGAGGAAAGGCAGGCCGATGTTCTGCTTGAAGAACACAGGCAGCATCAAGGTCACGCCGGTGAGCGCACACCGCAGCCAAACACGCCATCCCGTGTGAGATTCCAGCGCTAGCCGTTGCAGCATGAATATCGCAATCAGAACCGCGAAGACACTGTCACAGTCATAAATTGGGTGCGGATAGATGCCATAGGCTCCAAGAACGCAGAGCGGCGCCGCAAGAGCAAGCGATATGGGGCGGGCCAAAACGACCTTCTCGCGCAGAGTACGAAAGATAATCCGCCAGGAAATGACTGTACCGAGGCCGCCAATCAACGCAGCGTAGGCGATCTGGATCCAATAGGCGCGTCCCGCGATCCGCATCAGCGCCGCCTGAATGAGAAACGTCAGGGGCGGATGGACCAGCGGAAAATCGCGATAAGGCATCTGTCCGAGCGCGATCCGCCAACTGGTGTCGAGCAGATAACTCAAATCCCAGAGAACAGCGACATGCGCGTTCTGCCAAAGCGTGAAGGCGGCGGTGGCGGCGAATAATACTCCGCAGGCCAACCAATCCAGCCCTATGTTTTTTCTTTGTACATCTTCAGCCATACGCGATTCCGATTCCATCTCAGCCGCGTAATCAGATTCGCACAAACGAAAGGCCCTCCGCTGTGGCGGAGGGCCTTCATTGTCTAGGATTGAACAGTCTTAGGCCACAACTTCAATGCCCATGGACCGGGCCGTTCCCTTGATGCTCTTGATGGCCGCTTCGACGGAAGCAGCATTCAAGTCCGGCAGCTTGGTTTCGGCGATCTCGCGAACCTGCTTTTCGGTCACCTTGCCGACCTTGTCCTTGTTGGGGACGCCTGCACCTTTGGGGATGCCGGCTGCGCGCAGCAACAGGTTTGAAGCCGGCGGAGTCTTGGTGACGAAGGAGAAGGTGCGATCGGCGTACACAGTGATCACGACCGGGATGGTCAGACCTTCCATCGATTTTTCAGAGGTGCGCGCGTTGAACTGCTTGCAGAACTCCATGATGTTGACCTGAGCCTGACCGAGCGCGGGGCCAACCGGAGGTGCGGGAGTAGCTTTGCCGGCGACGATCTGAAGCTTGACGTAGCCGGTAATTTTCTTCGGAGGTGCCATTTGGGTTCCTTTGGAACCCAGCTATTAGCTCCTAGCTTCTAGCTACTAGCTGGATGTTTCCTTGTTGATATTTTGGTGTTGGTGCCGCTGCGTTCGCTCGCAACCGGGGTTCGCTAGGTAAACGGCCCGGCTAGAAGCTGAAAGCTAGTAGCTAGCGGCTAAGTACCAACTACTCAATCTTTTCGACTTTGCCAAACTCCAGCTCAACCGGCGTGGAGCGCCCGAAGATAGTAACCATGACCTTGAGGGTCTCGCGATCTTCGTTGATCTCGTCCACGATGCCGTTGAAGTTGGCAAAAGGCCCATCGGTGATACGGACGGACTCGTTCTTTTCGAACCTGATCTTCTGGCGCGGCTTTTCCTTGGCCTCATCGGAGCGATTGAGCAGCGAACCAATCTCTTCTTCGCTCAACGCCACCGGCTTGTCGCCCGTGCCCAGGAAGCCGGTAACGCGCGGCGTTTCCTTGATGATGTGCCAGATCTGGTTATCCAGTTCCATCTCGATCAGCACGTAGCCGGGCAAGAAGACGCGATCCACAGTCTTCTTCTTTCCGTTGACCGTCTCGGTTACAGCTTCTGTTGGAATCATGATGCGGCCGAACTTCGACTCCAGGCCAAACGCCTGAATGCGGCTCTCCAGCGATTCCTTCACCTTGCGCTCAAAACCCGAATAGGCGTGCAGAATGTACCACTTGAAGTTCTCATTCCGCGGAGCTGCCTCTTCCTGCGCTGCTTCCGGTACGGGTTGCTGATCCAATTCTTCTGTCATTGCCGGTATCTCTTTCACGACTACTGTGGACCTACAAGCTTGCCCATCAAACTCGCCAGACCGTACGTGAAGATGCTGTCCACGACCCAGAAGAATAGCCCGAAGACGAAGACCGTCACCAGCACAACTGTCGTGGTCGCCTGCACTTCTTTGCGGCTGGGCGCAACCACCTTGCGCATCTCATTGCGCACGTCGCCCAGAAAAGTACGGCTATTTTCGAACTGGGTTGTCACCCATTCGATCGCCGCGTTCGACTTGGGCTGGTTTGGTTCGCCCGCCGCCAATGCTGTCTTTGCCATACTGCTACTTCCTTCTGCTGCCCGGATTCGATCCGAACGACGACCCACTCAATCTGGCAGGGGAGGAGAGATTCGAACTCTCAAGTTCGGTTTTGGAGACCGACAGTTTAACCATTGAGCTTACTCCCCTAGAAGCGAGGGATCAGGGAACAGGGGTAAGAATGAGCGCTATTGGCTGATCCCTGATCTCTGATCCCTGAAACCTGCCTTACTTCGTTTCCCGGTGCGGCTTGTGGCAACGGCAACGCTTGCAGAACTTGGCAAACTCCAGACGGCCCGTGGTCGTCTTCTTGTTCTTGGTCGTTGTGTAGTTGCGCTCTTTGCACTCGGTGCACTGCAATGTCACGATTTCCCGCATTTTCTTATCCTATCCGATCCGGCCTTCTACCGCTCTTTTGAGCCAAACGCCCGATCTTCCCAAAATCCTCTTGAGTCAGAGATCAGTTTTCGCTGATCCCTGCCCCCTGCTCTCTGTTCTCTCGTTACTTACGCGATGATTTCGCTGATGGCTCCGGCGCCTACGGTCCTGCCGCCTTCGCGAATCGCGAAGCGCAGACCCTTTTCCATCGCCACCGGCGTGTGCAGCTCGATCTCCAGCTGGATGTTGTCGCCCGGCATCACCATTTCAGTTCCCTCGGGCAACTTTGCAGTGCCCGTAACGTCCGTGGTGCGGAAGTAGAACTGAGGCCTGTAGCCGTTGAAGAACGGAGTATGACGCCCGCCTTCTTCCTTCGAGAGCACGTAAACTTCGCCCTTGAACTTGGTGTGCGGCTTGATCGATCCCGTCTTGGCCAGAACCATGCCCCGCTCCACGTCTTCCTTGGGAATGCCGCGCAGCAGCAGTCCGGCATTGTCGCCGGCCAGGCCTTCGTCCAGCTGCTTCTTGAACATCTCGACGCCCGTCACAACCGTCTTGCGCGTCTCGCGGAAGCCGACGATCTCGACTTCTTCGCCCACCTTCACCTTGCCGCGCTCGATACGGCCCGTAACCACCGTGCCGCGTCCGGAGATCGAGAAGATATCTTCGATCGGCATCAGGAAGGGCAGATCCACCATGCGGTCAGGCTGCGGAACATACTTGTCCACCTGATCCATCAGCTCGTCGATCTTGGCTTCCCACTGCGCTTCGCCGTTCAACGCGCCGAGCGCCGAGCCGCGAACCACGGGGGTCGCGTCGCCCGGGAACTGGTACTTGTCGAGCAGCTCGCGCACTTCCATCTCCACCAGCTCGATCAGCTCTTCGTCCTCAACCGCGTCGCACTTGTTCAGGAAGACAACCAGCGAAGGTACGCCGACCTGGCGGGCCAGCAGAACGTGCTCCTTGGTCTGGGGCATCGGGCCGTCGGTGGCCGCAACCACCAGAATGCCGCCGTCCATCTGCGCCGCGCCGGTGATCATATTCTTGATGTAGTCGGCGTGGCCCGGGCAATCCACGTGCGCGTAGTGACGGTTGGCCGTCTCATACTCCACGTGCGCCGTCGCGATGGTGATGCCGCGCTCCCGCTCTTCAGGCGCGTTATCAATCGTGTCGAACGAACGGAAGGTGTTCTTCGGGTTGTGCTTGGACAACACCTTGGTGATCGCCGCCGTCAACGTCGTCTTGCCGTGATCGATGTGACCAATCGTCCCTACGTTTACGTGCGGCTTAGAACGATCAAATTTTTCCTTCGCCATATCCCTGTCCCCAAATCCTTTTCCCAGTTCTTACTGCTTCCCACTCTCGGGGCGCCGGCGACCCGGCTCCAGCCCC
>Ga0105248_10000046_pt1 | contig 164800 bp, 220 predicted proteins | sample KBSS34metaG_FD_81524 | JGI IMG/M metagenome (GOLD analysis project Ga0105248, IMG submission 81524) | Switchgrass rhizosphere microbial communities from Kellogg Biological Station, Michigan, USA - KBS S3-4 metaG | ecosystem: Host-associated > Plants > Roots > Rhizosphere > Soil | place... | reverse complement strand
TGGCCCTGTCTATGATGCCATTATTGCAGACATGGAAACCAGGGGCTGGAGACGGCGAGCCTTCGGCCCACCAAGCTGGGATAAAGGTCCATGGTTCTGTAGTTACGATTGTGCTCATGAATCATACAATGCCAAGATGGCCGAAGAGTATTGGCAGCAAAAAGAATTTGAGAAGTACTGCAAGTCAACTGTGCTCCCACCAATTCTTTGGGGTCCACTGTTATTTGCCGCTATCTTAATTGCAACAGCTTTGTTAGGAGATTGTATCCATGCTCGATTATAATGAATTTTATTTAACTTTAGTCCGACATGGGCAGTCAACCACTAATGCCAATCCCGACCTGATGGGCCAGGAAAGCTACACTCCGTTGTCCGATAAGGGTCGAAAGCAAGCGGAGCTACTAGGTACCCGTCTCGCTAAGGAAGAGAAGGGAATTGATTTAGTTTATTCTTCTCACTATACTAGAGCACATGATACCGCCAAGATTGCATTGCTTAGCGTTCCTCATACCGGAATTAATATAGCTGAAGACTTAAGGGAATACAGCGCTGGTGATTGGACCAATGCATCTAGAAAAGACACCATTACGCTACCAGTCCAAGCCCGTATGGGTTTGATGGCTCATGGGTTTTTGCCTCCCAATGGTGAGTCCCTACATCAGGTTGAGCGTCGAGCGTCTCTGTGGGTAGAGGAAAATATCCTATATAATAAGGATATTATTGAAAATGCTAAAGCCCTTCATAGTAGAGGGGAAAGGCCACAGAATATATTTTTGTTTAGTCATGGAATGACTATCAAATGTTTATTGCATTATATAATGGGATTTGATCAAAGCTTTACATGGAAGGTAACTATTGAAAATACTTCTATGTCTAAGTTATATTTTGGAAAGGAGGGTTGGAGATTATTAAGTATTAACGATCATGCACACTTATCCGGATTATGAGGAAAAATTATGGGAGCCCAAGAGCGAAAAAGACAAAAGAGAATCAAAGAATATGTTATCAATAGGGACGGGCTAATTTGCTGTTACTGTGATAAACCTCTTACAATGGAAACTGTTACTATGGAACATATTGTTCCAGACAGTCGTAGAGGAACTTTCAATACTACCAACTTAACAGTATCTTGTTCAGAACACAATAACAAAAGAGGAAACAAACCATTTTTTGATTATTGTAAGCAATTTAATTGGCCTGATGATAAAATTGATAAATATAAAAAGTTATATTTCAACAATCTAAAAATCAAGATACTTAATATTGCTAAAGAAGAATGCTTGCCCAAATCCGTTAATACATCGGAGCAAGTAGTTCCTTTGGCCATTATTCAGCAAGCCTGCCACGTTTTAAAGATAAGGGGCATGGACTTTACTGATTATGAAAACATGTATCAGTTTGAAATCAAGTTCGGTGAAATGGCTGACCGCAAAAGAATTAAGTTTTGCTTTGAGCAATTGATTAGAATAATCGAAGCTGATAGCGAGTGATATATTATTGCTCAAGGAGTTCATATGAGCATTCAACCATTGAGAGATTTTATTCTAGTTACCAAGCAAGCAGAAGAGGAAAAGATTGGCATGATTTACAGGCCAGCTACCGCTTCTGAATCCAAGATTGTCAGAGGAACTGTTTTGGCAGTTGGCTCTGGTCGAGTTGCTTCAGATGGAACCATTATTCCATTGGAAGTCAAGGTTGGCGATACCGTTGTTTTTAACAGAAATTTTGCTACCGAACTAACAGATGGCGGGGAGACTGCTCTTGTTCTAAGAGAAGACCAAATCCTTTGCGTTGTTAGATAAGCAAAACTTTTTGTCTTTACAGGCCGCCTGTCATGGTTATGATAAGGCGGCTTTTAATTTATTATGGAACATACCTACGTTAAATGCCTGCTGTGTGAATGGGTCCTGGAGAGTCAGCCCGAACATGATTGGAACGAGCGTCCGTGCCGTCGCTGTAATAATACGCGCCTGGTAATTTCTCCTGATGAGATTCTCTGTAACCTATGTGGCGAATCAATGTGCCCTTTGGATGCGGGCAACTCTAACTCTCAAGCCCCGAACGGGCTTTATAAAGCCAGAGTAGATGGCGGATATGACTCCGAACACCTTCTGGATATGACTGGATATACTTTTAGTTTTTGCGAGTTATGTTTGCGTAAATTATTTATGCTATGCAAAATCAAGCCAACCATTACTGAATTGGAGATGGGCAATACTCCAGATGGGGGACTAGGATATGTTGAGGGTGAAAACGGCAGTTGGGAAGCTGATCAAAATTATTATGAATATCGCGAATGGAAAAGACTGGGAGGCTTTCATGAGGCATATCTGAACAAGATGTGCAACTCAGTAAAAGATTGTCCCAATAAAGCAATTTACACTGTATTGTTTAGTGATGAATTCAGCGAGTATTCTTCTTGTGAAGAACATAAGTCTGAGCACAACAATACCATTAATGCAACTTTTGTAAAATTTATCTCTAACATATTAAAACCTTTCCTATGAAATCTTATCCTTCCATTACTAAAGAAATTAGACATGATATCCACATCTACGCTTTTGATAAGCTAGATGGCTCCAACATCCGCGCTGAATGGAATTCCAAAAAAGGATTCTATAAGTTCGGCACTAAAAATCAACTCATTGATGAGTCATCCAAACCGTTCGGTAGAGCCATTAAACTGGTCCGTGATAAATATGAATCGGACATTGCTATGGTTTTTAAAGAACAAGGTTGGCGTGATATTATTTGCTTTTTTGAATTGCATGGCCCCAGCTCTTTTGCCGGCAACCACAATTTTGAAGAAGACCTAACTGTAACCCTTATCGATGCTAACCCTTACAAGGAGGGTATCTTGGAGCCAGCTCAATTTATTAAGTATTTTGGTCACCTGGACATCCCAAAGGTTCTTTATGAGGGAAGGGTCACTACAGAGCTATTCGACAAGGTTAAACAGTCTACACTGACTGGAATGACGTGTGAAGGTGTTGTCTGTAAAGGCGCCAGCGACTCTAACGCAAGAATGCCAGTGATGTTCAAAATTAAATCTACAGCTTGGCTCGAAAAACTCCGAGTATACTGTAAAGGAAATGAAAATCTCTTCAAGATGCTGGAATAATTAGGCATAAAGGCACAACTCGTCTAGGAGAGAATATGAGAAGAAAAAACGAAGAGAGCGGCGAATTTGTGGTTGTCGGCGCTGACCACGTAGACATTCCACTAATCGACTTCCCTCACAGGGTGGAGGTCGCTTTTAAACATAAGCCACATCATCCACATCCTTGTGATCCACATCACCACCATCACCACAATGATGAATTAGAATGGGAAGTTCATAGAAATTTCCAAGGTCATCACACCTATGTTCTAAAAATCAAGTGGCAAGTCTATGATGTCAGGGAAATTTTCTGGGTAGCATACTACTAACATGTCCTCTAAAGTCCTTGTATACGGATGGTATAACAAAGGCAACTTGGGAGACGATTTGTTTCGAGATGCATTTCAGCAGTTGTTCCCGACATTTAGTTTTACTTTCACAGATAAAATAACACTTTCCCAGGTGGAAGGTGCTGATGCTATTTTTCTAGGCGGAGGCTCTTTCCTTGGAGAGTCGCTTAAGATAGCAGACAAAAAGACTATTGAAGCCGTTAAAAAGAATAAAGTATTCTATATTGGTGTTGGAGCCGAGACTGCCATTCATGAATCTCATAAAGAGATAATGGCCGTGGCACAGCTTGTGGCGATTAGGACTACAGTTAATTTAGATAAAGTTAAAGAGATTAACTCAAACTGTATTGTTATTCCTGATTTAGTCCAGTTACTTTCTGTAACTAATACTTTGCCTAAGATTGATAAATCCGTTTTGGTTCTTCCCAATATCTCGGTTGTTCCGAAATGGAATGATCCACATTGGAAACATGTTTCATGGGATTACTTCAAGACAGAGTTTTCTCAATTATTAGATCAATTATATGAAGATGGGTATAAAATAAATTTCCTACCCATGTGCGTCAATGACGAATTAAATGATTGCTGGGCCGCTGTTGAAATCATCAACAGGATGAAACATCGCAGTTGCAAATATCTTTTGAAAAGACATACTACTTTAGACTCTGCTGCTAAGTTAATATCTCAATATCAAGCAGTCATTACCCAAAGATTTCATGGCGCTATTCTAGCTGAGTTAGCTGGGACACCAAGCCTCACCATTCATCATCATGATAAATTAAAAAACGTCACCGGCCCAACACTTCCTTATTACGGAATTTCCAAGAGTCGCCTGATTGAAGAACTAAATAATACGCTACAAACGAAAGTAGATCAAGTTCTACCAATAGATCGAAATATATTTGATAGATTGGCTCAGACTGTTATAGGTTTGATGACATGAGGGTGGTAGGACAATGCGCTTTGCAGGAATCAAAAATAATAAGATTGTCGTAATATCTAATGACTTGTTCGCCAGCGATGACCTGTTTGTAGTGGAAGTTCCAGACGAACTATCACACATTCCATCAATAGATTTAATTACTCATTGTAAATTCAAGAATGGTAAAATAGTTTCTAAATTAGCCAGAAAATGTGCTAAGAAAATGAAAATTGCTTTAGTTGGCAATTGGAAAATGAAATGCGGAATTGCTACTTACGCAGAAAATTTATGGTCTCAAGTTATTAAACACGTTGGTGATTATAAATTATTCATTGAGAATAATGATAGCACGACTGGGGAGCTTACTGAAATTGGTGACATGACAATGTCATCAGATAAGATCATCGCTTGCTGGAAACGTGGACATTCATTACAAGAACTAATCAAAGAGCTTAAGGCATATGACCCAGATGTAATTTGGATTCAACATGAGTTTGGATTGTGGCCTAATGCCATGTACTGGCTATCGTTGATGAATCAACTTTCAGATTACCGTGTCATCGTTACAATGCACTCCGTCTTCCATCACCGAGATAAGACAATCGTTGAGGCAGCTATCCCAGAAATTGTTGTCCATTTAGAGGGAGCTAAAGACGTTCTAAAGAACCAGAAGCATATTCCAGGCAAGGTATATGTTATTCCTCACGGTTGTTTTCCATGTACTAACAGAGAGCGCCTTTGGAATTTTTATAAATCTGAAAAGACATTTCTTCAGTTTGGATTTGGATTTAGATATAAGGGCTGGGAGAATTCTATTAAAGCCGTATCTATTTTAAAGCAACGTCACTCAGATGTTTTCTTTACAGGATTATTTTCAGAGTCGCCCCACAACAAATCAGAACATCAAATATACTATGATGAGTTGATGGAGCTTGTAGAAAAACTAGGTTTAGAAGAAAATGTTGCTATCATTAGAGGATATCAATCTGAAGAGTCCATCGATAGCTATATGAGAACTAATCAAGCCACATTGTTCCCGTATATCTCTCATCCGGCCCATGAAGTCTTTGGAGCATCCGGCGCAGCCCGCATTGCTATGTCTAAAGGGTTACCAGTTGTCACCTCTTCTGTCAATCATTTCTCGGATTTACCAACTATTAAGGCAGATTCCCCAGAAGAAATTGCCAATGCTTTGGAGGCTTTGTTCCTTAACCACAAGCACCGTGAAAATCAAATTAATGTCCAAATTGATTATCTAAATGAAAATACTTGGGAAAATGTTGCCAAGAGATACATTTCGCTATTCGAAAATGGCTGAATTTGAAATTACTGATAAAAAGTGATAATTTCTATGAAAGATATGATATATGTGTGATTAAGGGTTTATTGACCTAAGGAGAACACATGTCACACCAGAATTACACACTAGAAGTTATTAGCCACCACCCAACCTTCAAAAACAAGAGCCTCCGTAAATATTACGTAGACGGCATTGATACTGTTGGAGCTTGGGGCGATGAGCCATTCGAAATTAAGTTTACCAACCACACCTGGCAAAAATTACAAGTCAAGTTAACTGTCGATGGAACAGACCTATTAACTGGAGAGCCAGCCACTACCGATGCCTCTAAGGATATGTGGGTAGTCAACGGATATGGTACCCTTTCTCTTAAAGCTTGGCCTGAAACTAACAATGGTGGAGCCCAACTAGTTTTCACCAGCGCCAATAATAGCGTAGCTATCCATACTCATGGCGATATGTCTAGTCGTGGTATTATTGCAGCCGCAGTTTATACTGAAGGTCACGTTGAACCAATTAAGGTAAATCCAGTTCCAGCTATTTACTACCATTATCCAATTACTGTTCGTAGGATTGCTGATTATGATTATTACCCAACATGGGGAGGCAATACTGCTGGTGGAATTACTTATGGCTCTAATGTTATTTTGAATTCTGACAGTGCTGGAGGATCTGCCGCTGGTAGTTTGTCTGTGCAAAACTGTAGCTTCAATGCTGGTACTGATGCATCCTTTTCTGCTAGCTTGGGAGAGTCTGTCACTAGAGGTGAGACTAAGTCTCTAGAAAGCCTTGTGGCAGTTGGAGCCGGTCAGCACGTTGACCAAAAGATTACTTATGTGGCCGGTTTGATTAAGCCGGTCTTCACTGAGACGGTTCGAGTTAGATACCTATGGTGGGATGATTTAGTAGCAAAGCTACGTCAGGCCAATGTCCCAATGCCACACGCTTCTGGTTTCCCAGGTGACCAAAAGAAAATGAATATCAATCTTGGTTCTACTCCAAGAATTGGTGAGTTCTCTGGTCGCGCTTTCCCAAGAGAGAAGTCAGCTCCAGAACCAATTCAATCATATCTAAGAGTATAATTACTACCTACATTTAGAATCAGGCAGTATGCTTTCGAGTGTACTGCCTTTTTTATTTGGTCCCCTTGACACCATTTTTAAAAAATCTACGTTGGGCGGCGACAAGAAAACCGGTAGGCATATTGTTATATTCTAGTGTGAACCCAGAGAGGGTTCTTTCACAGTTGATACACGGAGAGTGTTATTATGAAGTCATTTGATTATTGCGTTTGTATTGGTCGTTTTCAGCCTTTCCACCATGGACACCATGAGCTTGTTAGAGAGGCACTTAATCTTGCAGAGACCGTTCTGGTCGTGATTGGCAGCGCGAATAAGGCGCCCAACGTTCAGAATCCTTGGACTGCCGAGCAGCGTCAAGAGATGATTCTTTCAGCTCTCTCTGATGAGGAAAAGGCGCACGTCAAGTTCCTGTATGTTAGAGATTACTGGTACACCAACAATCGTTGGTTGACCGAAGTTCAACAGCTTGTTTACGATGCTACCGATGGCGTTGATGATAGCAAGATTTGTGACATCGGAGAAATTAGTTACTTCCCGCAGTGGAAGTTTTTCAAGATGAGAAATCTTGATAGAATGCCGCATGCGACTGCTATTCGCGGCCTTTACTTTACGCACGACAATGGTTACAAGAATCATGTGTCGACTGGTATTGTTCAATATCTTGAAGATTTTAAGAAGACCACCTCTTTCAAAAATTTGAAGGAAGAATACGATTTCGTCAAGAATTATCGTGCTTCTTGGGATGGCGCTCCTTTCCCTCCTACCTTTGTGACCGTGGATTGTATCGTGATTAGAAGTGGTCACGTTCTCACTGTCCGTCGTAAAGGTAGCCCTGGCAGAGGATTGATTGCTCTTCCTGGCGGATTTTTGAATCAGTATGAAACGACTCAAGAAGGTGCCCTAAGAGAACTTAAGGAAGAAACTGGAATTAAGATTTCCAAGGATGAATTGGAGAAGGCAATCGTTGAGCAGAAGGTGTTTGATTACCCTGAGCGCTCTTTGAGAGGCAGAACAATTACCCATGCATTTCTGATTGACCTCGGTAATGGGCCACTTCCTATTGTGAAGGGTTCCGATGATGCCGACAAAGCGTGGTGGATGTCTTTGAGTGACCTGGCTACTAGGGAGTCAGAGTTCTTTGAAGATCATTTCCATATCATTTCCCACTTCGTCAATAAATTCTGAGGGTACTATGAAAAAGGTTATTACTTATAGTAACTGGTGTGAGATTGACCAATTGGATGGTAAGCCATTTAAAGATGGTGAATGGATTCGTGTTCAGTGGCCAAATGGTAATAAGACCAGGGCTAAGGTTCATGTAGAGAATACTTCTTATAGAATTTCAGATATGGGTAGTCCATGCGATATCCCCGTCTCCAAAGCTTTTGTGAGAGTGCCCTACAAAGGGGCTAGCGCTCGTATTAGGCTGGCCGAACATAAAGACATTTTGTGTGAAAGAATTGAATCTTCTCAGGGAGAGAAGAAGTAAGAAATACGGAGAGTATAATTATGAAAACCAATCGTTTCAGTTATTTGTTTGATACCGACAGTTACAAAGTTTCCCATTACAAGCAGTATCCACCGGGTACCACCAGCATGTTCTCGTATATCGAGAGTCGTGGCGGAGAGTATGATAGGACTGTTTTCTTTGGACTCCAATACTACTTGAAGGAGTACCTTACCCATCGAGTAACGGTGGAAGAGGTTGAAAAGGCTAAGGAGCTTTTTGCGGCCCATGGCGAGCCCTTCAACTACGAAGGCTGGATGTATATTGCCAAAGAGTTAGGCGGCAAGATTCCGGTGCGTATTAGGGCGCCTCAGGAAGGCAGCATCATTCCTACTCATAACGTGCTTGTTAGCATTGAATCGACTGACCCAAAGGTCTTTTGGGTGGTCTCTTGGATTGAAACCATGCTACTTAGGGTCTGGTATCCTATTACCGTAGCAACCAGGAGTAACCGCATTAGACAGATCATTATGGATGCCCTTGGTAAATCGGCTGATGATCCAAATGGTGAAATCAATTTCAAGCTACATGACTTCGGTTCTCGTGGTGTAAGCAGCCAGGAATCGGCCATGATTGGCGGAGCTTCTCACTTGGTCAACTTCATGGGAAGTGACACCGTTGCAGGCGTTTTGATGGCTAATGAATACTACAACATTCCAATGGCCGGATTTAGCATTCCTGCTGCGGAACACAGCTCTATTACCTCGTGGGGTAAGGAGAATGAGGTTGAGGCTTACCGCAATATGCTTAGGCAGTTTGCCAAGCCGGGGGCCTTGGTTGCTTGCGTTTCTGACTCCTATGACTTGTGGAATGCTTGCACCAACTTGTGGGGAGGTGCATTGCGCCAAGAGGTAAGAGACTCGGGTGCAGTGGTGATTATCCGTCCTGACTCGGGACATCCGCCCACTGTCGTGCTGAAGTGCGTTCAGTTGCTTGAAGAGAAGTTTGGATCTACCGTCAACAAGAAGGGATTCAAAGTTTTGGATAATGTCAGAGTTATTCAAGGAGATGGTATCAATGAGATCTCTATCAAGGAGATTTTGGACAACCTGCTTATCAATGGGTATAGCGCAAGCAATATCGCTTTTGGTATGGGTGGTGCTCTTCTTCAGCAGCTCAATCGTGACACTCAGAAATTTGCTATGAAGTGCAGCCACATCTTCATTGGCGATAAATCGGTTGATGTCTTTAAGGATCCGGTTACCGATCCTGGGAAAGCAAGCAAGGCCGGGCGTTTGGACCTTGTGTTTGATGAGGTTCGTGGTTATACCACAGTTGCCCTGGCTGAAAGCGAAATTGCCCACAAAAACTCGGTGATGCGCACGGTATATGAGGACGGCGAAATCCGTTTCGAAACTAACTTCAACGAGGTTAGAAACCAGGCCCGCCTCGATGAATACATTGATGCAAAGGAATAATCTATGAAGGTTATTAAAAGAACAGATGTGAGCAAATGGTCGTATAAGCACATTTGCTCTAACTGTGATTCAGAGTTAGAAGTGGAGACTAAGGATCTCAAACACCACTATTATGACGGTGATATGCGAGAGCCCGGTTATGATAAGTTTACGGCGGAATGCGCCGTCTGCTCTCAGCAGTTTACTATCCCATCCAATAAAATTCCCAAACTAATCCAAGTTGAAGCCAAGAAGAAGTACCCAACTGGCGCTGGCGGATACTACAGATAAGTTAAAAGAGGTTAACCATCATTTCTAATGTTAAGACGAACAAAGCATATCTCGCTCGTAATGTTGACGGCGGTAGCTGCCGCTGCTTGTGAACAAAGTAAAACTGAAGAAATCAAACACTGTGTAGATGAAAACGGTGTAGTGCAAGATGAAAGTAATTGCAATAATGTACCTACCCAACACCCTGATGGCGGGCCGGTTGATCCGGCTCATCCACATGGTGGCGGCGGACATTTCTTCTGGTATTATGGAGGCTCTTCCTCTCCTGTTTCTCCTGGTGGCCGTGTAACAGGTGGCTCTTATTCCCCATCACCTGGTCGTAGTTATTCTCCACCAAGTGTTACTAGGGGAGGTTTTGGTTCAACGGGTGCGGGTCACGGTAGTGGTACTGGAGGCGGTTCATGAAGCGCATTAAGAAAAGTGTTCGTCCTAATTGGGAAAAGACGGTTGAATCTCAGGGTATGATTTATCACACTGCTGATGGCGTCCCTTATTGGGACGAATCGGCTTATTACGAGTTTTCTTCAAGAGAAGTTGAAGTGCTAGAGTCAGCTACTAATGCCCTACATCAGATGTGTTTAGAGGCAGTCCAGCATATCATTGACCACAAACGCTACAAGGAGTTGCGTATTCCCGAGGTGGCGATTCCCCTTATTGAACATAGCTGGAACAATGAGACTCCTGCCATCTATGGACGTTTTGACCTTGCTTATAACGGTGAGGGGCAGCCTAAGATGCTGGAGTACAATGCAGATACTCCAACTTCTCTTTTGGAGGCCGCAGTTATCCAGTGGTATTGGCAGCAGGACTGTTTTAAGGATGCTGACCAGTTCAATTCCATTCACGAGCGTCTCATTGCTAAATGGAAAGAGCTACGAGATTATTTGAATCCTGGTTCTTTGTTTTTGGCTTATATGGATACCTATGAAGACTATATGACAGTTTCCTACCTTCAGGAGACGGCAGTTCAGGCCGGGCTTGAAGCAAAGACCTTGCCCATTGAGCATATTGGTTGGGATAGTGTAGACAATCTCTTTGTCGATGTTGACTTGTTTTCAATGAAAAACATTTTCAAACTCTACCCCTGGGAGTGGCTACTGAAGGATGAATTCGGTCAGCATATTGCTAAGACTATGGAGAATACCTTTTGGATCGAGCCAGCCTGGAAAATGATCCTTTCCAATAAGGGAATTCTCCCCATTCTATGGGAATTGAATCCTGGGCACCCTAATCTTTTGGAAGCTCATTTTGAGCCTTCTAAGTTGCCGTGGCATGTAAAGAAGCCTTTCTATTCTAGGGAGGGCGCCAACATTACGATTAACACTGAAATTGAGGTGCTTGATAGTACTGATGGAACCTACGGTGAAGAGGGGTATATTTACCAAGATTTGGCTTTATTGCCCAAATTTGACGATAATTACCCTGTGTTGGGCAGTTGGGTTATTGATGGTGAGTCTGCCGGGATAGGCATTCGAGAGTCAAAATCTTTAATTACTAATAACTTGGGCAGGTTTATTCCTCACATTTTAAAGTAAATCCACCTAATATTTTACTATCTATATTAGGTGCACAATGAGTGTTTTTGATAAATTTCTAAAAAAGTACGGACAATCCGCAGACTTAAACGATGCTATGCTTCCACCTCCTCCTGAGGAATTTGAAGGATTAGAATTTCCATCAGAACCACCTGTGCCTAATATTGAGGAAGTAGATCCTGAAGAAGTTGGCGAAAGATTTGGCCTAAGGTATGATCCTGAAAAGGCAGCTAAGCTTCGTAAAGAAATGGAAATGCTAGAGGCCCTTCGCTCAGGTAATATGTCTGAAGAAAGCAAGGCTAGATTTGATGCCCCAACAGTTTCTTCTAGACGTGCAGATAAACTCTTGAAGATTTGTATTAACTATTATAATTTAGCTAACGAATAACAAAATCCTCTTTTGGATTTGGTGAATCATGATTTATATAATTGGACCTGGGTACCAAGTCCCGGAGGGTTCTATTGTTATTAATACTACCTCTCGTTCTGATAATTGGAGTCGAGGGCTTAGTCCATTCTTTGCTGGCCCAGTAGATCTATATGGGGGTTACACTTCGTATAATGTAGAGAACGCTTGGCAGTATTCTAAAGTCTATGAGTACTATCTTGAAGAAGATGGTTCGGTAGGAGAGCGCTATTTCAAGTGGGCCCAAGATGGCTGGAATGACATAAAGGCTCACCGATACCCTATGGGTAGAGATACTAAGCCGCTCTACTCCTATTGGGATGGTGAGAAGTTTACCTACACAGAAGCTCGTTCCAAAATTTATATTCCTTTGTACGCAAGGGCCGTTCAGAAAACTTCTGCATTTTCCAAATTAAAAAAGATGTCCGAGGAAAAGATCGATCTTTACCTTTGGGATTTTGATGGTTATAATCATCGTACACTCGGTCTCACATTCGATCAGGTAATTAATGATCCAAATAGAAAAATGGGTCATGCCTTTGTATTGCTAATGTTGCTAGAAGGCCAGTTAAAGATTGGATAATGAACATGGAATCTATTCAAGAGTTTTATCTGAGAAGAATTATTGGGCGTCATGTAGGTGAGGATGTTGATTTTTATACCATCGCCTATAAATACGGTATAGCCAAAGATGCAGCTACTAGAGATACTAGAGGAGATTTTCTTAAAAGTGCAAATGCTGCCCCATCACAGGCGATGTATGTCCCAGTTAAGTTTGAACTTAAAGACGTTGAGAGCCTTATAGTTATTGCCGCTCCTCAATCTTTTATCTTGTCTTTGGAAAATTTCTGCAAAGATTCTTATTATAAGAAAGATAAGAAGTTTTTTGCAAATAAAAGTGAATTTATTCACGCTCATGAAGAGTCTTTCAAAAAGACCCATGAATTACAGAAGATTCTTCAAAAACAAGAATCAAGGTTAGATAACCTTAAAAAAGGATTCGTCCTTTTAAAAGATGACCAGCCGGCAACAATCAACATTGTAATGGGAAATTACGCTTCTCTTTTGGAAGAAGTTACCAGTCATTTGCGTGCCTTTAGCGATCCATTAAGCAAGGTAAACAATAAAACCGCAGCGGTTCCAGCCGTAATTCAAGCAGTTACATCAATTTCTTCTACTTTGCCCTCCGGGAAAAAGCATATTGAAGATTATCTAGCAATTGATTTCATCCTCTATAAATCCGGAACTAGACTTTACTTGCAGCATAAGGAATATCATAAAGATCCTGTTACTGGAAAGATGAAAGATCCGACTTCTTATAAAGGTTCATGGGTAACCGATACTGTTAACTGTAAGGAACCTAAGTTCCAATTTCATAGCAATTCTGTTATGTCCCAGTACTCTAAAGTTAATGTTAGTGTAAAAACAGTTCTCAAGGCATTTAATGAGAAAAATGTTCCAATCATTGATTTAGATGCCATTGCTAAGGCAACCCCCGCAAAAACAAATGGCGTATCTGCAAATTCAAATTGAGGTAAAATATGAGTAACGTATTACTTGGAACAGCAGTCGCGGACGCCTTAGGTGTTCCTTTCGAAAAGAAACTTTGTAATTTTGAAGGGCTTGTTGAATGGGATGGTAAGACCTACTTAGGTAGCGAACATCATAAACTGCTGCCAGGACAGTACTCTGATGATACTCAGATGAGCCTCATGGTTGCTGAATCTTTAATCAAAAACAAAGGGTTTAATCCTGATGATTTAGCCGCTCGCTATATGGAATGGTTGGTTTCTGGTCGAGCCCGAGGCTATGGAAAAACCACTCTTATGGCCGTTCAGAATCTTCAAGCCGGTAAGCATTGGAGCGAATCGGGAATTGCGGGGTCAATGGGAAATGGAACTGCCATGAGGGCCGCTCCTTTTGGAGTCTACTTCCGTAACGACCTTTATTCTTTGGTTAATATCTGTAAGATTGATAGTGCTATTACCCATGCATCAGAAGATGCTGAGGCAGGCTCCATTGCCATTGCCTTGGCTGCTGCTTATGCTGTCAATAACAATACGGATAATCTCCTTGAGAAGATTTGGGAAAAGCTTCCCAATAGCAAGGTTAAGAGCACTATTTATAGTCTAAACTCTTTGATCGACTCGGAGTACATTACACCGCAGCAAGCTCTCCGGGTACTAGGTACCAAGGCAGATGTACGAGAGACGGTTCCATCCGCTCTATACTGTTTTCTTAAATTCAGCAACTATCATGACGCTATTGTAGCGGCCATCAAAGCTGGTGGTGATACCGATACAACGGCAGCTATTGTTGGTGCGTTGTTTGGCGCAAAGCTAGGTATGAAGGCTATTAATGAGACAATCGCTCGGGGAGTTGAAGACTACGATAAACTGATTGAACTAGATAGTCAGCTTTACAATAGGTCAGGGACATCTTTCTTTCCGAGAGCTAGCAATGGATGATCGCCAACAACTGATTTCTTGGCTAAATCTTTTCAGTCTTCAAAAGGGTGAAGAGTTTACCTTGGCCTCAGGCGCTAAAAGCGATATCTATGTTAATGTAAAGAAAACCGCTTTACATGGTCGGGTTCATAAGCTTTTAGCGAAACTCCTCTTCGATAAGATGGTAGAACAGTTTGCACCTTTCCAAGCAGTTGCTGGTGTAGCCTTAGGTGGTTGCCATTTGGCCAGCATTGTAGCGATGCACTCTCCCATTGATTTGGATGTCATCCATGTTCGTAAAGCAGCCAAAGAGCATGGAACCAAGGAGCTATTAGAGCGCCCGAGTATGACTCAATATGAAGAAGTTGTCTTGGTAGAAGATGTGGTGACGACAGGCGGATCTTCTATTGCGGCAGCTAAAGCCATTGAAGATGCCGGGTTTGAGGTAAAGGGTATTTTGGCGGTGGTCGATCGCAGGGCAAATAAAAAACCATATCTAAGTGCAGGTTTAGTGGATTGGAAATTTGCTTCTTTAGTCAATTTTGAAGAGTTAGAATATTAGAGGTTTAATTATGGGATGCTGGAATGAAACTTGTGGCATTACGCAAATGCCTATTGAGGGTGGCGACAAGGTCAGAATGTTCCTCATCGTGGAATGCGAATATGGCCGCGATGATGTTTGTCATAGTTATACCACTGATGTTTGGAAGCCTTTTGGATTACCTCTCAAGGGGACATACGATGAGTATGGTCGAATTGAGAACATCGAAGAGGATGCGCTCTCCAATCTACTTCTCGAATCTCTCAAAGAGATCATTGTAGAAGTTCCTAATCGAATGGGCGATATCTTCAAGCGTGAAGAATTGACTTGGGAAACTGCTATTGATTTTCTAACGGATGAGGGGTTACGTGTTACCGACCCTCACCATATTTCTTTTATTGGCCAAAAACTAGATGAAATCCTTAAAAAGGTAAGAGAACAGTTTCCAGAATTGCCTGAAAATGGTTGGTCATCTGAGAGATCGGATATGGCTAAGCAGCAGAAGAAGGTTGTTGCGGATGACCCGCATGTTGTTCGTATGTACCACATGATGGTTCATGAAGATATCTATGAAGCCCTAACCAAGAAGTACCAGGCCCCAGCCACCCGGTTCAGCTCTTGGACTGATGGTAATATGCGAGCGGAACTTGAGGCAGGTGCTGTCCAGTATTTAGCAGAGGTTCGATCTGACCTTGCTGAAACTGAGGGGATGTCAGAGATTGATCAGATTAAACATAGTCTTCGTAAAACTTCTAGAAGGTGGGAGACTCATAATAGGTTTGTTTCTGCAACAAATCATTTGACCGGCAATTATGGTTCTGGAAGATATCTTCGGAAGTACCTAGATTTCGTTGAAGAGCGAATCAAGAGTGGCGCCGCTGATGATGACGCTCAGATCAAGAACCTAACGGATCAATTTATTGATTTTGTTTGCTTCAATCAGAACATGACGCTTTTGCGCAAGATGTGGATGCCACAATGCGGAAAAGGCGGGCAGGATAGAGAATACGTTCTTCACAAGTTTCTTGGAGAAACCATTACTGCATTTTCCGAAAAGAAGATGAAAGAGTGGGACGAGATGTATGGTGAAGATGAGGAAGAGGACGACGATGCCGAAGAAGGTGAGTAAATTTCCACCTAAGCGTCCAGATAACTCCCATATCGTCAAGATTGCCCCCAAAAGAGATTGGTCAGAGTACCAGAAGAATATCTTTCGAGATATTGCTAAAGCTACCGATCATACCGTGGTCATTGCGCGAGCTGGGTCTGGGAAGACTTCTACCATTGTTGAGGGATTCAAATACCTTCCACGTGGCAAGAAGACTCTTATGGTGGCTTTCAATAAGTCCATTGCTGATGAGTTAAAGCAACGAGCCCCATCCTATGTGGATGTGATGACCTTACACTCATTGGGATTCAGGGCTATCAAACAAAGTTTTGGCAATGTCATTCTCGAAAATGATAAATGTACTACTTTGGTCAAGGAAATCATTGGGGACGACTATGATCTCTGGGAGCTTAACCAAAGCATTTGTAAGTGCGTTTCTCTCTGTAAGGCATTTCTCTTCGATACCCCTAAGAAGATTGAAGAGCTGATTGATCAATTTGGAATTGAGACATTCGATTTAGAGCGAGACAAGTTTATCTCACATGTAATCAAAGCCATGGGAATGTGCAAGCAATCCAAAATGGTTATTGATTTCGATGATATGATTTGGTTTCCATTCGTTTATCGACTCAATGTTGGTAAGTTCGATGTGGTCTTCGTTGACGAAGCGCAAGACTTGAACGCGGCTCAGATTGCCATGGTGCTTTCGGCCGTCAAACCAGGGGGACGAATTATCGCAGTTGGAGATCCAGCCCAATCTATTTATCAGTTTAGGGGAGCTGATAGTGAAGCTATCCCCAATTTTATCAATAAGCTAAAAGCAAAAACTTTACCTCTTTCGGTTACTTATCGTTGCCCAAAGAAGGTAGTAAAACTCGCCCAAGAAATTGTTCCAGATATTGAAGCCCATGACAAAGCCGCTGACGGCTTGGTCGTTGACCTGGATGCGGGCGACCTACTCAAAAAGGTCAAACCCGGAGACTTCGTTCTTTCTAGAACTAATGCTCCCTTGATCAAATACTGCTTACAACTTCTGAAAGCAGGCGTCCCCGCTAACATTCAAGGTAGGGATATTGGAGCTAACCTATTGTATTTCATTAAGAAATCAAAGTCTAAGACCATTATCGAATTCACCAAATATGTTAATACGTGGCGTGAACAAGAAGTTAAACGATTGATGTCTGAGAAAAGAGACACAACCATTTGTATCGATAAAGCGGAATGTTTGTTGAACCTATGTGAGGGAACTTTAACAATTAAAGACCTCAAGGAAACGATTGAGAAGCTATTCAATGATACTGATGACGCTGCTAAAGTTATATTTTCAACAACACATAAGGCCAAAGGTTTGGAACGAGATAGAGTCTTTATTCTCGCAGACACCTACCGAAAAGGCAACGGTGGAGAAGAAGCCAACCTCTGGTACGTCGCAGTAACCAGGGCCAAGCAAGAATTATATTTGGTTAGAAAACCTAATAAATTCGCTCAGTATGATGATTTCAATAAGGAAAGTTTGCATAAGTAATCTCGTCATATTGTAGCATATTCTACATGGTACGCTACAAAATGGTTGGACGAGATGTCAATTCATCTCCCACGCAATACAGACAATGGATTGTGAATGATACCCCTGATTTAGATGGGTATTATTATACTGGATTAAAATCCGGCCCAGAGCCTTTTGTAGATATTTCTACCTACAAAATCCCTGATGGTTATGTTATGGATTTTAATTTACCACTTCCATTAGAGTGGGATTTAACTTTCCGAGCCCTTCCTGAAGCCGTTAGCAACAGTCAACTAGCCATTTTAGATGGATACGTATATCTGTTTGGTGGTGAAGTAACTGATGTCATCTATCGAGCTTCTCTAGATAGTCCAGCCGATTGGATAGATACGGGTGCTACCCTACCGACCATTCTGTCCGGGGCCCAATTTGTTGACCCAGATGATGGGTACATTTATTTAATTGGCGGTTTAGCTGACTTAGCCGTAGATACCATCTACAGAGCCCCACGTAGCAATCCTTTAGACTGGACCAATATGGGCTCATGTCTGCCTCGTGAGCTACACAAATCACAATTGCTATTAGCCGATGGTTATTTGTATCTATTTGGCGGCCATGATTTGAATGAAGCTACCAATGTCATCTTCCAAGCTTCTATCAGTGACCCGCTCACCTGGACTGATACGGGACAAACGCTCCCAGATAAGTTATACGGTTCTACCTTGGGAGTTATGGATGGGTATGTCGTTCTGCTTGGAGGACTGTTTAAAGAGGATTCTCCGACCAAGAACATCTATCGAGCCCTTCTAACCGCGCCAACCCTTTGGGGTATTGGTGGATACCTTCCATATGAGATTTGCTACAGCCAATTTGCAACTATAGGATCTAAAGGTTATCTATTTACCCAGGGTGCATTCACAGGTACCCAAGATTATTTAACTAGAATATTGAGATGTAATATTTCAGCTCCTTTTAATTGGATTGATACATTACATAATGTACCTGGAGATATTACACAATCTCAATTGGCTGTTATTTATGATAGGTTGTTTCTATTTGGTGGAAATGGTATTAGTATAATTGTAACTTGCAAACAGAATCTCAAATATCATCCAGCTTACCAACCAGCGGTTGATTACGGCGATTTGGCGAGAACACAATTTCAAGCCGCATCTACTTTGGACAGATTTATAGTATTGGGCTTTCCGCCTTGGAAAACCGATTATTCTTAATTTTTCTTAATTAAGAAAGTTGACTAGCCTATATAAATGGTTAGGATTAAGTTATGGAAGACCGCAATTCACCGGAGGCCATGGCAGCGCGAGCTAGTCAGGCTGACCCTATCGTAATGTATTTGATTGTTAAGGAATCATTGGGAATGAGTCCCGGCAAAACGGCTGCCCAATGTGCTCACGCATCTCAGATGCTTACTCTCAAGTATTTTCATGAGAAGACAAGGCAGGCCGAAGTCTCATCTCTTTGGGTTAGATTCAGAAAGATAGTTTCTGATTTCTTTACAAAAAGCGAAATGCCCAAAGAACAACTCGAACAAAAGCTAGACCTGTTTGAAACTTGGCTTGATACCTCATTTCGTAAAGTTACTTTGCGAGCTAATGATCATCAATTCGAGCGAATGAAGAAAGAAGTGCCCACACATATCGTGGTAATCGATGCTGGCCTGACCGAGATTGATCCCGGTTCCGAAACCGTTCTTGGTTTGTGGCCCATGCATCGCAGCACTTGCCCCAAGTATCTAACTAAACTTCAGGTGCTCAAATGAAGAAAAGCCCATATAAACTTATCGAAGTTAAGCCCAGAATCTTCTTTCTTGATTTCAAAAATCAATACGATTGCAACATGACGTTTTTGAGATATCAAGAATATTATGAATCTCCCAATCCGAAGTTTAGAGGCAAGCCATTTGACCTGTTAGCGTTCATGGAATGGTATTCTCAGAAGTATGGCAAAGGCGCCTTCACCTATGGTGTTGACTGGGCCGGCTTCAATATTCCAGGGCAAGTAATTAAAGACATCTGGGATAACGGCATTCTAGACCGAAACATTTATGATTACGAAATGAAGTTTGTTTACGATAGATGTCGCCAACAATACCCAGATGGTAAGTTTTATGTTATTGGAGCGGTAGGCCAAGAGTTTGCAATGAGGCATGAAATAGCTCATGGTTTCTTTTATACTCAACCTAAGTATAAAAAGGAAATGACTAAACTAGTTAAGGCCCTTAAGCCAAAGTTCCGCAGCGCCATTTACAAAGAATTAAAGAGAATTGGATACGCTTCCAAAGTCTATGTTGATGAATGTCAAGCTTACCTAGCAACTGGTTTCACTGAAAATTTTGCGATTACTCTCAAGGGAGAGAATACGCCATTTGTAAAATTATACAACGAGTACTACGATGTCAAATGATAACCTTGGCGATAGAATGAAGTCCTATGAGGACTGCTATCGAACTTCACTACCTAACAGAATGCCCGTCATCCTTCGTATTGATGGGAAAGCATTCCACACCTATACTAGGGGCTGTAAACGTCCAGTAGACGAGAACCTTGTTTACGTTATGGACGAAACTGCCAAATATCTCTGCCGTAACATACAAGGATGTCAAGTGGGTTATGTTCAATCCGATGAGATTTCGTTGTTATTGAACAACTACCAAACCCTTGATACGCAGTCCTGGTTTGATAACAACTTACAAAAAATGACCAGCATTTCTGCTGCTATGGCTTCCGCAGTCTTTACCGCTCAGTCTGGCCGTATCTGGGGAGGCATCAACAAACTGGCTTTCTTCGATAGTCGTGTCTTTGTTCTTCCCAAAGAGGAAGTAGTTAACTACTTCATTTGGAGACAGCAGGACGCTACCAGGAACTCGGTTCAAATGTTGGCAAGAACCCTTTACTCTCACAAAGAGCTAATTGGAAAGGTTAACTCTGAATTACAGGAAATGTGTTTCCAAAAGGGTATCAACTGGAACAACTGTCCAACTCCTCAAAAACGTGGGCGTTGTATTGTCAAGACCAAGCAAATCAAACAAGGTAAAAACCCCAAAACCGGTGAGATATTCGAGGCCGAGCGCAGCGAGTGGATTGCCGACAACGAAATACCTATCTTCTCACAAGATAGAAATTACATTGGGCAGTATGTCTAAGATAGAATATAGGCACTATGAAAAACAATATTCCCCCAAGCATTTCTACTAAGGTAGAAAGATGCTTATATAAAGTGGATAATCACCCTATTTCTATTGTTAAAGACAAAGTATTCGATTACTTCTCTGATTTGACTAAAATTGAAATAGATAATCCATATGTTCCAGTGGCTTACAACTTCGATAAGCTGCGTGTACCTAAAGATCATCCATCTAGAAGTCCTACGGATACCTTCTATAAGGATGAAAATACGGTATTGCGCACTCATATGACCTGTTATCTATATCCCATGGGTAAGTCGGAGACAGGTCGTAGTCAACTTAAGTACATTACATGTGGTGATGTGTATCGAAAAGACTCTATTGATGCTACTCATTACCCAGTATTCCATCAAATAGATGCCTTCTGTATTGTTCCGCCTGGTGTAGACGTTAAACAAGACCTCAGAAATAGGCTTTCGGGGCTGGTTAAGCACCTTTTCGGGGACAATACCTCATATCAATTCTTGGAAGACTCGGAACATGAGGATGTTTACTTCCCGTTCACGGTAGATTCATTGGAAGTTAGCGTGGAATTCAAGATGGAAGGTCAAACAAAACAGCTTGAGATCCTGGGAGCTGGGACTGTACACCCTGATATTATGGCAGATTTAGGTCTTGCCAATCATCAGGCATGGGCTTTCGGCCTAGGTATTGAGCGTTTAGCTATGGTCATGTTCGATATTCCAGACATTCGACTGTTCTGGAGTACCGATAGGCGCTTCTTGGACCAATTCAAGGCAGGACAAATTACTAAATTCAAGCCGTTCTCTAGGTACGAGATATGCTACAAGGATATTTCCTTCTTCACCAGCCCAGAATTCTCCTACAATGACTTATGTGCCATCGCTAGGGATGAGGATAAGAACAACCTTGTCGAATCTATAACATTGATTGACGAGTTCCGAAGCAAGGGGCGCGACTCTCGGTGTTATAGAATCGTGTATCGTTCTATGGACGGCACCCTTAAAAACTCTGAAGTTGATAAGATTCAGAAGGCCATTAGAAAAAGAATCATTGAAGAGCTAAAAGTTGAGGTAAGATAATGGGTGTTGATTTCTATACTTGCGCCAATTGTGGGTACAATTTTCCAGATTGCGGTAGTTATTTTAGCTGTGAATGCGGAGAGCATTTTTGCTCTAATAAATGCGGTGGTAGACAAGTGATTCAAGAAGAGTCAGATGATGAAACATCTGATGATGATTTTCTTGAAGAAATTACTACTTGTATTCTTTGTCGAAAAGAATCGGTCACTGATCGTGATATGGTACGTTTTTTGCTCAAGAAATTGAGCTTGACTTACGACCAAGCCGTACAAATGTTTAGAGAAGAACCCGAGGAACCAGAAGAAGACTAATTATGGAGAACAAGGAAACCTTTCAAGCTCGATTGAGACCTTACTTTTCACCTTCCGACCAGCTTGACGTGAAGCTGGCATACTGCCTGGCTAAGTTTGGACATCGTGCTCAGACTAGAAAGGAGCTTACCGAAGGTAAGCCGACTCGTTATTTCGAGCATGTTCGAAGGGTCGCTCTCGTTTTAATGGATGAATTGAAGATTATGGACCGTGATATGATCATCACGGCCCTTCTTCATGACTCTCTTGAGGATTGTGCTGACTTAACTCCCGAACTTCTAGAGCACTCTTTCGGCACCAATGTGGTATCTATGGTTAAGATGCTAAGTAAAGTACCTAAAGAGGGCTATATTGACAGACTTAATAACTGTCATAATTGGAAAGTTCTGGTACTCAAAGCCTGCGACCGCTTAGATAACCTTCGTTCTCTTATGGTTCCAGGAACAACTCTTGAATTTCAAAAGAAACAACTCAAGGAAACCAGAGAAAAATACTTTCCTATCTTTGATAAGATGGTAAGTATCGCTCCACCGGAATATCATTCGGTAGTTTTAGCGGCTAGAGATGAAATTCGTAAGCTAGTTGAAAGCTATTCTTTCTTCATTCAGTTTTCTGAAGAGGATTCAAAGAGAACTGGCGGCACTATTGTTGGTGGAATTACTATTATTGAAGAGAAAAAGTGATTCCTGCAAGTTCCGTGCCAGGTTGACTTGTTATTTTTAGTGTTTATTTTAACTGGAGCGCACTTGCCCCGCCCGTTATAGGTGATTGAACATGTCGAAAGATCGTATCAAAGAACTCGAAAACAAGATTTTCCAGGCCCGCAATGACTATTACAACGGTACTCCGACAGTATCGGATAAGATTTTTGATGCTTGGGTTGACGAATTGCGCCTGTTGGACCCTACCAGCAAGGCTGTAACGGCAATTGGGTCGCCAGTTGTCCCTTCCGAATGGAAGAAAGCTAAGCACCAGATTCCAATGGGGTCTTTGGATAAGGTCAATCTTCCTGCTGAACTAACCAAGTGGGCTAAGGACATGGCCGGTGATGAGAAGCTTTTCGTTACCGAGAAACTTGACGGCCTTTCTATCGAAGTGATTTATGAAGAGGGTAGCCTCCACCAAGCCATTACTCGTGGTGATGGTGAGACGGGCGAAGATGTTACGGTCAATGTGGTCAAGATGGGAGGCGTTCATTCCCATTTGAAGCACAAGTTTACCGGATCTCTTCGTGGTGAAATCATCATGAAGAAGAGTATTCATAAGAAATACTTTGCTGATAAAGCTAATCCACGTAATGCGGCCTCCGGAACCTGCAAGAGGCTGGATGGTGTGGGCGTGGAACACCTAGACATTCTGTTCTATCAGGTACTTGGGGATGTGGACTTCAAGACTGAGGCCAAGCAATTCAATTGGCTTGAGAACAACGGGTTCAATACCCCGAACTTCTGGACCTTTGCTACGGCTGATGAGGTCAACAAGCATTGGCGCGAGTACCAAGACAAAGACCGAGAAGGTTTAGACTATGATATTGACGGCTTAGTCATTCGTCTTAACGATATGGCCAAGCAGATTGCTTTGGGCGAAAAGGATCTAAGACCTAAAGGTGCCATTGCATTCAAGTTTGACAACGAAGCTCGTGAGTCAATCATTCGAGATATCATTTGGCAGGTTGGTAACAGTGGAAGAATCACTCCGGTAGCTGTAGTTGACCCGGTTCAATTGGTTGGTGCAACGGTTACACGAGCCAGCATCTACAACATGTCGTATATTGAGGAGCTAAAGCTAGACATTGGCGCATCCGTCTTGGTCGCCCGAGCCAACGATGTCATTCCTCGAATCGAAGAACTTGTGAAGGGCACGGGCAAGGTGGCTTCTGCCCCTAAGCATTGCCCTGAGTGTGGCGGTTTCACCAAGATGGACGGTGAGAATCTGGTTTGTACCAACACTGAACACTGTCGAGCCCAGATCATTGGCCGTATTAAGAACTGGACCAAGGAACTGAACCTACTCGAATGGGGTGATACCTTGGTTGAGAAGTTGGTGGATGCCAAGAAGATTAAGAACGTAGCAGACCTTTACCTACTTAAGGTAGATGATATTGCTGATTTGGATCGTTTGGGAGAGAAGACAGCCAAGAAATGTCTGGATATCCTTTGGGCTAACAACGAAATCACGCTGGAAGTCTTCCTTGGCGCCCTCAGTATCCCTATGATTGGTCAAAGCACCATCAAATCCATCATGAATGCTGGTTGTGATACATTGGAACGGTTCGGGCAACTGGGTGCATCTCAGTTTGAACAGGTCCCTGGTGTCGGTCCTACCAAAGCTAAGTTCCTGGCGGATGGTCTTAAGCACAATCAACAGGTCATTCTTTCTCTTATTGAGAATGGAGTGAAGATTAAAGACAAGATTCATGGTACACTTACTGGTAAATCTATTTGTTTCACCGGGTCTATGAAGACCAAGCGTCCTGTTTTGGAGAAGATGGCGGCTGATCAAGGAGCGGATGTCAAAGGATCAGTGGGCAAAGGACTCACTTACTTGGTCATTGCTGACCCAAACAGTACAAGCTCCAAGGCCCAGGCTGCGAGAAAGCTTGGAACAACCTTAATCTCTGAAGAAGACTTCCTTGATTTGGTGAAATAATGTCCTTAAAGGTTTTGAATTCTCAAATAGATCATTCGGTCAACTTTGTTGAAGAACAGTTAGTTGGATTTCTAGAGTCACGCTTCGTTAGGAAGTGTGACGATTACTTTATTGCCTACTTATCTTCACAGACGGGGTGCAATCGTGGCTGTACTTTCTGTCACTTGACCGCAACCGACCAGACATCCTTCATTGATTCTAGTCATAATGACTTTGTGGCACAGGCCATTCAAGTCTTTAAGCACTATCGTAAGGAAACGAAGCCCGCGAAATACATGCATTACAACTTTATGGCAAGAGGTGAACCGCTAGCTAACAAGATTTTGTTAGATTCGGGCGATGATTTGTTGCAAAAGCTGGGACAAGTTGCCAAGGGAGAAGGTCTTCCAGCCAAATTCAACATCTCTACTATCATGCCAGTATCTTTGAAGAAATCTTTGTCAGACATTTTCAATTACATCAACCCAACAATCTACTACTCTATCTATTCTACTAATTCAAAGTGGCGTAAAGATTGGATGCCGGCCGCTATGGACTCTGATGAGGCCCTAAGAATGTTGAGGGATTATCAGGATTTCTCTAAGAAAATAGTAAAAATTCATTATGCTTTCATTGCTGGAGAGAATGACTCAGTCGAAGAGGTAAATAATGTTTGCGATGCTATTGAAAGACACAATCTTATTTGTGAATTCAATTTAGTACGATACAATACGGCATCTCCTGACCAAGGAGTTGAAAGTTCAGAAGAAGTTATTGATCGTAATCTAAATCTAATTACAGATAGATTTAGATTTAGCACTAAGGTGCAGATGATTCCGCGTGTTGGGTTTGATGTGAAAGCTTCTTGTGGAATGTTTGTATGAAAAAGTTGTTTGGTGTATTCATTTTTTCGTTGTGGGCCAGCCTACAATCATCACCTTCTTGCCCAGAAGGAATGGTACACATCCAAAATGGCAACTTCTGCATTGATAGATACGAATGGCCCAACCAATTTGGCGCTCAACCAGACTTTGCTCTCACCGCTTTTCAAGCCGAAGCCTTGTGTCAAGGTGTAGAAAAACGATTATGTACTCATAATGAGTGGGTTTCAGCCTGCAAAGGACCCAAAAACTTATCTTATGGGTATGGTTCTTCCTGGCAGAAGGCCGCTTGCAATGATAATGTGTCAAGTAAATACATTCCAGTAGACTGGTCTCGCATGTCGGACCCTGTTGAGTGGAAGAAATACGCCCGAACTTTATATAAAGGCGTTCCCAGTGGCAGCAAAGATGCCTGCTATACTGATGAAAATGACTATTATGTCTATGATATGATTGGAAATGTTAGGGAATGGGTCAAAGATCCTCTCGGCAATGGCGGATATGCCTTCGAATCTTCATTTTGGTATGGAACGATGGCTGGCCCTCAGGGTTGTGGGTTCGTGGTGCGCAATCATTCTCCAAAGTTTGCTTCTTATGAAGTGGGCGCACGTTGCTGTAAAGATGCCAACTAATATTGTTATATAAATCCTAGCAGCAAGGATTATTATGTACGATATCTATTTTGATTTACAGAACATGCACCAGACAGTTAGTGAAAAGGATGATGCCGAAGAAGAATTTTGGAAGCTCGGCGAGCAGATTGATTTGAATTTCTTCGATGAAGAAGGTCCAAACATCGAGCAAAGTGATGATTTTGCCGTTATTGTTAGGAGATCCAACGGTTGTACCTGCAAGCATTGTGGAGAAATTTACCCATATGCTGAACCAAATCAAAGAGACGGCTCCTTCAAATGCTGGAGCTGCCGTAATTTTTAAGAAAGATTGACGAATGTTAGATTGTATTATTACTATTTGTGCTATTTTTGGATTAGCTTTCCTTCTAAAAGAGAGTGATGGCCCTTGGGGAGTTGTCGCTTGGCTTCGTAATAAGTTAATGAAGAATGAGCATGTTGGCGTTTTCTTTTACAAATTGCTTGACTGCTACTTCTGTCTCGGTTTCCACTGCGGCTGGATCGCGTATTTGCTGCACGAACCATCTTTTACAATTCAATTTTTTATTTTGTGGGGCCTTGCGGGCGGAATTATCAGCCTTATCTTCGATGCGTTGTTGAGTAAGCTTCGCAGTTAATAATTTTCTCACATATTGGTGTGAGCCGAGTAGCAATAATTTTATTAATGTGTCTGTTGGGCGGATGTGCTGATTGGCGCATTAAACCCCTAGCTATTCCTAAAGAAGCAAACGTCTCTTGTTATGGGGATGTTTGTTGCTATTCGTACACAAAGACTACTATGATGTGCGTGTCCAGTGACGTGGCTCATAGTGTGGTTTTTTATGTTCAGGTGATAGAGAAATAATCTCTCCCATATTATATATTTTGTCGAGAAAAACTTCAACAGTATCTATTATTAGGTAGCTTTCCAAAGCGGTCCGATTAATATCATAAATTGACTCAATACAGTCATCCGAATACGATAAAGAGGAACAATGGCGCTTCAAGTAATTAAGGATCCGTCCGTCATCAATAACATTAAAGTCGTTGAGTCTGTCAAGCGATGGACTTTGAACTTTACTGATATTGTCAATAACAACAACAAGTATTACAACTTGGAAGTTGTCAAGTCAGACAAGAATCAATTTTTCTTGTTTACTCAGTATGGACGAGTGGGCGCCCCATCTCCTGCAAAAGAATATCGTTCTTGTGGAAACCAGAGCGAAGCTGAAACGGAAGCAGAGAAAATTGTAAAGAGCAAGACCAAGAAGGGTTACGTTGAAGTCAAGCTTGCCAAGTCGGACGTTGGTTCGGAGGTTGGTAAGACTAAGGTTGATACTTCTGTGACTGTGGAATCGCTCAAGAAAGCCGGAGTACAGGTCAAAGAAGAGCCGCAAGCTGCCAGCAAGCTTCATCCGGAAGTGCAGGATCTTGTTCGTACCTGGTTCGGCGTTACTCAGGAGTTCATTGAGTTGAACCTTGACACTAAGAAGTGTCCACTTGGACAGCTTTCGCTTGATCAGATTGATAAGGCCAAGCAAATTCTTGAAGAGGCTCGCACAATTGTTCACAGTAAGAGCCCTGATGTTTCTGAATTGAACAAGTTGACCAGCGCTTATTACTCCAATATCCCTCACGTTCTAGGTCATCGTATCAATGCGGACCTACTTCGTTTCGATGGAGACCCCAAGATTGATAAGGCTCTCGACATTCTTGACGTTTTTGCTGATGCTAAGAACGTTCAGGCCGTTATTTCCAAGAAGAGCGCGGTTGATTCGCAGTATGCCACCCTCAATGCCGACCTTGAATGGATTGATCCTACTGATCCTACCTTCAAGTGGATTGATAAGATGGTTCATGATACCCGCGCCTACAATCACCAGGGCCTTGGTAAGCTCAAGGTTCACAAGATTTTCCGTCTCAAGCGCAACAATGAAGATAAAAACTTCATTGAGACCGCGCAGCGCATTGCTAAGGAGTGTGGAAAGCATTCTCCTTCTGAGACTTATGCCAAGTTGGTTGCCTCTCGCCCTGATGTTCCTAAGGCTTTGCAGGAACTTTACCAGCAGGCCAACGTTGCTCCTGGCTGGCACGGTACCCGTCGTGCTAACATGATTGGTATCACCACTAAGGGCCTTCTGATTCGTCCTTCTGGTGTTGCTCACGCTGGTAGTATGTATGGTGACGGTATCTATTGGGCAACCAATAGTACCAAGTCCATCAACTATTGCGATGTTCGTGGGTCGTATTGGGCGCAGGGTACCAACAAAACGGCTTACCTATTCCTTGGAGATGTCGCTTACGGCAATTACAAGTATGCTAATGGCTCGCACTTCTACACCAAGAAGAGCATTGCTCCTGCACACTCTGTTTTTGCCCGAGCTGGTGGCGGAGTTCTCAATGACGAATTGATTACTTACAGCCCAACTGGTCCCGAGCAGCAGCATGCGCTTCGTTACATCATCGAATTTGAAACGCAGGCAAAGTAATGAGTACGGATTTTCATGCCGACCTTGGATATGGATTCCTTTTAACAGATGAAAAACTGTTAGAGGATCTTAATGAAGGTAGAGTTCAACTGCCCAAGTACTTGGAAATGATGTGGGCAGGGGACGCATACTCTGGTGAAATTGAAACCTTCATTGTCATCAAAGGAAGTTTGTCTCAAGTTGTTTCGTGGAAGTCATATTCTTCTTTCATTAACAAAGAAGAATTGATTGCCACAGAAGAATGGGATGCTCAACTTTTAACTTGGGCTGATGAAAACAATATTGCAAATGCTGCCGTTGGTTGGTGGCTTTGTACTTCACTCACGTAGGTAAGTAAATGGAACAATTGTGGAATAAAACTAGGTGTATTCCTAGTTCAGACGAAAACGTTTTCAAGTATGTCTTTGAAAAGGATAACGCTGTAGCAGAATCTGTTCTCTACAAGTATCCTACCTTCGAAGCCAGAACTGTTGTGTGTTGCTCTACGCAAAGCGGTTGCCCAATTGGGTGTCGCTTTTGTGGAGCCGGAGATAGTTTCGTTCGCTCCCTGACAGCGGACGAGATTGTTTCTCAGACGGAGCACCTCTTTGCCGATAAGGGAATTGATGCTTCTAAGGTGGAACGTATGCAAATCATGTTTATGAGCATGGGCGAGCCACTTCTCAATCTTAAAGAGCTGAATCCAGCGATTCGCAAGCTGCACGTGTTGTATCCGGGCGCAGCTTTGTTGATTTCTACTTCTGCCCCTCGTGTTGATTACCAGCCGGTCATTGACATTTCGAAAGAGGTGAGTAAGGTAGGACTGCAATTCTCGGTTCACGAGAGTACGGATGAAGCTCGTAATGCCTTGATCCCCTTCAAGGCAAAGCTTTCCTTGGCTGAAATTGCCGAGCATGGTAAGCGCTGGGCGTATGAAGTTGGTCGTAGACCGTTCTTCAACTACTGCGCACATGAAAAGAATTCAACCCCATACGATGCAGATCGTTTGGAGAAGTTGTTTGACCCAGCAATCTGGGAAGCAACCATTTCGGTGGTTTGCGAAAGAGAGGAAACAGTAGCTGCCGCTAACGCCCGTCAACGTGAGTTGGCTGCTAACTTTCAGAGTCTCTTGTTGGAGCGCGGATTCAGCACTAGAATGTTTGATCCGGCTGGACAAGATGACGTTGGTGGCGGCTGTGGTCAGTTGTGGTTCGTTCAGAGCTGGATGAAAAACAACCCGGCCCTAGCTAAGCCGTCCATTGGAAGATCTCTTCCAGTGATTCACACTCCGAGGTAATATGTTTTTAGTCAAGTATAAGGTAGAAGGTTTTCCAGGTGAACATACGGCAGGACCGTATCCAGAAACAGAGGCACAGTATCATAGAGATGATATTGCCGGTTTCGAAGGTGTTCGGTATGCTATCATTGTTCGTGTGGAGCAATCTGTCTTAGACAAGATATCTGAGGCTTTTAAATGATTGAAATAGTCACTGGTGATCTTTTTGATGCCAAAGAAAAGTATCTATGTCATCAGTGCAATTGTGTGACCAATCGGGCCGCACATTTAGCAAAGGACGTATTCGCTAGGTATCCTTATGCCGATGTTTACACCGGCAGAACTACTCATGACAAACCCGGAACCATTATTGTTAAAGGGAACGGTCAAGACCAGCGATACGTCATTGCTCTTTTAGGCCAGTATTATCCTGGCAAATCAAAATATCCCAATTCCACTCTTGATGGAATCTTAACCAGGCAGAATTATTTCTATAAATGCCTGCTCCGTATAGCTCAACTTCCTAATCTAGAAAGCGTTGCTTTCCCATGGAGAATTGGTTGTGGGGCTGCGGGTGGAATCTGGGAAAACTATCTTGGTAATATTACTAACTTTGCCAATCACATTGAATCTACTCAAGGGGCAAAAGTAGTTATTTACCAGCGTGAAGGTGATGAATGACTATCAAATTCTACAAAAGCAATGCTCCTTTTGGTTTCTTAAACAACTTTAAGAGAGCCAGGATGTTTGTTTATGGTCGTTGGTGGAACAACGTTGAAGCGCCGTATCAATCTCAAAAGACCTTAGATACATTAGAACAACATGCCATCTGGTCGGCTAAGACTCCACGAGAGGCTCGCGATCTAGGACAGAAGGTTACTATGCGTCCCAACTGGGATAAGGTTAAAGTTGATGTTATGTATGAATGCGTAATGGCTAAGTTCTTACAACATGCCGACTTGCGTAGAGATCTGATGAAGACTGGGATAGAGATTCTGGTGGAAGATTCTCCAGTTGATTCTTTTTGGGGATGTGGTAAGGATGGGACTGGTCAGAATATGCTCGGCCAAGTTCTGATGCGTGTCAGGAAAGAGCTGCAAGGGGAGTAGAATTTTTAAGTTTGATTCTGCCCTTGCGTTTAATTTTACAAAATATACATTGGTTCAAACAGGAGACTAGTCATGGCAAATTTAGAGAGTGAAGTTCGTTCGGTTGTTCAGGGTTTTGTGCAGAGTGGTGAATTGTTCACCGCCTTGGATGTCAGCAATAAGGTGAAGATGACCCTTCCCTTTGCTCGTCATCGTGAGGTGAGAGACTTTGTTCGTGGTATGTTTACCTCGGACATTGAGTCTGCTGGTTGGGCACGTACACCAATTCAAGTTCAATTGGCGGATGGTTCTCAGGCAGAAGCCTTGCTTTACCATCCTCTTTCCGATTCTTGGGACCTGGATAACAAATATGATGCTCAGAAGAGAGCGCAAGGCACTGTTCAAGCAACTCCGGCTCCAGTTTCGGTTACTGCCTCCAGCAATGGAACGGTTACCGTCAATCCTGTGGTTGCTCCGATTCAGACCCCCGTGGCTCCTCCGGCTCTTCCAACTCGTGACCTTTGGGCGCAGTTGTTCAATAGCCAGCCTTCGCTTTTCCCTCGTAAGTAATTATGAAAGGTCTTCATGAGACATGTAATTTTGTATCGAGGTTCAGATTTTGAAAAGGAAGAACTAGAAGCTGCAAGCTGGTTCTTTACCTGCACCGATCGCCGACCTTCTATTCAAGAAGGTGATTTGGTGGTAGGTAGATATTCACTTTGGCCTTTCTACGCAGACCAGGCTAAAGACATTGAATATGTTGGTGCTAAGTTAATTAATAACTATCATCAACACCTTTACATCGCTGACCTTGGCAATTACGTTGTCGACTTGGAGCGACTCACACCAAGAACTTGGCGTAGTTTGGAAGACCTGCCTGAGAAGGGACCTTTTGTTCTAAAGGGAGAAACTAACTCTCGTAAGCACAATTGGTTAAGGGATATGTATGCCGAAACCAAAACAGATGCTATTATGATTGCCAATCGATTGGCGGATGATAGTCTTCTGGGCCATCAAAAGCTGTACATCCGCCAATATGTGCCGCTTGTCAAGTACCTAGATGGTGTCAATGGTATGCCAGTGACAAAGGAATTTCGCTTCTTTGTTGCCTATGGGCAGCTATTGTGTGGCGGGTACTATTGGCAAAATTATATCGATGATATAGGTTGTTCACCCTCTCCCGAGGAAGTTCCTCGTGAGTTTTTACAGGATGTTATCGAAAGAGTTGGAGACAATTCAAATTTCTATACCATTGATGTTGGACAAGCTGTTTCAGGTGAATGGATTGTTATTGAATTGAATGATGGGCAGCAAGCAGGTTTATCTTGTGTTGACCCCTTCAAGCTCTATCAGTTACTTAGTACTGCGATCAAAAATCGCGGACTTTGATAACAAGTACTTTCGTCTCAACTTGGGCCCGCCTTTTGTGCGGGCCTTTATTTTCTAAATCATGAAAGTCTTCAAATCCGTTCAAGAATTATGGTCATATTGTTTGTTTTGTCCTGTTTGTAAGGATATGACTAGAAAAATTGATGTCTTGAGCGGCCCCAATCAGGCTTTAGAGATTACGAAATTTCAAAAGAAAGATCGTATTCTTCATTTAGAACAAGTTGCCCAAATTAGAAAGCAGAGATATAATATCAATTATTATATTGACTGCCCGAGTAATACGTTTACATTATCCATCTCTGACCCTTCGCCCAGCGATAAGTCGGTTGATGGTGCCTCCTCTTCCAATTTTTCATTTTACCTAAATGGTATTTGTGATAGTTGTGATTTCACCTTTGTTGAAGGTTCAGTAATTGAACTTGATCTATTTCGAAAAACTATAGCTAATATAGGCGTAGTATTCGAAGAGTTTTATCTTTTTGACAAAAAGAATAAATTTAGAGTCTCATTAGAATATGAGAACAATTCAACTTCAATTGTTAAGTTGGATAATGATGGTGAAGCAATAAAGGAAGATAATCCTTTTGTTATTCCTTTGGTTGATTGGGATTTTTCCAATACCAAAAAGATAATCAATAAAATTAAGACATTACTTGTTTTTAGTTGAGGAGACAATCATGGCTACTTTCAAAGAGGCAAATCAAGTTCGTATCGCGCTCAAGATGAAACTTTCTCAGTACTCGTGGTATAGTTCTAGTGCAGTGATGTCGGAGTCTGACGGCTATTCGGTACTAGTTTTAGTTAAGAAACTAGATAATTTTACAAGAAAAAATATTGCTCCAGTTGTTGATGGAGTTAGTATTAGAGCAGAATTAGAATGAAAATTGTAGATTATTCTTCCACATCAGTTCCCAGCGACTATAAATGTCGTGGTTGCGGCGCCACCAATTGTAAATTGTGGCGTGAAAACGGTGGGTTTCCATGTGGGGATATTCTTTTAGAATGTGTTGATTGTGCGGTCAAAAGCCAAAACAATCCAAAAGTTACTTCTGCTTTCGTCAAATCGGCAGCCCAACCGGGATTTGCAGTTGCGGAAGACGGAATGTATACAGATCATTATGGAAGTCGTACAGATCAGATTGGTTGGCGTGCCCCAGCCGTCCCTACTGAAGACAACTCTGGATATTGGGGATATACGTCAGTTCCTCAGGCCGGATGTGATTGGTGGACTAGACTTCCACTAAGGATGAAACGATGAAGATTAAGCGCGTATCGGATGCTCTTGTAAGGAAATTTAAGATGAGACTTTGTCATGTAAGCGATACCCATGGTGGGTTTCCTCGTCTTCATGGCCGCTATGATGTCGTGGTTCATACGGGAGATCTTTTCCCGAATAGCCATCATGTTATGGTAGGGAACAAAGTTCAGGAAGCTGTATTTCAGATGCAGTGGCTAGAGAATCACATTAGTGATTTCAAGCAACAGCTTCAGGGCCATCCATTTCTTTTTGTTTTGGGTAACCATGATTTTGTCCATCCTGCTAAGATGGAAGCGCTGCTCAATGCAGAAGGAATTCAAGCTATTGATCTAACAGATAAAATTGTCACGTATCAAGGCGTTAATTTTTATGGATTCCCGTATGTCCCAGCTATTGGTGGTAATACTTGGAACTATGAAAGAAACGTTATGGAAATGCAGGATGAAATTGATAAACTAGTGCCAGTTCTAAATTCTACTTATGTAGATATTTTAGCCTGTCACGCTCCAATTTATCAATGTTTAGATCTTTCATATGGTAACCAAATACTCGGCAATTCCGTTATGGCCAATGCCCTTGACTATAAGATTAGTAAGGATATGACGCCCGCTACATATTTGTGCGGCCATATTCATGAAGCTCATGGGCTGTCCGTCCGTAATGGTATGTTGGTCAGCAACGCGGCTGTTACGTATCAAATCATTGAGGTTTAATATGAAAATATCATTAAACGTACCATGTACTATGCATTTTGATGATTATCATCAAATTTATGAGTTCGTAGACAGAATTAATGAATTGAGCGGTAAACCCAAGCTCAAATTCACCGAAATTCAAGGTGAAAGTGATTATGGGTACGTTGCTTTATTTTATCTTAATAAGCAAGATAAAGCATATAAGTCCTGTCTCAAAAAATATAAGGAATCTCTAAAATGAAATTCAAACCAAAAGAAGTTCTGGTGAATCTTCCAGTAGTTCTGACATTTGCTAATGAAGACGAAGTTGTAGGGATGGCTGCGGCTTTCAATACTTTCGTTCATGGCAAGGTCAAGATGAAGTATGAAGTACTGGGCGCCCTTGGTGGCCAGACCATTGGACTCTTCTATATTCAAAGAAATAATGAATCTCAGGAACTTAGAGATGAGTTCATGAGGTTAATTGAGGCAGAAGAAGCGGGAACATTATCCAGCCTAGACTCCAAAGAGGAAGCAGAATGCGACCACAATTGGGTCATGGATGGACATAACGCAGGTGACCCCATCTGTTCTAAGTGTTACAGCAGATGATTGTTGCATTCACTGGACATAGACCGGATAAGTTGGGCGGGTATAAACTACCTAACCCAACTTATCTCTATGTTTGTCAAGAGATTGATAAAGCACTCAGAGAACTAAAACCAGAGAAGGTAATCTCTGGTATGGCCCTAGGTGTAGATCAATGGGCAGCTAACATTGCTCATAAACTGGGTATTCCTTTTGTGGCAGCAGTCCCCTTTGAGGGGCAAGAGTCAGCTTGGCCTCAGGCTTCGCAAAAAACGTACCGCTCTCTTATCAAGCTAGCTACCGAAAGAGTTGTTGTTAACGAAGGTGGTTATGCTGCCTGGAAAATGCAAACTCGAAATGAGTGGATGGTAGACCGCTGTGATCAATTGATTGCGGTGTGGGATGGTTCACCAGGTGGTACGGGAAACTGCGTAAACTACGCCAGGTCCAAGGCTAAGGAAATTTTTTACATTGATCCGTGCGCTTGACTTTGGTTTTTCCAGAGATTATGTTGTGGGACAACTCTACGTGACGCAGAGTTTTGACAGTAAACTTTACTAATAATAAAGTATAGTTCTACTTGCCGAAGTGGTGGAATGGCAGACACGGCAGTCTCAAAAACTGTTGCCCGCAAGGGCGTGAGGGTTCGAGTCCCTCCTTCGGCACCAAAGAGTAAGTTATATGGATTTTGCATTCGGCTTCTTTACCGCTTCCATTATTTTTATTATAATTGTCGCACTTTGTTTTTATAAGTTTCTAACCATTTTGTTAGATCGACTTCTATGAATTTATATAATTATTCTGACTTGACAATTGCAGTTGATGGTTATGATAGTGTCGCAGCCATTCCTGGCATGCTACAGAACCTACGACAGCTAACCCTTGAACCTACCTCGGGTATGAATCATGAGTTAGATTCTTTTGCTCGAATCTCTCAAACAAGGAGTGTTGGTGCATTAATCCTAACTGCGAATACTTTGGATTCCTTAGTAGGTTGGGCGCTTCTTTCAAAAGAAGAAAGTGACTTTGTTTTCATTCATTCCGATAATGGATTTAGCCCCGAAGATGGAATGATGTTTCAGGTTTATGTTCATCCTTGGTATCGAAAACGCGGAATTGCTTCTCGTCTGTTACAAGTCGCCCGTTCTAAGGCTGGTGATGACCGATTGTGCGTTTGTCCGCATGATGGTCCAAGCTATAGATTTTACGATAATTTCCAACATCTGGAACCAAAACATTTATAATTAATATGGGAATAAGCTGATATATACGTCAGCACCCCAATGCGATCGTGGTGGAATGGCAGACACGCTGGTCTTAGAAGCCAGTGCCTCACGGCGTGAGAGTTCGAGTCTCTCCGATCGCACCAAACAATCAGTAGTCTGATGAGTTGCTCTTTACACTCTGACGGCTAGGAATAAAAGGGTAAAGACTTTTCATTCTGGATTGTAATGGGATCGTGGCGGAACGGCATACGCACTGGTCTAAGAAGCCAGCACCTCACGGTTTAAGGGTTCAAGTCCCTTCGATCCCACCAATTAAGCAGAAGGCAATTGGTTCATTACATAATCTAGAGTACTCTGAAACTCAGCTTTCTCTTCATCACTAAAGATGTCAGAGTCAATAGCTGCCTTCAATTCTCTCACAAAGTGATGGAATTGACCAGGAGAGAACTCAATAGTAGATCCCTTTGGATCATAATGATATTTTGGCTTTGGTGACATCATTTCAACAATGGTTGTAATGATTCCGTCAACTTGACCAGGTTGAAACTTGATTTGAGTTGCGGCCCGTTTAACAAGCTCTGGAGACAGAGAAGACTTCTTCTCTTTTCCAATGGATGGGTACTTAGAATGAACTTTACGGCTTACCAAAGCTTGTAAACCTTTCAAAGATCCACTGTACCACTCTGGTACTTTGCTATACTGTTGAACACGAGCCAAAGCATTACGTGCTTGGTCAATGTTGTTAATTGGGAAGTGGTCTTTCTTGTCCTTGGCCGATTCGGCTGGAACACAAGCGGTTCCACGATTACGAACTTTAGCTTTAGGATCTAGCTTCTTGGTTTCCTTTTTCTTAGCTTCTTTAACTAAAGATTCGGAAGCAAGCGCTTCAAACTGAGTAGCTAAAACTAATAATTTATCGGATGTGTAAGACATTACTTGGCTCCCTTATCGCAGCGGCGCTTGGTTCTACTTGGAGAATTAAGTTTTAATTCTTTCTTCCATTCAGGGAACATAGCTCCAAATACGGTTCTATCTTTTCCTTGGTCACGTACAATAACATAACCACCAGCATTCATAGCAAATGGTTTATTTAGGTTGCCCATCCAATCAAATCTTGAGCCGGCTGGAGGATTTGGATCGAACCAGGCTGGAAGCACGAAGTTAGAAACTTCTACACTTTTTCCATCAACATCAACGATATAGTGGTCGCTTTCAACAGGATCAGCAACCTCCAAAGCATAGGTTAAACCGTCTTGCCAGTTGTCAGCCCAATAATTAGCTTGAGGGTCCATCATAAGTTCAAGAACTTCATGGGACAAAACTCCCGAAACGGAGAGGTGATGTTCCTGAGTTATCTTAACAAAAACACGACCATATGGTAATCCATCAGGACCATCAGAGTGATAGCCAAGAGCACCAGCCACATCAGCATCATCAAAAATCAAAATTTTGAAGGCGCTCGCTTCGGTAACGGCTTCTGAATCTCTAAACTCTACCTTTGGAGGCTTCATGTCCCAAATAGGGGCGGCCTGTTCACGGGCCTGTTTAGCAACTCCTAAAGTCATTAATTTAACTTCATCATTAGAAATAATGGCGGATTTGTTAATAACTACAATTAACATATTTCCATCTGGACCAAGGTTTACTGGCGGAGGAGTTGCGGTGGATGACTTGCCGGTTAACCAATTCCAAAATTTTTTAAAGCACATAATTTCGCTCACTTAAAGTTTTTATTTGACAGCCTCGCAGGCAGTGTTATAATACCTACTACTAATTAAGCATTATTATTGCCATTAAATGGTGTTCGTTTTCATTTGGTAATGATTCCGGTCTGTGACCCCGGAAAAGCTCGGTTCGAATCCGGCCGATCACCCCAAGTAAGTTATGGTGTACGTTGTCATTCAGTAATGATGGCTGACTGTGAATCAGCTAAAGCGGGGGCGGCACCCGTCGTACACCCCAAATGGCCCCTTCGACCACTGGCTAAGTCTCCAGGTTTTCACCCTGGCAAAGCGGGATCGATACCCGCAGGGGTCACCAATCAGGTAATAACTTGATATATGAAGACACAATTGGCCCTATCGTCTAATGGTTAGGACGCCAGCCTCTCACGCTGAGAATCGGGGTTCGAATCCCCGTAGGGTCGCCAAGTAAGTTTATGTGCTTGTAATTCAATTGGATAGAAATGCTGCCTTCTAAGCAGTAAGTTGGGGGTTCGAGTCCCTCCAAGCATGCCAAGTAAGTTTATGCCGCTGTAGTCTAAGGGATAGGCGTCTGTCTTCTAAACAGAATTATGCAGGTTCGAATCCTGCCAGCGGTGCCAGAAAGTTTATGTGCCTGTAGCTCAACTGGATAGAGCATCGGTCTACGAAACCGAAGGTTGAAGGTTCGAATCCCTCCAGGCACGCCAGATATGTCCCTATAGTGAAAAGGATATCACGATTGTCTTCGAAACAATCAGTACAGGTTCGATTCCTGTTGGGGATGCCAAAGTTATGTGCCTGTAGTCTAATGGATAGGCAGCACCCTACGAAGGTGCTTCATGTGGGTTCGAGTCCCTCCAGGCATGCCACAAAGCCCCGCAAGGGGCTATTTTTATTTGTAGATTAGAAATGACTAATACTCCTAAAGTACCAAGAGTAGTTCACTGTAAAGTCGAACCCTATGATGTCTATATTGGCAGACCTTCCAAATGGGGTAACCCTTACTCCCACATTCCAGGCGCCGCTCCATGGCCGGTTGACAGCCGTGAAGACGCCATTAGATTGTACGAGGAATATATTCGTGCTGACGCCAAACTAATGGAAGCCGCAAAGAAAGAACTTAAAGGGAAAATTTTAGGCTGTCATTGCAAACCATTGGATTGTCATGGCGATATTTTATTGAAGATTGCAAATGAGGAGTAAGTCATGGGCGGAACAAGAACTATGTATAGCCAGCCTTCATTGGCGGAGCAATTGCGTACCCAAGCTAACGAAATTAATGACAGACATGATTCTACTAAGGTAGACGCTGTCTATGCTCAGGTAATTAAAGAAGCAAAATCTGCTGCCAAAAGTGGTTCTTATACAATTAAGATCTATCATGATAATCTAAGCGATTCTCAGACTGCTAAGGCTTTGGCAAAAAAACTTTCTAATGATGGGTTTACTTGCTCTAAAGTTCATGAAGATAGTGCGTATAGTGAACATGCTCAAAGGACAATGCTCTATATTGATGTAAGTTGGTAATATGTGTCATGGGATTATTTGAACAATTAGAATTGCGTGGGCTGGTCAAACAGACAACCAACACAGAGAAGATCCGTTCCCTTCTCAATGATGGAGAAGTTACCTTTTACATTGGATTTGACCCCACTGCGGAGAGCCTTCACGTAGGACATCTTTTGCAGTTGGTGACGGCCCAGCGCCTAATCGAAGCCGGGCACAATTGTATAATTTTGATTGGAGGGGCTACGGCCATGATTGGCGACCCTACCGGCAAAAGCGAGATGAGAAAGATGCTGTCTTTCTCGGATGTTCGAGTTAATTCTTCGGACATTGAAACTCAAATCCATAAGATTCTCAATTGGCCAGGTGCTTTCACCTCCATCAACAACATGATGTGGTTTAGCGGACTTGGCTTTCTAGAGATGCTACGAATGGTTGGACCTCATTTCTCCGTTAACAATATGTTGAGGGCGGAATGTTTCAAATCTCGTATGGAGCATGGTTTGTCCTTCATGGAATTCAATTACATGATTATGCAAGCCACTGACTTCCTTAAGCTCAACGAATGGGAGAATTGCACCCTTCAGTTGGGCGGAGATGACCAGTGGTCCAACATTTTGGCTGGTATTGATTTGGTTCATAAAGTTAAGGGAAAGGAAGTTTTCGGACTCACCATTCCTTTGCTGACCAATTCGGCGGGCCAGAAAATGGGCAAGACTGAAAAGGGAGCTGTTTGGCTAGATCCAAACAAAACAACTGTGTTTGACTTTTTTCAGTTCTGGCGCAACCTACCTGATGCTGACGTTTTGAAGTGTTTCAAAATGTTAACATTTCTTTCTATGGATGAGATTAATTCATTGGAAATGGATTGCGTGGGTAATATCAATGCGGCTAAGAAACGTTTAGCACTTGAAATTACCAAGATAGTTCATGGGAAAGAGTTAGCGGAGGAAGCTCTCAAACAGGCGGAAGCTTTGTTTGAGCAACAAGATACCTCAACTATTGAAGCCGTTGAGATCGATGATGGCATTCAGCTTTTAGACTTACTGGTCCAAAATGGATTTGCTAAGTCTCGAACAGATGGCCGTCATCTTATTAGCGGTAACGGAATTTCTATTAATGACCAAGTGGTTTCTAATCCTCTTTTGGTAGTGACTCGTTCTGAATTTGGGACGGATCTAACTATTAGAAAAGGAAAGAAAAAATTTAGTCGATTTACCTTTAGGACAAATAATGAGACCTGAATCTGTTTCTAATGAAGATATTTCCAGATGGGACAATATCATTGACAATGATGACCTTGTTCCAGAGCCAGTTAAGAAAATGGCTGTTATTCGAGAAGTTATGTATGCTGGTATGTGGTTGGCCGAGTCTTTGCTTTCTTTGGGGTGTCCTCCAGAGATAGCTGCAAGAATTCAGTTTACCGCTGGATCTTTGTCTTTCGGACATGAACCATGGGCAGTGCACCAAGAAGTGCTTGATGCTTATAAAAACAATCAGCTAGAATTTGAAATTGATTATGATGCATGAATTGATTGACAGGGAAGATCCTAAATGCTTATATTGCAATTCTGATTGTGATTTCAAACACGATGGATTTTTTCCTGCTGGCATTTCTAATCTTTATTATGAATTAGAAATTTTGACATGTAGAAAATGTAAAGAGATATTTGAAATTCATTGGATTGATGATGCTGGTGAATTCAGATATCTATCTTTTGTCTTCACTTGTAAAGACATTGTTGTTCTCAATAGATATAGCTCCGGCTATTCAATTGGTGGAAAAGAATTTCTTTATGTCAATTGGTCAGTGGGAAAAAATCCTGATAATTTCATTCCGGCCTTTCCCGTCGATTTTTCTAACAAAAATAAATTGTACAAAAAATTAAAGACTTACGTAGTATTTTCTTGAATAGTTAGTCGTTGACTCTGCCTGATTCGTTCGTATATTGCTGTGTGATTCCTCTTATTGGAGAAAACATATGGCGACTCAACAACAGACTATGACCACTTCAGATTTCAATCTGGAGAAATTGAATACGAAGGATTTATCGGAACACGTCGGATCCTCTATCCAAGTTGGTGGCAATATCGCCATCTTTGGACGAAGAGGGACGGGTAAGACCGAAATTTCCAAGCAGGAAATCAAGAAAGCAGATATGCACGAGGTTTACATCAACCTTTCCGTTATGGAGAGAGTTGACCTTGGCGGCTATCCAAACATTATGGCATCTACTCAACAGAAGAAATTCGTTGATTTTTTGCTTCCCCAATTCTACGAGCCGATGCTTGAAGGCAAGAAGAAGGTGGTTGCGCTTCTAGACGAAGTAGATAAGGCTGACCCAAGTTTGTGGGCACCTCTTCTTGAGTTCACGCAATTCCGTTCTATCAACGGCAGAAAACTTGAAAACCTTCAAGCAGTTATCATGACTGGTAACTTAATCTCTGAAGGCGGCGCAAGACCTAGCTTGCCACTACTTGACCGTGCTGAGAAGTATTTGGTTGAGGCTGATGCTACTTCCTGGTTGGAGTGGGCTGGTAAGTCTGGACACATCCATCCTTCTATTACGGCCTACATCACTGACCATCCAAAGGATTTGTTCGGTGCAGTTGATCCGGAAGACCGTTATGCCGATCCTTCTCCTCGTGGTTGGTTCAGGGCCTCTGAAATCCTCTACAAGGGTGAAGAGCGTGGCTGGAGCACCAATCTCCTCAATAAGAAGGTTTGCGGTTGCGTTGGTAAGGATGCTGGTATCAAGTACTCTAACTACTATGAACACTATCAGCAACTACTTCCTATGATTGAGGAAGTCTATCAAGGTAAGGACGTTTCTTCCAAGTACAACGTGTTGGAACCAACCAAGAGATTGGTTGCCTGCATGATTACTTGTGCTCGATTGGCTACTCAGCTTGATCAGGCCAATGAAAACGAGCCCCCGCCATCTATTAAGCACGTTGGCAAGTTCTTACAGAAGGTTTCTTATGAGAACGTTTTGGTGGCCGTTAGAAGCCAAATTCAGATTGATCGTCTCGTCAAGTTCAATCTAGATGAGCACCCAGATTGGGAGCAGGTCCTTAATAAGATCAATAAGCAAGTTGACGACTGAAATACCTATTTCTAAAAGGATATATAAGTATTGGAGTCTAAATGAAATTTTCCAGAGTAATAGGTAAAATTGATCCTAAACTAGTGCACCAGGCGGAAGAGAAATTATCTCAAGTATTTCTTGAGCTTGGCACTCGTTATAACAACGAACACGTTGGAACCGGTATGGGTGGAGATCCCCTTATCTTTGGTCTAATGTATCCGGTGGAGCATGTTTGTACTTTGAACATGCCAACGGCCGCTACAGATGGCAAAAGATATTACTGGAACCCTAAGTTCGTTCTCAAACAATCCAGAATTGGTTTGCGCATCATTTGCGGTCACGAAGCTTGGCACGCCATCTATATGCATCCTCAAAGAAGAGGATCAAGGTTACCTAAGCTTTGGAACATTGCCGTTGACTTTATCGTCAATGGTACTGTTATGGATGACTTCAAAGCTCGCAAAATGGATCCCAAGGATATGTTCACTAAACACTTGGGCAAGTACATGACTCTCAACCAATACGCTGAGATGTTAAAAAATCCTTTTGCTCCTGTCAAGGGATTCGAGGATTTGAAGCCTGGTGCAGAAGATGTAGCAGATCCTTCCGTTAATTTGCCAGCTCCTAATGAAGATAGGGAACTGACTCCAAAAGAACTAAAGGAATTAGAGCGTAGAGAAAAAGTTCAGAAGTTCTACTATGCAGATCCTGATTTGGATGAGGAGATGAAGCGTCCAGAGAAGATTTATGATTTTCTTTACAACCTCCTACCCAAGTGCCCGAAGTGTGGTCGTATCGGCATTTATAAGATGCCAAACCAGAACAAGGGTAAAGGTAAGGATAAAAATAAGGGTAAAGGTCAGGACAAAGACGACACCCAAGGTAAAGGTAAGGATAAGCAACAGTCCAAGGGACAAGGGCAAGATCAGGACCAACAGGATCAACATGACCATGGTGATGGCCAACCTTGTAACTGCCCGAATCATCAGGGACAGGACCAGGGGACAGGGGGACAGGGTGGACAGGACCAGGGCCAGAATTCTCCGGGACAAGGCAAGGGTTGCTGTGACGAATGTGGGGGCGGGTTCGACATTTTCGGATTCGGGTCTACATTAGACGACCATATGGACACTGAGGAGTCAGAAGAGAAACTTGCTAAGAGAATCTCTGACGCTATGGAAGCTGCTAAGAAAATGGCAGGTTATGTTCCGGGCGCACTTGAAGACGAACTTGGTAAACTAACTGCTCCTAAGGTAACTTGGCAGGATATCATTAGAACCAGATTGCTTAAAGCAAGAGCTGGTAATGGTCGAAATGATTGGACCAGATTCAGAACACGTCCAATGTTCACCGGACTATTGGTTCCAAAGCGTAAAAACTATTATGCACATTTTGGTTGTTTGTTAGATACCAGCGGCTCTATGAGCAAAGAGGATATGGCTTTTGGTCTCTCTCAATTGTCTGCATTAGACGAGCGCTCTGAAGGCACTATCGTGCCGGCTGACGCCACCATCTATTGGGACAAGGCTACTAAAATCAAGAAAGCTAATTTTGAAGAGTTAGCTAAAGTGAAAATCTTTGGACGAGGCGGAACTAAGTACGCTGAGTTCTTTACTGATTATGAACAGAATATTGGTGATTGTGACTTCTTAATTGTTATCACTGACGGTTACTTGCTTGATACAGATGTAGCAGAAATGAAACATCCGGGCAAGGATGTAATTTGGTTGATTACAAGTGGAAGCTCCTTCAATCCTCCATTCGGAAGGGCGTTTGATTTACGATCAAGCTAATGAGTGAGTACGTTCCTAAAAGTGAGCATAAAAGGCATCAAATGTATATTGGTGCCTTTTGTCGTTCTCAAAGCAGAACTGAGTACTATGCGTACATAACTCAGTTTCTTTTTGATCCAGACATATCGCCTAATAACTTAGATGATTTTGAATTGTTTCAAGATTTAATCTTTGAGAGCCATTATGGCAAGCTTCACATTAATTACTACTACGATCAATTAGATCGTTTTAGATCTGGTCGTGGCAAATCAAAACGTACGAAGATTATTCGTAGATTAGCCAGATATGCAGAATTCCTTGGAAAGCATTCAGAAATGTTTTTAGAGGATATGTATAATTACATTTTCCGTCATCATCCCAATCTTATTCAACCTTTATTGGATGCTTTGCCTTCTAGCGTCAAACTCTCTTTCATTAGAGTGGCTGAACACTATCCACAGATAGTGCGGCAAGTTCCCAAATTAAAACTGTATATGTTGTATTCCTGAACGTCTACCGACAGTTGGGTTATTGCTATCGTTAATCCTAAAAATTATACCTCTTGACAAGCTCGGGCTACGCCTTATATTCCGTGTTATATTCATAAGAGTGAATAATGTAGTCTTCCTCGCATTTTACAATAAAAGTAATTTTCCACCTGGCAAGTGGCTTAATGAGCCAGACTACTGTAGGTGGTATAATTCTGGGTTACCCTGCTTAGCTATTAGAGATATGTCTCTAGGTGTTTGGAAAGGGTTTGTAGGAGTTAGCTCAACTCATTCTTTCTTCGGTAAGAAGATTGAGGAAATTCTAAGGGAGCCAGCAATGATAGATGCTTTCTTATCTGTGTATGGTGGCATCTGCACTGCTGGTAAATTGCCAAGTAGATACAAGGAAGAAGCAAAAGGTTTGTGGTTGTTAGGTATCGAGACTTCTCATGGTGGGGATCTGATGCCGCTTTTAAAGAATGATCCAGATATGGATAAAATGTTATCAGGACAGACCTACAAGGACTTCAGTTTTATTAGGAGAGAGACTAATAAACTTGCCAAGTATGTGTCTAGGATACAATGACTATGACCGGCTTTATCATATTAGACGTGTTACTCACAATTGGTTTATTCTGTAATTTATCTAAAGACCAGTAATTCATGAAACCATTTACTATCGCTACGCCACGCTATGCAGTTGAGAGCGTAAAGGGCGATCATTTTGATATCTTTAACAAAAGAGTCAATGCGATAAAAGCTGCTATTAAGTTAGCCTCCGAATATCCTGGCACTACCTTTGTGGTTGTTAAGAAAGTTTTTCGGAAGCGAAAAGTAATCTTTTCGTTTCAATTAGATATTCATATGGATTTTGATGACATGCAAGATGTGTTCAAGAACATCATTGATGTGTATCAAAAGAAGCTAGGTAAGACTAAGTATTGGAGAAAGTCAAATGGGACTAACGATTGAGATTGCTATTGCGGGCGGATTGTTTGCAGTATTAGCTTTTGTGCATTTTTTCGTGGATTGGATTTTCCAGAGCCACTCAGAGGCCATGGTCAAGCACAATCGCCCCTGGATTCGTGCCAAGCACTGCGCAATTTATACTCTTGGATTCGCCCCACTATTCTGGGCTTTTGGCCTCTATTGGTGGGAGTGGTTAGTCGCTGCCAATATTTTGTTCTGGTCTCATTTCTATGAAGATACCTATACTCCAGTTTTCCTTTGGGCCAAGTACATTCGTAAGCCGCCTGAGATGACGGAACCTTGGAAGGAAACCTATACCCGTACTGATGGCACTGTAGCTGTTAGAGTACACGCACCAGATGCAGAACGAGGTTTCGTAGAGTGGGTACAAACCCCAATGGGAAAAATTCTGATGATTGCCATTGATCAAATTATTCATTTGGCTTTCTTATTCCCAATTGTGTGGTTGGTTATCCATCACCATCATCATTTTCAATCAGATAATTTTTTCCTCTGGCACTCAATAGGCGATTTTGTTAGCCACATTAAGTAAGGTGATTTCATGAACTGGGAAGTGTTTCGGACTTTGATCCATGGTAATTTGAGTGATGATCTTTTGGATAAGACTCATCGAGAGATGAGAAAAGGGAATCCTAACTTGCCATGCACTTTTGGTCACTGCTATGTAGTAAGTGAAGCCGCTTACCATTTATTGGGCGGTAAAGAGAGTGGTTGGACACCTCACCATATCAAGCACATAGGTCGCTCTCATTGGTATTTAAAGCATGAGACGGGCCAGATTCTAGATTTGACCGCAAGTCAATTCCATACTCCCATTAATTATTCTGAAGGACGTGGCAAGGGGTTTATGACCAAAGAACCGTCCAAAAGAACCAAAGTTCTCCTGTCAAGAATTGGCGTTGCCGTCAAATTTATAAAATAAAGTCGAGAGTTGACTTTTATATTCCAAAACTTATGGTAGTGGGGTCGGGAGCGGATTGGCCGCACCCAAACCCCAAGGAATAGCAAATGAAACTTAATGAGACAAAGCCATATCTTGAGATGTCGGGAGAGCTGGAGGAACAGTTCTTTTCCATCCAAGATCAGGGAATGATTTTCGACATCTTGCGCAACAAGATGTATTCGAATCCCATTCTCGCTATTTGTCGTGAGATTTCGTGTAATGCACGAGACGCTCATCGTGAAGTTGGAGCTACAGAAGTTCCGGTTCACATTCATTTGCCTAACACGCTAGAGCCTTACTACAAGGTGAAGGATTTCGGACCAGGCATTAGCCCAGACCGTATGTCCAACATTTTTATCAAATATACGGCTAGCACTAAGAGAGAAGACAACGTTCAGACTGGTGGGTTCGGTCTAGGCGCTAAGACTCCTTTCTCTTATTCCGATTCATTTAGTATTATTACCGTTCATGAAGGTATTCAATATAACTATAACTGTTTTATTGATGAAACCAAAGTTGGTAAGTTGATGCTCGCCTCTTCTACTCCTACCAAGGAAAAGAATGGGACCGAGATTATTATTCCAGTTCTTCCCAAGAACTTTAGTGATTTTATCAATTGGACCGAGCAGGCTTGTCGTCATTGGGATGTCAAGCCGATCATTAAAGGTGGCGACATCTATTGGAAGAATCCCACTGTCATCCTAAGTGGAGACAAGTGGGCCATCACTTCTTCGAATGATTATTACAATCGTTCAGTTAAGATGATTGTTGACGGCATTGAATATCCTGTGGATATTGATGCCCTTCGTAAGTATGCTGATGGTAAACTCATCGATGCTGCCAAGGGTAACATCGTTATGTACTTTGGTGTTGGAGAGCTGAGTCTCTCTGCCAGTCGTGAGCAAGTTTACCTCGATGAGCGCACTCAGAAGGTTATTCGAGAGCGTCTGGATGGAATCGAAAAAGAAATTCGTAAGAGGGTAGTTGACAAGATTGAGTTGTTTGACAACCTTTGGCTTGCCAACATTTATTATCGTGCTGAATTGCGTACTGCTTTCAGCAACATTGACTTTCTTGGTAAGTTGTCTTGGCGCGGCATCCAATTGCAAGATTCTTATGTCTACACCAATTGTTCGGTGTATACTTTCAGCAAGGGCAAGCACTCTCGTAAACACGGCTTAGATCCTAACAAGCTAACCCGTCGTTTGAATAATCATCTTCCTTTTGAAGAGAATGCGGCCCTTTTCATCAATGACTTGCCGATCAAAGAGCCAACGCCCCGACATGTCAAAAAGGCTTTTGATGATAATCCGAAGCTGAAGTCGCTACATGTGGTCTGTCCGAACGACAAGTTCCCTCTTGACAAATTGAATTCTACTATTCATTTGGATAAGATGGATCCGCAGTTTATGTCTTCTATTACGAAGGCATCTGCACGTGCTTATACACCTGCCGCTTCCCGCTTGATTGTTTTCAAGTTTGATAAGCAGGCGACTGCCTTCCGACAGGTTAGCTACGCATCTATCGAGGATGACGCCACGAAAAAGGTTCTTTGTCAGTTGTCAAAGGATTCTTATCCGAACACTCGTCATCCTATCCTCAAGAACAAGAAGTATCTTGATTTGAGTAGTTTGCGAAATCTGGCGGAAAAGTTCCCCGCTTATTCATTCTATGGAGTAGATTCGAGCGCTCCAGCCGATCGAATTGCGGAAGATTTTTCAGACTTTGAAGACATTGAAGACTTTATTCGAGATAATATTCTTCATACAAAGACGATTAATTATCTCGAAATTAAGTTTGCGACTTCTCATCGACACGATATAGATGACCGAATGTTGCGCACGTACCCGCAGGTGAAGCCGCGTGTGTCTGATCCTGACAGTCTCTACATTCAGAGATTCGTTCTACACAATAAGGTTAGGCAAATTTGCCAAGCGGATTTGGGCTTATTGCATATTTATGAAGCTGTCAATGGAGATATTTCGGATGCTGATCTGGCCAAATTTGCAAAGGATCATCCCGAATATGATATTGAAGCTATTAACAAGAAGTTTCACAAACGATATCCGCTGCTGGAACATTTGAACACTTACAATTTCCAGGGACTTGTTGAGCCGGTGGCCAGTTATATTAACATGATTGATGAAAAGCTAGGAGAGAAAAATGTCTAACAAATTAAGAGCACATGGTATTACGGATAATAACGTAACACTCAATTTCGAAAATGGGCAAACCCATATCGTATCTCGTACGGATGCTTTGGCTGATGAAGTCATCAAAGCATTAAGGGAAGGAAGGCGTGACGAAATTTTCGATATGATTACTGCTACAAAGCAGAAGATCGAAAAGTTCGGAAAGGGAGAATTCAAAGTTGTGGACGGTCGCGTTCACATCAATGGAATGCCAGTGCCGGACCTTCTCAGCAGGAAGATTCTTAAATTCCAGGCAGAAGGGCTGCCAAGCGAGCCCCTTGTGAAGTTTGCAGAAAATCTTCAGAAGAATCCGTCTTACCGAGCAGTGAATGAGCTTTTCCAATTCTTGGAGAAGAATGATCACCCTATTACCGAAAATGGATGTTTCATTGCTTACAAGAAGGTTCGCAATGATTACATGGACGTTCACTCCGGTACCTTCGATAACTCGCCAGGTAACGTGATTGAAATGCCACGTAACCAAGTCAATGAAGACTCTGCGCAAACTTGCAGCTATGGCTTGCATGTCGCCAATTACTCCTATGCCAGCCAGTTCTATAGTGGCGGCATCATGCTGGAATGTGAAGTCAATCCGGCTGACGTAGTTTCCATTCCGGTTGACTACGATCAGGCAAAGATGCGCGTGTGTAAGTATAAGGTGCTTGGCGCGGTAGACAGAGAGCATTCTTCTGATCTTTCCTTGCGAGTTACCAGTCCGTGTTGTTCTCATCATGACGAAGATGATTGCGAAGAGGAAGAAGAAGAGGATGACGGCTTCCACGAATGCGCCGAGTGTGGCGGCGAGTGTGAGGAAGGTTATGATGTCTGTCAGGATTGTGAAGACAATCTCGATGAAGAGGAAGAAGATGAAGAGGAAGAGGATGAGGACGAGTATCCTTGGGATGAGGAACTCGACTGATAATCATTCTTAAATAGAAGCCCGCAGTGATGGATATAAAGTCACTGCGGGCTTTTCGCTTTTGAGGTCATTTATGAGTTACTCTATTGCTGTTTTAGGCGCTATGTGGGGAGATGAAGGTAAAGGTCATATTACTCACCGTTTATCTTCTACCTTTGATTGGGTGATTCGTTTTAATGGTGGTGCCAACGCTGGCCACACTATTTATAGAGATGGTGTCAAGTACGTACATAATCTTATGCCATCCTTCGATTGGCGCCGAGATGAAACAAAAGCATTCCTTGGCTCAGGAATGGTAATTGATTTAGAACAATTACATAAAGAAGTAGCTTTACTTTGGAATGTCAACTCTGCCCTTCCATCTAGAGTTTATATTGATCCTGATGCTTTTGTAGTATTACCCTCTCATAAAGAAGAAGATAAGCAGACCAATGGTCATATTGGTTCAACCAACCGTGGTATTGGACCAGCTTATAGGGATAAGATTTCTCGTCATGGGTTGCGTATCAGGGACCTTATGAACGGGGCCTCAGAACAAAGGCATTGGATTGAAGAAATTAAAAAGATGGGTACACGTTTTAAAGGTGTGCTTGAGTTACGTCGTGAAATGGAAAGCTCTTCCCTCTTATTTGAGGGCGCTCAGGGTGTTCTATTAGATATTAACCACGGCCTTTATCCATATGTCAGTTGTAGCGATGCAACTATTAGCGGTATTTATGGTAGTGGATTTGCCTTTGCCCGCCCTGAAAAAGTGTATGGAGTAGCTAAGTGCTATACTACCAAGGTTGGTGAAGGTCCATTCCCCACAGAAATTCATGGCAAGGAGGCTGAAGACCTCCGCCAGCGTGGTAATGAGTTTGGTGCGACTACTGGTCGCCCCCGTAGAGTTGGTTGGTTAGATTTGCCAGCTTTGAATTACGCTTGTCAAAAAGGAGGGATTACGAATCTTATTCTTACAAAATTTGATATTTTGAATGGAATGGATCGTGTCAAGATGTGTGTGGCCTATGAGAAGCCACCCACCTGTTCTCAAGATTTCTTTGAGACATCTCCGCAATATATTACGGTTCCAGGATGGGAAGACGCTAAGGATCAAGACCAGCTTGCTCCCTTTATTCAGCAAGTTGAAAGGGCAACCCATTGTTTTGTCAGCTATGTCTCTACCGGAACTGATGGTAAAGATATAGTAGGCTGGTAATGAAAAGCCGCTTCAGTCGATACTCTGGCCTAATCTTAATACCCCCTCTAAATGCAAATGTTAGAGATGATATAGATAAGAGTATGATGATCCAATTGGATAAGGTAAATCCAAAATTCAGACAACTAACGGACCTTCTGTTTTTTTCAGACAGAATGGACTTAGATCTATCTGAATTCAAGCAGCTTCTAAAAGAAAATCATGATCCCCATTTTGATTATCTCTGGGACCGTTTTAAGAAGGGAACCGAGATTTTTTGGGAAAATGGCGAACAATTTTGGTTTGACCGTTTATCTTTTTTACTTTCTCTTAACGAAAAGACTTTGGCCAAATACGTAGAAGATTATCTTCAAAAAAGGATGTTCAGCACCGTTAGGGCCAAGTTCTCTATAGATATCAAATATGATAATGAATATCTACAATTTTTACAATTCTGTAAAGTAAAGCATTTTAGAAAAGAAAGCTTAGTACCAGTCAAAAATTATTTGACGGAAATGCCGAGTCACCTAAGCACAGACAAATTAATCAAAATTGTTAACTCTTTTATTCCAATCGTTTTCAATGATATTGATGAGTACGCCTCAATAATTACCAAGAAAATAACTCAATCCGCTCGACATTTCGATTTACTGCTAGCTTTAGAGCAGCAGGGTATTTTGTTTGACAAGCGGCCAATTATCAGATTGGCTTTTGAAATTATCGTTGAACGCGCTCATAATGACAAGAATCGTCGAGCTTTCTTTACTATAATTAATGACCCAACAATTAGAAATGGTTTAAAGCAAATATATAATTCCTCTCATCATCCTAAGCTAATGGCTTTAATATCTGATTGTGATTATCAAATAATCGAAGAACATCATCTTCGTAACGTTAAAAATTTGGTAGATTTAGATGCGACTGTCGCTGATGAGATAGCTATTATTTATGCAGATAAGCTATACCACCGCAGTACTGGCCATAAAAAAGCCAACGCTGATAGATTAATTAGATTGTTAAAAACAATTCCCCAGATAATGCCAAAGAAGATTTTAGCTTATTTATCATCTAATAATAAGATGTCGGATATTAAATATGTATTATCCGCTTTTCCGGATCTTAGAAAATTAGCTGCATTCGTGTGAGGAAATTATGTTGTGGAACCATTTAGATTATAGCCTTCAGTGCAAGGTTATAGATCGTATTGTTGATTTATTAAAAGATGAAGAAGATGAGCTAATGCAGGATGGAATCATTGCTGCCGTGCATGAGCTAGAGGTCTGGAGCAATTCACCTTGCGAAATCGTGGAGAATATCTACGAGGAAGAGAAAGATCCTTTCTGTGAAAATGGCTGGGACCTTGACAAATAATTTATAATAATTAGAGTGTATCGCATGATCTACCTAACTGAAAAAGCTGCTATCAAAATTATTGAGATTGCTGATGCCGAGGGCATTGGACATAATATGGTGCGCGCCCGAGTGGTTGGCGGCGGTTGTGCTGGCTTCTCCCATGATATGACTTTCGATGACAAGGTTGGGGAGCTGGATGAGGTAACCGAGTTTACCGACCATTATGGAACAGTTAAAGTAGTAATTGATCCCCTTTCTTTTCAATATTTAGATGAGACAACTATTGATTGGGTCGATGGTCCAATTGGGGCTGGATTCAAATTTATTAACCCAAATGTGACGGGCAGTTGTGGCTGCGGCTCTTCTGTAAAGTTTTAAACTAATGGTTACTGTTATTCCTCAAATGTCGTACGATAAAAAATGTGACGGCTCTTTCGTCAAAGTTAATTCTAAAATTATAATTGAAAAAGCTAGAGCCAGCTTAGCCAATATCGAAAAGCGTAAAAAGAGAGAAACGCAACGCTTGGTTGATGACCGTCGAAAAGAACTGGTTGAAAGAGAAAAGAAGCGAGAAAACTCTTGGTGGTCAAGATTGTTTGGTTATAAAGCTAGACAACTTCCTACCGATGAGCAGATTCTTCACTCTATCGAAAATGAAAGAGGAGACGGTATCTGGTTACCAGAAACGTTCTGGATTGACTATCGGTATAGCAAAAATCAAGATATTGCCTATCGACTAATTAATGCTGCCGAGTACGCAGAAGAGATTTATGTCTCCACTGAAGATTTAGAAAGACTATTATGACGCATCCTGTAATTCAAACTATTATGAAACGCAGCCCTCACCTTAACTGGATTGAGAAGGGTACTGTCTTGCTTGTGCGCCACGGTTCTCACGCCTATGGTACGAACACGGAAACCTCTGATGAAGATTTCAAGGGCGTAGCCATTCCAACCAAGAAGTACTTTTTTGGATACACCCATAGGTTTGAGCAAGCTGAATTGAAGGCTCCTGATGACGATGCGGTTGTCTACGACATCAGAAAGTTTTTTAATTTGGCCGCCGACTGCAACCCTAATATCATTGAGGTATTGCACACTGATCCTTCAGATCATTTTATAGTTACTCCAATTGGTCAGAAAATTCTTGACCATAAGGATGATTTTCTATCTAAAAAGATTAAGCATACCTTTTTGGGCTATTCGGTCTCTCAGCTTAAGAGAATCAAGACTCATAAGCGCTGGATTATGAATCCACCTTCTGCCCCTCCGACCAGAGGGGATTTGGGACTTCCCGAGCAAACTCTCATTCCACAAGACCAACTAACGGCAGCTTTTGCTGAAGTTCAGAAAGAATTGGATAGGATGCAGTTTGACTTTATGGAGAACCTGGAAGAATCTACTAAGATTGAAATTCGTAACAGCATGGCTTCTATGCTTGCTGAGATGAAAATCACTGGTGATGAACAGTTTGGTGCTGCTGCCAGAAAAATTGGCCTCACTGATAATTTCATTGAAATTATGCAGAAAGAGCGTCAGTATACCAGCGCAAAACGAGAATACGACCAGTATCAAAACTGGAAGAAGACTCGCAACGCTAAACGTTCTGAGTTGGAAGAAAAGTATGGTTATGACACCAAACATGCTTACCACTTAGTAAGACTCATCCGTATGTGTCGAGAAGTTCTTACAACCGGTAAAGTCATCGTCAAGAGACCTGACCGAGAAGAATTATTAGCCATTCGCAATGGTGCTTGGACTTATGACCAGCTCATTGAGTTTGCTGATACGGAAGATCTTTCTCTGAATGAGTTGTACAACACAACGAACGTTCTACCTAAAGTTCCAGACAAGGAAAAATTAGACAAACTTTGTATTGATCTAGTTGAAGAATATTTGAAGGGATAATTCAATGTTTGCTTATTTGTTTAGTTCTATTATAGAATTCTTATTTGTAGTTGGTTTAGCTGTTGTTGTTTACCAAGTCTTCTTGTCTGATTGGGTTCGGGCAAGAAGGCTTCAGGTAAAAGAAAGCCAGGCCAAGTTTGATAGCATCGATAAGATTGCTCAAGTCAAACTTGTATCGGATGACGCTAAAGATATTGAAGATTTTATTACAAAGAATGCTCAATATCTTTCTAATGAAGTAGTTAAGCGATTAGTAGATCGTATTGAGGCTATCAAAACCGATCAAATAATTAGTGCTGACACCATCCTTAAAAAGAGGATTGATGCATTGGAACAGCCAATCGAAGTAGAAGAAGAACCTGCTGTAGTTAAAAGAGCAAGTCGACGTAAATAACGGCCTGAAATCGCTTTATAAATTAGCTAATAAAGTGGAATAAAGATAAATGAGTGCCGAGAAAGATTACCAAATTTTTGTCTCGGCTACTGCGGCCGAAGAAGTAAAAAAGCAGCTTACCAAGAGGGGTACGCCTGAGTCTTATCTTAGATTAGGTGTCAAAGGTGGCGGTTGTTCGGGCTTCAGTTATGTGCTGCAATTTGAGGATAATCCTCCTAAAGCAAAAGATATACTCTTTGAAATAGAGGGTGTTCGTGTTATAGTAGATTGTAAATCCATTATTTATTTAAATGGATCTACTTTGGATTGGGAAAAGACATTAATGAATCATGGTTTCAAATTTGTCAATCCAAATGAAAAGTCTTCTTGCGGATGTGGACATTCTTTTACAGTTTAATAAGGACACATTATGATCCATGGAATTTATTTAAAAAGCCGCCCCAAGAGCAAGTGGCAATTAGTATCTATTGCAGTTTCTATCGAAGCTGCTAACCAGGACATTAATGATGTGTTGAAGCAAGCAAAAGAAGAAGGCAATGAACAAGCTGAGGCGGTTGCCCAAGTGTTCGAATCTGCTTTCTGGATTCCTCATTACTTGAACGAAGTCAAAGAACAAAAACCATTATATAATTAACATGTCCGAAGTAACATCGTCAGCTTATCTGACCCATTACGTCAAAGAGCGGGGCCACTGCATGCCTTCGTATGCAGGCTTCTTTTTCTGCGAAAAACCTGAGCTGGTTGACTTGCTTTTCAAGTATGCGGAACACCTGGGTGTTGAAAAGTATGAAGAGCTAGACGGCATCACGGTGCGATGGCTATTGAAAGGCTCCTGGTATTCTACTGAGCAAATTGAGCGCATGATGGGGTTACCCATTTTTATATGATAGATGATAGGGAAAGGTCCCAGCTAGAGGTTGATTTCACTAAGAAAATAGATTTCATAATTAATGAATTAGTGAGGTCTGATTTTCCGGAAAATGATATAGTTATCTTTACGGAAACCGTGAGAACCTTTTTAAAGTTTATTGACCTACGCCAATATGTATTAACTGTCCTTTATGATAAGGTTCAGGAGATTTTTCATCGCATTAAACCAAGTGATACTACTAAAGCCGCTTCATATAGAAAATTGTTAAGAGTCATTCTTAATATCAATGATGAAGAGCTGACGGATGCTCTGGAAACCTTTTTGGCCAAAGATAAAGACCCGAGTTATTTTCTTGTCTTCTTAGAAGAAGAAATTAAGTGCGGAAAAGATATTACTAATTCAATTAACTTATTTATTTCATTGATGGGTATTCATCAATATGAACTTGAAGTAATTAATAAGTTTTTAGATATTATAGGCAAAGACCATCGCTTTCTAGTTGAGCAACTTCTACACAGCAAAATCTTTGTCACCCTACGAAGATATCTACAACAAATTGGAGAGAAATTTCCTTCCCTGTTAGAAGAAGTAGTTCCAATTATTATCACGCAATATGACGGAGATGTCACCCATTATATGGGGATTGTGACAGAGATCATGTTACCTAACAATGATCATACTCATAACCTATTAAATTATGGAAAATTTCATTGTGTAGATTTATTTGGAACTTTCCTAATTAATAACTTTATCAGAAGTACCGTTCTCATTCAAAGGATGAATGATTATCTTTGGGAGTATCATCCAGAGAAGGTTGATGGGTTTGAATCTGCCTTTTTAGAAAAAGCAGAGAGCCATATTCTTTTGACGTACGCAATTCAAGTAGAAAAGAGCAATAAACGAAAAATACTGAAGCGCTTAGTCCAAATGAGAGATCAGGCTAGGGACGAAAAGAATTTAGTTGAATTTATTAAGCACTTTCCGGAATATAAGGCACTTTTACCAATGTTGTAAAGATGTTATATACTCATGTGGTAATTGAAGGAAAGCATGAGTAATTCGCTAAACTTACAGGAAATTGATCAAGAACAAGCACTACACCTAAGTAAATTTTTTATTAGGTCCCAACAGAACCTTTTTCTCTTTGGTAGACGTGGTGTTGGTAAGACGCATATCGCTTTGCAAGCAGCAGCCGAGTGTGGGCTGAATGTCAATTATATTAACCTGAGTGTTATCGAGCGCCCTGATTTGGCTGGCTATCCCAATATGAACGCTCCTGGTGACGTAATAACTTTTAAGTCTCCAGCCTTTCTACCCAAGTTACTAGAGTCATCAAAAGCTGATAGCATAATTCTTTTCGATGAAGTAGATAAGGCGCCTCCTGAAGTGACGGCCCCGCTACTTGAAATTCTACAATTCAAAACTATTAATGGAATACCTTTGAATGTTGCCGGCTGCATCTTGACCGGCAATCTAATTAGCGAAGGAGCTTACTCCAACCTAATTAGTAGTGCTCTTCTAGATAGAGGTGCCAAATATATTCTTTCTTTTAATTTTGAAAAGTGGGTTGATTGGGCCAAGGCCAATTCGGTTCATGACTTAGTACTTGGATTTTTGCGAAGTGATCCAGAATTTTCGTGTGGAAAAGTAGAAGATAGTTGTTACGCCAGTCCGTCCCCAAGAGGTTGGACGTTGGCGTCTGACGCTCTGATAAAGGCTCGTGACCTCAAGATTGTTGATATAGAGACCGTCACACAAATCATTTCCGGGTTTGTGGGATTCGAGGCCGGGCTTCGATTCAAGATTTGGTATGAACATTATCGCAAGTTCGAATCATTTGTTCATTCTTTGATTGATGGCGGAAGTATGACGCTTGACTTTCATACTTTAGCCCCAACTGAGAAAGTTATCTTTGTAGTTTCAGCATGTTACTACGCTAAACAAAAAGTGTTTTCGGAGTCTTCGAAATCTAAGAATAGATTTGTATATCTAGAGAACTTATGTAAGTTCTTTATCCACTACCAAGTGGATCATGAAGTTCAAGTAATGGGCCTATATAACTCTTTCGATTTTGATATGATTGCCAAGCATAAACTATATGCATGTAAAGAGTTTTTTGATCTCTTCACTAAGATTAGCGATAATGTTACGATGAAGAAGTGACGCGCCCGCCCTTGACACTTATTTTGAAAAATTTATGTTATAACCAATCGTGAGGCGCCATGAGTGACGTAGTTTATGTAGATGATAATAATTTTGAATCAGAAGTCCTTCAATCTAGCTTACCAGTACTAGTTGACTTTAGTGCAGTCTGGTGTGGCCCTTGTCAGAGACAGCTTCCTATTATGGAAAAGTTTGCCACTGATAATAAGAATAGGGTTAAGGTTGTTACCGTTGATGTCGATGAGGCTCCGGGCATTACAGCCAAGTTTGGAATCAAAGGCGTCCCTGCCATCTTCTTGTTTCATAAGGGAGAGAAGGTTGATGCTAAAGTTGGGCTAACCACCATGGCTTCCCTTGACAATATGTTACTTGAAAAGGTCGGTGTCTGAAACATCATGGATATACATACCGCCGCTCATTACTTGAAGAGCGGATATAGAATAACGCGACCAGGTTTGCGTGGACTAAAATTCGATTGGATTGATCAAAGCTTTCTTCATTCTGTCCCCTTCCTTTTGGAAGAGCTATTGGCGACAGATTGGGAAATTGATTTTCGTGATATGATTGATGATTCAGGTATTACCGTTAAATACAAAGAGCCCCCTTCTGACGAAGAGGAATAATTATGGCATTTGAAGTTTTATTGATAGCAGTTGCACTGATCATTGGTGTATTCTTTATTGGAATACCATGTATCAAACTATATAGATCGTTAAATCCTCCTAAGCGCAATCCATTGGATGAAGCTAGAGAAAGGCTGGAGCAGGCTCGTCTAGAAGCAGAGGCTGCCCGTCTAAATAAAGAAGCTTCTAAAGTGTACGAAAATTTGTACGATGACGTATTGAATGATTCAGAGAAAGATCATAGGAGATTGTAAATGAATAAGTTTATTGCGAAGATTGTAGGAGGAGTTATCCTCTTGCTGTTGGTTGTGTTTTTCATTGCCAATGCGGTTACTACCGTAGCTGCTGATGAAATTGTTGTGAAGCAGAATTTCTTGGACGGACAGCTTCAGGTGTGGAATACGCCTGGAGTTCACTGGCAAAACTTTGGTAAGGTGACCCGCTACAAGAAGAGCGCCCAGTATTGGTTCTCCGTTCAGAACAATGAGGGTAAGCCAACCGACGAGTCTATCAAAGTGAGATTCAATGATGGTGGTCATGGTAAGGTTTCTGGATCTCTTCGATACAGCCTTCCTTTGGACGAAAAGAAAATGATTTTGCTACATTCCACCTACGGCTCAATGAATGCTATTGACCATGAGCTGATCAGACAGGTTGTCAACAAGTCCGTTTATATGACCGGTCCTTTGATGAGCAGCCGCGAGTCATACGCAGAGAGACGTAATGACCTAATCACGTACATTACTGACCAGGTAGTGAATGGTGTCTATCGAACCGAGCACAAGCCAGTCGAGAGCGTTGATCCAGTAACTGGGCAGAAGAAGGTGATTGATTTTGTCCAACCCAAGCCAGGTGACAAGGCTGCTAACGGTATTGAGCGTGAAGAGGAGTCTCCCATCCAGAAGTATGGAATGGACGCTAGCAATATCACTATCAACAACATCGAATACGATGCTCAGGTTGAAGAACAAATCAAGCAGCAACAGCAAGCCATTATGGCCGTCCAGCAGGCCATGGTCAACGCCAAGAAGGCCGAGCAGGATGCCCTTACGGTAGCCAAGCAAGGTGAGGCTGAGGCCGCCAAAGCCAAGTGGGCGCAGGAAGTTATCAAGGCTACCGAAATCACTAAGGCTCAACAGGAAAAAGACGTTGCTACCCTTCAAGCTTCAAAGAACAAGGAAGTTGCAGCTTTGGACCTAGAAACGGCAAAGCTTGAAGCACAAAAGACTATGACAGAGGCTAAAGCCGAATCTGATGCTAAGAGATTGGCAATTCAAGCAGACAACGCCCTTCAGAAGAGATTGGACGCTTATGTGGAAGTTCAAAAGGCATGGGCTGCCGCAGCAGGCGCTCAGCGTCCTACGCCTGACGTTGTGTTAGGTGGAGGCGGTGGTGGAACCAATGCCGCGCAACTTATGGAGATGTGGACTGTGAGAGCGGCTCGTGACCTTGGTGTCAACGCTAAGCCATAAGGATAAGTCATGACCCAGCCAGAGAAACCTCAGAAAAGAATTACCGTTCGTAACAGCGCTACCTATGATTTCAATTGGGTAAGCAAGAAAGTTGCCTTGGGTTCCTTTCTGGACTGGGTCAAAGACACCACTCCAGCCAACGCTAAAGACGTGACGTTGGAGCTAGTAGAGGAATGGATGTATGATGACTGTATCACCTATCTTCAATTGGAATGGGAAGAGGTCATTGATAATCCTAATTATGAAAAAGAATTGAAGAAGTACGAAAAGAAACTCGCTAAGTGGAAGAAAGAACAATGTCAAAAGTAACAATGGTAGTTGGATATCCGGCCTCTGGTAAGAGCACCCTCACCAAAAGTTTGGTTGAAAGGGGTGCCATTGCGCTCAATCGCGACACAGAAGGCGGCACTATCGCAGGTCTCTTGCCCAAAATGGAAGCCTTGCTCCAATCAGGCAAAGACGTGGTTTTAGACAACTTGTTTGTCAATAAGGTAACCCGCCGTCCTTTTATTGACCTTGCCAAGAAGCATAGCGCAGATATTAGCTGCCAACTGATGGGAACTTCCATTGAAGACGCTCAATTCAATGTAGTTCAACGAGCTATTGGGTTGGTAGGAGAATTTCCCTCTCCGGAAGTTATCAAGAAGGCAAAGCATACTAATGTGTTCCCGCCCTTGGTTTTATTCAAATACAAAAAGGAATTTGAAAAGCCAACCGTAGAGGAAGGTTTCTCAAAGGTTGAGACGGTCAAGTTTACCCGTAAGGATAATCCTGAGTTTACCAACAAAGCCTTGCTCGTAGATTATGATGGCACCCTTCGTGAGTGTATTGGTGGCAATGAGAAGTTCCCGGTCTCCAAAGAACAGATTGAGATCAAAGCTGGTCGTACTAAAGTGCTAGAGGCGTACAAGGCAAAGGGATACCGCCTTCTAGGAATTTCGAACCAAAGTGGTGTTCACAAGGGAGAACTTGCCCATGAAACGGCAGTAGAGCTTTTCGAGCATACTAATAAATTGTTGGGAGTGGATATTGAATATCAATTTTGCCCTCATCAGTCCGCTCCAATTTCTTGCTATTGCAGGAAGCCAATGTGTGGCATCTTTGTGAATTTCATGTTAAAGTATAAGCTGTCTCGTAAAGATTGCATCTTCGTTGGAGATATGACAACGGACAAAACTATGGCTGCCCGAGCAGGCATTCAGTATGTCGACCAAGCAGATTTTTTTAAATGAACTCTTATAGAAAGATATGAAATGAAACTTCAATCCATTATTAATTTTCTTCTTCCCAAAGAAGATAAGTTTTTCGCCATCTTAGAAAACCAAGGTCGTCTCACGTACGAGACGGCTAAAGCATTAGCGGCCTTCTCTGATCCTGCACAAAACAATCAGGAAGTGGCAACATCAGTCCAGTCCTTTGAACACCAGGGAGATACCTTAGTTACTACCTTGGAAGAAGAATTGGCCAAGACCTTCGTGACTCCTATCGACCGTGAAGACCTGCATAAGCTTTCAGTTGAATTGGATGATGTCATTGACTTTTGCAATCAGGCAGCAAGGGCATGTGTGTTGTTCGGTATTGAACACCCAACCCCCGCTATGACCCAACTCTTTAATATCCTAGTCTCTTGTACCAAGCAGTTAAGTGATACACTTCCGGCGCTTCGCAAGCATGACTTCAATCAGTTCTTTGTAGTTAAGGGGGCTATCAAGGTCTTAGAGAAAGAGGCCGATAGTATCTACCGATCAGAAATTTCTTCTCTATTCAAGAATGAAGCGTCGGCCAAAGCTTTCGTTTCTCAGAAGGAAGTGCTCGACAAGCTAGAGAACGCAGTCGATCGCTGTGAGGATATTACTCAGTTCTTAATTAGTTTGGTAGTGAAACATGCTTAGTCTACTTATTTGTGTAATTGTTTTTGCACTTATTTTTGACTACATTAATGGTTTTCATGATGCCTCCAATGCAATTGCAACAGTTGTTTCAACTGGAGTTCTTTCACTAAGGAATGCGGTTATTCTGGCGGCCATCTTTAATTTCATAGGTGCGATTACAAGTACTGCTGTTGCTAAAACTATTGCAACTGGATTTGCCGATCCTACCAATGTCACACAATATGTGATATTGTCGGCATTACTAGGAGCCTCCATCTGGAACCTAATTACATGGTATTTAGGTTTGCCCTCTAGCTCTTCTCACGCCATCATCGGTGGATTAGCGGGCGGAGTTGTGGCTAATGCTGGTATTCATGCCTTTAAATGGGGCGCCTTAACACAAAAGTTTCTAATTCCTTTGGTTATCTCCCCATTGGTTGGTTTTGCTCTTGCATTCTTTGTAATGATTGTTTTTATGTGGATTTTCAAGAAAGCAAAACCACAATTTGTTTCTAGTATATCTAGAAAGATGCAGCTAGTATCTTCTTGTATTATGGCGGTGTCTCACGGGTCCAATGACTCTCAAAAATCTATGGGAATCATTACGCTAGCCTTGTTGGCCTTTGGATCTGCTGTGCCAGCCTACATGTTGCCCGCGAAAGCTGGACAAGTTCCTTACTGGGTTATAATTCTATGTGCCTTAATGATGGCTCTAGGAACATTAGCCGGAGGAAAGAAGATTATCAAAACTATGGGTTGCAAGATTATCAAAATTACTCCATTACAAGGATTTGCTGCCGAGATCAGTGGAGCTTTTACTATTTTGTTAGCAAGTAAGTTTGCTATCCCTATTTCTACCACTCATGCTATTAATAGTAGTATTATGGGTGCAGGTATGAGTAAGAGGGTGTCTGCTGTACGTTGGGGCGTAGCCGGGAACATTCTGACGGCATGGGTCTTGACATTACCAGCAACCGCTCTTATAGCTTATCTCTCAATGACATGTTTCCGTTTGTTTATTTAAGGTGAAGTTATGTTAAAGATTACTCTAACTGTTGGTATTCCGGCTAGTGGCAAGTCCACGTGGGCAAAGGAAGAGGTCAAGAAAAACCCAGAGAAGGTGACCCGAATCAACAGGGACGATCTGCGCAATATGATGAGCAATTACCATTTCTCTGATAGTAACGAGAAACTGGTGACCTCTGCCAAAACCTACATGATTCGTGAGGCTTTGCGTTATGGTCGTGACATCGTCATTGATGAAACCAACTTGAACCGTCGTAATTTTGATGATATCTGCAAGCTCGTTCGAGAGATGAACCTTGACTGTATGGTCATGGAGAAGCCATTCTACATCGAATTGGATGAGGCTATCGCTAGAGATGCGGCAAGGGTGGGCAGTGGTTGTGTTGGTGAGGATGTGGTTCGTAAGTTCTGGAAAAAGGCTGGAGGAGCACAACACAAGCACTACAAGGCTCGTGTTGAAATCATTCAACGCCAAACTGAACAATCAGTAGCTGCAACCAAGCCCGAAGTCAATAATACATTACCATTCGCTATCATCTGTGATTTGGACGGCACTCTATCACTTTTCAACTCAAAGAGAAGTGATGGGTCTGTGGATGTGCGCCATCATGACGCTCATACTCGTAGCCCATACGATGCCTCTAAGTCTGATGAAGATACACTAAACGAACAAGTAGCAGCCGTTGTAGAGTCGCTACATAAGCAAGGCTACAGTATCGTTTTCTGCTCAGGCCGAGAGGATTGTTATCGTGAACAGACCGAGCGTTTCTTGAAGAAGCATTTGGGATTTCATTATCAATTACATATGCGTAAGTCGGGCGATATGCGTAAAGACTCGGTGGTAAAGGAAGAAATTTACCATACTCATATTGTACCATACTATAATGTATTCCTAGTTTTGGATGATAGGAATCAAGTGGTAGACTTTTGGCGCTCCAAAGGTCTTACCTGTTTTCAAGTTGCCCCAGGGAATTTCTGATGCCTGCCTATCAAGTTTATAAATTTGATCCACCTGACCACGTAGTAACTACAGATGAAGCTGACCAATACTGGGAAGATCATTTGTTCGCCACTCTTCAGGTATTAGCTAATAGTATGGACCCTACCGATCAGCTTGTCATTACTGATAGACAACAATCTATTGGTATAGCTACGGTTGAGGCGAATGAAGTAGCGGTTGCGCTACTTCAGGCTAACGGTTACACTGTGGTGCCTGTTATTACTGCTACTGAACAATGAAAATTTATATTCTTCTTACCAAAAACCGGCAGCATCAAATGGCGCTGCCGGGGTATGAAATTCATTCGGATATTCCTGAAGTTACCGGCCGTAATAAGCTTGTAGCTTTAGAGCCAGATGAGTGTATTGACGTGGCTTCTTTTACGTTATCTCCAGACTTGAGTTATATTCAGGTAATGGAATATAGGGTTAGTAATATCAATGGGCTAGCTAAAGAAGAGCTAACAGAAGCTTATACTTTACCAAGACCCAGGGCATAAAGTGACCTTATTTCTACCTTGAAGCCGCCGAACTAATCGGGCGGCTTTTTATTATATTGACATCCAATTTCGGATGTTTATACTGGAGTTGTATCATGAAGCTACCAAGAACTTTACACATTGAAGGCTCTCGCCTTCCAGCCGGGAAGACGGACCCGGAAGCAATAGAATTCGATAAATTAAACGGGAAATTTCTCGTAATCGAGGAAAAGGTGGATGGGAGCGGCGTATCCATTAGTATGGACACCCACCTCAATCTCCAAATCAATCATCGAGGATCTCCTGCGGTTGGTCGAGAGTTTAAGCCATTACATGAGTGGGCCGAAGCCAATTGGGAAGATTTGGTTCTTTTATTAGGAGAACGATATACTCTATTCGGAGAGTGGATGCTCAATAAGCATACCATCTTTTATGATAAGCTTCCTCATTTCTTTTTGGAATCCGATATTTACGACCAAGAACGTGGAATCTGGCTTTCAACCAGCGCCCGCAATAACCTCTTGAATGGTCACAAGTTTATCAAGCAAGTTCCCGTCATTGCCGCCTTCAAACCATCTGCCCTTTGGCAAATCACTAATTTAGTTGGAAAAACTAGTTACCAATCAAAAGATTGGAAAGAAACTCTTAAAGCCAATGCTCAGGTAAGAGGGGCAAAATTAGAGACGGTCTTAAAAGAAACAGATCAAACTGGAATGATGGAAGGTTTATATATTAAGCAGGAAGATGATTTTCAGGTTATTAATCGTTACAAATATATTAGATACGAATTCCTTCAATGTATTCTTAATTCAGGCACTCATTTAATAGATAGGACTCCAGTAACAAATAGTTTGGTAGGTGACTAAGAAATGGTATTCGGAATTTGCATGTTAATCGTGCTATATCTTCTGTGGGTGCTCTTGGTAAAAGGAGCACTCTGGAAGTTAACCTTAGGAGCTTTCGGCTGGTTCGGGATATATGTATTCCTTACCACTCAGTGGCATTTAGATCAAGAGTCGCCCTTTAAAGATAACTTCATGAGTTGGGCGACCATTATTCCAACTATTATAGTGCTGCTGGCGATGGTTACGACAAAGGATGACTGATGAATAAGCTGTATAAAGAAAATGGATTACTCTCTGAGCATGGCGAAAATGTAACGTACCCACTCAAGGATGCTCTTCAGCGAATTCTTTTTCACAATGATATTCGTGCTCTTTCAGAGTATGAGCTGCGCACACTAGGCGGAGCCCTTCAGAAAATTGTCGGAGATGCCATTTCTGAAAGAACCCAAGCCAAAAGAGAGTTGGCCAGCAAATTTGCTGCCATGTCTGATGATGATTTCTACGCCCATCTTAAGAATAGATACGGCGAAAAATGGATGCTTGTTTCGCTTAACAATGAAGAATTTGAGAGACTGCCGCGCCTTTCTAAAGAAGAAATTGAAGCTGCTTTAGAAGAAGGCCATAAAGCCCGAGCCGAGGCAGAGCGATGCACTCCAATGGTTATTGATCGTGGTTTAAGATTTAAATAAGAAAAGTAGAATAAAATGAAGCTGTTAGTACAGCAGTTCCTGGAAACTCATTCGTTTAAGGAACTGGAAGAACAACATGGAGTCTATGCTTCTTTGTCGAAGTCTGGACATAAGTTTTCTTTGAACTATGATCAAATTGAAGCTAAGGAACATGATCCTTTGGCTCAAGAATGCCGTGGACTTATTCTGGCCCGTGAAGACGGATCCATCATTCCATCTCCTAAGGATGGTGTGGTACCAGGAAAAACTGTCATTCTAGCCTATCCAATGAAGAGATTCTTCAATCATGGCCAGGGCTCAGCGGCGCAGGTCGACTGGTCTGATAAAAGGCTGGCTGTCTTGGAAAAATTGGATGGTACCTTGTGCATCATGTATTTTGACAAGTTCATTAACAGATGGTGCGTTGCAACCCGTTCCGTTCCTGAAGCAGATTTGCTCATGGACAATGGCTTGTTTACCTTCCGTACACTTTTTGAAAAGGCAACTGAGGACACCCTCGACTTTACTTTTGATCAGCTTTGCGCTGAGGTTTACGAGAACTATACTTATTGTTTTGAATTAACTACTCCGTACAACCGTATTGTAGTTAATTATCCGAACAACGGTATTACTTTGTTGGCAGCTCGCTGCTTAGATACATTACAAGAAGTTGATCCGGGTGATGCTCCATGCACCTCTGATTTACCACTTGTTAAGTCTTATAGATTCAATTCCATCAATGAACTAGTAGATTGGGTATCTACCCTTAATCCAATGGAACATGAAGGAGTTGTAGTTCGAGACTCTCAATTCAATCGAATTAAGGTCAAGAACGCTGCTTATGTAGCCTACAACAAGGTTAGAGATACTCTTGCAACTTCTGAACGTAATTGTGTTGAATTGATTTTGGCGGAAAAGGATGACGATGTTGTTCCCTTCTTGCCAGAAGAAATTGTCAAGAACCTTCAGAGAATCAAGGTTGGTGTTCAGGCTGCTATCAAGCAACATGACATCGCTTATCAAGCGGCATTGGCGGAAGCTAATGCTAAGGCACCGGGCGACAAGAAGACTTTTGCTATTTTGGTAACTCAAAACAAAAAGTTATGGACCGCACCTTTCTTTGCAATGTTCGACGGTAAAGCCCAGAACATGAAGGATTTCATACAAAAAAATCGTAAGGATGGAACTTGGGGTAACAGCTTTTTGGATAAGTTTCTTGAAATTTCAAAAAACTCTGTAGCTCAATAATACAAAGCCGGACTCCTAAAAGGGTCCGGCTTTTTCTTTTCACTATGAAGAAAACTATTATTTTTATTTCAGGTTGGGCAGTTCACCCTCTTATTGCTAAAAGCAAGTGGGTATGGGATAAGTCTTTCTGGTCTGACTATAATTGTATTTGGCTTTCCAGTAAAACGCCCACCTCTGATGGGATGGTTAAGCGAGAGTTGGATAGGTTACAAAACCTAATTAGAGCCTATCCAGAAGCCACTGTAGCGGGCCATTCGCTAGGTGGATGGTGGGCATCCAATTTAGCCCTCCGTCCCAAAGTTATAATTAGGAAGACCGTCTTATGGACTCCGCTGGGTGATACTGGGTACTACCCAATTTTTAATGTCACTCCACGCTATCACCCGCCCCATCAGCCGGTGACCAGTAACTCAGGGCCTCATCGTGTCCTAGTTCTTTCGGCCAAGGATGATTTAATAGTCCCGCCTAATGGCCATGCTAATGAATTAGCATCACACTTTTTAGCTATGCCATATCGATTAAATGGTGGTCATTTCTATCAATCCAATCATAGAGCCGCCCTTGAATATATGCGAGAATGGATTGAATCATAGCAAGTGGTTTATGATATATAAATAAGTATGAACAAATACTTATTTGAGAGTGACTTTAGTGCCGACTCTCTAAGGTGGCTCCAGAAACGTGAAGCCGCCCCGCTTAAATTAAATCCATATAGTAAGGACGAATCTGGCTATAATCCCGAGGATTTAGAGCGTTTACAAAACGAAATAATTAGGGATAATGATTCTGCCCTAGCTTACTTCTTTGCAACCGAATTTGCTTATAAACCCTACCGAATGCAAAAGGTAGTTCTGGATAATAGGGACGCTAAATATGCTTTTCTGTTTGCACAAAATATAAAGAATAGTGATATTAAAGCACTTCAGAAACTAGTAGTTGATTCTAAAAAGATTAAATATATATGTAAATTTGCTTGCTTTGTTAAAGGTGCTGATCGCAAGCCATTAGAGTCTATTATAATTAAGTCTAACAATGTTAAATATGCTCATATGCTTTTGAAACATATTAAGGGGTCAGAGGTGTCTAAATTCAAAGATTTAATCCTAACCTCTAAAAAGCCGAGATACTTATTTGAATTAGCTAAGCATACCAGTGATTTAATTGAGCTTTCACAAATAGAAGATTTAATTATTGATTCGCAATCCTTTACTTATATGCGATTGATGGCTGAAAAAATCAAATTAGCTAACGTAGAGAAGATTGAGCAAGCTGTTTTGGATTCAGACAACATTAACGAAATAAAGAAATTCGCCAAATACGTGAAGCGCTCCAAGATGAAGAAATTCTTTTTAGTGCTTTAATTTATTAACATCACAGTGATAAAGCTTACAGAATTGCTTTAAATCCTTTTCTGTTACATGGTCAGACCCGGCCGGAATGGTGATGCCATCGATCACAATGCTAGTGTAGGGGTACATCAAAGTATCAATGTTTTCAAGCCCCTCTAAATGATCTAGCCCAAGTGAGTGACCTAACTCATGCATTACTACCTCTTCGTACCTTTCATCGGTTAAACGATCAGTAACCAGGGAGATGGTTGGCAGGCTGTACTTGTCGTCGTAATATGCTAGCGTAGTATTTTTTCTTGTGTTATCCATTAAGATGATAACTGGATTGTCGGGGGAGATTTTGATAAAGAATAAAGCGTTTTCATGCTTAATCTTTTCACGAGTCGGTAATTGTACTACATCGTACTCTACAACATGATTGGTGGCCGCCGACCATTTTAGAGCTGCTGATGTTATAGTTTCTTGTTCGAAATCATCAAAATTACGCTCAAGATAGATAGTGACATGAACGTGATCGGGATATACTTTCGTTTTGTCGTACATATCGTTTACAGTCCAAAACAGTACGAAAAGCATAGCCAGAGATGTCAAAAACGATAAATAATTAATTAAATTGGATAGCTTCATCAGGGCGGCCCTTCTTGGCTCTATAACGAGACGTTTAAAAAGAATATGCGAAAATATACGGTGCACCATGGATTCTCCCAAATATAATAGAACTTTTCACTTTCCTTGGAGCCCAGGAGCCACCAACGATGACAAAATAGGCTTTTCTACAATTGCCTTGGTTAAGACCCCAATTGTCATTACGGAGAAGGTTGATGGCTCTAATACTTCTTTAGAGGCCAATGGTTGCTTTGCAAGGACTCATTCGGGCCCACCATCCCATGAATCTTTTGATGGGTTAAAAGCCCTGCACGCTGCTGTCAAGTATAAGATACCAGAAGGCATTCAACTCTTTGGTGAGTGGTGCTTTGCTCGCCACTCTATTGAGTATAATGAACTACCAGGATACTTTCTTTTGTTCAATGTTAGAGACTTGATTGTTAGAGACCCTCCAATGTGGGCGTCTTGGGACGAAGTAGAAATGTGGGCCGAAGAAGTAGGCGTTCCTACTGTTCCTGTATTATTCAAAGGTGTGGCTAATTCTAAAGACGAACTAAAAGAATTAGTTGAAACTTTTATGAATCAACCATCTATGTGTGGTGGTATAAGGGAAGGCGTAGTAGTTCGAGTCGCCCATGAATTTTCAGATGAAAGCTTTTCACAATGTATTATGAAGTGTGTGCGAGCTAACCATGTTCAAACATCAGATCATTGGAAAGACCAAGAGATCATTAAGAATAAGCTAAAGTTTTGAATCAAGGAAGCTTGACAACCGTTAATTACATGGTTATTATTTATGTGAATAACGAGACATTGAGGCGAGGGGAATAACAAGGATCGTTAATATGGGAATACGTAGATTTCATTTCATGAGATTGGAAGATGCGTCAGGGGTAAGTGGTTGCGGAAGAGTAGCAGAGGGTGTTGTGTTTTCAAATGGTAAGGTCGCGCTTGAATGGCTTAGTGCTCACTCCAGCACTGCTTTTTATGATTGTCTAGCTGACGTTGAATTCATTCATGGTCACAATGGAAAGACAAAGATCGTATTTGATGACCCTGCTGAAGTAACGCGGAAAGAAGAAATTAAGAAGGATGGAAATTAAGAGAACAATAGTAGTTGGTGATATTCACGGTTGTATCGATGAGTTTAATGAGTTGATTAAGACTCTTTCTTATAATAAAGAAACAGATAGACTCATCCTACTAGGCGATTTAGTTGATCGTGGACCGGACTCTGTGGCTGTAGTCAAGAAGGCCAGAGAGATGGACCTAGAGTGTGTCATGGGTAACCATGAGCATAAGTTCATGAAATGGTACAAGAGTTTTGGTTCTAAGAATGATGTCTATGACCGTCGAGCCCACTACACCCAGTTTTCGGATGAAGACGTAAATTATATTGCAAGGATGTCTCCTTACATTGAATTACCGAATCATAATATGATTGTAGTTCATGCAGGTGTGCGTCCAGGAATTCCTTTGCGTAACCAAAGCAAAGATGATTTGTATTATCTTAGGTATACAGATGCTGATAAAAAGTTTCTGAGCTTAAAAAAGATTAGTAGACTCGGTAAGGAAGCTACAGGGGCACACTTCTGGACTGAGTTCTGGTATGGTCCAGAATCAGTAGTGTACGGGCACAACGTACATTCGTTTGAAAATCCGCTTATAGAAGAATTGTATCCCGGTGTTACGTGTTATGGTTTGGATACTGGCTGCTGCTTCGGTGGCAGGCTAACTGCTATGGTTGTTGAAACCAAGGAGATTGTTCAGGTCCAAGCAAAGCGGACATACTATAAATCGGACTATGACATACGATGAATTACTCTGACAACCAATTAATTAGCCTTGCAAAGACCAATCCAAAAGAACTATCACGAATTTTAACCAGCCCCAATGCCGACATTAGATTGTTGACATCTGGGGCTGAAATTTTAGGAGGAGAGGTAACCGATGAAACCCTGGTCCTACCCGTCCTAAGACAACTTCTAAAGCATGTAAATGCGATTGTCCGAGAGGGAGCCTGTATAGGGGTTTCCTCTTTTTATTTAGAAAAGAAGCCTCCACAAGATATATTGGATAGGCTAAAAGTCATGTCTACCAATGACCCTTCACCAACCCTGAAGGATTATGCTAAGACCATGTTACGGGATTTTGAAGAGCTGCCATGAAAGAACGAAAAACTGATTTGTTTGAGACCATCTACGAAGATGATGTCGATGCCATTTGTATTACCACCAACGGGCAATATACCATGCAGGGTATTGCGGCCATGGGCGGTGGTTGTGCAGGAGTTTGTGCCAAGCGTTGGCCAGAGACGGCTAGGAAGCTAGGCCGCATGCTCAAAACCTTTGGGTCCAATGTTCCCTTCGTCATTGGTGCTTTGGATGAGAATGGGGAGTATCTAGAACCTGACCGAGAGATGATTCGTGAGAGAAAGTTTAAGTGTCTTATCTTTAGCTTTCCAACCATTCACAATATCATCCATGGCTCTAATCTAGAACTGATTAAACAGTCAGCTACTCTTCTTAAGGATTATGTAGAGCAATTCGGATTAACTGGCATCATGGTCCCAAGGCCAGGAGTTGGTATCGGTGGTCTTTCTTGGGCTGAAGTTAAGCCCGCTATTGAAGAAATTTTAGATGATCGATTTACTGTCGTATCATTTGATCACGAAGAATAATCAGATATATTATGGGGTATGGCAAGGTCCCGCTCCATTGATGATCATATTAAAGAAACTGAATATGCTTTAGCGAAGTATAATGCTGTTAAAGCAGAATTTCCAGATGCTAGAGTGAATTACTATATGGAATTCACTGCTAAGTCTGTTAATAAAAGATATTCAAATATTGGATTTGAAACCAGATATGGTGGATTATTTGTTCTACCATACTATCCAGTTAAATTAGAACATAATGGTCAAGAAGAATTAATTAAAGTTCATTCTTCTCCAAGGGCTAATAGATTGGTTTATTTACAGCATTTGTATAGAGAAAATAAGAAAGTAATGAGATTCAGTCGACTAGCTATCAACTTGAAGAACAATAAGTTCAAAGATGATATGTTGAATGCTTGTCGAGCCGAAATCATGAAGTTTATTGCTGCCAATCCGGGATACCAGTTAGACGACAAGCATTTGGAGCCTCGTCTTAAAAAATTGTTATTATTTACATAAGGTACTATGAAAAAGCTGCAAGTATATTGGTATTTAGGTGAAGCGGTATTACTCGCCCTTTACATTGGGTTCTTTGCTGTTGTAGCTAACAGTATATGGGTTGGTATATTATGTGGTGTTGGAATAACAATCCTGCGCAACGCCGTTACTAGGGCTTTAAATAAAGTTAAGATTGAGGAACAATGAAGTTATTAAGGTGTAAGTTTTGTCGTGGCGAGATGGATGTTGTGGGGGCCGAACGCGCCATCAACAAAAAAGTTAAATGTCGCCAGTGTGGTTATAGTAACGAAAACGACCAGGAACGTAAGAGCCCTGAAGTCGTAATTATTAGGAAACGCAATGGGTAAATATACTCATGAAGTTGATATGAATAGTGATAACTCGGCTGCCCAAATTCTTAGGAATGTCACGCCGAATAGCACTGTATTAGAATTTGGTCCAGCCAGTGGGTACATGACCAAATACATGAAAGAAATATTAAACTGCAAAACCTATATAGTAGAATTTGACTATGATGACGGCATGGAAGCATCTAAGTATGCCGATCATTATATGGTTGGTCCATCCATCGGAGATATCGAAAATTACCAGTGGATTTATTGGACCGGCCCTTTTGACCATATTATATTTGCTGATGTTTTGGAGCACCTTCGAGACCCTTGGAAAGCGCTCAATAAGGCTAAGGATCTCCTTAAAGAAGATGGTTCCATATTAATTTCAATTCCTAATATTGGTCATAATTCTGTTATTATTGATTTAATCAATGGTAAGTTCAATTATAGAGAAACTGGATTATTGGATAACACACATCTCAGATTTTTCACCAGGGAATCCCTAACTAAGATGGTCGAAGAGGCCGGGCTCTATGTAGCTAAAGAAATTAACACATATTGTGCAGTTGAGCATACAGAATTCAAAAATAATCTAACAGATGTTCCAGAAGGGGTCTCTCAAGTATTACAAGATAGACCAGATGGAATTTTATATCAATTTGTCTGGGAGCTGAAGAAATGACTTACCTTACACTCGGATCTTGTCTGAAAAATGAAGAACCCTATATGAAGGACTTTGTTAAGTACCATAAACATGTAGGAGTTGAAAAGTTTGTTTTCTTTGATAGAGAATATCATAAGATGAAGGAAATGTTTAAAGATGATCCTGATGTGGAGATCGTCCATTTTCCAGATGTTCCGGAAAATGTTCATGCTATTGCCTGGGCCCAACTGATTGGTCACAATAAGGGTAGAACCAAGTGGTTGGCGCTTATCGATGCCGATCAAATATTAGTACCATCACAAACGACAGATATTAAAGAAATTCTTAGAAATTATGAACAGTATGCTTGTTTACAGTGTAACTGGCACACTTTCGGTTCTTCTGGTCATTTAAAGAATACCGGTGAGCCTCTTTATGAAAGATTCTTAATGCGCGCTGTACCAGAGGCAGGGATTAATAATCATACACAATTCATTTGTCAGCCAGATAGAACGCTAGCTCAAAGAACAGATGATCCGCATCACCCAAGACTACCTCCTGGAGAAGTATCGGTTAATACTAACAAAGCTGTTGTTAGTGGTCCATTCAATTGTCCGCCTCACCATGATATTCTTTGGGTCGCCCATTATATTAGCAAATCTAGAGAAGAGTGGGATTTCAAAAATTCTAAGGGGAGAGCGGATATTTTTGGGGCCAAAATGCCGTACAACCTATTTGATGAACATGATAAGTTTTGTAACGCAGAACAAGAGAATCGAGTATTAGAGCTTTGGAAACAGGCTAATAAATGATCTACATCGCTCATCGTGGCAATACTCAGGGACCTAACCCAGACAAAGAAAATCATCCAGATTATCTTAGGGATGCAGTCCGTAAAGGCTATGATGTCGAATTAGATGTTTGGCTAATTAATGGTAAATACATTTTAGGCCATGATGCTCCTCAATATGAAGTGCCCGATTATTTTTTAGAAAATAACAAGTTTTGGTGCCATGCCAAAAACATTGAGGCAATTACGGCACTTATAGATCCTGGCTTCCCTGTTCACGCCTTTTTTCATGATACTGATGCTTGTGTCCTAACCACCCAAAAATGGATTTGGACCTACCCTGGCCAGCCCGTCTTGGGATGGCGTTCAATTGCGGTTATGCCAGAGAGGGTGCCCGGCTGGGACATCTCTAAGGCGGGAGGCGTTTGTACGGATCATCCTATCAAATATCAGATATTTAAGTAAGATGCCAATTAAGCTTATTATCAGTGATTTCGATGGGGTTCTCTTGGATTTGAAAGAAATCCACTTTGAAGCCTTAAATAGAGCGCTTAGACCTACAGGCGAACAATATGTCATTTCTCCCGAAGAACATGTCAAGACTTTCGATGGGTTATCTACTAAGCGTAAACTAAAACTATTATCCGAACTAAAAGGGTTCCCGTTAGAGGAATCTGATACAGTAAACACACTTAAGCAAAAGTTCACTGTTGAACTATTAGAATCCTTCAATAAGGTTAATTACGACATCGTTAACGTCATTGCCTCCCTTAAGGCAGAAGGTTATCTGTTTTACGTGGCATCTAATGCCATTAGGGCTACCGTTGAACTTGGGCTCCAAAAATTGGGCATTGCTCATTTGGTAGATAAGGTCTACTCGAATCAGGATGTTAAAAACTCCAAGCCTAATCCTGAAATTTACTTAACCTGTATGGCTGAGGCGGGCGTTAGTCCTTCCCAAACAATCATTGTAGAAGATTCTAAACATGGTCGTGAGGCTGCCGTTCTTTCTGGCGCCTACGTCTGTGGAGTAGATAATAGTTTCGATTTTACTTTGGAGCGTATTAAGCGTGTCATCGCCCAGGCGAAACCAGACCGAATCAAATGGGCTGGCAAGTCTGATGTCAATGTCTTGATTCCAATGGCGGGAGCTGGTAGCCGATTCAGCAAAGTAGGTTTCAAGTTACCAAAACCATTGATCGATGTGAATGGTAAACCTATGATTCAACATGTAGTGGATAACCTTAATATCGATGCTCATTACATTTTCGTGGTACAAAAAGAACATGCCGAGAAGTATAACGTTAAAGCTTATTTGGAATTGATGGCTCCCGGTTGTTCAGTTGTTTTGACCGATGGTTTGACGGAAGGTGCGGCCTGCACAACTTTGTTGGCTAAAGAATTTATTGATAATGATAAGCATTTATTAATTGCTAATTCTGATCAATTTGTTGAATGGAGCAGTTGTGATTTTATGTACTCTATGTTATGTGATGATGCTGACGGCGGAATACTCACATTCCTGGCAGATGATCCAAAATGGAGTTACGTTCGTTTGGGTGAAGACGGTTATGCTTGTGAGGTAGCTGAAAAGAAAGTAATCAGCAATGAAGCTACTGTAGGCATCTACTATTGGAAAAAGGGCTCCGAATATGTAAGGTTAGCCGAGCAAATGATTTCCAAAAACATTAGAGTCAACAATGAATTTTATGTTTGCCCCGTTTATAATGAAGCTTTCGCCGAACGGCATCGTGTAAAGATATTTAGAGCTGACAAAATGTGGGGACTAGGAACCCCGGAAGATTTGGAATTTTTTCTTAAGCATTACTCCCGAGAGTAACGTATGAAAATTGCTTTGTGTCTTTCTGGGTACTTCAGAGGTTTCCAAATTTGTTTTCCCACCTGGAAACAATTTTTACTAGATCCAAACCATGAGTTTGATGCGTTTGTGTGCACTGGTGCCACTAGAGACTGGCACACACTAGACAGCATCGATGATGAGCTATGGATGTTGAAGTCGGGACTTAAAGTTGTCAAACACAGTATAGTCCCGTCAGTTCACTACAGATTCCCTAGCATTCTATCTCAGCGTAATTTTAATGGACGAAACATCTCTAATGTCTTATCCATGTTCAATAAGATTAAACTAGCAAATGAGTTAAAGAAAGAACATGAACAGGCTAATGGATTCAAATATGATTTGGTAGTTAGGTTTAGGCTAGATACGTTTCTTAAATCGAAAATAAATTTCGAGTACAACGATAATGCATTATACATTCCCAATCATGGAGATTGGGGAGGAATCAATGACCAAATGGCTTGGTCAAGCTCCGCTAATATGGATCATTATTCTAGAGTATACGATTTCATTGTTCCATATTTGCGGCAGACTCCAAAGCTACTTCTTGATCCTGAAGCTCTTCTTAAACACCACTGGGACAAGATTCAATTGCCAATTCATAGGTCTGATATCCTTTATCAGCTAGCTAGGGATAATTTCAATCTACTTCCGGATAATGAGGCTCGTGGTAAACCTAACCAAGGATTATTACCACCTAGGTTAACCATTCCTAAGTTACCGCCAAGATCTAAGCCCAAAAGGCCAATGATTGTCCCATCCTCAGCTATTATTGTTGACCCTCCACCCCCACCTCCAGTTTCGCCTCCGGTCACCCCTATTGCTAAAGAGCCTCCTCCACCCCCTTTACCTAATCTATCTGATGAGGCAAAGCAGGAGCAGCAGCGAATGCTAAGGGAAGCTAGACGAAAGAAAATTATGGATGAAGACAGGATTCAAAAAATAAAAGAAATACAAAGGCTTTATCGTCCTAATAGGAAGTAAATACACATAATAGTAGGAGTAATATGAGCCCATGTAATTGGATCGAAACTGTTGAAGGTGGATTTGCTATCTATGGACTAATGTGGATAATGGTCTTTTTCCTATTATTCATTTCGCATATAGTTGGACATGAACAGCAAACTCCGCCTAAGAATCCTGAAAAAGATAGCCCAGACGACAGGTGATACCCCTACCTCTGGTGTAGCTCAAACTATGACTGTTTCGGCCCCTACCGTCACGATGGAGGCTGCTTATCCAAACGCTCGCTCTGGGTATGATGATGCTAGGACTCGCATTGTATTCGCTTTAGGCGACTTATTAAATAAGTCTATTAATCTAGCCACTGCTGGAAAGTATAATATTCAATCACTTAGAAATAAGTCCTGGCAAATCACTCCGGATGAGTTTCCGTCCCCTGACCAGAAAAATCTGGCCATGTTTTTCAAAAAAGTATTTATTTCATTATTTAACAATGGACAAGCCTTCCCACAGAAGTTAACTTCCGAACAGTTGACCGAAAAGGCTGAAGATTTGCTTCAGTCCCAGGAATTTAGAAATTTATCGCAAGTCAGCCCGACTGGACCGATTGCTACCAAAATTACTAGTAATTTGCAAAGCGAAGTTAGAAGATTGTTAAGTAGCTTAAATCCAAAAGCACCAACAGCTCTAGCTTAAGTTATATTCTGTATTATGTCAAATATGAAGTTAAGAGATAGGATTGCGTCCTACCAGGAGGCGACCGACTACAAAATGATGGGCCGAGTACCCATCATTATTTGTTTGAACGGGCGTGCCTTTGGTAAGGGAACGGAATTGCTGGAGAAGCCCTATTGCAATAAATTTGCAGAGTGTATTCTATCCACGACATTAAGACTATGCACCGAAGTTGATGGGGCCCTGTTTGGATTTCAGTACAATGATGAAATCGTTATTGTTGCCCGGAACGATCAAAGCCCAGAAACAGTTCCTTGGTACGACAACAAGATTCAAAAAATTGCCTCCGTTACTTCCTCCATTGCTACCAAGCACTTCAATGATTGCTCTACTGCTATTGATTTGAATTTGGTCGGCGAGCCCATCTTCTCAGCCCAAGTATTTGCGGTCCCCAATATTATGGAAGCCATCAATACTATGGTGTACAAACAACAATACAATTTCCATACTTCTATTCAGTTTGCCTGCTTCTATGAGCTGCTTAAGAAATTTGATAAGCATGCCATTAAAGATATGTTGTCTGGTCTTAGTATAGATGAGAAGATTGATTTGCTTAATCAAGAGTGTGGTGTAGACTTCAATAATTACCCGATGCATTTTAGGCGTGGAGCTGCTTGTTACAAAGTGCCTAAGGCGACTGACGGCGGTGTCAAGAACAAATGGGTTATTAATCCAGAACTACCTATCTTTACCAAAGACCAATCATTCTTATCTAACATCTTCAAGAATGGCGTAGACATTTTCCGAAAGGGCAATCTGTGAGTATTAAGTTTTATATTAGCATGACTTCCGGTATTCAAGGGCCCGAGTCTGAATTAACAAATGAACAGGCTGAAAAAGCTGCCGAGTTAGCCCAACAATTAACCGAAGAGTGGGTAGGCGACAAGCCTGGTGGACTATCACACTTACATGCTACGAATTACATTGTAGCTTGGTATGAAGAGGTTTCTCCTGTTAAGAGTGTCCATGTTGACGCTTACGGTTATGCTATGGTCTGGATGGAAGGTGACCAGGATTGGCGCCACTACAAAGATACAGTAGGTCTATGGGCCTATCTGGCGCCGTTCGGTTATGCGGCTCTTCGAAATTGGTTAGATGCTCATGAAAAGGCTATGAAAGAATATCATGAAGAAATGCTTCGAACAACCAAACAAGAAGAGATATAATACGCAAAGGGATGCGGAAACCGCCATCTTGCTCCTTGACAAAAAGGATTTGCGCGTTTACAAATGCGGGTCGTGCAGTGGTTGGCACTTAACCTCAAGTCCTGAAATTTAAAAAATTAAATACCTTGACACCTGGCAATAATGGGTTATATTACTTACCATAGCAAGCTAGCTTAGTATAATGGTATTATTCCGCCCTTGTAACGCGGTGAACCGGGTTCGATTCCCGGCGCTAGCTCCAGATTACGCTGACGTAGTATAATGGTATTACCCGTCTTTGGTAAAGACGAAAATCGAGTTCGATCCTCGACTTCAGCTCCAGTAAGCCCGTGTAGCTCAGTTGATAGAGCACCTCACTAGTAACGAGGATGTCGTTGGTTTGATTCCAATCGCGGGCTCCATATTTAACCATTACTCAACTATCTGTTAAGAGGGTTGCAGAACGGTGGGGTAAACCCGAAAGGTAATAACCCTCATTTAAGCCCATATCATATAGTGGTATTATGTCTCCTTCGTAACGAGATTACGTCAGTTCGATTCTGACTTTGGGCTCCACATGACGCACTGTATTGTTTGTGAAGTATTTGATTGCGATGCGCCACACTCTTACGAAGAGATTCGTGCACTTGAATTAAAGAATTGTTTTGAAAATCCAGCAATGCCAACTCAGGCTGAAGCTAGGGATGGTTTTCGTATCTTAATTGCTTATGCTAAACTAATGGAACGTCAAGAAAAAGAATATGCATCATGGGGATGTCATGGTTTCGACAGGGTGGAATTTCAAGGAAATGATACAAACCGGGGATGATTGCAACCTCGTAAAAAGTGATCAACGTATAAATGCTAACGATAACGCATTTGCTCCAGTTGCTCTAGCAGCTTGACTGGGTGTCCGAGATAAGATAATCTTGGTAATCAAAGGACACCAAACCCACTAAGGTTAGTTGTTAATTCGGTTGCGGGTTTAACAATGAAACAAACAGTAACTAGCCCGTGAGAGCGAATTCTCTCAGAGTTGTCAATGACTCTAATATTGACTAAGTTTGTGAATGAGTTTCTTTCAAACAAATCTTGGACAAGGGTTCGACTCCCTTCATCTCCACCAAATTAATGAATATAGTATATGCAGTTGGGGTTATGCAACTAGATAGCCCAGATAGCAAAAATTATCCTATTAAACGTACCCGCTTATGGCACTTGTTTGCCAATTTTGATGAAGCGGAACAATGTGTTCTCCAAAATCGGGGAGACATTTTTGAGCGTTATTACAACTTCGCCCTAATCGAAGAGACATACGTAATTGATAAAAATGATCCGCCTCTCGAAGGTCAGTTCTCTGGAATGCCGCGAGAGTGGTGGTATTATGCCGATTTCGCCAATCCAAAAGATGGCGATCCCAATGAACCAACGGTTTCTCTATGTGAGAAGCCTAAAAGTTTGGATCGGACCGTTTACTTTTGGGTAGGTTGATTATTTCTTGAACAACTTGAAAAGTCTCAAGAATGGGAAGACCGCATTCAAAATTATCTGTACCCAATCTCTAGCTGGAGCAGTTGGAGGTTGTGGAACTGGAGGCGGCATTGGTTGTGGGTCAGATCCAGGATCTGGTTGTGGAACTGGAACCGGCTCAGGAGTTGGTTCTGGAATTGGATCCGGCTCTGGTGGAGGCGGCATCAATCTAGCCACTTCTTGCTCATAGGTTGGGTCTCTCATGAACCTATTGAAGTAAGTATTCATAAGTCTAACATAATCTGCTTCAGGTGCAGTATAGTATCCGGCGACCTTTAACAAGTGAGCAAAAGCTGCTGGGTTACCAGCTTCTACAGCGGTCCAGGCTTTAGCATAACGGTGATTCTTTAAGAAATCAAAATGCCAAGCAATACCATCGGCAAGGGTTGGGAAAGCGCGGAACCAAGTTGCAGGGTGCGGTGGTTGAAAAGTAATTTTTTGTCCATTGACGACTTCCCAAACGTTGGCTAGCATCATATATTCCCAATCGTCATCACCTGCCGTAGGAACGTATTTGACGTTACCAATGTTGTTGTTCCACATGGAGACCGTGCCGCCCGTTTCTAGGGCATTCTGAGCGTAAAGAACACCAATAGATTCTTTCCTCGGAATAACCCCAAACTTTTTAAACCAACCCTCTACTAATCCACCAATCAATTGGTTCAAGGTATATTTGGTTCTAACTGTTGGTACTAATCTTGCTGTCATGTTAACGCTCCTATCTATCTAATAATATGTGAGAATTTTAGTATGAAATGGCCCCTTAAAGACAAATTACCTGCCATTCCCCCAGAAGGTCACGTGGGAGACTTTGCCTTTAGGCGCTCTTTCTACCATCATCCAGGTATTGATATTTATTGCCCAATTTATACAATTGTAGAAGCCATCGAGGATGGGGAAGTCGTAAATATTGAACATTTTACTGGTGCCAATGCTAACCCACCAAGTCCATGGTGGAATGACACCTGGTCCATTATGGTTGAAGGTAAATCTGGTGTAATTGGATACTGTGAGTTACAGCCAGATTCTAGGTGGCAAGTCGGCAATCAAGTCTCGGCAGGAGAGATAATTGGGGCTATTATCCCTGTCCTTAAAAAAGATAAGGGCAATGGAACCACTATGTTACATTTGGAACAATATGCTCCTGGAACCCGCGAGCATGTTACTTGGGTTTTGGACACGGTCAAACCTCCCCAACTATTGAATCCTAGAGAGCTTTTGGAGAACATTCTTAATGCACACGTTCAAAACACCAAATGAACTACTAGACTACATCCCCAATTGTTTAGTTTGTGGTAAGACCATGAATATTGTCATTGATGGGATGTTAGCCCCTGTATTGCCATCCAAACCTCGCTGGGGTAGCGGGAAGGAAAATATTCATCTCAGAATGATATTAAAGGATGGAGTATTGCGTTCTAAGCACAAGAATCATAGTGTCAGCATTGATGCTAGTACTGGTTTAATTATTGACGGACAAGACATAATTAATCGATTAACAACTAATTGGACTTATGTTCATAAGATGTGTGCCACTTGTCATTTTAAAATTACTACTATTTACAAGGAAGGAAATACTAAAAAAGAAAAAAGTTTCCCGCCCTTGACCATCCAGCAAGAGGAGTTACATTATACCCTTAAAGGTGGCAAAGATATTAGGATTACTAAATACTATAATCAAACGGGAAATTTAACAGGAGAGTCAGCGACTATCCGATTAAATAATAAATTTCTTCCACCTATGCCGTTAGATTTAAATAAATTTCAAGATTTGGCCCACTTAAACAAACGATTAGCTACGCTAATTCTATTCCACTAATAACTGGATATATAAGAACAAGATGAAGACGCTATCTGATTATCTATAGATTGGTTCACGTGCACCTCCTGGTTTAAAACAAACCTTAACCGTATTTGTTTGTTTTGTAACTATAGGAGATGTAAAATGAAAAACGCACTGAAACACAGTTATTCGAAGTTTGTATTGATTGGTAAAATTAAGGGACTTGCTATTGAATCAAGGAAAGCAAGGAACCGTATTCTTAAAGCAAAGAAGGAAGAAGCCGTTTGGAACTTGGCTTCCCGCAAGCGTGTTGTTGGAATTGATATCCGCCATCACTTGCTAGCCTATGCCTTTTTGAGAGGCGTGGCATATCATGCAGTGGAGCGAGCATGTGCTAAGGATAATCTTCCAAGAGCCGATTTGGTCTTTCAAATTATTCAGGCACATGCACCAAAGTGGGCACCCCATCTTGGAAGCTACAACCCAACATTAGCCGATGTTAATGCTTGGCTATCGGAGGCACTCTAACATGCCCTCCTAGCTTCAACTCATCCAAGACATGCAACAATGTGAACAAGCCAAAGGCCAGTCTATTTTCCAGCATGGTCTCTCGGTTAAAGAGCATATTTTTCAATTGATTGATTATTTGAAAACCGGTCAAATCACAGGAGACTGGAGATTGCCTGATTGGCTTTCGGAATACAATCAACAAATTCTTAGCGCCCTCCTGCCTCAGGATATCATCGAGGAGTATACAATTTATCACGATTGTGGTAAGCCTTATTGTAAGTCAATCGATGAGAATGGTAGAACTCATTTTCCTAACCATGCTGACATCTCATCCAAGACATGGCTGGAAGTGGGAGGTAGTTGTGCGGCTGCCAAGCTTATGAAGATGGATATGATGATTCATACCATGAAGGCTTGCGACATCGATGAGTTCATTACTTATCCTGAAGCTTGCACTCTTCTTCTAGCTGGGCTGGCTGAAGTTCATGCCAACGCTAAGATGTTTGGGGGTACCGATTCCACCTCCTTTAAAATCAAATGGAATCAAATCAACAAGCGTGGCAAAGCTATTTGCCAAAAGTTATTTAGGAGTAACAATGTCTCTATAGATTAAAGAGGGCGATAAGTTGTATGTGATTACTCGTTCGGATTTGGATCCTGGCTACCAAGCAGTGCAGTCAATGCATGCTTTGCGCCAGTTTACTGCCGAGCATCCCGAGGTGGATCGACAATGGTTTGAGCAATCAAACTATCTAGGTCTTCTTTCTGTAGCCAACGAAATTGAATTGCAAGATTTGATTTCAATGGCTGTTCAACAGGATATCAAATTTTCTATTTTTAGAGAACCTGATATTGAGGATCAAATCACAGCTATTGCTTTGGCCCCTGGACCTAAGAGTAAGAAGTTGTGTAGCCGACTTCAACTTGCATTAAAAAGTTGATATAGAATCTAAGAGCCGGTAGCTAAATGAGGGCGAAAAACGGTATGCGAACGTGGCATATGCAGACAGTAGCCGATGATGAAGCACCAGTTATGATAAACTGGAGAATGTGCGGTGCGAATCCCACCTGGCTCTCCAATTGAGGAAAAATGTTAAAGAGCAATGCTGATTTGAAAGAAAGATTAACTGGTTGGACTGACTGGGATCTCGCTGCCTTCCATTTGGGAGCCTGTCTCGGATTCTGGCCAGACATGGGCGCTCCTCCGGGAGAGGACCATTGGCATGGCGTCAAAGGCGTCATGTGGTCTTCCAATCCTCTCAGCAATGCTCTTTACAATTTTCTGGATGAATTAGTAACTGCTGGGATGTTAGAAAAACAAATAGAATCTGATATCCAATATCGTTGGAACCCAAATTATAAAGAGTTAGATCGATGATGAGTACCGCTAGATGTAATCAGGAAATTTACGATCATGGTCATACTGTTTTCTTAACTCATACCATTAGTTCTGTGCTTATGGAAGAGTGGACACAGGCTGTGGCCAAAGAGTCTGATCAAAATGTTGATTGGCATTGGGGCTGTGGAAGAGCAGAGATGTTAGCTGTAGGCGATTTGAATCGTGTACGTAAAGCTATCATTAAACTTGCGCACATGCACGATGATGCTTACACTGAGGCGGTGCAGGAACTAGGCGACCTTTTTTCAGAAAAAGATATCAAGGCTCAGTTGGCGGGCATTTGGGAGCATAATAGACGCGAGTATGGTTTGTTTAGAAATATCTGTTCTAAATGTCCTGGTGAATGTCGACCTCAGAATCATGCAGGTTGGGATCCAACCCAAGAAGGACATGGATGAATTTTGCTTCCGTAGCTCAAAGGAAGAGCGGGCGTCTCTAAAACGCACGGTTGGGATGTCAGGATTCCCCGGAAGCGCTATATATTAAGTAAGTGAGGTTATCATGGTCGTATTAACATTGTTTGGAATTTCTGTTGTTATTGGTACGGTGGTTGGCGTTGTTTGGCGCGTAACCGAGAATTACTTGGAAAATCGTCAAGCCGAAGAAACCAAGTAGGAATTAGGTCCATTAGCTCAGCGGCAGAGCAGAGACCTCTAAATTCTCTGGTCGTGGGTTCGACTCCCACATGGACCCCAGGCAATAAAGATATATAGTAAGTATGACTCGTACTGAAATGCAAACCAGAGTTAATGCTCTCCGAGAAGAACTAGAAAATAGACATAGGCATGGCACTGTCAAAATGGCTAGTTCTGATGGCAAACCCATTTCTACTGAAAAACTTCAGAGTGAAATGTATTCCTTAATTTATAAATTGAGTAAGCGTGAAGCTTAAGCTTACGATTGAATTGGTACCATCTACTTCTTGGACTAATAATGTTAGGGCCATTGTGTCTAAAAAACAATGGGACTATCTTAAATCACAAGTATCTTCAAAAGCTTACAATGTTTGCGAAATTTGTGGAGGAGTCGGCCCCAAGCATCCGGTAGAATGTCATGAAATTTGGAGCTTCGATAATAAGAAGTTAGTTCAAAAATTAGAAGGCATGATAGCTTTATGTCCGGACTGTCATATGGTTAAACACATCGGGTTAGCCGAGATAAATGGTAAAAAGGCGCGGGCGCTACGTCACCTAATGTCTGTCAATAAAATGACTATTAATAAAGCCGAAGAATATGTAACAGAAGCTTTTAAAGTTTGGGCAGAGCGCAGTAAAAAGACCTGGACTTTAGACATTTCTCATTTAGAGGAGTATGGAATAGATGTCAACAAACTCTCAAGAAGATCCTAGAAAAATTGGTCTTAAAAATGGATTACGTCAATTGACTATTGAACAATTAGAGAGAGTTATTAACTATCCAGGAGAAATGGTTCTTGATTCAGTTAATTATGAAGACGGAAAATTCTGTCCACTTGCAGTAGGTGTCGGACTAGATAAGTGGGGCCGCGATTGGTCACACGATTCGGTGTTTGGAACACTAACACTGTTAGGATACAAAGTTTACAACACCCGTGGTATAAAGGGAGAGTTCTACACTTCCAATCGTTTGGAAGATTTAATGGCAGCAGCCAGAGAGGTATTACAAGAGAAGAAACATGCAGAATAACAATCAACAGCAACAGTATAGAATCCGCACTAATTGGCAAATTCGTATTCCCCAAATCAGAGTGGTTGGAGCCGATGGCGCTAACCTAGGAGTAATGGCAACCCGAGACGCCCTCAAGATGGCTCAGGACCAAGCTCTGGATTTGGTAGAAATTAATCCGCGAGCCGTACCACCAGTCTGTAAGATTATGGACTATGGTAAGTTCAAATACGAAGAGAAGAAAAAGCAACAGGCCGCTCGTAAGAATCAACAGAATCAAGAACTGAAAGAGCTGACTTTCAGACCAAACACGGATGAAAACGATTTAAGTCATAAGGTTGAACAGGCCAAGGGATTTTTATCTGAAGGTAATAAGGTTAAGTTCACTATCCGCTTCCGTGGCCGTGAAATCACTCACCCTGATATTGGAAAAAATAAATTAGAGTGGATTCAGCAACAACTTGCTGGACTTATTGTTCCCAGCCCAGCGGTCAACTTAGAAGGTAAGTTTATGAGTATGATCGTATCTCCTGGTAAACAAAAGGCATAATATTGCCAATGTCCCCGTAGTCTAAAGGATAGGCGCCAGTTTCCTAAACTGGTTTAATGTTGGTTCGAGTCCAATCGGGGATACCAATTTATCTGATATATACCTTTCTATGAAGAACGGTATTATTCTAGCTGGTGGTACGGGATCAAGATTAGCACCTTTAACTAATGTAGTGAACAAACACTTATTAGGGTTAAATGGTAAATTCATTATAGATTATCCAATTAATACATTAAAACAATTGGGTTGTCAGGACGTTACTGTCATCCTAGGAGGCAGTCATTACGCCCAAGTAGCAGGCTATCTCGGAGATGGCAGCAGATATGGTTTAAACCTGAATTACGTGTATCAGGCGGAACCTAAAGGAATTGCTCACGCAATCAGCCTTTGTAAAAGATTTGTTTATGATGATTCCGACTTCTCCGTTATCTTAGGTGATAACGTTTTTGAGAACGCACCCCGTTGGAATAACCCTAACTGGAAAACAAATCCAAGAGCACAAATGCTCTTAGCCAATCATCCGACTTTGACTCGTTTTGGAGTAGCATCAATCGATTCTGACGGAAAAGTTGTTAAAATTGAGGAGAAGCCAAATGAGCTGGATCCTAATTATACTAACATGGCAATTTCTGGATGTTATTGTTTTACACCGGCATTCTTTGACTATTATGCCGAACTTAAACCAAGTCCACGAGGCGAGTACGAAATTACAGATATTCTTCGCAAGTATTTAGAAAACGACCAACTATCATACAGTATGGTGCCGGGCCTTTGGAGCGATGCGGGAACGCATGAGTCCATTGGGTATGTTAACCATTACTTCTACCAAAAAGAACATGGAATTACTCAAATCTAATCCGGTAATTGATCCTAAATATAAACCATCTATGGAGATGGGTTATATGGATTATTTTAATAGGGCAATAGCCTTTGCCCAAACTAATTATCAAGATCAGTTAGCTAAGCTTAGTAGAACCCATTTTATTAAGTTATCGCCCACTAATTTCTTTGAAGAATATGCTTGGTCTGTAAGTTGTGTTAATGAAAATTTACACGAGGTATCCAGATTCTTTCCAGAGCTATCTAAACGCCTAAGTCCCTTTTACACATGTTTCTGGGACCTTAATAATTTTCCAAATATTGAGGAAATAAAACCTCAGTTAATTTCGCTAAATAATAGCGAAAAGAAAACCGAAGCTTTGATTACTTGTGCTGACATCATCAATCGTGGCATTAAGTTATTTGGGTGGGATAATTACAAAGATAATTTCTTAAGCACACCTGAGAAGTTATGTGTTCTTCCGGTCATTGGAATGAGCGGGGCCAAGCAGCTTTGTAGAAATATTGGCATCTCATCTGAAGTTCTCAGTACGGCCAAGCTACACCAACTAGCTGTTCATTGGGGATTTGAAGATTCTAAATTGTTATGTGCAGCTATTCAACAGCATGTAAATATGCAATTAAAAGTAATTGAACTGGTTATGTGGTATGCAAGTGCCACCTTCGAAACAACTATTCCCTCAACGTGATATAGTATCTGCTGATTGCAGCATTTACTCATTTGAGGGAACATGAAGATTATGACCATTGGGGCTGGCTTTGTTGCCGACCATTTAAACTATCCAAAGATTACTGATCGTATTTCGATGAACTTGCGCATGGACACTGATAATGTGTTCGTTGATTCTATCTTGAATCGTTACAAGCCAGACGTGTTAATTAACTGTATTGGTAAGACCGGTCGTCCAAATGTTGACTGGTGTGAATCCAATAAAGAAGTAACGGCCGCTACTAATACGGCCTTGCCAATTATCTTGGCTGAAGCATGCGCTCGACACTCAGTCCATCTAATTCAGGTTGGTTCTGGTTGCATTTTCTTTGGACCATCCCCCTATCGAGGCGAGATGTCCGGAGCCAAAGATCCAGGTTGGAGAGAAGATGATTTTGCCAATCCAAAATCATTTTATTCTCGAACAAAGTACGCCTGTGATTTGGTTTTGGGAGGCATGGATAATGTTGCAACACTTCGTATTAGAATGCCAATTTCAACCCAAAATAATCAGCGTAACTTTATCAACAAAGTTCGAGGATATAAACAAGTTATTGATATTCCAAACTCAGTCACCTTTATGGATGACTTGGTACGTTGCATTGATTGGACAGCTAAAAATGCCAAGACAGGTATTTATCACGTCACCAATCCTGAGCCAGTGACCGCTGCTCAAGTAATGAGAGAATATCAAAAGTATGTACCCGAGCACTCCTTTGAAATTATTAATGAGGCAGAGCTGGATAGTCTAACGGTTGCTAAGCGATCGAATTGTATAATTAACAGTGACAAACTCAAGAGGGCCGGCTTCATCATGACACCATCTGAAGAAGCTCTTAAAAACTGCATGGCCGAGTATGTAAGGAATCTATAATGTCAAATAAGAATATTACTATTGATTTGAAGGCTCGTAAGGATATTGACGGGCAAACCTTTTATGTTGGGAAGGTAAAGGCTCCCATGTTGATTGATTGTTCAATTGGGGCAGTCTTTTTGGTTTTCGTTTCTGATAAGGGAGACGAGCAGCTTCAAATTGCTTTAATGGATAATAAAGAAATAGAGGATTAAATGGCAATTCATTTCGAAGAATTATGGGAGCAATGTGAAAAGTTGCACCAAGAAATGGGCGGGCAAGAACCCGTTAACGTCATTCTTGATGAATTGGCTATGAAGATTAACCTCTACAAATTAATAGACGGGAAAACGGATATTCCGGATGATGAGCGCCAAAAAGTAAAATCTCGCACAATGGGCGAGATCCTACTAACACTAACTCATTTATCTTTAAAGGAAAATATCAACGTATTCGAGTGTCTAAGCATTGCAAGACAATATCGTGATGCAGAGTTTTATAACTCTATCCCAGACGATTTAAAACTACCTAGAAGACTTTAATAGTTAGCTTTCCAGGCTGGGTTCATGTGACCAACAATAGCGGATACTGTATAACCAGCACTCTCTAATGCTTTGTTCATTTTTTCTTTTAGATCAGATGGACGGTCCTTAACTCTATCTGCATTGAAAGAGACGTTTAAATCTTTTCCGTCAACAGCGACAAGTAAGCTTCCTTTTAGATTAGAAAAGTTTCTATCCAAGGCAGACTTCAAATCCATTGGCAATCCTGCTGGAGCTGCTGGCGCGGCCTTTGGCTTTGGGGGTGCTGGAGGCTTTGGAGGAGTTGGAGCAGGCTTAGATGCAGTAGGTGGTTCGAAATCACCTAGTGGGTCACCTGGTAGACCAGGAGCAAACTGAGCTAGCTTAGAGATAATCTTCTGTTGCTTTTCAGCAATGCTGATTAATTTCTGGATGACGCTCTTAGGATCTTTAGATGCTGCCTTAGCAACTCCAACTGGATCCTTAAAAATGGTTGATACAGTCAAATCTGGCTTTTGAGCCTTAATCTGATTATCGAAGTTTCTTTGCATCAACTCCCTATTTTGAACTGGAATCTCTCCACTTACCGTGTAAGATTCGCCCATAGTCACATTACCGGCAGCAGGTTGAGAACCCTGATAGGTAACGGTTGGAGTTGAAACAGCAGTAACTCCGCTATTCAATGCTGCGGTCTGCCAGGCGCCTTGTAGGTACTTAACAGTAGCTGGATCGCCCTGAGCCACTTGAGATAGCTTAGTTAGTGCATTTTGTTGCTTTTCAGCTACCTTGATTAGTTTACTAATAATTAGCTTATCTTTAGAATTCATTGATTATCCTTTTAGAACTTGTTGTAACAAATACACTGATTCTTCCCTTTGGCTGGCGATGGCCATTACCATATCGTCCAAACCGAGACTAAGCTTGCCCTCTTCCTCAAAGCAATCATAGGCGTCTTTAGAGAACTTTATAAAATCTTTCTCCACCGCTAACGACATCTCCACGGGAGAACCTTCAAGCTTGCTATACTTTGAAAGAACTTTATTGAGAAGACTGGTTTGCAAGTCGTAGTCCAGAACGCTGTCGCCAAATAATCCTATAAATTTTTCGGCAGCTAGGTCTACATCTTTTAATGTGGAATTATACAGTCTTTCAAACAATAAATGATCACCATAAAAAGCAGTTCCCCTGGTAGTCCAGTGGTTGTGCTGATGAATTAAAGCGATTGATTTAAGAGTAGCTATGTACAAGGCTGCGACTTTGCTACATTTATCCATAGGTGACCCACTTACCGAAGATTAGTGAAATTCAGAAAGATATGGTTTTATTAGTATTCTGGGGCGAGAATTCTGTGATTTGGCATATAACTTGCCTGTAATTAATGATAATTAGAATATTTATTCCATTTGGGAACTGACTCTCGACAAAAACTTGGGGGATCTATAGGGGGATCATATGTTATATTGGATCGGGGCCAGAAGAACATGAAGAAACCGAAGACCGTTAAACCGTTCTACTTTAAGGATCTAACTCATCAACAGATGTTAGACATTCTCAATAAGGAGAATCCGGTTAACCTTAAGTACAATGAAGAACTAGTCAATAGAGTTTACGCTAGGTATCCTTATATTGATAAGCCGCAAGTTAGCCTGATTGTCAAAGCAATTTTTCAAAGTTTACGAGACCTGCTGGTCCTCGGAAAGGTTTTGAATTTCAATAACTTATTTTTTGACACCAAATTGCATTTCTTTGACTATCGAAAAGACGGTCATATATTACCCTCTCTGAAAGTAAAAATTTCCACCCCTCCCCCTTTGAGGCGCCATGACAGACAATAACTATGATGATGAACTAGATGATACTCAAGAGGAATTAACCTTCCAGGAGATGGACATCAATAAAGTTAAAGATAAGATACCGACTTACGAGTCAACTAAACTATGTGAGATGATTGTCTGTGATAGGTATTTTGGATGCTATAAAGAAATAGCCTTAGCCTGTATGGAAGAATTAGCTAAGCGCCGAATAGCTGGTGATCCTTTTAGATTTGAGTCTTACATTGAGAAGTCTCTATCAGAGTTGCCTAAATTAGAATTTGTAGTTCCTGATTTAAGAGATGTACTCCGTCAGGTCATTGGTAGGAAGGCTAGTCGATGAATAAACAACTGATGGAGGCTATTGTTAAACACATTTTCGCAAGATTTGCGATTATTCCATCGGCATTTATCAATTTCGATAAAACTAAGTCATTGATGGATAAAGGATTTTTACTTTCGGAAAATATCTCATTTTCAGATGAAAATGGTAACGCTCAGAAAAATAAAGTTTGGGGCTGTCAAATCTCAGCAGAACAACAAGAAATTAAGATTCTTTTAGGAGATTGTTCTGAAGATAAGTCCATTCGTGAATACGCGCTACTGGTGCACCTTAAAAACGCACCAACTTATGGTGTTTATTTAGTTTCTAGCGATGAAATTGATTCCGAGCCACTAATCGCAGTTTCCATGGATGGTAAAAGTTGGATTGAGTGCAGCACTTATCTACAAGCTACTTTTCTAGCTGGAATGGAACAAATTAAGGATGTTGGATTGGGCTATTCGAAGTGTTCCGATTACAAAGATGAATTCGAGAAACTGATGGCATTTATTAATTTTCATCACACTCTTTATGAGGATCAATATGAAGGGCAAGAAAGTTGATTCTCAATTCGTAAGCGAATTCATATCTGACTGCGTTATGCTCGGATATGATACGCCGGAGAAGATTGCGAATCATGCACAAAATACCATCAAAGATATTGATGAAGAGATTAAGAGACTTGAATCCAAGAAAATGTTACGATCTAAACTATTGGATGTAATAGCTACTTTTGAAAAACCGGTTAAACCAAATAAGTCAGAAGAAGCTAGGGCCCTGTCATTCTTCAAGATTCAACACCCACAAATCTGTAACGTAATCTGTAACGCTATTAAGCACGGAGTGATTACGGCTGAAGACGTAATCAAGCAAGATAATTATTCAAGTGCTGACGTTTTATTCTGTATTAAGCAACTATTAGAGTATAAGGTAATTTTTAGATCCGGATCCCATTTGTTACGTGGAGAGTTATTTGAAGAGTATCTGAAATTTGTTTTAAAGGAAAGTTAATGTTTGTTGTTATTATGCCGCAAGATAAAGAGATGCATATTGTTAGCTATCGTTTAGGTAATGGTAGCTATCGTACTATTTGTGCAAAAACTTTTCCAAGGAATATGAAGACTAATACCTTGGCGGCTGATGACACTTTCCCTGGCCTTTGTTCTTACTGTAAAGCCTATTACGATGAAATGTATCATGCTGATTTAAACCACTTTCCCGAGATGGCTCGCAACGAAGGGCAATGGAAGTGGTTTGGAATAGTAAGGTTTAATCGCAGTAATGTGCAGGGGCCTAAAGCTAAATACGAAGAAGTATTAGAATACAAAATTTGGCGCAAGCTTGGGAAATATAGAATCATCTATAAAGATAGATACAAAAAGAAATGAGTAATGTTTTATCTATTAGTAAAAGAAAGTTGTGGCATTATATTAATCGAAAGATTCATCGATTAGTACACCACTATCATGTGCTAGGTATTATTACTATTCTTTTTGATGAGATTATTAAAGATTTGAAACAGGGTCGTGCAATCAAAATTTTCAATTTTGGAACTCTATCATTAAAGCAAATGAAACCTAGGAGATATTTTGATGTTAGACATCAGAAGGTAATGTTATCTCCTGGTCGAAAGATTTTGAGATTCACGCTGGCGACTGCGTTACGAAAAAAATTAGTAAATAACTTAGATGTTGACAAAACTTTGAAGGATGACTAAATGACTAGAAAAGGACCACGACCGCTAGTTTTTGTGTGCGCTAGTGTAACCGATGACGGGAACTTGATTACAGAGATTATTTCCGCTAATACACCGGCCGAAGCAACGCAAGTATTTAGTGACAAATTCTCTTGCTCTCCGAAATCCGTGCTTGGCCCCTTTTTCAAGAAAAGGGCTCAGGTGCTGGAAAACACTAGATCTCTTAAGTTCACGAATCAAAACAAAAAAGCCATTTACAATGAATGGTACGTTAACGCCTTTATGCTTAAAGAACCTGAAAACCAGGCATATTTAGTCTTTATCAGAAGAGTAGACGATAAAAAGCTACCACCACCGAAGGGAACCATTACGGTTCCCATTTCCGATCTGAGGTTCATATAATGCTTACGAAATCTTTTTTAAAGAAAATTAAAGAGCAATTGTTAAATGAGAGAAATGAATTGCTCCAGAAGTCTTCTCAACATCCCGATATAGACACGGATGGGGACGAGGCCGACGAGATTCAAGGGAACCTGATCATTGAGATACATAATCAGCTCAATACTAGAAATCATACTAAACTTAATCAAATCAGTGATGCACTGAAACGTATCGAAAGTAATACGTACGGTCTTTGCCAAGATTGTGAAGACGACATTCCTGAGAAAAGATTATCTGTCAATCCATATTTCTTAACTTGCGTTTCCTGCGCAGAAGAGCGCGAACTTGAAGATAAAAGAAAGAGACATTAATTTTGAATACCATTGTAACCGAAACTACTGATCATGGCGAGATGCCGATTGACGTTTATCAAAAGCTATCCAATGATCGTATTTTGTTTGTTTGCGATCAAATAAGTGATAGTCTAGCAACCGATATTACGGCAACCCTTCTTTTGAAGGATTCCGAAGATTCGGAGAAAAAGATAACTCTTTTCATTAACTCTCAGGGTGGTGATATTCGTAACACGCTTATGATTTGTGATATGATGGCTATGATTGATGCGCCGATTGAAACGGTTTGCATTGGCGCTGCCATGGATGAGGCTGCCATCATTCTTGCCTCTGGAACTCCTGGGATGAGATTTGCAACCAGAAATTCAGTAATCGCAGTTAATCAGTTATCTCATGATTGGATTACTCATGCCAATTTAACTGATGCTAAGAAGTATTTGGATTTGGCATTGGCCGACAATAAGAGAATGATGGAAATCTTAGCTAAGACTACTGGAAAGACGTTAAAGAAAGTCACCGAAGATTTTGAGAGAAGGGTCTTTATGACGGCTTTTCAGGCTGCTAAGTACAATTTAATTGACAAAGTTGTTAGTTTTAACAAGTAAGGTATGCTATGAAGAAAGACAAGAATGCTCACAATCATGAGCAGATGCGCGCCCCGCTTCTTACCGGATACGCAGATACTTACGTTAAACTGGCCAAACATCGCATCATCTTTGTTTCTGAGGACGTATCTGACGTAATGGCGGCTGAGCTTTCAGCTATGTTACTCTACTTCGACAACGAAGACCATGAAGAGATGATTGAGATGTACATCCACTCCAATGGAGGGGCTGTTACTGGACTATCTAACATTTACGATGTCATGCAAATGATTCAGGCCCCCATTAAGACTATCTGCATTGGAAAGTGTTATTCGGCTGCTGCCGTTCTATTGGCCGCAGGAACCAAAGGTCAGCGCTATGCCTTTAAGAATTCTAGCGTAATGATTCATGGAATCCAATTTGGTTTCCCAATTCCTGGCCATGATATGACCACTTCTCAAAGTTATTATGAATTTATAGATAATAATAATGATAATATTATGAAGATGTTAGCTCACCATACCGGCCACGACCTAGAAAAGGTTAAAACTGATTGCAAAGCGGATGTATGGATGGATGCCAAGCAAGCTTTAGAGTACGGAATTATCGATCATATTATTGAATAAAAATCGTTTGTTGTGGAGAGGCAAGACCCCTTTTCAGGGGTTTTGTCGTTTTGGGGATTCAAAATCTGAACAATATCAATAATTCTTCATACTTTGTATGATAAAAGTTGCAAGAAAACCATCCGCAGACCCGGTGCAAGAAAAGTTGCGCCAGGCTAAGTCTTTGTGGAATAAAGAGGTTTCCACTTTTGTCAATGATTTAATTCACTTAAAGAAGATGATGAACGGATGGCCGTCCAAGTTCCACCCTGAACGTTCTAGGATTGTTGACCCAATCCCTGCTGATCCGGCCACCATTATCGGCTCCCTAGCTGGAGATTTCCAGGAAATCGCCCAACGTGGTAATTCTATCATTCAGCAACAGGTAGACTATTCAAAAAACCGTCGTAAGAAGCAACCTAAGCAACTTAACCTGCCACATACACAAACTCCTGCTGCTCCTGCCGCACCAGCGCCTCCAGCACCAGATCTATCTCAACAGCTTAGCTTGCCAGCCGTAGCCTCTTCTGAATCGGACTTGGTGAAGGTAGCTGGCGCATTTGAAGAGAAGTATAGCTTAGTGGCTGAAGCTTCTAATCCTATTACTCGTTTCTTTACCAAACTTCTTAATCCAGGCATAGGTTTCAGTGAAGCCGCTCGTGTACGTAGAGTTCGTATGCAATTGCTTTCAGCTTGTGCTAAGGTATACAAGAAGCTAGAAGACTTACAAGTTAGCGTCGTTAAATCTTCCCAAAAAAGTTTGGAAGAATCTAATGAAATGATGCATCAAGTCTGGAGAGATTGGGAAACCGTCCGTACTGGTTTTTCTACGTACAAAGGCATGATGACTCCTAAGGTTCCGGATGCTGGTGGTGATATCGCTCCACCAAAAGAAGTAGTGGAATCTAAAAAGAAGGAAGAAGAAGGAAAGGCTAAGCTAGTCGAGCAAGAAATGGAAAAGGTTGACCGTGCCCAAGAAGAGGGTAAGGCCGAGCCTGGTGATCCAGACCATGAAGGAATATTGGACGACAAGCCAGAAAGCGAACGATCAAAAGTTCCTTTCGATGCTATTGTTGGTGATAAGCCAAGATGGGAAGAACGTGCCGAGAATCTTATTGATAATCTTAACGAGAATGAATCCGTTAATGTTGCCAATAGAATTTTTACGGACTATAGATCGATTATGTCTCCGGCTAAAAGACTTGAGTTTATCCACAATGGAGTTGATCCAGTTATTTTTACTAAGCTTAATGAGGCTCTAGGATGGTTCTCACTTAGAAAGAATAAGTGGGCCGATACTGTCATCAAACTTCATCGTGAGCTTCTTAATGAACTAAATGAAACTCTTGATACTAGTGAAAGCTCATTAAAAGAAGTTTTGGATAGACTTGTTGAAAGAAGGAAATTTCAAGAGCGTCTTGATAAGCAAAGAAAAAAACTTCAAGAACATGAGCAAAAGCAAAAGCAGAAGGCTCAAAAACTTCAAGAGAAAGAACAAGAAAGAAATCAAAAGATTGAAGAAAGGGAGCGTTTGTTTCAAGAGAAACAACGTCAAAAGGCACAGAAGAATTACGAGAAAGAAAAACAGAAGAAGTTGGTCAACGTTCCACCTATCGTTCCTCCTGCCCCAGCTCCAGTCCTAGCTTTACCTCCAGTAGTAACGGGCCCACCAGCTCCGCTTACTCCGGTTCCTCCTACTCCGGTGTCATCTTCACCATCTGATAGTTTAACCTCTACGGACCAGTTAGAAGTAACCGCCCAGGCATTTCTAAAGAAATGGATTGGTAAGACAAGACATCAATTAAGCATGTTCGATGGTACTTCTGGTCAACGTCTACAAGTCTATGATGTGGCTGAAGAGATGAGACAAACAGTAGATCAAATTATGGACCATCTAGAAAAAGATATCAACATAGATGAATTGACTCCTATGATTGGTAAAGTCAATAATCAATTGTCCTCTATTCGTGGTCTAACTAGAAACCTACACATGACACATCGTGTTATGAAGGGGAAGAAATAATGGAATCCGGCTACATTTACGTACACAATAATGTATTCCCTACTCTATTAGCTATTTCTGAGGAAGAACAATCTCATGGACTTATGGGTCAAGAGTGGCCGCCTCCAGTTATGTCTTTTCTTTATACTTATCCGAGATACAATAAGTTTTGGATGAAGAACACGCCTAGCCCGCTAGATATCGTTTTCTGTCACCAGGGAGCTGTCACTCAGATCTGTAAAGGTGAACCTTATTCGACAGATATGATTGGCGACAATAAGTTGAGCGATTTAATTGTAGAATTTCCACATGGCACCGTGGTATCCTCTGGCATCAAGTTGGGTCACAAGGTAGGCTTAGTTAAACCTACGTTTGCTGAATTGAAAAAAATAATTGCCGAGAAATATCGCGGAATTGTAAAACTTTAAGAGCCCTTGCCAATTTATTTTTAGTGTTTACGTTGGTGAGTATCAAGATGGAACTCATTCAAGATTTCAATCAGATTCTTCAGTCGTTCAAGATTAAGGCTTCCTGCGTGGACCACAAGCAGGTGGACAACTATTTTTATTATGACCTGAAGCTGAACCCCAACGCTCGGGTGAAGGACATTCAAAAGTATAGCGATGAGATTTCTCTTGCCCTGAAGACGCCTTGTAAGCCAAGTGTGAAGGTGCTCCACAACGAAGGTGTGGTGAGGTTAGAATTTATTCAGCCCCGCAATACTTCTCTCAAGCTATTTGATCTATTCTCGAACAGAGGAATCCCTAAAGGGGAGATCAATTGTTTGTTGGGCAAATCTGTCAATGGTACCAAGTTGTGGATGGACCTTGCACAAAACCCTCACTTACTTGTTGCTGGTACTACTGGTTCTGGTAAGAGTACGTTACTTCACAACATCATAGCCAATCTATTAAACTACAATGATGTAGATATTACTTTGATTGATCCAAAGAATATTGAGTTCGTTGCTTATGATGGATTGTTTGACTCCATCAACGTATTGTATACCTATGATGATACGGTTGCGAGAATCAACTCATTTATTGAGATTATGGAGTACAGATACTCTTTAATGAGAGCCGGTCAACCAGCCTCTACTTTTCAGAGTATGGTTGTTATTATTGATGAATTTGCTGACCTGATAATGCAAGATAAGGCGGGAGCGTTCTATCTTGGTCTTTGTAGACTTGCCCAAAAGTGCAGGGCTGCCAAGATACATATTATCTTGGCAACTCAGCGCCCCTCGGCTGATATCATCAACGGTTCAATCAAAGCTAACTTTCCGGCCCGCATTGCTTGCAGGGTAGCGAGCCATGTGGATTCTAAAGTAATTTTGGATGCTACGGGAGCTGAGAATCTTCTAGGAAAAGGCGACTCGCTTGTGCGAGACAACCTTAGATTCATGGAAAGGTTCCAGATAGCCTATACAGATGCGGCTGAGGTATGTTCTATTTTCGGTAACAAATGCAAAAACAATCTCCAAGCTTAGTTGATGTCGATACCCTGATTGAAGAGTTTTTAGAAAAACACAGTCAGGGTATTGTTACCATTCATAAGATCTATTTCCATAATAGTGATCCGCTATCCATTCGCGCTGTCGTTAGTGAGCTTACGGATGAGTTGAGAACGGGCTGCGTTACATTTTTGAATAAAGAATCCCCGCTTGAAGAGCTGGACTCTTATTTGTTTTATATTGCGAATGCCTTCTGCAAAAAGAAGGCAGCTCCGCAAATTAAAAAGAAGACAGAATACCTATGTCCCGGTTGTCTGTTTTTGAACAAAGAAAATTTAGTTATCTCTGTGAACAAATTCTTCAGGTGTGATGATTGTGAAGAAGAGTTAAGAAACGCCATTGACCCGAAAAAGATTTCCTTTTTCAGGACGTTTTTTAAACACAACAAAATGGGATATCGTTGCAATGATTGTGAGCGATTTATTCCTCATCCATTGGACGAATCTCCAATAGTCACATGTCCATATTTTGACTGTTACTTCGTTGGTCCCTGGTCTTCTCTAAGGCGTATGCACCACCCAACCTCTGAAAGTAACGCCGAAATTCTAACATTGGATATGCGTCAAGAAAGCGGCACAACATTCAAGGATGCCCTACCATCCAAAACGGTTGATGCTCAGTCTCAGCTTGAGATTCAAGAAGAGCTAGAAAATAAGGTTAAGATTCTAAGGGATGTTATTGATTATCAAACCAATAACGTTCCGTATAGTAGCTCCGACTTCACCATTAAGCATAAGTGTTTAACCTACCAATCATTTTCAAATTTACTTAAAAGGTATCCGGTTGAAATGGTAGATTATCTTCTGAACTCTAGTCGTTCAGGAGGATTTCAACATAAGGTTTTTCAAGAGTATATTAGGTTGCTTGAGGAGTCATTTCCCTTTTCTTTTAAGAAGAATAATAAGCAATTCAAGATAACATCTCTACTAGATCCTAATTTGAACCTTTTTGCTGGAATTAGTACTTTCGAGGCAATGGTTACAGATAAATTCGATATCAAAAACAATACTCAGGAATTTTATATTGGTGGTAGGAAGGCTTCAATTACAAAGCCTTATTACATTGGTAAGTTATTGAGCGTGATGGAGAAAAATACCAAAGCGCCCCTAATCGACAAGGTGACCGAATATACTTTTTCCAAAATTAAAGTACAGGATATAGTACCTGGGACAGAGGTTATTGTTACCCATTTAAGGGTGCCGCCCCATTATCAAATGGGTGGCATGGTCTATGTGAATCGTGTAAGAAAAAAGATCATAGACCGTGCTAAACTTTTACTGAGTAAAGAAATCAATGATTGATGATTCAAATAGGAATTATAAGCCCAGGTGGGTTCGTGTTAAACTATCTACACCTTTCCTAGTTCGTACTAAGTGTAAAGCGTGTGGAGGTTCCCCCAAAATATACTACTATACACGAAATGCTACTCTCTGGTACGATGCCCGCAGGGTAGTTACCCGATTTGATAGTTTGAAGCACCTTATTAAACGAGCTGTTGGCGATCATTATTACTGGGACGATCCTAAGTATTTCACTAAGCTTAGTACATTTACGCATGGTATCAGCTATACGTCCTATAGACCAAGGCTTCACAGAACACGTGGATCTAATCCAATTTTTGATACTGTAGAGTATTTAAGCTGTGAATGTGGTGCCACTCGGTGGGCTTTCTCTGAGAGAGCATCCGCCCATCGCCCCGAAATTACTAATAGAAAAGCTAGGGGCAGATTTCCGCACAAATTCGAGGATTAAAAGGTCAACACACCCAATTTGTTTTTAACCTGGGATTCTAACTTTAAGAAGTTATCTGATAGTTCTTCAAACAACTTCCACTGTCTATTAATGAGCTTGTAGCAGGAATAATAAGATAAACGGGCCACAGTATCATAATAGTCTTTAGAAGCAAATCGAAGATGAGATGGTGCCAAGGTATTAGCGAAAAAAATCCAATCTCCCAAATTTTGGTAGGTTAAAAAATCTTGATTATTGCGGGCTTGCGCAAACAGGATCGTGACACTATCTTTAGACAGATCAAATTGTGAGGACTTATATTTTCCGTAAATACTTACAATGTAGGCTTTAGTATCACGGTGACACTCTAAGTCGGTTAGTAACTCTTCAAAAAAATTTATGATGTTTCTGTGACTAGTATCCATCAAACTATACAGAAATATTGAAAGACATCGGAGTTTTCATGAAAACATTAGTTATAGTTGAGTCGCCCGCTAAGGCTCATAAGATTCAAGACATTCTCGGTAAAGATTATATTGTAATGGCTAGTAAAGGTCATATTACCGATTTAGCTAAAGGTGGCAGGTTTGGTTTGGGAGTTGATATTGAAAACGACTTTCGCCCCCGCTATGTCTTAATGGAAGACAAGATAGAGACTCTGGATGCCCTTTTGGCAGCTTCCAAGAAGGTAGACCGTATTTTGGTTGCAAGCGACCCCGATCGTGAGGGTGAGGCCATTGCCTGGCATTTGGCGGCTCGTCTGGCCGATACGGGCAAGCCCATTAAGAGAATGGTTTTTAATAAGATCAAAAAGGATGTTCTTCAAAAATCTCTCAAGGAAATTAGAGATATTGATTTGAATCTATTCCATTCTCAAGAAGCTCGTCGCATTCTTGATCGTTTGGTAGGTTTTATGGCCTCACCATTCCTAATGAACTTTTTTGGACCAAAACTTTCTGCGGGTCGCGTCCAATCAGTGGTAACTCGTATGGTTATAGACCGCGAGCGAGAGATTGAAAGCTTCGTTCCAGAAGATTACTGGACTATTCAAACTAAACTAACGACTGCCAAGGGTGAAAGCTTTGTGGCTAAGTATGCGGGTAAATTGACCAACCAAGCGGATGCTGATACCGCCAAGGCATCCCTTGATACTAAGGACTATGTTATTTCTGAGGTTCTAGCTTCGGAAGAAAAGAGAAGTCCGCAGGCACCATTGGTTACCTCTACCCTACAGCGCATTATGTCAAAAACATATGGATTTGATGCTGAACGAACAATGAAGGCGGCTCAGTCTTTGTATGAAGGTGGTTATGTTTCCTACATTAGAACTGACTCCGTTAGAGTTGGCGATGAAGATATCGAAGCCGTTCGTTCTTGGTTGAAAACTAATAAATACGCAACTCCATCTAAGCCAAATGCCTTTAAAAATAAGGATGCCGTCCAGGACGCCCACGAATGTATTCATCCAACGGATTTAGATTTGGTGCCTGGAAAGCAATATGCGATTATTGATCCAGATGAAGTTATTGTTTATGAGACTATTTGGAAGAGCTTTGTGGCCAGCCAAATGACGCCGGCCGTGTATGATACTCTTTCCGTGACAGCTCATCCAAAAGGCAATGCTAAATGCAAGGTTAAGGCTGGCGGTAAAGCGCTCAAGGACAAGGGCTATCTAGAAATGTTTGGTGTGGATGATGGTGAAGGAATCAATATTCCTGCCGTTTCTGTTGGGGACGCTGTTACCTTGACGGGTAAGGGTGCACTAAAGATGGAAAAGAAGTCCACTCAACCACCTCCCCGCTTTTCTGAAGATAAGCTCATCAAAGAACTAGTAAACAGAAACATTGGTCGCCCCGCTACTTACGCTGAACTTCTAAGCAAGATTACTGCACGTACTTACGTTGAGAAGAAGGGTAATGTTTACCATGCGACCGATCTTGGCAAAAAGATTACTGATGAGTTGAGTCAGTACTTTACTTTTATGGATTACAACTACACCGCCAAGATGGAACATCAACTCGATGAAATCGAAAGTGGTAAAGTAAATCATATTGACATGCTAAAAAAGTTTTTTCCAGAATTCAAAAAAGAGTTGGATAAGGCATATTTAGGTCATGGAGGATTGCTTTGCGACCAATGTGGTAGCCCGATGGCAACCAGAACGGCAAAAGCAGATGGTTCGAAGTTCTTGGCATGTTCGTCCTTTCCGAAGTGCAGGAATACCAAGCCATTCAAATCTGTAAACGCAGCGTGATTTTCGAATAGAAAGAACGAGCCTGTTACGAATGAATAAAAAAATTGAATCGAAAACTTACTTGGCTCCTGAAGATTTAGAGCGTCAAGAAAATCTTTCCTTGCAAAGAGTAAAGCAAATGCAGGGCAAGGTAACGACTCCGTCAGAACCACGCCCACCAGCCAATTTCATTGATTTAATGAATTGGACTGAGGCTTGCTTTAAGCAACACCTTAAAGATACTAAGGGTTTGAATAAATTTGTTCATAATCGAATCATCGTAGATGGACAATTTATGCAGTTTTGTGAGGAAAACAAAATCACCGTAACCTGTCTTTATAAAGACTCTTTCATTTCATGGAAAACTGATCATGATCTTGAGAAGTTTTTTGCACAAGGGGTTTTCCTAATTCAAGCTAGGGGTGTAGAGTTTTTGCATGCCGCCCTCTTTCATAAGGGAAATCAGAATGAAGATGAAATCAGTTTCTTTGTAATTGCATCTGAAAGTAATTATGAGGCTTATCTTAAGCTACGTAATAGTTTTGATGCGTGGGTACAAGAAAGAGACCGTAGTAACCTGCACATTCATGTGGTTGATGGAGAGGATATTCCATACACTAAGGATGCAACCTGGAATGATTTATTCTTGCCAGAAGACATTAAGACCGAATTAAAGGATTTGGTAGAGAACTTTTTATCTTCTCGTGATTTCTATATAGAAAAGAAGATTCCTTGGAAGAGAGGATTCCTACTATATGGTCAACCGGGCAATGGTAAGACCTCTATTATTAGAACTATCATCTCTGAGTACAACTTCAAGCCGGTTACTATTATGCCCGGCGCCAATTCAGAGACCTTGCGTGAAGCCTTCTCTTACGCAGAAGAACAAAGCCCGTCCCTTCTTTACATTGAAGACTTGGACTCTCTTATTGAGAACGGGTTTGATGTCTCAACCTTCTTGAATCTACTGGATGGCATTTCTTCTAAGAATGGTCTGTTGGTTATTGCAACAGCTAATGATGTTAAGAAGCTAAAGACCAACATTACTCGTAGACCATCGAGATTTGATAGAAAGTTCGATATCCCTCTTCCAAATCAGGAAATGGCTTATATATACCTTAAGAGGTGGTTTGGCAATATTATCGACACTAAAAAGTGCCGCGATCTTGCCAAATGCGCTGAGAAGTATGAACTATCTTATGCTTATTTGAGAGAACTTTATATATCTTCTATGTTTGAAGCCATTGCTCATAATAGAAAAGCTCCAACAACCAAAGATATAGATAATACGCTTACTCGTCTTGTAAAAGACAAAAATGCTTTGAATAATGGTAATACCATTAATACTGACAAATACTTTAAAGGTTAAAACGGGTCATCAGCAATGAGAGACAGTAATTATAAGAAACCAAGGAGAAATTCCTACAAGAAGGCACCGAAGGGAGGTGAATCGCAGCCAGTCGTCGTCAACGACAAATTTGCACACATTGAGCCTGTGCAAGCCCAACCCTTGGAAGTTAAAGTTTATAATAACAACTTTGACAAAGCTCTTCGAGCATTTAGGGCACTAGTTCAAAAAGAACGCATTCTTTCCTTATACAAAGAAAAACAATCGTATGAGAAGGCATCTGACAAGCGTAGGAGAAAGCGCAATGAGATGAAAAGGAAGCGTGTTGAGATGGATAATCCTAGACCTCCTCGTGATGCTAAGAAATCCTTCAAGTCACGTAGACCTAGATCTGATAATTCTCCAGAATAACTGGAATTGATATGTCAACCAAAGATAAAATAAAAGTTTACAAAAATCCGGCTAGAAATCAGCCGGATGCACATAAACCATATGTTCCACAATATCAGCTTATGGGTGTCGAACCTGGGGAATACAAAAGCCCCTTGGCCCCTGATTATCAGGGTTCAGTGAACCAGGCTCCTCCGTCTCAGGACAATCCGAGGAACCCACGTCCCGCTATTCGTCAACCTTATGCTGAGGCTGTGCAGTCACCTATTGGAAGAGGGCGAGGGCCACTTCCTAATGTAGGCAACAATATAGAACAAACTTGGTCTGGTGTGGATGGAGAGATTATCGATGATCTTTCTGAAGTAGACAGCAATCATACTATGGTTGATAATAACGAGTTCGTTAGTGCAACCGCCCTCGGGTTGCCTGAAGAACCTGTTATGGCTCGCCCGCTCCAAAACAATGTCTTTGTGACCGAAGAAGATATAAGACAACACGTTCCAGATAGTGAATTATCTGCTATAATCTCTAATTTAGAGGAAGAAGAATATCTTCTAATATTATCTGGTGAAGTAATTTGTTCTGGTCCGTTGGATCTAATTCAAGAACAAACAAGGCTGTTGGTATTTGGAGAACATGAATATTCTCAAGGTAATCCTGCTTCTGTTGATGATATAATAGTTATTAAAAGAATAAAGATTAAAGTTGGAGTATTCTTAGAATAAGGAGCAACCTTGACTTCCGAACCACGAAAAGCAACAGATATATTATTAGAACTTGAGCAAAAGCTGGATGTTGCTTTAAGTATTATCCGTGCCCAGGATTTGAATATTAAAATTCTGTCTAATAAATTAAATTCAGTATTACAGACTTTGGAAAAACAGGCAACCGTTCCCCAGAAGATTATGGTGGAAGCCGTTAACACTACTCGTGCCCCGGCTATGACCGTTTCGCCGTTCCAACAAGGATTTGATTTAGACTCAGAGAGACAAATTCCAGTATCTCCGGAAGCTACCCTACCATTAGAGACTGAGCCCAAGGGGTTTAGAAGAACTTCTCGTCCCGAAACATTTGCAGGAGATGATGTCTACCTACAAAAGTCTTCACCTATGGTTACTCCAAAGTATCCTACTCAGATTCCAAAAGCTCCAGTTGGCAGAAACCCCAATGACCCACCTCCAGGCCGCACGTCATCCGTAACAGCCGAGGTTGTGGTTCCTCCCGCTCCTAAGGCGGAAGTGTCTTCAAGACAAGCTAAGCAGAATAATCCGGGCCAGAATGTGGTGCCGGTCATGCAGAGAGTAGTAAATAGCCAGGGTAAGTCTTTATTTTTGGCCGATGTCGAAATTATTGATTTATCTACTATGCAACAAATTGCAAAAACCAGAACCAATGGAACTGGTAAGTGGATGGCTTCTTTAGGAATTGGTAGTTATCGTATTATCATTAGAAAATTAGAAGCAACCACTAAAGAAAGACTTGAGGCTACCCAAGATATTCAAGTTGATGGAAGTCAATCCCCACTTGAATTACAAACGGTTATCATTAAGTCCTAACATCAGAGATTCATATGAGTAAGAAATTTCGCGTCATAGTGGCTGACCCTCCTTGGCCATTTAAAGATTCATTAAAAATGTCCGAAGTCAAGCGTGGGGCGGAGGCCAACTACAGCGTGATGTCAATTAAAGACATTCGTGAGCTACCCATGCAGCCCTTTATTGATACTCGGAACGGAACCATTTTAGCTCTCTGGGTACCGTCATCCCTTCTTCAAGAAGGCTTGGATACCATGAAGAGCTGGGGCTTTGCTCATAAACAGACTTATGTTTGGGTTAAAACTAAGAAGCAGCCTCTAACCGAATTGCTTAAGTATTTTACTAAGCAATTAACTAAAGACATAAAAAATTTGCAGCGTTTTGAAGCTATTAAGAGATTTATTGCGGCAGTTGGGCAGTTTAAATATTCTACGATGTTAGCTTTTGGGATGGGTAGATTGTTTAGACAAACCCACGAAATTTGTTTAATAGGCGTAAGTAATAGTAAGATATATAAGTCATTAAAGAACAAATCCCAGCGTTCCGTGAGTTTTGCTCCGAACCTTCGACACTCTGCCAAGCCAGAAGATTTGCAAGATTCATTGGATATTATGTTTCCAGCAGGAAACAGATTGGAACTGTTCGCCCGCAGACATCGCCCCGGCTGGGTTTGCTTGGGGAATGAAATCTGTAACGATGAGGACATCAGGGTTTCGCTAGCTAAATTATAGAATTGCAAGCGGCCTTGACCTTTTAATTTTCAAGGATTACGCTACTACTATGTCTAAGAAAACCCTTTTATTAAATGCCAGTTACGAAGTGCTTTCTTTCATTCCCGAAAGAAAAGTCTTCAAGCTCTTGTTCAAAGACAAGGTTGAGGTAATCTCAGCTTGGGAAGACTATATCGTTTGGGGATCTGGAAAGGTTAAGCATCCTTCTATCTTAAGGTTGAAGAATCACGTTAGACGAAATTACTTCAACTCAAACTTTAGCCGTAAAGCTTTAGTTAAAAGAGATAAAAGCACTTGCCAATACTGTAACAAGAAGCTAACGGCAGGACAAATCACTATGGACCACGTTCTACCAAGAGCGCAAGGCGGTGTTACGTCCTTTACTAACTGTGTAGTTTCTTGCCAGATTTGCAACAATAAAAAGGCAGACAGAACGCCAGAACAGGCTGGAATGGTTCTTCTTAAAAGACCAACCCACCCATCATTTTCTTCTCATAATTATGTCGCTGATCCTCAGGAACATTGGCATGGTGACTGGGATGATTTCTTGGGAAACACCTAATTACGGTAGAACTATAGAGAATTGTTGACAAAATCAACAATTCAGACAAAAATTGTACAGTTGGGAGTGGTAAATTATCAAATAATTTCCTCCTCCCAACCATGCAATATTACAGAATACTATATAGTCTCACTCGATATATAGGACTGACCATGACCAAGGTAAGCTGTAATTGCATAGTATGTGCTGAGGAATTTGATCCAGGAGAGTTGGAGAGCGTAGCTCTATCTTCTATCAATACGACTAGCTTTAAGGTTTGCCAGGCATGCCTTGATAGCTCAGATCCAGCCGAAGACTATCGTGAAGTCCGTGAGATCGTCAATTCTTATTTGAAGTTTGCCGAGGCCAAGTCTCTATTTGGTGAGGTAAAGACTATTCTTGATTCTAGGAAGGACAAGGAGTAATCATAGTATCTCTATGATTATTACTCTTTTTTCGTCTTCTTTTTCTTGAGCGGGCACCTTTGGTGGTGGCGGTTCCATCTCGATATACAGAGGTAATGGTTCCATCTCTTCTTTCTTTTTCTGCTCGGGTTCGTGCATAAAAGGGTAAAATGCGTCCATAGTCGCCTCTCTGTATTACTATGCTAGAATATAAGTATGTTATGTCCAAACTGTACTAGACTAGCTTACTTGCAGACTAACAAATCTTGTATTCGTTGTCAAGGCGTCGTATTAACTAATATTTCTGTTTTATGTGATGACTGCTCGGCCGTTAATAAACAGTGCTCGGTTTGTCTTAAAAAGATAGTTTTCCCTGCCGAACGTGCCGGGAAAAGAGGCTGCAACTGCGGGCGTAAGTAGTTATATAGGTAAGTGATGATTATTACAAATAATGAAGAGGCTCTGCGCGTAAAATGTGAAGACGTTTTACCTGAAGAAGTTGGCGCTCTTATAGATAAGTTAGAGGCTGAGTTAAGTTATGCTAACCGTCTAGGGAAGGGTGGCATTGGGTTAGCTGCACCACAGATTGGCATCGCGAAAAATATCGCAATTATCCGATTGGGCAAGGGCAGTGATCTATCTTTAAACCTAGTAAATTGTAAAGTTGAGCAAGGCTTTGACCCCACTCTTTTCAAAGAGGAGGGGTGTTTGTCTTTTCCGGGACGTGTCGAAAATACCATTCGTTTTCAAGAGGTATACATCACCAATAATCTTGTAGCTCCACATCGTTTTGTGGCAACAGGATTGATTGCGGTTGTCTGTCAACACGAGCTAGACCACCTAAATTCTACGTTGTTTATGGACCGAATGGCTCCAAAGCCCGTTCCAGTAGTCAATAAGAAAAAGGTTGGACCTAACGACCCATGTATCTGTGGCTCTGGAAAGAAATATAAGAAATGCTGTTCGAAATAAGGTGTTTATGAGTAAAAAAGCTTCCGATGATCTACAAGACCAGATGTTACTAGCAGATGCCCTTCTGCGTCTTAAATCCTTAGAAAATGTTCTCATTGCCAAGGGAATTGTAACGAAAGAAGAGCTTTCCAGTGAGATGGATGTTCTTGCCAAACAGATTGCTAAATCCTTATTAGCAAGGGCTAGTGTTCCGGGCGATCTGGATGAATTAATTAATTCTTTGAATTTAGCTAACAAACCCAATGGAAATTAATGAAGTTCTTAACTCAAGAAGAAGATTTATCTTTTAAGGGTAAAAGGCAATCGTTTTATTTTTACAGTGCCTGGATGCCATATCATAAGAAAATGCTTTCTATGATTTCCAAAATGGAAGATAAGTATAAAGATATTAATTTCTTCGCCATTGACACAGACCATTTTAGAGGTCTATGTAAGAGATTCAATATAGAATCTATTCCAACAGTTATTATATTAGAAGATGGTTATGAAGTTAAAAGGATTAATGGTATAGTTTTGACTAGCGCCTTTAGGAGCGCATTTGCTGATATATGTAGAACTGAATCCTAAATAAATCTGGAGAATTTCATGAGTAAGAAGGTTGATAAATCGAACGAAACTTTAGCACAAAGAGCCGCCCTATCTCAACAGGACCGTGACGCTGAAGCTGCCCAAGAAATGCAAGGCACAGTCGCCGGTGACATTTGGAACGAAATTAAGGACAAGAGCATTGAAATGTTCGCCCTTCCGGACCAACAAGTTAACATGCATGCCCACCCAATTGTGGTCGAGCCAAGTAAACTATATTTAATCACCAATTCAACTGCCGTTCTTCCATCTTTGGAAGCTGCTATTGGAAAGAAATACACGGTTGAACTGGCCGACAAATACGTAATTGTAGGTCGAGCCGTTGTACCACTAACCAGAAGATAATGAGGACTTATGCCTTTTGATGAAGAAGATAATGATCAGGCTTCTAGCCATTCTAAGAAAGTTGGTCTTAAGAACGTTAGTTCTCAAAAGTCAATTTTTGACTCTATGCCTAAGAAGCCAACTCAGGAAGAGTTTGATCACAAGGTAAAAAAAGTTCAAGAGAAAGCCTCTCACTATAAATCTAGAGCGGCTGACTTAGCTTCTCAATTTAACAAAGCGGTAGCTGATAAAACTCTTCCACAAAACAGAAACATGTTCCAACAAGAAATGGAACGTGATCTATTAGGACAGATGATTCAGTTAGCAATTGATATCAATAATGACCCAAATGAAAAAGAGGGCATGGGTTCTCTTAGCTGGATTACTTTGTTAATGAAGACTTGTTTCGCTCAAAGAGATAAAATAAATAAATTAGAGTTTATGGTCACTCAATTAGAAAAGAAATGTGACCCGGCCGTTTTAAATGATCTAATTTCTAAAGCGCTTGACTCTAAGAAGAAGAGTGAATAAGTTTGCCATGATAACTAAAGAAATTCTACTATCTCTAATTTCTGAGGAAAAGGATAACTTTAGTAGGTATTCACAATCATGCGCGATGTATCAAATTCAACCGGATTCGATGGCTATGGCGAGACACCAGGGGAGACTGGAAATACTTCAGCGACTTCTCCAGGAAAAGCTTTTTACCAAGACCTAATTCAAAAAGCCAATACGGTTCCTATTATTCGAGTATTCAAACATTACGGCCTTCGTTTAGATGAAGGCAATCGTAAGATTATTTGTCCAATTCCATCTCATAAGGGAGGTCGTGAAAACTCGCCCTCTTTTTACTATTACCCTCACACTAATACTTTCTGGTGTTTCGGATGCAAAACCGGTGTAGGCTGTACTGATCTTGTAGCAGCAATGGATAACACTTCCAAAGCTAAAGCGGCCTTTAAGATATTGGAGTGGTTCGGAGACGATGTAGACGAAGATAAGATACTTGATAGGGAGAATTTTTCCGAAAGATTAGAAATCATGATGGACTTCTCCAATACTGTCAGGGAGTTCCGCCGATCGTATTTTGATGAAAAAGCGATAGCGCACATTGATGACGTATGCTCGGTATATGATACCGAGAACCTCAAACATAAGCTAGACAACGAGGCGTTACGGCGCCTGGTTGAATATCTGAAAGAAGAGATTAAATCATATAAATGTCCCACGCCATAATTCTTGGCGACGTGCATTTAGGTAAAGGAATCAACATCGGTAAAGCTGGTGTAGGCTCAAACCTAAATAGTAGGGTCGCAGACCAAATAAACCTGTTGGATTGGACGCTGGATCAGGCTTCAGAGTGCCACGCTGACCACATCATCATAACTGGTGATGTGTTCGAGGATCCGAAACCACATCCATCATTGATTGCTCTATTTATCTCTTGGCTCAAGAAATGTCAAGTGTACGGCGTACACGTCCACATTATTGTTGGAAATCACGATTTGCTGCGCAGTGGAAATGTCTTTGTTTCTCCACTTGATATTATTGCCGAAGTAGATTTAGACAATGTAAGCGTGTACAAGGATATCAACACTATCCTGTTGGGTACGTGTGCTTTTACCTTGGTCCCATTCCGAGATAGGAAGTCCTTTGGCGTAAGTTCGAATGATGAAGCTGTTAAGATAATACGAGATAGTCTTATCTACGAGTTAGCGGGCATTCCGATTACTTACAAGAAAATTTTGATTGGACATTTGGCCATTGATGGCTCCATCCCTATTGGCGATGAAATCGACGATCTAGCCAACGAATTATTTTGCCCATTGGATATGTTTAATGGGTACGATTACGTTTGGATGGGCCACGTTCATAAGCCCCAAGTGATGAAAAAGAAAAATCCATATATTGCCCATATCGGCAGCATGGACATTTCAAATTTCGGAGAAACCGATCACAAAAAGTTTATCGTAGATATTAGTCTGCACCAAGAGATTGATCCGGAAACTTCTGAAATATGGTCAACTAAACACCTCCCTACTAGAAACCTTAAGAAGGTAAATATCGTTGTTCCAAAGGACACTGAAGATAGTACCAACTATGTTTTAGAAGAGCTTAAGAAAATAGACGCTTGGGATAAGTCTATTGTTAGAGTTGAGGTATCCCTTTCTGCTCCAGAGCTTAAATCAATTAATAAATCATCTATAGAGAGTTATTTGACCTCTCAAGGCGTATTCTATGTGACCGGTATTTCCGAGTCGAAGAAAATTGCTTTGGTCAAGAGAGATAATAATAACACCATTGACACTAAGATGGATGTCACTTCCGCCATCAAAACGTACGCACAGACGTACGTGGATGCAACTATGCGGGATGCATTTACAGAATTAGCAATGGAAATCTATAGCTCCTACAAAGCTGAGGGTAAAGAATGAAACCACTTAGACTCTACATTGAAAATTTCGCATGCTATGAGCATGGATTTATAGATTTTACGGAGTTCAGTGCGGCCCTTATTGTAGGTCAAAAAGAAAACAATGATATGTATTCCAATGGTGTTGGCAAAAGCACTATCTTTGGAGCTATTGAATATGTTCTTTTTAATGAGGCTGATGTCCCGCTTGAGCGCCTTATTAGGGATGATACGGATGCATGTCAAGTAGTTATGGATTTCCTGATTGGCGATCAGGAGTACCGTCTTTCTCGAAAGCGTACCAAAAAGGGAAGTACCGACCTAACCCTACTTCAGCGTAATGGCCAGGATGGCTCAACTGAAGAAGTTTACCATACTATTGTTTCTGGTCATGAAATTCCCCTTCTTGGGAAAAAGAAGGTAGAAAAATATTGGAAAGACTTGTCGGGTAGTCGCGCAGGTGATACCGAAAAGGATTTAGCAAAACTTATCAAGATAAATCATAAGTCTTTTGTAAGTACCGCCCTCTTTCCGCAGAATGATATGGCTGGACTGCCAACCGTCACGCCCGAGAAGCGCAAAGGCATTCTTAAAGAAGCCTTGAATTTATTGGTCTATACTAAGTTAGAAAAACTAGCCAAAGATAAATCTAGCGCTCTTGCCAAAGAAATTGAGAAAAAGAAAGTCCTGCTCGAAAATATAGGCGATCCACACAACGAGCTAATTGATTTAGAATCACAGTTGGCGGTGGCTGAAGCTACCCTTGCTGAAAAGAATAAACTATTATCAGAGGCCACTGCTGAACAGGCTATTTATTCAGAAAAAGTTACTGAACTAACGAATACTCACACCGCTATCGAAAGTAAGTTCGCTAACCTTCTCCTAAAAGAAACAGCTATCTCTGCCGAGAAGTCCAAACTAGAGACTTCAGTTAAAGAGTATCAATCCAAAAAAGCTAACATAGCAAAGTCTGCTCGGGAATTGATTGACGAAATTAAGGCCCTTAAAGTCGAACAAACTAAACTGTTTGAAAAAGATTTCTCTCAAATAGAAATTATTTCTGAGCAAGTAGCGGCCCTTAAGGAAAAGGTTACTCATAATAATGTTAACATCCAGAATAAGATGGAAGCATATGAGGAACTAAAAATACCATTACCTAGTGGTAGTGTATGTAAGAATTGTCGTAAGCCTATGACCGATAAGGATAGGGCCCAGCACAAAGAACATATCGCTGAAGAAATGAAGAACTGCCAGGGCTCTATGCAAGAGTCAAAGTTGGCTATTGCAAACCTTAACGCCGAAATACTTAAGCATCAACAGACTGTCAACAGTTTGAACCTCTCCAAGCAGCAGCTTGAGTCTATTAATACTAAAATTGCTGCTAAAAATAAAGAAATTCAGGATAAGTCTGCCCTACATGAAGAATATTCAGAGCTTCTAAAGAAATTCACTAATGAAGCTAAGATTAAGTCTGAGGAATTGGACCAGGTAAAGGAAGAACTTAAAAACTCTTCGCTTGAAGAGTCTAAGGCTATCAAGGCCCAGATTGAGGAAGAGAAGGCAAAAATTACCACTATAGTGGGTAAAATTGCTATGCTTAACAAAGAAATTAGCCACTATAATAGCAACAAAGCAGTTGTTAAGCACACTATTGATCAAAAGACTAAAGATAAACAAAAGAAAGAAGAGCTTAAAACCTCTTTACTAGACTTAGAATCTAAGATTAGTGTTTACCCTTCTGTTATTCAAGCGTTTTCCTCTACCGGCATTCCTAATCTTATAATTCAAAACGTTCTGGACGATCTTCAGGCCGAGTCTAATAATTTATTAGCCCAACTAAAGCCAGGGCTTCAGTTGTCATTTTCAGTTGAAAAAACCAAAGGCGATGGTGACCAGGCAGATACTTTGGACATCAATTACCATATCAATGGTAAGGAAAGATATTACAAACAATTATCGGGAGCCATGCAGCTAGCGGTAGCTTTTAGCCTTAAGTTAGGACTATCCTTTTTGCTACAGAAGATGATTGGAACTGATATTAAGTTTCTTCTACTAGATGAAATTGATCAATCTCTAGATAAGGCAAGCGTAGACGCTTTTGCCGATATTGTAAAGTTTTTCCAGAAGGACTTCACAATCTTAATTATTACTCATAACGATCGTTTAAAAGATAAATTCTCGCATGCTATATTGGTCGAACAAGATATCAATATGGTATCCCGAGCAAGAGTTGTTTCCTCTTGGTAAGGAGTGCGGATGTATAAGATTGCAATAACTGGTAAGGCTAATTCTGGAAAGAATACTTTAGGCAAACTTATAGTCGATCATCTTCATGAGAGACTTACTCTAGAACACAAAATCTATAGCACTAAAGAACGTACCAAATACATTGCCTTTGCCGACCCGCTCAAGAAGATGGCTCGCTTAGCATTCCCGCAAATTCCGCGCAAGTGGCTTTACGGAGCTTCTAAGTTTCGTGCAGAAGTGATTCCCGGCGCTTTTAAGGATGGAGTCCCTTTAACTGTTAGGCAGCTCCTGATTGATCTGGGAAATGATTTTGGTCGTAAGTATCAATCCGATCTTTGGATTCGTAATCTTGAGCATAGGGTTAATAAACTAGTTAAGGGGAAAACCAAAGTTGTCGTTGTCACTGATTGTAGATTCCGTAATGAGTTTGATTATTTGAATCAAGCTGGGTTCTATCAGATACGACTTTTAAGGGATTCCCATACCAAGATTAACGACGTAAGTGAAACCAATCAGGACGGAATTCTTGACAGTGAATTTAATTACATTGTCAACAATAACGGCACATTAAACGATCTTATAAAAGAGGCCAGAAAAATATCTGAACAAATAAAGTTGGAACCGTAATCAACGTATATTTGGGCATCTAACTAAGATGAGTATTGAGGGTTTAAAGGAAGATTTTCTTCCAAAATACGTAGCCAACGGAGAACAAAAATTCTACCGTTCTATTATATTTTTGGCCCTGCAAAAGCTTATTCTTATCGATAAAGGCATCTACAAGGGTATTCCCCCACATTTAGAATATTTGGACTATCACGATAGGTTCATAATTTTGTATAGAAGGGAAGGAGACGAGGTTTATCTTAGTATAGCCAAAATGCTCCGTAAAGCAGCTCATAGAATCTACCGCATTATGCTGAAGAAAAATATGACCGCTCCTAACGCAAAATTTCTAAATATGGTTTAATATGGTAGTTATCAGTGTTACGGTGACAGCATCGGAAGAGCAAGTAATAGCAGGCATTCCAAAAACGGTTGCTATTTCTACAAATGTCCCAGCTTCTATTTTTTACACTCTAGACGGAAGTGTCCCTACACTTTTCTCTGCCATGTATACTGGGCCACTCTTTTTGCCCACCGATAAGCTCAGCGTTATTTTAAACATTCTTGCTACCAACGGGGTAGACTCCTCACCAATTGTAAGTGAAACCTATCTTACAAATATGGCTGAGGGAACTAATGCCCGATTACCTCGTTCAGCTACTGACGCTCAGGCTGAGGCCAATATTCCAGATTTGTATCCTTTTGGTACCAACCCAATTCAACCGAACGCTGGTTTTGAGAATCCCGCTCAAGCAGGAATCACTGTTAACAATCCAGCCCTTCCATCCACTCCTACTGGATTTGATGCGGATGGTAATCCAGCAGCATTCACCAATGAACCTTATGATAGTACCAACTATAGTATTAAATACTCTACTACGGATAGTGAAGGGCAAACGGGACTTGGTGTAGGTACCTTACCAGCAAACGTAAAAATAGAGCCTGAGATTCCGCCTCCTGATACGACTAATCAGAACAGCAATTTATTTGACCCACGAGCTTTCGTTATTTTCCAGGATGCTTCGACTGAAAATCCAGATGATCCTCCACACATTAATAGAATGCATTTTTCTCTAGAAGATCCAGAGAAGGTTCGTGATGGTAACCATTACTTTAACAGCGGATTAGATTCTCCTCCAGTTAGCGGATCTTTCTTAAGATCCCACTACAACCCAAGGACCAATCAGATTACTTATTACTATCTAGATACTTGGACTAACAAGTGGATTATTTCTACCGCCCCATACAGTCCAACGGGCTCTTTCGATGGAAATTTGGCAGGCATTGCCCTTTCCAAACGTGCGGGCGCCGGGTTTGTTTTTGAATGGCTTCCATTTACTAGAAGAGTTCTTTTCTAAAAAAATTCTGCCAGCGATATATAGTTATTACACATTAAACGAAAAGATATAAATATGGCAGAAGATTTTCGCGTCTCTGTTAGTAAGACTAAAACATTTATTGATTGCAAAGCTAAATTCAAATATTGCTATGTAGAAAAGCTACCTCGTAAAGATTGGGATTTCCATATTTTTGGTAAATTCTGTCATATGGTTTTAGAAGAGTTTCACAAAGCATATTTAGAAGGATGTCTTTTACCCTTTAATATTGTAATGGGAGATTCTTTCAAGAAAGCGCTCGTCGAATATAAAGACAAGATGACGCCCGAAATGAAGAAAGATTGTTGGGCCATCATCGATAAGTATTTGAGAAAAATCTCAATTGAGAAAAATAATGGCGCCCCTCCAGCAAATGTAATTGCTGTAGAAAAAAGATTTGAATTAGCGGTCGCTGAAAATATTATCTTAAACGGAGCAATTGACAGAATCGAGATTGATGCGGATAATGTAATCCACGTTGGTGACTACAAAACGGTCAAAAATAAAAAATATCTGAAGGATGATTTTTTCCAATTGCTGACCTATGCCTTCGTTATAATGTCAGAGGATCCCAGCATTACAAAAGTTAGGGCGTCCTACATTTTATTGAGACATGATTTTGAATATATTACTACAGAATTTACCAAAGATGAAGTCTTGCAAGTGCAAGATAAATATGTAGAGTATGTTCGTCAAATGACTACAGAAAAAGATTTTAAACCAAATCCTACTGTGTTATGTAATTTTTGTGACTATCTAGATAGATGCCCTGAGGGAAAGTCAAAAGCTTTCAATCAAAATATATATGGCGAAGTAAGTTGGTAAGAGGACCCACATGCAAATTGAAATTACAGAAAATGAGCCTTGTAAGTTAACAGTTCACTATGTAGCTGATGCTGCCGAGATTTTGGATAAGCGCGGTGAGATTCTTAATCACTTTAAGAAGGCTCCTGTTCCAGGGTTTCGTCAGGGTAAAGCTTCGCTCGATGCCATTAAAGTTCATTACCGAACTCAAATTGAAGACTCTTTAAAGAGAGCTTTGGCTGAGGACGCTTACCATAATACTCTTTTCGAAAAGAAGATTAAGCCACATGGCCCGCCCCGTTTTAATACTTTGCTCCTAGCGGATGGAAAGTTTACTTGTGAATTTGAATTGCACAGTAAGCCTAATTTTGAATTGGCGCCTTATACCAATTTCCAAATTCCAAAGCCACACGAGCCAGAGAGTGAAATCGTTGTAGGCGAAAGAATCCTACAAGAGGTACGATGCAAATTCGGTGAAGCAGCTCCTTATACTGAAGAAGAGTTTGTTCAAACCGGTGATAGCATCATTATTGACTATGAAGGTTTTGTTGATGGTGAGAAGGTGGCAAATCTCTGCGCTACTGGGGAAATGCTTACCGTTGGCAATAGCAATGTTAGTCAGTTTGATGATAACATTTTGGGAATGACCTTGGGTGAAACCCGTGAGTTTGACGTAAAAGTACCGGAAGGCTCTTTACCATCTTTGACTGGCAAAAATGTCCATGTTAAGGTTACCTTGGTAATGGGATCTAAAGTTACGCCATGTCCTTTGGATGAGACTTTGGCTGCTAAACTAGGCCGAAAAGATATGGACGAAGTCCGCGAATTCGTTCGCGGGACTGCTACAGCCAGCATTCAAAACAAATACAAAGCCGCTCTTGCTAATGCAGTTACCTCTAAATTGGTAGCAGATAATAAGATTGATGTTCCAAATTGGATGAGCTTATCAGAGGCGCAGTACTTAGCTCACAATTCACAAATGGATTGGAATGCCATTGATGATTCTGATAAGGAAAGATTCTTAGAGTTAGCCGAAAGAAATGTTAAGCTATCACTTATCCTTGACAAGATCAGAGAAGAAAATCCAGAAGCACAATTAACGGATCAGGAAGTCTTTGAAGTCATCAAACAAAACTTAGCTAAGACAAGAATCGATAAGCCATTAGATGAAGTCATTGAACAAATGAATAAGACAGGATATCTACAAATTCTTTTCTCTAGAATTAGAGATGAGCATACGATAGATTTTATTAATAAGACAGTTCAGATTATTGAATAAGGAGATTGGACGATGAGTAAGAAAGACGGACAAGCCCCGGTGACGTTTCCCGAGAAGTTTGCAAAGGTAATCGATAAGCTTCCAGAGTTTAAGGATATTGCCGATGCTGCTGGTGTGGATGATTTGAAGAAGATAATTATTACTTGTGAAGGTAATATTTATACTATTGATCAAGAGAAGGCCGCTGACATTAAGTTGAGTGGCGCTAAAGACTTGGTTAAGGAATATTCCGAACCCTATCGAGATGCTTTGAAAGTACAGACTGCCAAGATCAAGTACGCCTTGTTCTTGTTAGAGGGTAAGGGTGTTGAATTAGACAATAAGGATTAAGATGAAAATTCAAAGGTTCTCCATTCAAGCCTGCTGTGGAAGAACGGCCGTTATCTTTAAAACGGATGGCCCATTGAGCGCTGAGTTCTTAGCTTTTCTTCTCAAAAATGGTTTTATTGAGTCTCCTCACTTTACAAAAGCCGGAATCCTATATGTGGATAATCCGGACTTTAATTTGACGGGTCCAATTGGGTCTGATAGATTGTCCGTCAATTGTAAGCACAAACATGCTGATTGCGCCCAAAAACTAAATGATTTGGAGGTGTTACTTCAGCAAATGGGGTGAGCTATGGCAAACAGCAGTGCAGGTATTGGAAACATAAGGAAAAAGTTTCACGAGACCCATGAATTAATTTCTACAGCATACCATGAGGCCGGACATACAGTATATGGCCTACTACATTGTATCAAAATTGAGTCAGTTTCCGTCTTTGAAGTCAAAAAGTCCAAGAGAATCGAGGGCTTTACTCATTATGATCACCCTAAAGACATTGCAGAGATCGAAGATCCTGTCTTGTTTAATGAGAGACTTCATGCCGAAATCGGCTTATCTTACGCAGGTTTAGTTGCAGAAAAGCACCATTTCAAGATGATTTCGGGTTCCGATAGGTTTCCGATGTTTTTAAGAGAGGGTTCTTCCTGCGATATAAACGAAGCAGCCGCTCTCTTCCAAAAATATAATTTGGTTGAGCCTGGCCGTAAGAGATACAACTACAAGCAGAAATTAATCAAGGGTATCAATCAGGAGCTTCAAGATAACTGGGATGCAGTTACTTTGGTCGCTCACGGATTGTTCAAAAAGAAAAAGATATATTATTCTGAATTACAAGATCTATTATCCAGAAAAGCTGAGGACAAGCAATTTTGGAAAGATCAGTTCAAGGCTATAAATTATTTATACAATAATACCGAGGCCCTTGACGAAAAAGTTGTAAAATCTATATTGTCCCTCTAAGACCTAGAGTATCCCACCCGTATTCCCTGACATAGCATACGCAGTCTATCCTTAGACTGAAAGCGCTCGTGGATGAGTCGATATGCATTGTGTTATAATACACAACCTTACAGGACAGTGCTATGACTGATTTTGTCTCATTACATAATCAAACCGATTTTTCTATTCTCGACTCTATCATTTCTCCAAAGGCTCTCTTTCAAAGAGCTAAAGAATTAGGTCAACCTGCCATTGCGGTAACTGATCACGGCACATTGGCTGGTGCCTGGGACTCGCTAAAGGCTTCCAGAGATACCGGTGTAAAGCTAATCATTGGGTGTGAGTGTTACTTCGTAGATGACATAACCAATATCGAAAGACTACGCCACGTAGTCTTACTGGCAAAGAATGCGGTAGGTTATCGTAACCTGCTAACTCTGAACAAAAAGGGATTCGACCAAGGCTCTCTTATGGGTAAGAGAGTATATCCAATCATTGATTGGAAGTTGCTGGCGCAGCATGCTGATGGTCTAATCTGTTTGACCGCGTGCGGTAACGGTATCATCAATCAACTGTTGATGAACAAGAAATTTGAAGAAGCTGGGCAAACCCTTCTTCGTTTGAAAGCATTGTTCGGGGATAATCTTGGACTTGAGGTTCAACCCAACAATATGAAGCGCGGTTCGAATATCTTTAACGATGAGATCGACCAGCAGTTTTTAAATAGACGTTTGATTGAGTTGGGCAAGGCTCATGGGGTCAAGGTTGTCCCTGCGTGTAACACTCATTATCTTAAAAAAGAAGATCATGATACTCACGATGTGTTTCTGGCAATTGGTTCGCATCAACCCAAGCATTCTAATTTTAGGTTAAAGTACCCTGTACCAGAGTTTTATCTCAAGACAGGCGAAGAGGTTGAGGCTTTCTTTGCGAGAAATTATGGTGAAGAGTTTGGTAAGGAAATCTGTGCGAACAGCATTTACTTCGCTGATCTATGCGAAAAGCCTGACTGGATTGATCCGAAATTCTCCAATCCTTCTGGAAAGGAGCTTCCTATATTCCCTGTCAAAGATGAGCCCGACTACGCAGATTTTAGTGATTGGGTGTCTCGTCAATCTGACTCCATCAAAGGATTAGATGAAGATAAGTTATTTCTTCGCTACCATTGTGAGAAATTCTTTGATGCCCGTATCAAAGGTCTCTGCCCAGAGAATCGCGCCCAGTATGAACAACGTCTTATTGAAGAATTAGACGTTATTGAGTTTCACGGCTTCTCCAGCTACATGCTTATTGTGGCCGACTTCATCGATTGGGCCAGAAAGAATGACATTGCCGTTGGTGATGGTCGAGGCTCTGTCGGAGGATCTTTGATTGGGTTCTTGTTAGGAATTCACCAAGCTGATCCGATTAAGTATAATCTTATCTTTGCCAGATTCCATAATAAAGAAAAGTCAAGCTTTCCTGACATTGATACGGACTTTGCCCCATCCGGGCGTGCACGTGTGCAAGAATATTTGCGTAAAAAATATGGTGAAGACCATGTGGCTCACGTATCTAACGTAAATACCATTACACCAAAAGTATATGCGAGAGACATCGCGCGCTCTTGTGAGATCGGTGGTTCTAAGGAAGAAGCTATTAGAATCGGTAACGATGTTGCTGATTGTATCCCTTCCGATGTTCATTCTATCGATGAGGCTTTAATTAAAGTTCCACTTTTTGCAGAGTATGCAAAGAAGTATCCGGAATTTGCTAAGTACAAAGACATCTGTGGAAAATACAGGGCCTGGTCTACGCACGCCGGAGGTATCATTATCTCTGCTAGACCGCTGACTGGATTAGTACCACTTAGAAAAGATAAAGATGGCGCCCTTGCTATCGAGTACGATAAGGATAAGGCCGAAGAAAACGGCCTGGTCAAGATGGATACTCTTGGACTTTCCACTCTAGATATCATTGGTGAAACCTATAAAATCATCAAAGAGCGCGGCAAGGAAGTTCCTCCTGACCCACTTGACTACGATGTCTATGATAAAGAATCATATGATCTAATCACTAGCGGCGATACATTCTGCGTATTTCAGTTAGGAACCAGTGCAGGTACAATTGATCTATGCCGCAGAATCAAACCAGGTAACATTAATGACCTTGCCAATATTAACGCTTTGGCTCGTCCATCTGCTCGCGATATGCGTAATGACTTCATCAAAACCAGAAATGGTGAGAAGAAAATGTCATTGTTGCATCCTAAATTGGGAAGGGCATTCAATAGTACTTATGGCTTTGGTTTGTACGAAGAGTGTCTTATGTATCTTGCTCAGGACGTAGCTGGTTGGAGTCTTCACTCTGCCGATCGTTTGCGTAAGCTTACTAAAGAGAAGGGAAAAAATCCCAAGAAAGCACAAGCTTGGAGAACCGAATTCATTAACGATGCTGTCAAGCAGGGCGTTAATGAAGAAATTGCCAAGAGAATTTGGGATGAAGTTGTAGATAAGTTCCAGGGCTACGGCTTCAACGTCTCTCACGCTGTGCTGTATTCGATGACCGGCTATAAGACTGCTTATCTCAAGGGGCACTATCCCGTTGAATTCCTTCTTGCCAATTTGATGGCAGAAGTTAAGTCCAACGCTCCTGACGCCAAGAGTAACATTGAAAAGATAAAGAAAGAGCTTAGGAAACATAAGGTCAAGCTATTGCCGCCTGATGTTAATTCATCCCAGCTAACATACACTATTTCGGATGGCAACAAACTTCTTACTGGACTTGACGCTCTCAAATTCGTAGGCGAAGACGCCATCAAAGATATTATTGAGAAACGACCATTCAAAAGCTTCTTTGATTTTATGGCCAGAGTAGACTCTAAGAAGGTTAGAGCTAATAGTATTCAAGCCCTAGCGGCAGCCGGAGCAATGGATTCTTTTAAGATTCCACGCAAGCTAATCTATTTGTACTGTTCAGACTATCGCAAGAAGCTACAAGTCTGGCTCAAGAAGCACGATCCGTCTGTAGAAGAGTTTGTATATCCTTGGCCATCTGAACCTGATTGGAAACTTTCCGAGCTATATGCTTTGGAACAATTCTATTTGGGAGAATCATTTACTTGTAAGCCGGCTGATGCTTATGGTAAGTTTTTCAAAGATGACCATGTAACTGTCTATGAAATCAAAAAAGCTAAAGATAAAACTAAGGTATCTCCTGTTAAAGGAATCATCCGAGATTACTTTGAGTTCAAGGTCAAAAAAGAGACTAGTAAGTATTATGGTCAGTCTATGATCAAGGCCGTTATCGAGGATAAGAACGGTGACCAGTGCTCCTGCACAATCTTCCCGGATCGTTGGGCTACGGTTCAGCAGCGCATCAAAGAAGTCCATAGCAAGGCAGAATTTGACACTGGGCTTGCCCTCTGCTTCTCGGGTAACACCAATAGCTATGAAGATGACATGGGAGTCATCCTGGACAATTTATATGATTTGTCTATGATCCCTGCCTTACCTGCCGACCTAAAAGCCAAGAAGGTTAATTTGAAGGAAGCTAAGGCCAAAGCTAAGGAAAAAGACTCCGTAACCCCTGGAAAACAGTCTTTACTGGAAAGAGTCGAGGATATGCTCTATGACGAAGGGCTTATCGATTTGGACGAAGAAAACGAGGACGATTGATATATACGATATCAGATAATAATAAAATTGGGGCAAAACCACGATTTAAGTGAAAAATGAAATAGATGATATAATTTGTATATACAATCTATGCATAACGAGGAATAAAGTCATGAAGTTAAAAGATTGGGCAGATAAACAAGGCATTTCTTACTTAACCGCCTGGCGCTGGTTTAAGGCTGGTGATCCACGTCTTGCAAATGCGTACCAATCTGATTCTGGTACGATTATTGTGCCAGACGACAATGACCCCTCGGAGACTCAAATGGCAGGTAATACCCATAATGATGTAATGTCAACTGTTCTTAAGAAGACGGTTGAGCTAAGTAAAAACAATGCCTCAATTGAGGACTTTGCTGCTTGGATTCTTTCTAATTATAGCTTGAAGCCTAATACTCATTTTGATGGCCCAAGATACTCTAGGAACAAGCCAAAGTCAGAGGAAGTTCAAAAGCATTTTCAACAGTTCCTTAAACCAAAAGGAGAAAAGCCTAAGCCAAATATGTTTGTGGCTCAGCCAGACGATTTAGATAATTTGATGGCTAAAGCGGATGACCTTACAGTTCAGGAACTAGCTGAAGAAATTAATAAAGTTGGTGTAGAGGTAGGTGTCCCCCTTAGTCCTACTGAAACTCCAGAAGTAGAAGACTTAATGAAAGATTTATCTTCTACGATTAGTGCGCCTAATACAGGGTCATTAACTGTAATGACCTATGATAATATTGCTGGGGGTGTGGTTGCAAGAAGCGTTGATTTAACTCCACAACAATTCAACTATACCGGCTCTACAAACCCTGCCCCCAGCAGTTTTTCTCTTAGTGCATCCGATGCAGCTTTGGGAGGAACATTTGCTACCAATTCAGTATGTTTAAATGCATCGGTAGGTGGTGCAGCAATACCAGCTATCTATGCGGCCAGTTTCCAGCCAACTCAAAAAGAACTTGAGACCGTTGCTAAGGTATCTGAAATTGCAGAGAAACCAAAGCGTGGAAGAAAACCATCTAAACACCTAGGTAGAAAATAATGGCAATTCGAACCGTTAAACAGCGTTCTGATAGAGGAAGTATTAAGGACATTAAAGCTTCGAATGAAGAAGTTCAGGAATCTCCTTATGCAATCACTCATAAGAGTTTGGATCCAACCAAAACGGAATTAAGACTACAAAAATTATACGAATTTGCTCAGCACAATAATGATGCAGATTTGTTGTCTGCAACAGGTTTTATTACAACTAATTACATCGCAGATAAAAACGCGCTCCCACTAAGCATCTACCGCCTCAGAAAGACAGTTGATGATATAAAGTCTAAGTCTGGGAACCGAATCAACGAATGGGCCGCCGAGCTTTCTGGGTGTTTTACAGAAAGCTTGAGTGACGCTCTTGGTCAAGAGTATACTAGATTCAAGTCTATGGTAAAGAATGCTAGCCCTCGTAAACCTCCTAAATTTTGGAGAGTAGATAAATGAAATGTATATCTTGTGAAATTGAGATTAATCCACAATGGACTCACGCTATTGATATTAATGTGTGCCCATTTTGTGGCAAGCATATTATGGAAGAACACCTAAAGAATTTGTTTTCTTCTTTACGTGAAACCATGGATGCATTACAAGCATACCCAGATCAATTGAATGATTGGATGCTATCTAATCACAACTATATTAAAACAGACTCTCCTAACATTGGTAAGTATATGCCAAAGGAGATGTTGAAGGAACTTCGAAAAGTAGAAGACGAAAAAGAGTTCCAGGCCAAAAAAGAAGCTCAAAACCAAAAGTTTACCGTCAAGGTAAAGACCGAAGCTGGGGAAGAGGAGGTCGTAGCTCAGAAGATTCAATCTGAAGAGAAAACAAACGATTTCTTTAAAAGAGCCGAAGTTATTAAAAACAACCCTGCCAGTCAACAACAGCAAGGTCCCAACGTCCCACAGTCCTTTCAGTCCCCAACAGAAAAGACTGAACATCTTAAAAAGATGGCACAGCAAATCAAAAAAGCCGGCTCACCAGCCCTAACAGACTCTAGTGGTGGAAGTATGATGCTTCCAGCCGATATGTTAGCTAATGCTGATCCAGAAGCCATTGCTGAATTTCAGCAAATGATTGCGGGTGGTGAAGTTGCCTCATCAATTGATTCTGATATCGATGATGATTTGCCTGGTGGTGATTACATTCTTCAAGCCAATTTGGCAGCAGCCGCAGCTAAACAAGGCGGCGGTTCTAGTGGTGAATACAATGCCAAGGATGCCGCTCATTTGCAGCGCCTTCAGTCGAAGGTAGCTCAATCCCGAAAGAATATAGCGACGGGAGCTAAGGGCTCATTTTCAAGATCTTGAATTGGATAGGGTGGTAAGTTATGCCCATTAAAATTATTGACAATAAAAGAGTAGAAGTAACTGAAGACGAATGGACGATGTATGAAAAAATCGTCAAGTCTTATACTACTGCTACCAATAAAGGCGAAGACCTTTTTATCGATCTTTTTGAAACAGATGCGGCCGGGATTATTATCTTTTTAAGGCCACCATCTAAGTTTCGAACTAGCTTCGAAGTATTCCTATTTTTGATGAGTTTAATGCAACATCAGCATTTGCGATTAATGCATCGACAGGTGGACGAGGTCTGCCAACAGATGAAAGAAAAATTGAAGGACAAGTAATTATATTTGTCGAGAAAAAGTTCAACTGATTATATTATTAGACAAGGAAGAACGATATGAGCCAACAGGTAAGACTTGGTGATTTTTTGGGTACTGAATTAGAGGAAGATTTCATGAATTTCGACCTCACCGAAATTCAGCAAGTGTTGGGAACGCTTCAGGAAACTGACGCTATCGATTTAGCCCATGCTGAATTGTTACAGCAGCAAGCATTAAGAGGTGCAGATATCCTAACGGAATACTTAGGAAAAATGGTAAAGACAGTAGCATATCTAGAAGCAAAAGTTAATAGTACAAAAAACAGTGTGGCAAGAGATTATCAAGCGCCCGATGGATCCAGGACAACCGTGGATATGAAGAAATGGGCCGGAGAAGCATCGCCAGAAGTAGAACAGTTAAATATTAAACTAGGAAAAGCTAAGGGAAGCAAAATTGTCCTTGAACGCAAATATGAAATTTTGGTGAAAGCTCATCATCATTTTAAAGATATTGCACAGGGACTAAGGCGCACCGTCCTCGGATATAGTCAGGGCACGGCAAGCGAGAGGGTTCCCGAAGGCTACGAATGATGGGAGATAAAATGTCGAATAAACTAGAAGCGTTTTTCAAAAGTTATGCCGAATCGGAAGAGCAATTAGATTTCAGAATGGCTCACGAAACTGTGGGCAAGAAGTTACCCGTTACATCTACGGGCTCATTGATGCTCGATGATGTGTTGTCTTCAGGTGGCTTGCCAAAAGGAAGATTATTTCAGTATTACGGTCCTACTGGTTCTGGAAAGACTTTGATGGCTATGCTTGCCATTAAAGAGGCTCAGTCTGATGATCCGGCCGCCCAACAAATGTGGGTTGATGCTGAAGGAACTTTCGACCCTAATTGGGCAGAGACTTTGGGTCTCGATACTACTCGTATCATTCTTGTAGATCAAGAAACTGCCGTTATTGGTCGTAAATGCTTCGAAATGATTTTAGGTGTCCCTAAGGAAGATAAGAAGACCCACGAATTAGTTGGTAAGTCCAAAGATGGATTACTTGATTTAGTGACGGCCGGGGATATCAATGTTAATATGGTAGTTGTTGACTCCATTGGTGCTATTATGCCACCAGGAGAAGATGTTTCTAGAGTTGGTAAGATGAATATGTCTTTGCTTGCTCGATTCCTTACAACAACTTTCCGCAAGCTTTCTCTTGAGGCTAATAAATCTCAAGTCCCATTCATCTTCATCAACCATAAAAAAGATGGAATGGATCCATATGGATCTGATCACACTTTCTCTGGTGGTAATAGCTATGCTCACTTCTTGTCAGCTAACGTTTATTTCGAAGCTTCTCAAGCAAAGGATAAGCAGATTCTAGATGAGAAAGAGCAAAAGATTGGACACGTGATGCGCGCTACGATTGAAAAATCTAAGTTCGGTCCGTGGCCACGCAAGTGCGAATTCAAAGTAAACTTTGGAATCGGTGTTATAGACAGACACGAAGAAATCGCCGTGCTAGCAGTAGATTACGGCGTAATTGTCAAAACTTCCACAGTAACTCATGAGTATGGCGACAGAAAATGGGTTGGTCTTCCAAAGTTGCAAGAAGCAATTAAAGATGATCAAGCATTGGCCGATGAATTATTGATGAAAATCAATGAAGCACGCGATGCAAAGATGGAAGCAAAGCGTCAAGAACAAGAAGCTAAAAAAGCTGAAATGTTAGCTAGCGCTGAAGAGAAGAAGAAGGCAAAGAAAGGTAAGTAAAATGCCGGAGAAAGATTTTGCAGTAAGTTCAGTAGGATTGCCACAAGTTGGCAAGGTTGCAATGAAGCCTTGTTATTTGGTAACTCTTTTGAACCCTGCTGGTAAGAAAGCAATGCATTTTATTGCGCTTGATAAACCAGATCTATTAGAGGGCTTTGTTCAGGTAAAGGGATACTTTTCTGACCTTTCGGAAGAAGAGTTGGTAAAGACTTATGTAGAAGTTGTTACTTCTGCTCCTTTAGACTCTCGAATAGAAATGATGTTTCCATGGCATCGTATTCTAAGCATTAGAAGCTTAGTTTTCAATGCAAATAAACCATCAACTTTGGTTAGATAAATACAGAAAGAGAGCAATAAAATGGCATATAATAGTAAGATAAGTGTTCGTAGAAATTCCACAATTAATGACGTTGATAACGTAATTTTTCGTGGCATTACTTCGGTCATTGAAAGACAATCTGGTGGTATCTGGACTGGAACGATGAGTGGGTTGATTACAGCTTTAAACAGAGTTTTGAGCAAGAAGCAACGCACGATTCTACCGGGCTCTCCAGGTGCACTCAGAATCGTAATCAATAGAGTGGTCAATCGACTCCGTAACCGAGGAATCGGCGTAAGATTCGGTCGTACCACAGATCATAGTCGTACACGTTTCGTTAGATTCGCACGATAATGTGCAGAGATAAATAACGGTCCGATATTGTTAATAAGTAAAAGTACCTTAGCGTACAAAAAGAATAGATAACAGGAGAATAACATGACTAGTACATTTGGTGAAGTTTCTTGGAATGATGACGTTTTCCCAGGTTCTGAGGGTAAGAAGAACACTAACAGCAAGGATCTCTTCCTTCGTTTGGAAGAGGGCTCTAACGAGATGAGACTCGTTACCCAACCTTTCCAGTACCTTGTACATAAGTACAAGAAGGAAGGTGACCCTGGTTTCGGACAGAAAGTAAACTGTTCCGCAATTCACGGTAGCTGCCCACTCTGCGATTTGGGCGATAAAGCTAAGCCACGTTGGTTAATTGGAGTCATCAGTCGCAAGACCGGTACCTATAAGATTCTTGACATTTCTTTCGCAGTCTTTTCACAGATTAGAAAGCTTGCCAGAAACACCCAACGTTGGGGAGATCCAACCAAGTATGACATCGATATTGTCGTTGACAAGAACGGTGGAGCAACTGGTTACTACTCTGTACAACCTATTTCCAAGGAGCCTTTGTCCGCTGCTGATCAAAAGATCAAGGACGAAGCTGATTTGGACGACCTAAAGCGTAGAGTGACCCCTCCAACTGCTGACTTGGTTCAGAAGAGATTGGACAAGATCAATGGTCTTACCACTGATAGTGCTCCAGCCGCAGGCAAGAAAGCTGCTACCGCTAAGGCTGCTCCAGCCAAGGCTCCAGCAGTTAGCATGACGGATGATGAAGATTTGAATGAATCTTTCCCAGCCTACAATGCTGATAACGCCTAATCTACAGGCTTAAACCTTAAAAGAGATCCAGGTTAACTCTTGGATCTCTTTCTATTTGATATATTACCCAGTATGGTTAAAAGGATACTAGGGTTCGATGTTTCTTCTACTACTATTGGATATTGCGTATTAGAATTAGACAATAATGATATTCGTTTTGTTGGCGCTTCTTATTTGAAGCCTGCTAAGAAAGGAACTATCATTGAACGTATTGTTGATACAAGAGATAAGATTCAATCTATTATTGATAAAGTAAAACCTGATTATATTGGGATTGAAGATATCATTCAGTTCATGCAGGGTAAGAGCACAGCCAAGACTATTATAATGTTAACAACATTTAATCGTATGATAGGTTTGTGCGCTTATGATTATTTGAAATCTTCTCCCGAGTTGTTTAGCGTAATGACTATAAGGCATGGGTTAAAGACCGGCAAGGATTTGCCAAAAAAAGAAGATATGCCTGAACTTGTCGCCAAACATTTAGGAATTACATTCCCTTACGAGGTTAATAAAAAGGGAACCGTCAAAGTTGAAAGTTTTGACATGGCTGACGGCGTAGCTGTCGCGTTATATTACGCCTTTGTATTGACCGGAAAAGTGAAGCGCAAGGGTAAAAAGAAATGAATCTTAAGGAAGCCTACTCAATCTTAGAAATACCTCAGACGGCTACCCCGGAAGAGGCTAAGAAAAAGTATCGCGAACTTACTAAGAAGTACCACCCTGATGTAAACAAGGAAGCGGGTGCTGAGGACAAGTTCAAGAAGATCAATGAGGCATATCAGGTAGTCTCTTCTGGAAAGAGTACTGACCGTGAAGCGCAGCATTGGCAGCAGAATGGTATTCATAATCCATTTAATGGCCAGCAAGTTTTCATTCAACCAGAAAACATTCCAATACACACTACTATTTCATTTAAAGATTCTATCTTAGGCTGTAAGAAAGAATTTAAGTTTACTAGAAAGACCAAATGTCCGTCTTGTAATGGTCAAGGCCAAATTACCAGAAACAATGGCTGTGATAAGTGTGGGGGTCGTGGACAGGTAGTGTCTCGTCAGGGGAATACTGTAATGATTCAGACCTGTGATAAATGTTATGGAAGAATGCAAACTGATCCATGCACGTATTGTAAAACTGACGGAATACTGGATGCCGAAGCTTCTATTAACGTATCCATTCCAGGAGGCGTTCAGACTGGAAATGTTTTACGCCTAAGCGGAATGGGTAATTTCGCTGGTTTCTTTATGGGACAGATAGAACAGCATACAGATGTTCATTTACACTTGACGGTTACCCCGGAGCCGGGTCTTCGTTTAGATGGTAATCAGGTGGTATCTTCTTTAGAGATTTCTCTCCTGGAAGCCCTTAAAGGGTGCAAGAAATCCGTTAAAACTATTCTAGGAAGCAAAGAAGTGGATATTAAACCTAAATCCAAAAACAAGGATGAGGTAATTATCCCGCGTTTAGGTGTCAATGGTCAAGGAGATCAAAAAGTCATTCTGGACGTTACTTACCCCAAAGATGTCAGTAAGTTAATTGATATTCTGGACAATAAAGGATAATTATGCCGTTCTCTACTTTTTGCACAAATAAAGGATGCGGTAAGATACAAGAACCCTATTTAGACCCGCAAGATAACAAAGTCTACTGCTCCTTGTGTGACGGTGAAATCACTAACATTACACACTTTGTTAAAGTACAGATGAAGAGCATGAAGCAATTTAGGCAGAAGAAAGCTAAGCCTTTCGCCGTTAAATGTGCTAAATGCGGGAGAGAAGAGCGCCCGAAGCTGGTGCAGGACGATATAGTGTGTGGAGCTTGCTCTCAGCCGCTTGATAACCTAAGTCCGATATTCAAGAATATGTTAAAAGACAAGCTGCGAACGACTGATAAAGACGTTTAAGCATCGAAGGAAGCAGCATGTTAGATAAAATTGTAGAATCTTGCAGATATCTTCTTAACAACTTTCCAGAAGCTCAAGACTGCAAAGAGTACTTGGACTCTCGACTAGTTCTTGAAAGTCAAGAGCGTTTTGCGTTTGGTTACTTTCCTGGAATGAAGAACCTTCGAGCCCTAACTGATATGGTAGGGGAAGATACTCTTTGTAAAGAAAAACTCTTATATTACAAGACTATAGAAGATTCCTTATGCCCGCGCAGCATTCCTATGTGCTATTTTGAGCATCACCCTCTCATTATGCCTTTCCGTAACGTTTATGGTGAAGTGGTAGCCTTGGTAGGTCGTACCATGATGCCTGAGCCAGAATGGAAGGCATTGAAAATACCCAAGTATAAGAATACCTCAGAGACCAATGCTTTTAAGAAGGGTAATCTATTATTTGGTTTATACGAGAATAAACAATCTATTATAGAGAAAGATTGTGTCTATATAGTAGAGGGTCAATTTGATGTGATAAAAGCTGTAGAGAAGGGATTTACCAATATTGTAGCTTTGGGTAATTCTCATATGACTTCCTATCAATTTTCTGTCATTAGCAGATACACCGATAACATATTTTTGTTGTTGGACAATGATGAAGCCGGGGAAAAGGGGAGGAAACGCATTGTCGAAAAATTCGGTAAATTAGCCAATATTCAAAATTTTTACTTACCAGAAAGTTACAAAGACATCGACGAGTACTTTACAAAGACTGGTGATGAGTCAGTGTCTTTTGACATTAAGGGTTAAAATTTTAAGTTAAATTTTCGGCACTTAATTATTGATATATTCTGATTCAGTCTAGTCTTTACTGTGGAGTATAAATGGAACGTAGAAAAAATCGATCAGATAAGTATCAATGGGTATTATTAGAAACTGTTTGCTCAAATGACATGCTTGAGTCTTTTTGCAACGAGGACAGTATCTCAGCCAGACTTAATCCATTTGAATACAATGAAGGGCTCATGGAGCTAGAAGAGCAGTTAAAGAAAGAGTTTTGGCGCGTAGTTGATACTTTATTAACTCCAAGACAAAGAGAAGTCATCAGATTATATGCCGATGGATATACTCAGATGGAAATAGCCAAAATGCTAAATGTCAATCAAAGTTCTATTACCAAGTCGCTTAACGGAAACGTTGATTACAAGAATGGTAAGAAGATTTATGGTGGGGCTAGAAAGAAAATCCGCAAGATTATTGAAAATGATGATAAAATCAAAGAAATCTTGGTCAAGATGAGAGATTTAAGAGACGAGCGCTGGTAAATCAAATACTAAAATGTTATAAGGGTGTATCCTTTGAATAGGGTACACCCTTTATTTTTGTTTAAAAATGGACTTATTAGTACCCCTTGGGCCGAAATAAAGTCTATAATCGTATCAATATTTCTTTATCTATGTAAGGCATATTCTGTTTAATGGGAGATGTAATGTCAAAATTTTCGATAGATTACTCAGGTTTGGAGAACAAGATCTACAAGAGGGCTTACAGACTCAGCGATGTAAAAGACCGTCTTGAGACCGTTGCTTTTGACATTGTTAGATTCAAGGACAGTGATAAAGCCGCCGATTTATGGCAAGTACAAAGCGCTGAAGATGGCGAGTACATTGTAGCCTTATACCAACCAGAGGAAGAGCAGAAGACTGCCAACCACTGGGAAGTACTAGTTAGCAAGACTGCTGGCGAGCTACAGGTGTATTACAAGGGAGACCCAATCGTAAGGGTAGCTTCCAATAAGTTGGGCATTCCTTCTAGTGAAGTTTCAAAAGTTCCAGAATATTTGCCTGCTAAGTTGGCTACCAATAAGAAGCTGGTCAAAGCTCTTTTGAATCAATTGCCAGAATCAGCTAAAAAATTGGTATTAGATAAATACCCTGAGTTAGTATAACATACGGAATAGGTGCTGAAAATGAGCCTCGACAAAATACAACAATTAGTAGGTTCTCTAGCTAAGTCAGTGGAAGACAATGAGAGAATTGCTACTCCAATCCTAGCGGCAAAGTTGGCCAAGGCCGTTGATGCCTATCCAGGTGATCAAACCATTGGCGCCATGTCCAGAGTAATTGGAAAGATGGCAGCTAATAACACTTTGTTTATTCGTAAGGCTGAATTGAAAGCCCTCTACACTAAGCTACATTCTCGTAATACTAAGTTCGCTGAATTATTTCAAAACGAACTTGGCACTATGACTGAGCTAGCTACCCCACAAATTTTTGAGCGTGATGAGGCCACCAAGGAAGTTAATCCTTTCGAAGTTGGCGATGCCGTTCTTGCCAATGCACTTAATAGTGTTTTTGATAAGCATGCTCCATTGAAGATGTACTCCCAACAGTTAGCTAACAAAGCATTAGCCTCAGTGGCTAGTTCTTTGGATGCCTGGAACTTGAAACCAACTGCAATTGCAGTCGATGATGGTAACGATAAGTTCCTTGTTATCAAAGCTGACTATGAGACTCCAAAGGGTGTCACTAGTCTTTATATTCCAGTTGAAACACCAGATAACAAAGTTGTTGAAGCTTCTGTTTTCATGGGTAACACTGGCCCACAAGAACTAAATCACACCAATATCAAGACTTACTTAACTACCCAAGCTGGCACCAAGCTAAAGATGAATGCCACTGGTATTTTGTCTGTTCTAACCAAGGCTGCCTCCGAGAATAGAGAGATTAGCGATGCAGAGATTGCATTAACCAAGCTAACCGCTACCCGTCAGGGCAAGTCTGAATTTTTCACCAACCAAATCGTTGGACAAAAGGTTGCCGAAGCATCCGCTAAGGAAGTTGAACTTCCAAAGTATGATGAGTTCGTTTCTTTTGAAAAGCAATTTACTTCTCCTTACGGACAGGCTGCATGGCAGTTTGGAGCCGATAAGGTCAAGGTTGCAAGAGAATACATTATCAGAGAGCTAACTGGTTATGGTCACAAGAATCCACAAGTAACAGTCACCAAGAGTGATGATGCTACTATTTTCTACAGCGTTGCTCTTGATGCTGGCAGAGTTGGATTTACTGTTCCAGTCAAGGTTGCCGAAGGTAAAGTAGTAAAGCCAAGTGTAATGCTATGCAACGGAACTGTTGCTCCATTTAATGCTGATGGCGTTAACGGTTTGTATGTTAACAACGCTAGTGACTTCAAGGCTGCCGCTGCTGCTTCTCCATTATTTGGATTGAAGCCAAGTGATGTACTTAACAACCTAAGAACCGCTCTTGCTGAGGGAAATAACGAAAAGGCTGAAGATGCCTTAAATGTATTGTCTAGATCAGGTGACACCAAGGCTTATGCAACTGGATTCCAGTTGTTGATGCAGGGTTTGTCTGGCAACAAGAAGGAAGCTTCCGCACCATCTAAGTGTTCCCATATGATTAAGACCTCTACTAGTGAGCACCCTGTTTGTGCCCATACCGGCCTACCAGCTCACAAGGTATACCAAGATAAGGATGGAAATTGCAGACCACTTTATCGTAGAGGAATGGATGAAACTTACGAAGGAGCCGTTTTCAATAACTCTAAAATCTTCGGGTGATCTATGAAAATGATTAGGTTAGCCGAACTGTTAGCGTACAAATACAAGGTCGCCGCTAAGCCTGAAGAGATTGAAGGCGATGTTCGCCGTTCTATTACCCAGCTATGGGAAATTGCTAATAAAAGATTTAATATCCTTCGCTCTTGTGCCGAATCAGGAGTGGCCGGCGCCAACACGCCTGATGAAAAGTTAGCCGAAGCAGGTTACAACTTTACTAAATCTTTACTTAATACGATTGACGTTCTTAAAGTAAATCAAGCTACTGTTGATTTAAAGACTCTAAGAGCTAAGTTTCGTGAAATGAAAGCCCTTATTGATAGCCAAATGAAGGCTGATGATAGAGGAAAGCAAGATTTTCCATCTGTTTCTATGTTGGTTTACTTTTTAGTCCCAGCAGCTAAGAAACATGACGAAAGACAAAAGGGTGGACAATACGCCAAGGCTAGAACTGGTTTAATTAATCTTTACGGTATTATTTCTGATGGACTCTTTAATCTAAATAAATTAAAGATGATGGAATCTGGAAAATCAGAAGAAGCCATTGAAGATGCTGAGAATGAGTACAGAACTTACGACAGACCAAGGTTGAAGCCACGTAGGGCCCCGTTGTCTGAATATGATATTACTCCATTTATTAGACAATATGGTTTGGAGTTTGGTATTCAATCAAATGATGACTGGAGAATTGCTTTTGAAAATGACCCTTCATTTAAGGAACAGATTCATACCGTTATTAACGCCTTAAAGAGAGGTCATTCTCCTAGGGATGAAGCTTCAGTCAAAATGCAGCTTGCACAAATTTTTAAAGAACATGCCGAACGAATGGCCACTAATGCTCCTTTATTTGAAGCACCCGAAGAGCAGGCTCAGCAACAGCTAAACCAACTTCCTCCTGAGGAAGAATGGAGCAAGCAGATGCATGAGAGAAAGAAGCAAAAACAAGAAGGTGTTGATGAGGGAGAGGAGTAAACGATGAGAATTTCTGAAATGTTAAGCGCAATCGCTTCCTGGTTGGAAAGCCCAAACAATGAAGCCGTCCTGCTAGCCGAATACCACGAGGGTAGCATGAAGGTTGTAGCTGAATCTTGTGTTCTAGCTGCCGCTCTATTAAAGAACGCTGCTGAACAAGTCAGCGAAATGGAACCACCTGAAGAGTCCAAAATTACCCCACAAGCCATTGAAGAAATTGCTGCCCTAGCTGCGGCCTTTGATGCCTCTGGTGACCCAGCTCTTAAAAAGCAAGCTTCCGTTCTAGATGAGTTACTTCTATCTATTGCTGCTCCTCCAGTTGAAGGTCGCAAGGATTTGTTAGACGCTAGAACCGAAGAGTTAAAGAAGAAGTACGAGAATCCTCGTAAAGAGCTTCACGATACCAATAAGATTGGCGAATCAGAAAAAGCAATTGATAAGAGCCAAATGACCAAGCAGTACGATATTTTAGAGGCTCCTTTGAGCACTAGATACTGTCCAGATCATCCAGGCGTCCAGATTGCGCGCGTAGGCGAGCACATGTGGCAATGCGAATTAGATAAGAAGTCTTACAACTTTGAAACCGGTTTTGAATTAAATAACGGAGCTAAGGTTCCTGGTGGTGATGTTGCTCAACAGACTCAAGGTCTTAATGTTCCTTATCATGCCATCTTTGATACCCGTGAAGGCAGATTAGGATATAATAAGCCATGAAGGAATTAAATGAGCAAACTAACTTACAAGAAAATTCTGGAGCATCCAGATAAAGACGAAATTATCTCTAAGTTGGTAATTGGTAGCTCACCAACCGATATCCATGATTGGTTAAAAGCAAAGTACACAAACGTTAGCGAAGCTAAATTTGTTTTATCAGAAAAACTGATTAAGTCATTCCAAAATACTTATTTGGATTTTTATAATGATGTAATGCAAGACCTTTCAAAAGTAAAGGGAGCTATTACTACCAATTCAACCGATCAATTAGATTTGGCTGTTAAGAGTAATCCATCGTATAAAGATGCTTTAGTAAAGATTGCCAATAACGAATTAGATATTGATACCATTATGGCTAAGATGGCCATCAATGTTGAGGCTCGTGTTGCCCAAATTTATGATATTGTGCAGGATAATCCAAACGATATTAATACCAAGGTTGAGCGTGTATTGATTGAATACATTGATGCTTTGGGTAACTTATTGGATAAGTATCATAAATGGAAGGAAGGGCGCACTCCTGACCAAATTATTCAACATAACGTGACTTTGCAGGTCGTAGATCAGCATATTTCTGTATTTCATGATGTAATCAAAGAAGTTTTGTCTCAGATGGATTTAGAGACTTCTATGTACTTTTTGGAAGTTTTTAATGAAAAAATGTCCAAATTGAAGCCTCCAACCCCTGAAACAGCACCTTCACAAGAAATGAAGCTTGCCGAAGCAAAACTCCTTAACGAAACCATCAACAAGAAAATCAACGAGTTATGAGTTCCATCAATCGCTTTTCAAAACTACAGGATCCGCCAAAACCAGATTTGGCCAAGCGCCCTTATTCTGATAAAGAATTAGAGGTGACGGAGGAGATGCAGCCTAAACTTGAAAAGTTAATGGAATTTTTTGATCAATATGGTATTGATTATGGAAAGTTTGATCCTGAATCAATTCCACGATTGGATTTTAGCAAAAGAAAGGCTTATCCAAACACAGAGGTGTACATGCACGTCCCTGGACAGCATGACACCCAGAAGTGGTTACAGGCCATTAGTGATATCTACCGTAAAGAAAAGTCTGGCGAAAACAGAGTAACAGCTATTCGCAGAGTAACTTCTGGTTGGAATGTCATGGAAACTTTTGATTTTCTTAACTGGGTTAAATTCTATGAGGCGGGAGATCATATGAAGTATAAATTTGCACAACTATGGTTCGAGGAGTCTGGTCCAAAAAAGTGGTACCAAAATCCAGAACTTCCAGGATATGCCCTACCTATCGATGCAGATAAGTCGCCTGCCCCTGCCCCTGAAGTTTCCGGAGCAGATATCGATTTTGCCAAGAGTCGCGCTACTGATGAGTCTGAAAGAAGAGACATCATTGAGAAGCAAAGAAACAAAATTATTGGTCGTTTAGACTCTGCCGAAAAATTGCTTCGTTCTAAAGACGGCCACTTATTCGCAGGAAAAGAATTTGAAAGTCTATTAGAATCTATTTATCAACTTAAGAAGAAAATTCAAATGGTAAATAAGATTAGTTCTTCTACTAGATTGTATGAAGATATGATTATCCGTCAGGCTAATGTTTTAATCAAACAAGGTTTTACTAAAGCTGCTGGCGTTCTATATTCTGTAGCCCAAGCTCCAACTCCAACGCCACCACCAGATCCAACCGGGGCCGGAAATCCAGGCGTCCCATCAGGCGGTGCTGGTACCCCAGCTCAACCAGATGGAAATGTTACCATGCCTCAAAGCGAGAAGAGTGCGCCTCCTGGAATTGAAAAATTCCTAAAGGGATTGGAAAAGGTAAACTTCTCTCCAAGCGATGACAGCAAGGTAGAAGATGATTTAGAGGTTGAAGATTCTCTTGAGGTTAACGAAGCGGATGATGAGTTACTAGTTACAGAGGCTCAGGCTGCTGAACCAATGACGACTACTCCTGCACCAGCTCCACTAAATCCAGCACCAGTGGCCCCACCTGCCGCTGAAGAGCCTGCCGCTCCAGAGGTTGCAGAAGAGCCTATTGAAGTAACAGAAGATGAAATTGCTGCCCCTACCGCCCCACCAGAAGGTGAAAAGACGGATACGGGTGGTGGCGACTTTAACGCTAAGATGGACTCTATGATGGCTAATGTTTCCATCTCCGATATCGTAGCTGAGTTAGAAGACTTGGCTAAGGTATTTAAAGTTAGAGAAATTCCTAGAAGACTAGCTCTTGTAGATATGATGTTAGACAGCAAGGGATTAGCATCTTATTTCCCATCTCTTTCTGAAGCTCAAAACAAAGCTCTAGAATCCAACAACTATATCTCTAGCCGTGTAGAAGATATTCTTTCAAAACTACGTGGTGCTCTATCCACTAAGGACGTTGATCTTAAGGGCGGTAACGTACCCGAGAGTCCAGAAGTAGCTGGTATTAAAAACAAGCTACAATCTGATGAAGAAAAAGAAAAGGCTCGTAAGCAGATGAGAAAAGATCAGGAAGCTGCTGAATTAGCCGGTAATGCTAAAGAGACACCAGAAGTTGAAATTGAAGAAGACTTAGGTGCCCCAGCCGCTCCTCCACCAGTAGCAGCCCCTCCGAAAGCTCCACCACCTCCAGCCTAAACAAATGAATGAAACTTCGAGAACTTCTCCAACAAATGCAGGATACCCAAAAGAAAATAGGCTCATCTGAAGCCTATATCTGCGGTGGTACGCCTAGAGATCGCTATCTCAAGCACTTGGAGAATATTTCGGATTTAGACATTACAACTGGTGACAAGACAGTTGGATATTTATCTTCAGAATTCGGCACTATTTTAGGCAAAAAATACAATGTAACTAGAAGAGATCATGATGATGGTCATAGTTCCATTTACATTGGTTCATTTAAAATGGACTTTTCTTCCAATTTTAATGTACCAAATATTGATGCCATTCTTGCTAAGCAAGGAATTGCTCGCCCAACTGAGATGCAAAAAGAGATGTTTAGCAGGGATTTTACCTGTAACGCTCTACTATTGTCTTTAGATCTTAAAAATCTAATAGATCCAACTCACAAAGGCTTTCAAGATATTAAGGAAAGAAAAATCAAAACTTGTTTGTCTCCAGAAATTACTTTAACTTCTAACAAGAATAGAGTAATTAGAGCTATTTATTTAGCTTCCAAATTAGATTTTGATATTGATCAAAGTATCATTGATTACGTTACTAGAAATCCATCTTCAGTTAAAATTGCTAGTGAAAAAGCAATGACTGAAAAATTGAATGAAGCATTTAATCGTGATGCTGATAAGGCCGCTTTCTATATTAGCAAAATGAATTTATGGGAAGAGATTCCAATTACCGAAGTAGTTCAACCATACTATATGAAAGCTAAGGGGATGCCAAAGCAGGCTTATTTCCAAGGCGGGGGTGGTGTTAATGAGCCAGCTCCTAAAAAGAAAAAATACAAGTCTGACCCAGCCATTGTCAATCAAACGCGCTTCAAGGAACCCTTCTATCGTAATTACGACCTTTACGACATCCCTGGATTCGAGCACATCGGCCCCGGAGCCGGTTGGCACTCCATGGAAAAGTATAAAAGCGTCTCTGAATTTCTAAAGGCCAAGCGCAAGAAGATGAAGGACAAGTACAAGGCTGATGATTCCTGGATTGAGGACAGTGGGGAAATTACCAAGAAAAATCCTCAAATCAAAGCACGTGCCGAATTAATTTCGCAAATTATGAAAACTGCTATTGATTTTCCAATAGATGATGAAATTGAGACCCTTCCTCCTGAGCATGACGACGCTTCTTTTCAGAGGCTTTTTATGCTTGGACCTGAAGGTGAACCTGGTGATATGAGTACTTTCCCTGGATTCCCAAATCTAGGAGATAACTCCAGTTTTATGCACGCCACCGAAATTGGTGGAGGCGAGCCTCCCCTATTCTACCCTGACTTTGAGGGTAAACCACCAACTACCTTAAATTATGGCCGCGACTATGAGGAAGATGGTGATTCGGTAGATGAAGAATTATTAAGCCAAATAATGGATAAATACTTATCTCATGAACAAGATTCAGATTTATACGGCTTGCCAGATGGGTTTAACCATTCGGAAGAAGAAGATACCATAATTGATGAAATGAATCCAGATTATGGAACTTTGGGACCGGAAAGTCTCATCTATGAAGATAAATGGAATATTTAAAACTGCGGATATTACTACATATAAATGCATACATGTGTGAAAAAGCACTCTAGAGGTACCTAAATGTCATTACAGTCAACAGCACAAGAACTAATAGTTGTCGACCCTTCTATGGGCGCCCCAATGGGTGGTGGCGGAATGGAATTGGTCCCCTTGGAAGTAGTTGATTCGCCAGAAGAACATGGCGGTCATCACCACCACGAAGAAGACTTTTCTCCAGTAGAAGTTACCGATCACCCAGTAGAATTAGAAATTGTAATGGATCTTCCAGGCGCCCCTCCAGGAACCGAAGACCCAGAGCCTGTTCTTGAAGTATCTGAACCTGAAGAAGATAAAAGCAAGGCCATGGATGAAGACCCAGCTAAGGCCGCTAAGAATGAAAAATGGGATTGGTCCAAGCGTGGTCCAACCGGATTTATTGCATGGGTTAAAGAGCGTTGTGATGACGTTCCAAAGCACTCTGGTTATGACACCGCAGGACTTGAGAGAGCAGTTGCTTATCTTGAAAGATTAGACAACGAAGTTTCCAAGGCCATGAGAAATGACATCGATGGTGAGTTAGATGCCAATCAAATTGAAAAAGTTCGTTCCATCATTGATAACGGTATTGAGCGCTTGCATGACCGTCTTGATAAAGTTAAGAGCAGCAAGAAAAAGAGCCGCAAGAAGAAGGCAGAATTCTCTGAAGGACTAGTTAAAGAAGCTCAGAAGATTACTGGCGTTCAAGGTGTGTTCGTTACTGTTCCTCTTTTGATTTCCAGAGTTGCCAGAGTCTGTATTAACGGCATGGTTTCTGGCGGACATGATATCGAAGACTTGTACGCAAGACAAGTTAAGTTCTATAAACTAAATGATCGTGAGCAAGCTGAAGTTATGCAACTACTAGCTGACATGGGCTATGCTGTCAAGCAAGACAGAGGATTCATGCCAGACCAAGACGTAGATGTAGCTTCTAGCGACAATATGGACTGGGCAGCAAACTACAAGGGATAACATGTCTAAATACATCAGACACCAGCCTGTGATTGCAAGACAGGCCGACGAACCAATTGGAGAAGATCACTGGCTCAAGCAGTTTCAAAAGAACTTGCAAAAGGGAGCGGTCCAACCAAGACAACAAGCGTCCTTGTTTGATCAGATTAATTCCATCATGAATGGTAAATCTAAATTTCCTTCTGTTGATGCAGCCGTTCAAGACATGAAAGAAAGAAGCGGGTTAACCGCTTACTTAGATAAAGTTAGCGGATCTTCTGATGTAAAAGCTCCAGCTAAAAAAGTAGCTTCTGCTGATGAGCAACAGGTCATTGATAAGAAAATAGAAATGACTCCAGTTGTAATGAAGAAGTTCCCTCCAATTGCTAAGACTTTGGAGAATTATATTAGGGATACCAAGGGCAATCTACCGGTTCCAGCCATCATTGAAAAGATTAGATCGATTCATCAATCCGACGTTTCTGATGCCAAGGATTGGGATGATGAAAAATTGATTCGTTTAGTTAGTAAACTTAATCTAAAAGCTAAAGTAGATAATCCAAATAGCTATGATCAGAATACCAATCTAGGTACACGCGATACTGGAGCAGATTCTGAAATCGATCCTTCCAATACCGATGCGTTTTATGCTCTGACTCCCGTTAAACAATAAGGGGATTCTGTGCCCGCTAGCAGTAATGATAAAGACCTATTTAACAAATTAAAGAAAGATTTACTGAATCTTGATCCAGTTTATTTTTGCGAAACGTATTTAACACTTGATGGAAAGCCATTTAGGTTAAGAGGCAATGGGTATAAACCTTTCGCCGACATTTACAGATACATTGGTATTAAAGCTCTAGAACCAACTTCTAAGCCGCTCATTATCGTTAAAGGCCGTCAGGTCGGCGCCACTACCATGGCCAGCGCCCTTGAAATGTATTTCATGGGCTGCGGATTATTTGGAACAAGTGAAAAGCCACCAATTAGAATCATTCATGCCTTTCCTCAATTGGAATTGGCTGCTGCTTATTCTAAGACCAAGTTAAACCAAATCATCTCATCATCAGTTCAGATGGGACAAGAGACGGATAAAAAGACTGCCGCTAAACCAAAGTCTTACATGCAGACTTTGCTTGATCAATCAACCGCAACCAATGACTCCTTGCACTTTAAACAGTTCCAAGGTGGAAACCATTTATGGGTTGAGTCAACTGGTTTAGACGCTGACAGAATCATGGGTCGTACTGCTGATATTCTTTTCTTTGACGAAGTTCAGAAGACCACCGGTCAAGCCATTGGAAACGCATTAAAGATTCTAACCACTGCCAAGTATGGTAGACCATCCAAGGGAGTACAAGTTTATTTTGGAACTCCAAGACGCAAGGGATCTGACTTTCACAAGATGTGGCAGACTTCTTCCCAACAATACTATTATCTTGGTTGTGAGGGTTGTGATAAACATTTCCCACTTTATACTCCAGGATCAGATGATTGGAAGAAGATTTGGATTCACGGATTCATTGTCAAGTGCCCTCACTGCGGACACGAACAAAACAAACTAGAGGCCGCCGAACGTGGCAAGTGGGTCGCTCTTAAAGATCCAGATGATGAAGATTGCCAGATGGTTGGTTTTCATATTAATCAGCTTTACATGCCAATGTTTACCAGAGAGGACATTGATAATGAAATGCCTGGTAAACATCCAATCAACACCGAGCGTGTATTCATGAACGAAGTCTTGGGAGAATTTTTCCAAGGTGATTCTAGCCCTATTACTCCAGAAGAAATTAAAGAATTTTGCAGAGACGACAGGAAGTTTGCGGCCCGTATTGTTCCAGTAAGAAATAGTATTAATCCGCAAATAGTGGTACTAGGAATCGACTATGGTGCTAGGGCAGACTTAGAGCAATTAGCGAACCCGGATAAGATACGAGCGGCAGGACAGTCTTATAGTACGGCCGTAGTCTTATCTGCCAAAGGACCAAATTTATTAAATATTGAGTTTGCTACCAAGTTCAAAAGAAATGACATGGAAAGCAAAAAGGGTCTTATTGATCAAATAATGCGACAATACAGTGTTCAATTAGCAATTGGAGACATTGGTTATTCTAATGACTTCTCTGCAATGTTGCATAATATTTATGGCGATAAGTATTTAGTTTCCCGCGCTCATAATAAGGTTAATGATCATATTAAGTTCTCAGCGGATGCTTTTCCTAAAGAATTAGTTTTTGAAAGAGACTTTTACATTGGTGAGCTATATGATCAAATGAAAAAGGGAATGATTAAATTTCCTTTTGGAGATTATGAAAAGGTTGCTTGGCTGATTGACCATTGTTGTAGCATGGAAATTAAGCCATCCATTTCTAGGATGGGAGCTGACCCAACCATTCATTATGTCAAGGGTAGTACCCCTAACGACGGTTTTATGGCTTTATTGAATGCCTATTTGGCATATAAGTTCATCATTACAAGGGGTTTCACTAATAATAATCCAATTCTTCAGCAGCAGAGTTTCGCACAACGTAATAAACCACTGGTTACGACCGCCTTTATCCCTCGTAAGTTTTAACCAAGCCCATAAATACATAAATATCTGATATATTATTAGTTAAGTATAGTATAGGGTGTGGAAATAAATGAGGATTCATGGCTATCAATAAGACTCAGAAAACATGGGTAGGACCCTCCAACTCTGAACAATACTTGGGAAATAGATCGACTTTACCACAAGTTAGCTCTCTAATGTCTCGTAGTGTGTCAGATATTAGAAGGCAGGGTATTGCCGGTGAAGTAGAAGAAGGATTATTCAGAGACGGCTCTGGACCTTCCAACAAAGAGAATGCTGCTACCGCTAATGGTCGCGTAGTTTCTTCTGTCGGTGTTCATAAATTTGCTCAAGTCGTTAGCAGTGGTGGCGGTGGTAATTTTCGTGGTGGCAGTGGCGATACCGTCAAGCAGACACCAGAAGTTTATTCTCCTCTTTGGTTAAATTCCAACCTTAACCTTCCACGTGATAGAGCTACTATCAACGCTTGGTGCCGTAGTTTTTATGCTTTGAACCCTTTCGTTCACAACGCAATTAACTTACACAGTACTTACCCAATTAGCAAATTAAATATCAAATGTCCTAACAAAGACATCGAAAAATTCTTCAATGACATGATTGAAGAAATTGATTTGATGAATATTTGTGTCCAAATTGCCCAAGAGTATTGGCTTCTTGGTGAATCATTCGTTTATGCTGAGCTTGATGAAAGCCGTGGTAAATGGAGCAGGATTCTTATTCAAAACCCAGACTACATGATTGTTAAGCGTACTGTTGTTGCCAACGAACCAATCATCATGTTACGTCCTGACGAAAACTTGAAGAAGATTGTTTTCTCCAATAGACCAACTGATATTGAACAACGCAAGCAACTCAACAATCACATCATTGATTCTGTTAAGCGTGGCGAAAATATCCCGCTTGACAATTTCCATGTTTCTCATTTGGCCCGTAGAATTAGCCCTTACGAAATTCGTGGAACCGGTCTGCCAGTCTGTATTTTCCGTCAGTTGATGCTTTTCGACAAGTTGCGTGAATCGAAGTACGCACAAGCAGACAACATGATTAATCCGCTTACTTTGGTCAAGGTTGGTACGGATGGTCCTGATGGATTGCATCCAACTTTCGCTGACTTGGAAGCCTGGAGAAACGTTTTCGAGGAAGCTCAATATGATAAAGATTTTAAGATCTTTACCCATGCCGGCGTAGCTGTTGAGCGTGTTGGATATGGCCAAGGCATCTATGACATTTCTGGTGACATTACTCAAATCATTAAAGAAATTTATGTGGGCTTACAAGTTCCACCTGTTCTTATGGACGGGGGTGCTGATACTACTTATGCGAACGGTGGTGTGGCTCTTGACGTTTTGAGACAGCGTTACATGCAATTCCGTAACATGATGTCAACCTGGCTTAAAAGAAAGATTTTTGCCCCAATCTCTAAGATTCAAGGATTTTACGACTATTCGGGTGGAGAAAAGCAATTGATCGTTCCAGATATTGATTGGAACCACATGTCATTGTTTGATGCTGGCGATTATATCAACGGTCTTGTGACTTTGACCCAGGGTGAAGACGCAGCTAAAAGAGCCTCTTTGCATACTTTGTATCGTTCTCTTGGATTAGAATTTGAAGACGAAGTCCGTAAAATGCGCAAAGAAGCAATTCAAATTGCTATTAATAAGAAAGAAAAGGCTGCTCTTGAGGCCATGGATTTGAATGCTCTTCGTTCTTTGGATGAGGAAGATGAAATTCCAGAGCCAGAAGGACAGCCAGGTCAACCAGGTGGTGGTGAAGGTCCATTACCAGGAGAAGCTCCAGGCGGCGGACCACCTCCTCCAGGCGGCGGATTACCAGGATTAGATTTAGGAGCACCTCCTCCAGGCGGTGGCGGCGGAGCGCCCCCACCACCTCCTCCACCACCGGAAGGCGGCCCACCAGCAGGCGGAGCCCCTCCTCCACCTCCAACCTAATAGTATAAATACCTATACTTATGGATAATCCTGCATAAGTTTACGGATTTTCATAAACGAAGGGTTTATCATGCAGAAAATTGCCCAAAGAAGAAGTGTTCTCAATAAATTAAGAGAAATGACCAATGTTAGCGGTATTGCTGCCGAAAAATTCTTTAATCCAGAATTTCAAAGGGTCATGGAAAGTCTTAGAGAAAAAGACGACCAAATTAGGTCTCTTGTTGCCGGCGATTCTATTGGTATGGGCGATCCTGGCAGCGATGCAGTTTCTCTAAAAGAACTCCTTAAATCTTCTAAGTCAAATTTGAATAGAAGAGAATATATGTCAGCTATTGCTGAGTTAGGACGTTTCCACAAGAAGCTTTTTGACGTAGTTCAAGAAATTGGAAAATTAGCTTTTGATGTTGACAAGGTCCATCATGAATTCCTTTTCAAAGATTTGGATGAAGAAAAGAAGCAACACCTTCAAGATTTAAAAACTAGATTTGCTAAAGAATCTAATGCCGCTCTTGTTAAAGAAGCAAGCATCATGGATTTCTTTTATAATATTGGAACCAAGAGGGGCCGCGCCCTTGCTGCTTGGGAAAAGAGATATCCAAAGCAAGTTGGTAAACTTAAGAAAGATACTGCTATGCTACAAGCTCGTTCAGAAGGCTTGTTAGCACAGGTATTATCTGCTTTGAAGGAAATGGCTTCCGCTCGTTCAACTCGTAATGTCGACGCTTACACCAAGGCCGCCGACAAGATTACTAAGTCCTACCAAGGATATGATAAGACATTCCGCGATTACTACACGGCCAATGTCAAAGGCTTTTTAGAGAAGGTTGAATTAATTTCTCCAACTGAAAAGACTGACAAGAAAGAAAATAAGGAACTTGGCTCTCAAGAGGTTCCAGTAGATAAAGCTCCAGATGGTGTTCCAGATAGCATTCCAGGCGCTCCAGATACCATTAAAGATCTAAATGGTCCACCTACAGTTGAAGAGGGTCATGGAACTGTGCATGTACCATCATCTAAGCCAAAGACCCTAAATCAGGGACCATCCTCTGCAATATGGGATCCAAAAACTCAAAGTTATAAACCAGTCAGCAGCATTCCATTTGATTTAATTCAACGCAAAACTTTACCTCCTGGAAGTGCGCCACAAACTGTTCGTACCGGACCACCTTCTGATATGCCGATGGTTTATCAGCCAACTATGCCTGCCGCTGGTGTTCAACCACCATCAACAATGCGTGGAATGCCTTCTCTCCCACAAGGCTCAATTAGAGATACAGAAATTTCTCCTGCTCCAGCTCTTTCACAACCACCATCTCAACACTCCGGTGTAGCTCCAAGAGACTCCCATCCAACCGATTTGGCTCCAGCCCCAATGATGAGTGAGCCCCCTCCAAGTGCCGGAGAAATTGAAGAATTGGGTGGTTCTAATTTGGCTCGTGTAATGAGAGAGAGTCAAACATCTAAGGCTAACATGCACAAGAGATTTTATGAGTCTCTTGAAAGTATGGCAAATGAATCACCATTAGTAATGGCTAATTACATTAAGAGATACGCTACTACCATTCAGAAAGCTGATCCAAGTGTAGCTATCCAGTTAATGCAAATTGTCAAGAGTATTAGGGGGTAAGTTATGCCAGCCGGCAAAGCTAACTTAGGACCTAATTTTTATCCCAAATTAGTTCAGGTAGCCTCTGAACTAGGAATGAAGCCAGAAGATCTGATTGCTGTTATGGTATCAGAATCTGGACTGAATCCGTCTGCCTATGAATCTAAATTCAAAGGAGCTGGACTAGTTGGATTCATGCCCGACACTCTCAAGGGTCTAAAATTCAAGGGAACTTGGGAAGATTTTACTAAGCTTTCCGGTGAAGAGCAATTGGACTGGTTGAAGAAGTTAGTTCAAGGGTATGCTGCTACTAATGGTGGCCCATTGAAGTCTGCCGCACAATACTACGTAGCTAATTTATGGCCAGTAGCTTTAAAACTACCAGGTATTAGACAGGGCGATCCAAACACTGCTTTCATTGAAGCTAATCCTGAAACGGTTACTGATAAGACCGGCCATAAATGGAGTAAGAAATATTACGACATAGGTATCAAAATAGACCCAACTATGGAAAGCAATGCTCATAAGTATAATCCTTTGTTTGATAGAGATAAGAAGGGATCTATCACTTATGGTGATATGATGAAGCAAGTAGAAATTAATAAAAGAAATCCATTATATCAAAAAGCTATGATGGCTATGAATGAGTCAACTGGATATGCTCCAGGAAAACAGGAGCCCACTATGGTCGCCGATAATTGGACTAAAAAATATCTAGAGAAGAATAAGGGAGACAATGTGTACGATGAAATGGCTAGAAAGCCTAGTGCACCTACCGCTCCATCTAACGTTTCTTCGCCTGGTCTTTTAAGTACTTTGACTAATTATTTACAACAGGTCGCGGCTTCAGAGAAAACCAACAAGAAGCTATACAAAAAATTCTTACCTGTTAATCATATGGTAATTCGCGTTGAAGCTGGAAATTTTGTCGATTCAGTAGAGTTTGCACGTATTTTGTGTTCAGCGCTACATGAGGAATTGATGGCCCGCGCTTTCACTCATACGGATGGTACGGTGGTTGAAGTCGATTGTGCAATCCCTGGACCAAGCTCCCCTTGTTTTGAGGCCGCTCAACAATTAACAAACTCGGTCGTAGATTCTTTTAAGACGGCTACTAAGAAAATTGGTGGTATTGGAGTTAAGACCCAATTTATTACCAATAAAACGTCATCTTACCAAGAAATCAGTTTAAAAACTGCAAATAATCAATACAGGAAATTCCTGCTCAAATTTATCTAAGAGGACATAGCGATGGTAACTGAACAAAATATTTTAGATGCAGTGCAGGAATGCAATAAGGATAGGGTAAAAACCTTAGCAGAGTTTTTGGTAACTGTCTTTAAAGATAAGTTTATTGAAATTTATCTTGGCGACTCTTACGAAGAAGTTAAAACAGAGCAAATTTCTACTTCTTATCCAGCCGTATTCGTTGGTAAGGTAGTTGCTGCCTATAGAGAGTGTTTGGTTATTAATTGCGCTTATATTGCTGGAAAGAAAATGGAATTAGGACAACTAATGTTCATCAATGAAAGAGCTATTAGAGGACTTAATGAAGTAGATGGTAAAGGCGTTTTTGAAGACCTATTTACCAGAAGTAAGGATTCTTTAGATATTAAGAGAAGCTTTGAGAAGTAATGAATTATGTACGATATCAATTCCATCCTACAACTAGCCAACAACTATGAAGAAAGTTGTTTACAAGGCTTGGTTAAGCTTGCCCGCATAAGGAAGCTTCCAGGAGGTAAGTATCGTGTACTCTCTGAAAAGGGTAAAAATTTAGGAACCTCCGATTCAAAGGAAGAAGCTGTCAAAAGATTAAGGCAAGTAGAATATTTTAAACACCAGGATGATAATGATGCTGAAGAAGAGCAAGTCATTGATCTAATGGGTGCTACTGATTTTTCTTTTTCTGCCATCATGCGTGAAATGCGCCAAGAGGCATCTAAAGAGCAGGTTAAACTATTCTTAGTTATGTTTAAGAAGGAATTTGATAAAGCAGTTAAGGCTAAGATTCAAAAGCCAGAGAAAGTAGCTTTACAGAATTCTTTGGTTAAATTTAATAAGAAACATAAGATTAAAGTCAAGAAGAAGTTAGTTAAGAATGCTGCCGTTAGTGAGCTAGGAGATCCAGTCATGGTAGGTAAGTACTTAGCTGACATTGTTAGATTTACTTTAAATAGAGTTCCATTAGAGAAGAGGACTAAGGCTATCGAGAGCTTGAGAAGAAAATTTTATGCTTTTAATGCAGATGAAATTTCGCAAAAGAATCTTCCACCTACTTCGGCTATTGGTCAGTCCATCACCTTCGTTAAACATGTTTTATTTAATCAGGATTCGAGATATGTCCGTGAGGTTATCAACAACTTAGTGAGTAATTTATAACATGATTCACAGGCTAAGAAAAGTAACCAAAGATCTATACCGAGGCAGCGCCCCATCCCCAAAAGATGTTCAGTGGTTAAAAGAGGAATTAGGGATTAAAAAGATCGTTAGTCTTGATAAGATTGCTGGCGATAGAATTAATAGAGCATGTAAGCTCTTAGGAATTAATCATATAGAGCTTCCTATTGAAATGGAAAATTTTAAACACTCTCTATTAAAGTTTCTTAGTCATGATCTAAAGAAGTTATTTCTAGAAGGCGGCCCTACTTACGTTCACTGTGCGGCCGGAAAAGACCGAACAGGTTTGGCTGTAGCTCTAGTTCAATGCAAGTATCTAGGCAAAGATCCTGAGAAAGCTATTGAAGAAGCTAAGTCTTTAGGATTCGGATTAGATGTTGATCCAAGACCCATCTCAACTTTTGAAAAGCTTATTAGAAAATGTAAGCCATCGAAAGATGAGAACAAAGCTGATATAGTCTCCAACGAACGAGAGTACATTGGCGATAATCGAGACTCATTCTTAGATGAGGGGCATCAGGGTTCTTTTGCTCCCTATTTAAGTGTTACGAAGCAAAATCCTATGGATGCTTTGTATAATTTCATTATGGATCAGTCTCCAACCCGTGAAAATTATCATTCTAGCAAGTCAATAAAAGAACATGATCTTCAGGAAGAAGATACTGTTCCAATGGTTGGCGTTTACGACAACGATGCGGGTGGTAGAGGCTTCGGACCCGTTGAACCAAACCCAGGTGGTTTTATCTATGATTAAGAAGGCTTATGCAGTACAAATGACCTACGATGTGTCTGATGCGGAGAAAACGCAGGCAGAACAGGCCCTTTTGTATTTTGAGCATGCCGCTAAGATGCTACAGATGGCATCTGATCATTTGGATATTATGAAGACTCCCTTCAAGGATAACCCAGAAATGGATCCCCAGGAAGTAATGAAGGCTAGAGCTGCTATTAGACGATTTAGAGATAAAGCCGTCGATAATTTCAATAAGTTCAAAAAAGCAGCTTTTAACTGCGTTAATGTAATGCAGATTTTTTCATCTGATACTCAGACCTTGAAATTAATGAAATCTTTTATTTCATCAATTGATGATTTAGAAGTCAAGGTTAATAAACTTGTCGATCTTTTTGCTGATTTAGAGGCCAAGTCTTTCCCACAAGATGTAGTGAAGGCGCTTGAAGATATTCAAAAGCAGTGCGAAGAAATTGATGAAATTATTGATGAAAGAATTAAAAACCATATTCAAACTAATATCTTAGCTACAAGCTGGGTGGACAATGTTAGTACCGATCTTCAAATGAATATTGAAGAGAAAACACCACTAATTATTGACCTTTTCAACCAACGTCAGGATCAGCTTAACGACATTATCAAGGAGAAATCATCACAATCAGGTAATTAAAACCTCAGTTATAATGGGAATATTAACATATATGATTGAAGTTACTGCCGGAAATGAGAATTTTGTGGCAATAATCCATTATAATTAAGAGTTATTGTGATGCTCCCGTTTGGAGAGTAGATGTTTATAAAACACGGTGATGGAAAAATTTTATCAGTTGTCGAAACCGAAGAGATGACTGACGCGCAGAAAAAAGCTGCTAAAGATCTATCCAAAAAAGTAATCAAGACATCTGAGGAAGAAGCTGATCCTTCAGAAATGAAGAAATCAGGGAGATAAATATGTCATTTGTAAAACTAGGTGAACTGATTGAGATTAGCAGAGTAGAGGCCACGGAGTCGTGTCTTCCTGCTGTCAGCCCTGAAATTTTGGAGAACTTTAAAAAGTTTGCAGCCAACCTAAAGAAGGTTGCTCCAAAGGCAGAAGACTTTTTATACTTCTCTGCTGTCATGATGCATGCCGCTGAAGCATCTTGCCTTAATGATGATGGAACTCCAAAGCTAAACGCTAAAGGAGAGACTGTCCAAGTAGGCTGGGATAAAGCTGGTGGTACTTGGCGCTGGATGAGTAATGACCCTAGCATTAAGCCTTATAAGAATTCCAACGGAGATATCTTTCCAGAGGAAGAATTAGTAAGAGCTTATAGGAAATGGGTCGGAAAGCCTCTTTGCATTGATCATAAATCAAGTTCAGTAGATCATGTAAGAGGCTTTATTGTTGATACCTATTATGACCGCAATCTCAAGAGAGTAATTGCTCTATGTGCCTTAGACAAGGCCGGGTATCCACAATTAGCAAGACAAGTAGCTACCGGAGTTTCTAACTGTGTGTCCATGGGTACCGCTGTTGGAAAGGCCATCTGTTCAGATTGTGCCAAGGTAGCCCGTACAGAAGCTGACTTCTGTGACCATATGAGACGTAAGAGTTGCTATGGTGAAATTAACGTAGATTTAAACCCAATTGAATTATCCATTGTTGTAAATGGTGCAGATCCAAAAGCTAATATTAAACATATTATTGCTGCTGCAAATACACTAAACAGCTATGTCGAGAGTAAGCAAGAAGAGCTTAACAGAATAGCAGATTTATCATTCTCCGCCACTTTAACTGTTAATGATCCTAAAGGTCATGAAGGTGGAGGCAGTGCACAATTTACAGTAAACTCAACCGACCTTGCCAAGTTCAAGGAAGACGTTGATAAAGCTTTTGCGAAATTAAGCGAGATTAATGCCTCTGCTAAAATTTCTGAAAAAGATACTAATGATTTGGCATCGGATCAAGGCTTGGAGGAAATTCCAAGTACTGATTCTGGATTGGCTCCCCCACATGCAAGATACGCGACCGCTGAAGTAGGGGTGGACCCTATCGCTGAACTTCGAGAGGTCACAACGGCCATCGAGACCAAGTTGAGCCAAATGAAAGAAAGCTTGGATAAGTTAGCAAACACTTCTACAAACAAACAAGAGGAAAATATGTCAGGTACAAATATTAATAAGCAGGGTTATTATCAAGGCGCTGGTGGCGTAAACGAGCCTACCCCAGGTCAAGCCAAGTATCCAAAAGATCCTCTCAACGAGCAACTTCGTGAAAAAGAGGATAAGCAAATGGTGGGTCAATCCCCATTTCCAGAAGTTGGCTCCGTAGATGGTATGCACCCATCTCCAGATTCCGCCGACCCTTCTGACGAACTACAACGTAAGAAGATGCTTGCTCGTGCTGAATCCGAAGAGAGAGCTGCTCGCCGTTCTGCAATCGTGAACCTTGCTAAGCAAGCTCTTGAAAACAAGACTGCTTACTTCCAAAACGGTGATGGCAACAACCCAGGAACTCCAACTCCAGGCAAGCCAAAGTATCCAGTTGACAAGCTTGAGTACGTCCTTCGTGAGAGAGACGACAAGCACATGGTTGGTCAAAAGCCATTCCCAGGTGTTGGCCCAGTCGATGGTATGCACCCATCCCCACAATCCGCTGAAACCTCTGATGAGTTAAAGCGTAAGGAAATGCTACGTAGAGCTTCCGCATTAAGTGCCAAGTTCGTTTACGCTACCAATGAAGATGGTACCCGTAACCTAGGCGACAGTGCTTGGGAAGTTTACCGTGGTGACAAACTTATTCTAACCGCCTCTGTTAATGATCTATCTGGTGGTCGTCCAAGCAAGCTATACGGAAGTATCGCTACTAAGGAATTTGGAACTAGCTTACTTGAGAAGGTAAAGACTAGTGGAGTTGAGAAGGTAGCCGCACTTGTAAAGAGTGCACAGGCTGCTCCTCCACCTCCAGCCGCTGACGCAGGTGCTCCACCTCCAGCCGATTCTTCTGCACCAGCTCCTGATGCAGGTGCACCTCCAGCCGAAGACACTGGCAAGTCTGGTGATCCAAAGGCAGCCGCTGCTGATTTGGCAGAAAAAGTTAGAGACCTAAGTTCAGACCTTGTTGAAGCTGTTAGAGCATTAACTGGTGAACAAGCCGAAATGGGCGAGATGGAAGGCGCTTCTGCTCCAGAAATGGGCGCAGCAGCATCCTTTAGCACCTCAACCTTAAACGGATTGAGAAAAGAACTTAATGGCGCACTTACCCATGCCATGAAGGAAGCAGTTGCTAACCTAAATGACCATGCACAAGAGCTTGACATGATCTCTGGTCTTTACGACAAGGGCGCTGTAACTAACTCTAACCAAGAGTTTGTTGGTACTATTGTTGAAGATGCGCTAAATGAAGCCAAGTCTGCCGTAGCAGATGGATTCAAATTGATGACCGCTTTCGTCAAATATGCTCGTGGAACCAAAGCTATTGTCAAGCGCGCAGAAATTGAAGCAGAACTTGAAGCATTAGCTGAAGGAGAGAATATGACAGGCGAACTAGACGCCAACAATGGCGATGACTTGATGGCCATGATTTCTGACACCAACTCCGATTTGGATGCTGTCAAGGAATTAATGGCTGATGATGATAATGATCACATGGGCGAAGCACATGATGAATTAGCTGAAATGACTGGCATGGCCGTTGATGACGCAAATGACCTAATGGCAACTCCAGAAGAGTTGAAGAAGGGTCTAGATGTCAAGCCAGGTACCGAAGTAACTGTTCAGGCTTCCTTTGATTCCAGAGAAGGTCGTGCCGCACTTCGTGCCAAGCTAGCTGCCGATGCACTAGGCAAGCAAGATGACGGTGAAATTCAAGATATGTCTCACGCTAAGTTTAGCGACATGCTTGATGCAGCCGATAAGCTTGCTGATGGCCAGACTGAACTTGATGTAAAGCCATCTGATAATCTAGGAAAGGTCGAAACCTTACCAGAAGTCAACCAGGCTATGATGGAACTTGCAAAGGCTCCACCTAAGGTTCGTAAGGAAGCAGAAGCAATCCACAGACTAGTTTCTGAAGGAAAGCTTGACCCATCCGATTTGGACGCTCTAGTAGCTGAAGGTTTGGATAAGGATGCAGTTTCTTACTACAAGAAGTTCTACGGTCAAGTAGACGGTGGATCTGAGTTCGCAAGCGAACTAGTCAAGGAGCACGTTAAGGCTCAACTTGAAGAAGAACTTAACAAGTTCAAGGTCAAGATGGCCAGAGCTTACGAGATGACCTATGAAATGGTTGACCGTGGCTTAGTTGCTAATGACAGAAATGTTATCTCCGCTCACGTTGATGAGCTAATGAGCTTCAACGAAGCAAACTTCGAAACTCTTAAGAGAGTAGTTGCAAAGCATCAACCTCTACGTAGAACTGCCGGTCGTCTACCACAAGTTGGCGTAATTGGTTCTGGTGAAATCAATACTGCTGTCTCAGCAGAAGATGATTGGTCTCAATTGTCCGCAGCACTTGCTAAGACTTCCAAGAGAATGTTCTAAGCAATACAACAAAATAAATAGAGGATATTATGACTAAAAGTGTATCAGATTTTGTCGCTGCAACAATGGATGCAGTTCTAAAGAGCGAAGCCCACAAATCTTTGTTCAATACTCAATACAAGTTTGCATCAGATGAAAATGATGCAAAGTGCCCAAAGTGCGGAAGCGACGCCTGCAAGTGTGGTGACTCTGCTATGGCTGACGACCAGGATGCAAAGAAGAAGAAGGATGACTCCTCTGATTCTAGCAGCGCTGACGACAGCTTCTTTGCAGATGACAACGATGCTAAGAAAAAGAAGAAGGAAGAATCTTCATCTTCAAGCAGCGACTCTGCAAGTGCTGATGACCAAGATGCCAAGAAAAAGAAGGATGACTCTGACGACAGCTCTTACGCTGACGACATGGATTCCAGTGCAGCTTTCGATGTTGCTATTGACAGCTTGCTAACTGCTTCTGCCGCCCTTGACTCTGTTGGAATGGAAAAATCCGCTGCTTTCAGTTTGAAGCTAGCTTCTATGGTTGTTGAAGCCAAGAAGAAGGAAAAGGATTCCAAGAAAGATTCTAAGGATAAGGCATCTAAGGAAAAGGCCAAGGAAAAAGCTTCTAAGGAAAAAGAGAAGCGTGATACCCAAATGGCTAAGGACAAGGCAGCTAAGGAAAAGGCTAAGGCCAAGGAAAAAGCTGACAAGGAAAAGGCTAAGGAAAAGGCTGCCAAGGAAAAAGAGAAGGCATCTAAGTCTTCCTCTTCTTCTAAGAAGTAATTCTGAGGTAACCTATGTTTAAAAAAAGCAGCTTTGAAGACGAGATCTATCATTCGATGGAAAAGCAACTTGTTGCAAAACAAGTTGAAGATAAGCATGGATTTAGTAAGCTAGCACAAGCTGCTGATTATCTAAATGCTGCTGCCGAGATCTTTGATCAGGCCGGCATGACCGAACAAGCTGATGAAGTAACTGAAGTCTTGCAGGGATTGGCTCAACAGCTTTCCGGCAAGACTTCTTAATTTGAGGAATAATGATCAAAAAAAGTCTTTTCGAAAATGAGCTAATCCATGGAATGCAGCGCGAGCTACACTCTCATGAAAAAAAGCAAGGCATGAATAGCCTTGTTCAGGCAGTGGAGTATCTTCATTCTGCGGCTCAAATTTTTGAAGAGGCTGGCATGACTGCTAAGGCAGAACAAGTTCTTCAGATTTTATCTAAAATTGCCGCTCAGCATGATACTAAAGTAAAGATGATGCCATCAATGCAATCATTGATGGAAAATGGTGTAACCCAAGCCGATCTAAAAGGATTAGGTAAGGGTGATGCTTTTTCTAAAGCTAGAGTAAATACTGCATTTAGAAGATTAGGATATACTGATAAAGAAATTGCTTCTTTCATTGGTAGACATAATCTTATGAGTGAAGAAGAAGCTGCCGAATTAATGAATCCAGAGGGCTCTCCTCAGAGATTCATGTCATGGATCGAGAATCCAATGGCTCCAATTGATCCGAATAGACCATCCGAATCTGAAAATTTTCAACAAAATGTTTCTCAATGGATGGCTAACCCTGGTCCAGTCGGAGTTCAACCCGGTCAAGAAATTGAGATGCAAAGTCTTCTCAAGCAACCAAAGCAAGATGATAAGCCAAGTCCAGATGAATTAGTTTTCAAGAGCATTGCTCAAGAATTAGGGCTTGATGATAATGATGTTAGAGGAAAGCCACATAAGCCAAAGAATCCGCTTTCAGTGAGTGATTGGCATACTAAGGGATTGACGCCAGAGAAAATGGTGGAAAACCTTAAGCATCACGGCACTGAATTCAATATGGCTGATGATAATAATGTTGACGTTCCTCAACCAAAATCTTTTGATGAATTTTACAAGAAATGGAAGGCTCATAAAATGATGGAAGAGGGCATCGAAGAGCCACCTCCAACTGTCAGACAACCATCCAGCAGACCAAAGCCAAGACCAGATTTTGGTGATTTAGAAGGTCTTATTGTAATGGATGATGCTCAATCTGATGACATTTTGAATGCTGAAATTGATGAAAAACCATCATCAATTCACGATGGTAGTTCAGGTGAAACCTTTGAGGATAGCGACTAATCTGTTATATAGGTATGAGAGCGGTATACGTAGAAAAGGATTCTCATGCTAAGATTAGTACAAGTAGGTAATACACTTCCATCCAATTTTATAGTCGATCCCTCCGCTGAATTTCAGCCGGGTCAAATCGCTGAATTAACTGTTATTGGTAATCAAGTAATGGCTACCGTTAGTAACGGAACTGCCCCCATTGGTATTATTGACGATATTAAAACTAAAGCATTTACCAACGTTTCTTGGAATGAAGTTGTTATTGTTCCTGCTGTTGGTGTCCCAGGCCCCGGTGGAAGCATAGTGACTCCCATTGATATTAAAGCGGAATTAAAAAAACCTAATATAGTAAAAAGCAGCTTTACATCCACTGTCAACGTTGTTTTGAATCCTGTTAATGGTGTAATTACATTCATAGCTGGTACTCCATTAAATTTCGATTTAACAGGATCTGGCTCGCCCAATGCTATTAGAGCAATTGTAAATTATACTTATCAAGTAGCTAATATTCCCGGTGATGATAGCACTCAGGGTTCTGGTAGAGTAACTGTTTGGTTTAATAGAATGTTTTTTCAAACCGACCAGTATGAAACAAACCAGCAATACCCAGTCCGTGCTAATTTATACGTTAGTGAGACGGGCTTCTTGACTACTAGAAGACCAAGCAGCGTTCATCCTGCTGTAGCGATGGTTACAGCCCCACCAACGCCAATGAACCCAATGATTGAAGCTTTGTGGTTCTAAGGCAGTAATTTAGCTGCATATTCTTTTATTTAGTAGAAGCTTTCTATAATCTCGCATATTATAGAATAAATCCACCTATTGAGGCTACTTATGACTTTTAAGCATGTAAAATTTCAAGATTCCGCTGTGATGCGCTCTTTAGAGAAGGTTGCAAGGGAAAAGGGCCTTGTAAAGGAACAAGACCTTGTTAAGACTGCCTCTATTACTAAGAAGGCCGATCTAACCCCTTCATCTACGCTTACGGCTAATCTTATTAAGCTTTCTGTCGGCCTTAGAGAGGCCGGATTTGACAAGTATGCTGATGAAGTTGAAACCAAATTTATGGCCTTTAAGCAGGCCGATACCCTTTATCAAACTTCCAAAGAAAAGGGCGAAGACTTGGTTGAGGAGGCTCACCCAAAGGGAAGTCACAAGCTTGAAGGCGTAGATGCCGATGAAGCTGTGTTTGAAACCATTCTAGACCAACATCTTCAAAATATCAAAATGATTGACAAGATGCCAACCGGTAAACTTGCCTCTTCTGCTGAAATTGTTAATGCGGTGAAAATGGTTTTAGGACAAGATTGGAAACCTTATCCTGATCCTAAGCCTCGTCCAAACTACGGGCCAACACTTCCTTTCAAACTTGATTTGGGACCAGCTCCTAAAACAGATCCTCTTGAGATGAAGTTAATTTCTAACCCACCTTGGAGTGATGGTAACAGAGCAAATGCAAGATACATCAGTGAAACTTTGGGTGGAGCTATTGGACCACTTGGTAAAGTAGTAACTTTATTGGATCAACTTGCTCAACTAGCATCAGATGATAGATTTCCTAAAGAAGTAGCACCAGCCGTTAAAACCGGTAAGGAATATTTAGTTACTTTCGTAAGTGAGTATATGCAAGCATGTAAATCTGCTTTTGATAAAGCAAGAGCTTTAGAGTTACAAAGATTAAAGAATGTTGATGATATTGAACAAAGCAAAGTTACTTTTTCTGAGGTTGGTGGAAACTTTAAGACAGGACATCTTGGAAAGTCAGCTATTGGAAAAGCAAATTCGTTCACAGAAATTCTTAGCTCACTCAATAATATGAAGCGAGGTTTGGGAAACTTAATTTATGATAAGTTTTCTCCGGGATTTGATTTTGATGAACCTTACATGCAAAGTGTTAAAAATAAAGCTAATTCATTATTTAGTGAAATCAGAAGCGCTCTAGGCGGAAATGCAGGGGCTTAAATGAGTAATGAGAGACTTAAAAAGCTTGTAGCTGAAATAAAAAAAGAGGCTCAGTTTGCACAACTAGGTAAAGCTAAGGCTACACCTGGTGCTACTGGTCCTGCGACCGTTCAACCGGTTAAGGCACCCGCCAATAATACTGGTGGCGCAAATCAACCAGCTCCAAAGGCCGATTATGGTGGAGCAGAAAATATGCTAGGTGGAACAGCACCTGCCCAACAACGCCAGAATACTGGTGGTGGTGGCGGTGGTCATGCTGTTGCTCCAAGTGCAGCACCAGCAATTAAGGAAATGCAAAAGTCAATTCAGAATTTTGCTAAAGTTGCAGTTGATTACAAGACTAAATTTACCCAGGCTCCAGATCCGAAAAATCCTAAGAAGACCGTCACCAAAGAAGTTCTAGTAGAGAACGATCCTAGAAAAGATTTTAATGACTTTATTGCCGAACAGTATACGAATGGCTCTTCTATTCATGGAGTAGAATTTGATCCAAACCCAGACGCTGTGGATAGGGCTGATAAAAAACCAACTGATAATATTGAGATGGATAATGTTTTAGATGGCCTTCGAAGAATTGGTTCTCCAAAACCAGGAGAGAAAATTCCGGATGGTGTTTGGGATTTTAGAACTCAAAATGCAGTCATGGATACATATGCCCTAGCTGATGCGTTGGTGCAAATTACTACCTTTATGGGAACGGTTGCACAAAAAGCTAGCCATACTTTTACGGCTAAGGATTTAGCAAGATTTGCTAGCGTTATCCCTAAGGTAAAAGAATATCCAGCAACATCCAAATCCAATGTGTTTTTAAGTAAAGTATCTCAAGCAGAACTGGGTAAGAGTGCCGAAGTAATCACTGAGATAGTTGATAAGCTATCATATTTTTATCAGTATTTCTATAAGTATGTTCTTAATCATCCTGCTTATAAGGCTGCTATTTCCAAGCAATCACCAATGATTACGGCTAAATTGGGCGGAGAAGATCCCGGACAAATCAAACCAGAATATAAGTCAGTAATGAACAATTTAGGTGCAGCTAATTTATTCAATGTAACGCTTCCATATAAAGGAAGCAGCCCTAATGCAACATATACTTTTCCTCAGCTTTCATTGGCAAATTTTAAAGACCAAGCTTCTTTTAGGCAGTTTATGATGCAGTCTCTTAAGTATGATGAAAATGATATAAAGAATCCAGATATTATAGCTAAAGTTCTTTCAGGATTAGCTACACATATCAAGAATACTTTAGCTAATGAGCCGCTTCCAGTACCACCAAAGCCTAAAACGGATATGAGTACACCTGTATTGAACACAAATTCTAGAGGCAATGCTACAGCATAAGGAACTAAATAATGAGTTTCATCTATGACGATAAAAAATTACTAAAAGATCTTTTGGTGTCTGGCGCTACCTCTTTAGTTAAAGAGGCCCAGAACGCAGCCAAGAGCACCGTTCCGCCTACAGATTTTCTTACTTATCATGCGGCTCATGCTTTAGTTACAAATCTACAAAGACAATACAACACTGCCGATGCTCCCGCCAAAGGAAACCCTTTAGGTCTTGAGCAGGGTGCCGATCCAAACAATCTAACTGCCACTCCAGAGAATTTAAGAACTCTTGGCGACTTCATTTTGTGGTGCGCTGCTAAAAAGTTTACTTGGGAAGGTAAAAGATTTGCCTGGTCCCCAGACGAAGCACATCCAACGCAAGCAGATGACCCAGATATTTGGGATTTCGAATCTATGCGTAGCGATAGATCAAGAGAAGAAATAACTCGCCGTCCAATTAAGGTACCAGCCGTTGCTAACGTTAAAGCACTGACCGAATACTTGGTGTATTTGAGAGATAACGAAAAGAGTAATGCTACCAAATTGATGTTGAGCAAAATGATTGGTGAGCTAAATGGTTATTTAGTAACTGCTCAGCGCCCACCTGTTGATGCCGTATCCAAGCCAGAACAAAAGGCCGAATTTGATCCAAAGGATGTTGTAGACGGATTTATGAGTGACACTCTTGGTGAAGGCGACATCTTCGAAGGAACTAGAGGATTCCCACATTTTGATAGGGCTACTCGCAAATTACTAGCAAGTGACATTGCAGATTCTGGCGCATTTATGGCCTGGCTAAGCAATATGAAGGTAGTATTACCAGCCGTAGATAAGAAACCAGCAACTACTATTAGCGCCACGCAAGCTGATAGCGATGCCCCATGTGTTGCTGTTAATGTACTGTATCGTAGAGCACAATGGTTAGCTCAATATGGAGCCGCCGCTGATAAGCAAAAGGCTAATTACAGCAAACTAGCAGCTAAATATCTAAAAATTGTTCAAGAATATGGTAGCAAGTTAACTGGAGCTAATGGAAAGCCTTGCGCTGTTGTCACTCCTGGAACTACTCAACCAGGCGCTCAGCCAGGTCAGCAACCAGGAGGACAACCAGGTCAGGGCGGACAGGTTACACCAGAAATGTTGGATCCTGTTATCAGAGCAATGCCTCTAACTTTGGAAGCTGTTGATTTGAATAGAATCCTTCAGTTCTTTGAAGCTTACAAGGCCCTTACACGAAATGCTAAGAGCCCACAGGCCGCTCAAGTCCAAAGCTCTGCAACTGCTGTAGTTCAAGAAATTGGATTAATTAACTCAGATTATTTGAAAATGTCTAAGGTTAATTTTGGATTACTAGTTGGACCAGAGGGAATTACCACCTGGCTAAAAGATCCGCCTCGTCAATATGTCACCTTTCTTGATACACTAAAGAAGATTGTACAAATTACCGAAGCTACTATTCTATTGTTCTATCAGACATATGCCATCTCTCGCGATGCAACTTCTGAAAAAGCAAACTTCAATAGCCAAGAAATGGCAGTTATTAGTAATCAAGCTACTATTGCCAAAGATAATATGAGAAAATTGGACGATTTACAAGATCGTTCCAATGAGGTTATTAGGTTTAAAAGATGACCCACACCAACAGTGAAATTAGTTTTATAGTTGATACTATGATAGTGGAAACACTATTATCCGATGAGGGTTTGTCTAAAACTGCTCAAGCGGGTAGTGCTATTTCATCACTGATTGATAAAGTTAAAGGGTATGTTGGCAACAACATTAATCCGGAAGACAAAACTGGTAGCTTATTAAATCTATTAGCTCCAGGCGCCATTTCCATTGCCTTTCGTGCAATGGGCTTGGGTTGGCTTGGAATACTTTTTGGTTTAGCTATGAGAATATTCCATATTGATGTTGGTAGTATTCTTCAGTCTATTTGGGATAAATTAAAGTCAGCGCTAAGTGGTGGGAAACAAGTTTCCTCATCAGAAGTTGATGGAATGGTTGCATCATCTGTTCAGGAGCATAATAAAGCACCAACTGAAGATGAAGCTGAGAAAGCCGCCCAAATGCTAGAGCAGAAGAAATCAAGCAGACAATTATTTCGTGATGCGAAGCTTCTTAAACTAGCAATGATTGAATTTGAAAAAGACAGCATGAGTTTTACAAAAGAAGCTGCATCTCCTTTCTTTTCAATGTTCAGTAGTCGTAAGGGTGCAACCGCTAACCTATTAGGTAAAGTATTGGGATGGGTATTTAAGATCGCTATTGCATCAGCAGGTTTAATGGTTGCTGGTGATGTGGTCAATAAGTTTTTGGATAGACCAAACGCATTGGACAATACAGTTCAAAAAGGAAAGCCTGTTAGTGATACGGCAGCCCCAACTACCGCTCCAGCGGCCCCAACTTCCACACAAACTAAATTCAAAGTTAATACAAGTTACCGAAATGAACAAAAAAATGTAAATCGTGTTTGGGCAGAAGCTGTTCCAAATAATGAGTCTTCTATTGAGACCATGTTAGTTATGTTTGCTAAAGAAGTATATTCTGGACTAGAAGGTAAAGAAGCTCTCATTCGATCTTCTCCAGCCTTTCAAGTTATAAAGAGTAGAATTGTTTCAAATAACAAAGTATCAGAGGGAGACAATATTGTTTTAATCCCTAGATATTTTACTTCCAAAAAGCAGATTGTGGACATGTTTATTGATGACGTAGCCGAAAAAGTGGCATAACCGGGCATATTATTACAATTAATCTATGGTGAGCAAACAATGAGTAGAAGTGAGATTTTCGACAGTTTTGTCAAGATAGCCCAAGAAAAAGGCATGATCTCCAATGATTCTAGCGAAGCTAAGAAAAAGCTAGAACAAACTGGTAGAGCTGACTCCTTGGATGCCTCCGCTATTGAAGCGTTGTACGGCGTCAAACCAGATGCTCCAAAGAGCATGGAATATAAAAAGAACATTATGGAAGTTGCTCACCCAAATTCCGTAGTGGTATCTCCTTCCTATGATAAGTTAAATGGTCTTGTTGAGAGCGAAATTGAGAGACAAAACATCAATTTACATATCGTTCACAAGACTCCAGATGGACTATCTACACATCGCAAATATGCCGAAAAAGAATTAGTTCTATCTCTTGTTAGAATTGGTAATGATCTTGATAATAAGAATCAAGATGAGCTACGTGTATTGGCTGATACTTGTTTAGAGCAAGTTAATCAGGGCCAACTAAAGAAAGAGGCCATCGGCCCTTTAGCCATAGTTGCCATTGTGGCAGTTGCTTTGGGTGCTATTTACGCTCATCAGCATTTACCAAATCTTGATAAAGGTTTGCAACAGAACGCTGAAAGACTTAAGGGCGAACTAGATGACTTCTTAGCCAGCAGCGTTTCTTGGGGTGTTGGTCATGAATATGATCAAGAGCTTAAACAAGACGTACAAGGTTTAAAGGCTAGATTAAATGCATTTATGACGGCCTATGATGCCAGCCAGGGAGCCATTAGAGAGCTAGAAAAGCCAAGAGACGCATCTGAATTGATGCAAATTGCTCAACAACCAAAAACTCAGACCGTTCTTGCAGCTTATAAGAATTTACAGTCTTTGATTTATAATATGTCTAGCTTCATGGATCAAGTAGAAGCTAATTTCAGTTCCACTGCTTATAAAACTCGTCATACCAAAGATAAGGGATTTTTAACTTCTCTTGTTGAAGATACTCACTTAGTTGGAGGTAAGACTTCTTTATTGGCAGATGATTTTGAAGATGTAGTAAGGGCTATTTCTCCATTTAAATCTTCCGTTGCGGAAATTCTTAAGATGCTTAAAGATGCGAAATCAATTGAAGAAAAAGCCTCAAGTGATTTAATTGCGGCCCAATCCAAGGCTAATAAAGATTTTGGCTCTGAATATCAGAACGTTCCTTATCAAGTTCCACCAGGAAGCAAAACCCCTGGAAATGTAATGGTTTCCAACAAACCAGATGATGATTTGGATAACGCTCTTAAAGAATATGGAATTCCAACATAATTAAATGGAATTTAAATCACTTTTTTACCAAAATCTGGTAATAAGGGAATATGTTTGTTAGATTTTGTAAGTTTAAGGTGTAAGTAACCAACATCACGTTAATGTGATATTGAGATTATAGGAAAATAAAATGTCTCTAAAACTATTGCAACCAGGCACTCAGCCATTAGGTCAGTTTGACGGTTATGATGCAGCATCCTTGCTACTTAAGGGTGGTGAAGTTGTTACTATCAAGGGCTACCCAGCCGCCAGCTCCGATAAGGCTGCTTATGATGTATTCCGTGACGGATACGACAACTCCGGTTCTGTTGAGCACCGTCCAGTTGTAACTCTAGCTACTTCTGGTAGCGACCGTCCATTGTTCTTGGCCGATGAAGGTATCACTGGATACGGAACCCTATTCGGTTCTGTTGTTGGTGGAACTGTTGGTCAACAGGTAACTGGCGGTGCGGTCCTTGGACCTCACACTGCAACTGGCTCTGGCAAGGTAACTTGCTGGGACAAGCAGGGTCTATATGCCGTCTCTCTTGACGCATGTGACACTAACGCTACTACCGGTCTTCAACCAACCAACGTTACCCTAGGTATCGGTGCAGCTCTTAACTTTACCTCTGCTGGTCTTTTGACTCCAGCCGCTGGTACTGGAACCACCGTAGCTCGTTTCCTTGGATTCGAGACCAACGGTTCTTTGGTAACCACTCCAAGCAACTTGGTACAGGCTCTTAACACCACTACCAAGCAGTTTGCGTTTGCAACCTTCTGGTTCAGCCCACCAGTCTAATTGATTAATTAGCTGACTGAATAAAGTTCAAGTGTTTTATGGATTAACGTTCATAGAACACTCTATCACACGAGAGTGTGTCGCTGGTAAGACTGGCAAAAAATTCCACTAGGAGACATTATGAATATGTTTAACAATCATGGCGAAATGAACGCCTCATCCCTAAAGGATGCACTACAAACCCTTGTAAAGTATGCA